>Ga0207671_10000119_pt1 | contig 121359 bp, 93 predicted proteins | sample KBSC24metaG_FD_184352 | JGI IMG/M metagenome (GOLD analysis project Ga0207671, IMG submission 184352) | Corn rhizosphere microbial communities from Kellogg Biological Station, Michigan, USA - KBS C2-4 metaG (SPAdes) (version 2) | ecosystem: Host-associated > Plants > Roots > Rhizosphere > Soil...
GCCAGCATCTGGCTGGCCTTGATCAACGGCCCCAGGTCCGGCCGCTTGGCCGCGTCGATCGGCGTCGGCACCGTCACGATGTAGACGTTGCGGTCGCGCAGGTCCTCCAGCGCATCGCTGTAGCGCAACCGCGTGGCCGAGCGCAGCTCGCCGGCATCCACTTCCAGCGTCGAGTCCTTGCCCGCACGCAGTTCCTCGACCCGCGCGGCGCGGATATCGAAGCCCACCGTGTCGTACTTCTTGCCGAACTCCACGGCCAGCGGGAGGCCGACATAGCCCAGGCCGATGATGGCGATCCGGGCCTCTTCCAGGTTCCGCATGTATGGCGCCTTCCACAAAGAGCGGCCTTGGCCGGCCGCAGCGGCACAGGCTAACAGGAGGGGCGGGCCGACAGGAGCGGGCCGGGGGCGTATCGCCGCTGTGACGGCCGGCTGGCGGGTCGCTTTCGGCCGAGCCCGTGCTCGCCTTAAGTGACATCGACATGCCCCCGGGCGCCGCCTAACCTGCGCTTCCGTCGGGCGCTCAGGGGCGAAAGGCGAGTAACGAGGGCACAAGCCTGTGCGCGTACGGCCCCTCCTGTCACGCGTGGCGAGGCTCTTGTCGGTGAACCGGCCGGGCGTGTACGTGACGGCGCCCTCGCTACTCGCCTTTCGCTCTTCGCGTCACCCCTCGGTGGAAAGGTATAGGCCAGGCATAGCCGGCACGAGGTAGAGGATTCGCGCGCGGACCCGCGCAGAATCGACCCCGAACCCCGCCGCTCCGCGCCGGGTTCGGCCCGTCCATCACGCAAGGGGGAGGTGGACACCATGCGCACCACGCCGGTCGCTCTCATCGAATTCCTCGGGCTTGCGCGCGCCACGCGCGCAGCCGCCACCCCGCCGCAGCGCCGCGCCCCGGGCGCCCGCGACTACCAGCTGCCAGGGCGCTATTGGCCGACCCTGTTCGACGGCAGCTTCTGCTTCCATGCCCGGCGGCCGATCGTGTTCCTGCACCTGGCCGACGAGGCCGACGAGGAGCCGCCGGTGGAACCGGCAGTCATCTGGCATCGCCTCCACTGAAACCGCGCATCCGCCGGAAGCCACCCCGACTGCTGGCATACAAGCTGCTTTGCCGGCCGATCCATCACACGCCGCGCGAAAAGCCGGGCTATGATGCGGCGGACCGCCCGCCGGAAAGCAAAGGAAGCGCCGTGCGGGCCAAGGGTTGGGGGACATTGAAGGTTTTTCGTTTCGCGCGGGCGCCGCGCGACGGCATGCGTTTCCCGCGCCTGCAGGCCGCGCCACGCTCGTGCGATACGTTCGGGATGGAAGCCGGCCTTGCCGGCCGCGGACAGGGACGGTTCGATCAAGACGGCGCCGCTCGCGCACCGTCACACAAGCTGGAAGACACACAGGGGGAAACGCATGTCCGACATCATCAGGTTCCTGGAACGCATGGGCGAGGACGTTCGCCTGCGCGACGCGTCGGCGGCCGAGCTGGAACTGGCGCTGGCCCAGGCGCATCTGGAACCGGAGCACGGCGCCGCCGTGCTCGCCGGCGACGCCGCGCGGCTGCAGGCGCTGCTCGGCCTGGGCACGCTGATGGCCGTGCAGCTGCCGGCCGAAGAGGAAGAAGAAGAACAGGAAGACGAGGGCGAGGAACCGCCGCCGTCCGAAGAAAGCCGGCGGCGCGAGGCCGTGCTCGCGTGAGCGCGCGCCCCGGCATGTGGCGCCATTGGCTCCTCGCTGCCGGGGCATGCCTGCTGTTCCCGTTCGCGGCGGCCGCCACCGAGGCGGCCGCCGCCGATTCCCTGCCCGCCCTGCTCGACGTGGCGGACAGCATCAAGACCTCCGATCACGGCACCTTCGTCAAGCTGCTGCAGCAGATGGAGCCGCAGCTGGGCCAGCTTTCGCCGGCGCAGCAATGGCACCTGCGCTACCTCAAGGCCTGGGACGTGGCCTATTACGGCGACTATGAGCGCGCCGGCGGCCTGCTCGACGAAGTGATCGCGCAGAACGTCGACCCCACGCTGCGTTTCCGCGCGACGGCGACGTCGATCAATATCCTCGGCATCGGCCACCGCTACGAGGAAGCCTTCACCCGGCTGGACAAGCTGGTCGGCCAGCTGCCGCAGATCACCGACAAGCGCGCGCGCCTGCAAGGCCTGGGCGAAGCCGCCCAGCTGCTGGTCGCCGCCGGCCAGTACGACCTGGCCGGGCAATACGCGGAGCAGATGCTGCAAAACCTGCCGCCCGGCGAAGGTCCCTGCAAAGGGTTGTTCTTCAAGGCCGAGGCCGCGTACCGCAGCAACAAGACCGATGCGCGCGAACAGCTGGACCAGGCGATCGACCGCTGCGTCTCCGTCGGCGAAACCGTCTACGCCAATACGCTGCGCGCCGAACTGGCCGTGGCCGATCTCGAACGCGGCGAGGCGACCCAGGCCATCGCCGTGCTGATGCGCAACTACGCCGACGTGCAGCACGACGGCTACCAGACCCTGATCGCGCAGTTCGACGCCGCGCTGGCGAAAGCGCACCTGAGCCTGGGCAACCTGGCCGAGGCGCGCAAGCACGCGCTCGCTGCGGTGCAGAACAGCATCAAGGGCGAGTACACCGCGCCGCTGGGCATGGCCTACCAGGTGCTGTACCGGGTCGCGCGCAAGCAGGGCGACCTGGCCGCGGCACTGGCCTATCTCGAGCAGTACATGGCGGCCGACAAGGGCTATCTCGACGACGTCTCCGCCAAGGCACTGGCCTACCAGGTGGTCAAGCAGCAGGTGCTGTCCGGCCGGCTGCAACTGGACACGCTCAACAAGCAGAACCAGATCCTGCAGCTGCAGCAGGCGCTGGACCGCAAGGCGGTCGAAGCCAGCCGCCTGTACATCGTGCTGCTGTTGATGGCGCTGGGCTTCATCACGCTGTGGATCTACCGCCTCAAGCGCTCGCAGCTGCGCTTCATGTGGCTGTCGCGGCTGGACAGCCTCACCGGCATCTGCAACCGCAAGCATTTCATCGAGCAAGCCGAACAGGCCCTGCAGCAGGCGGTGCGGACGCGGCAACCGGCGGCGCTGCTGATCCTGGACCTGGACCATTTCAAGCTGATCAACGACACCTTCGGCCATGGCGTGGGCGACCACGTGCTCAAGCACATCGTCGAAGCCTGCCGCCCGCTGCTGGGCGCGCGCGACGTGTTCGGCCGCCTGGGCGGCGAGGAATTCGCCGTGCTGCTGCCGGACTGCTCGCCCGACCAGGCGCTGGCGCGCGCCGAACGCCTGCGCGGCGCGATCGGCACGCTGTCGCCGCTGGAGGGCGGCGAGCTGACCGTATCGGCCAGCTTCGGCGTGGCCGACACGCACAGCGCCGGCTACGACGTCAGCGAACTGCTGGTGCGCGCGGACCATGCGTTGTATCGGGCCAAGAGCGAAGGGCGCAATCGGGTGGTGGCGACCTGGGCGGGAACGGTGCCGACCACTCTTGCCGCGAGCGAAGTGCGGCAGATGGGGGCGAGCGCGTAACCCGCGTATTCGGCTCACTGCCCGCCCCGTCAAGCCGCCGGCTCGCGTGAGCCGCAGCCGCCCGCTCGTATTTCCGATATCTGAAGGTTAGTTGTGATAGTATAAATCACACTAAATGCACTAACCAGGCAGACTTCCCATGGCCATCCATCGCAAGGCCTCAGTCGACGACGGTGCCATGGCTGGCACGGCCGACTACGTCGTGAGCCAGCTGACGTCGAGCAGGCGCAAGGACATCCAGGACAAGGACGTCGTGGCTTTGTACATTCCCAAGCTCCAGCGCAGCGAGCGGGATTCGCTGGTCGAGACCATCGAGCGAGTGGTCGTCCTGATCTATGACAACCTCCAGCGGGTCAATGAACTGCAGCTCGAGCAACTCGTCGATTCATTGACCCCCAAAGTTCCGCCGCCGGCCTCCGCCATTCGAGAAGCGCAAATGGTCGCCAAAGCCAGAGCCGCGGTGATCAAGAGCGCCGAATGGCTCACAGCCGCCGACATCGCCAAGAACGCCGGCTCGAAGTCGTCCAATCCGAACGCACAAACCTCGAAGTGGAAGCGCGACAAGAAAATCTTCGTCATCGCTCCCGGCGATGGCATCGAACGATTTCCGGGTTACGGACTGGATGAGGATCACAAGCCTTATCCGGCCCTGGCCGAGGTCATCAGGATCCTGGGGGATAAGGATGGCTGGGGCCTGGCGTACTGGTTCGGCTCGGCCAACAGCTTCCTGGGCGGGCGAACACCTCAGGAACTGCTGGCGAGCGAGCCTGGCCAAGTGATCGCCGCAGCCAAGGACGCAGCTGAAGGGATCCAGCATGGCTAAGCGGGCGGTCGGGACACCCTCCAAGTTCAAGCCGAACAAGGCGCCGAATATCTATGCGCTGCACGAAGGCACCGTGCTGCATCGCGTACACCCGGCAAAGTATGGCGCGGCTCAATTCAACGACACTGCCGCAGGCAACGCGCGATTCAGTCCGATCCGCAACGCCAGGGGAAACATCATCCCCACCATCTATGCGGCACAGACCTTTGCGGGTGCCGTCATGGAGACGGCGTTCCACGACGTGCCGCTCGCCGGCGCGCTCAAGACCAAGCCCAAGGCGGACCTGGAGACACTGGCAAGTTCCGAGATAAAGATCCAGGCCGCTCTGGTTCTCGCCGATCTCTCGGTCAGAGGGCTGAGCAAGCTGGGCTTGGAAAAGAATGACCTGATCGAGACCGACAAGGGCGCCTACGCCATGACACGGTCATTTGCCGAGCATCTCCATGCCAGCCATCCGGACATCCAGGGATTGTCCTGGGTGTCGCGAAAGGACGATACCAATCGGGCATTCGTGCTATTCGGCGATCGCATTCGAGCCCACGCGATCTCTGCTCTGGCCGACTCCACCAAAAGCCTGGTCTCGAACGACGACACGTACAAGCAGATCCTCGATCTGGCCGACGAGATCGACGTGAAGATCGTCTAGCAGGCCGCCAATTCTGGCGACAAGGCACGCATCGCGCGTTCCATGGAATTGGCGCGCCCGGAGGGATTCGAACCCCCGACCAATGGCTTCGGAAGCCACTACTCTATCCGGCTGAGCTACGGGCGCGTGGTGCGGCGAGGCCGCCGGCCGGCCTGTCGGGCGGCGGCGGAACGCGGAGTATAGCGATTTGGGCGGGCCCGCGCGACGAGTGCGCCGGACACGAAAAGGCCCGCCCCGGCGCTGGCCGGTGGGCGGGCCTTTCGCTTGCCCGATCGTGGCGCCCCGCCGCGGAGCGGGGCGCGGGACGGATCAGCGCGCCTTGAGCAGGTCGGACAGCTGGTCCGGCTTGCCCTCGATGCGCTCCAGGTGCGGGTACTTAAGGCCATCGTGGTAGTCGATGCGCAGGGTCTGGTACTGGTCGAAGTTCTTCACCAGCAGCTCCACCGGCTTGCTCTTGTCCTTCGAGGCGGCGGTCACCGCGTCCTTGACCGCATCGCTGGAGAACTCCTTGCCGTCGACCGCGACGATCTTCATGCCCGGCGACAGGCCGGCCTTGAAGGCGGGGCCGTCCCACAGCACGTCCATGATGTCGCCGCCCTTGCCCAGCGTCACGCCCAGCGAATACACCAGGTTGGCGCCGCCGAAGCGCGCCTCGGCCGCCTTCACCACCGGCGAGGGCTTGTCGTTGTAGACCAGTTTCCAGCCGTGCGACTCGATGCCGCCGATCAGCGGACCGTGGCCGTCAAGGCGCTCGCGCAGATAGCTGGCCCAGTCGAACGGCTGGATGTCGTTGAGCGTCTTGACCACATCCTCGAAGGTGTAGGTGTTGACCGCCCACTCGCCGTTCTTCATGCCGAAGAAGGCCTTGCCGAAATCGTCGATCGACTTCTTGTTGCCCGACAGCGAACGCAGCTTGCCGTCCACTTCCAGCCAGATCATCTGGCCGCCGGAATAGTAATCCTCGCTCATCTGGTAGTTGCGGTAAGGCAACGGCCGGCGCTGGGCGATGATCGGATCGTTGGTGGTGTCCTGAATATTGCGCCACTGCTGCAGGCCCGGGCGGCCCTTGTCGTAGTTGGCGGCGACGTTGGCAAGCATGTCGCGCGCCTCGTCCGGCTTCCACAGGCCCGAGCGCGCGGCCATCACATAGCCCCAGAACTGGGTCTGGCCTTCGTACACCCACAGCAGGCTGTCCTGCATCGGCACGTTGAAGTTCGGCGTCGAGAGATCCGCGCCGCGGCGGTACTTGCCGTCCCAGGAGTGGTTGAACTCGTGCGGCAGCAGGTCGCGCGCCAGCAGGTTCTTGTCCCACTCGGTGAAGTAGCCCGGGCCCACGCCGTTCTCGCTGGAGCGGTGGTGCTCCAGGCCGTTGCCGCTCATCTTGTCGCTGAGCGAGAACAGGAAGTCGTAGTGGTTGTAGTGGTGCGCGCCGTACATCTTGTACATCTGCTGCACCAGGTTCTGGTGCACCTTCAGCTGCTCGGGCTTGATCTCCAGGTACTTCGGATCGTCGGCCACGATGTTGAGGAACACCGGGGTCTTGGCGCCCGGGTCGAGGTCCACGCGCTTGAAGTACTTGCCCGCGTAGATCGGCGAATCGACCAGGTCGTCGAACTTGATCGGCTTGAAGGTCACCGTGTCGCCGTCGCGCGAGGCCTGCTCAAGCGCCGTGCCGAACTGCCAGCCGGCCGGGAACTTCACGCTGGCTTCGGCCTGGATGCGGGCGGCGACATAGCCGGCCGGATACAGCGTCACCGTGTTCCACTGCAGGTTGAGCATTTCCGGCGTCATCACCACGCGGCCCTGGCGGGCGTCCTGCGGCGAGAGGAACTGGAACTCCACGTCCACGCTGCTGGCGCCCTGCGGCACGTCGACGTGGAAGGCGTAGACGTTGAGCGGATCGCGCGTCCACTTCAGTTCCTTGCCGTTGGCCGACACCTTCAGGCCCGCCAGCTTGTCGATCGGACCCGACGGCGAGTGGTTGCCCGGCAGCCACTGCGGATACAGCAGGGTCAGCGGACCGGCCTGCGCCGGCACCGATTCGCGCACGCGGAAGATGCGGCGGGCGATGTCGGTGGCGTCCACGCTCACCTTGAGCGTGCCGTTGAACGGCACGTCCTGCGGCGCCGGGACGTCGGCATGGACGGCGAAGCCGCACAGGCCGAAGCCCGCGGCGAGGATGGCACAAGCGAGGCGCGAAGCTTTCAAAACAGTCTCCTGGTGGCAGACGCGCAACGCCCTGGCCGGACGTTGAACGGAATATGACCGCACGATGCTAGACCGCGGCGGCGCGCCGCTCCCCCTGCCAGAGGTCATGCGGCAGGCTGAACCATGCCCTTCCCCAAAATCCTGCGCGGGTTTGGAAAGGCAAAAAACGCCCTTATTCTTCGCAGCCCGCGATACCCCGCGCGGGCTGCTGCGACGATTTCCCCCTTAGATCGCCGCCGCGGAAAACCCAAAAAGAAAATGGAGTTCCCCATGAACAAGCTTCTGTGCTCGGCCGTGCTGGCCGCTGCCGCCCTGTCCCCGTTCGCCGCCCAGGCCGATGACGCCGCCGCCGGCAGCAACCAGCTCAACAACTTCTTCGTGACCGGCAACCTCGGTCAGAGCAACTACCGCGTCGGCGGCCTGAACGACAAGTCGGACGTGTTCCAGAGCGTGCGTTTCGGCTGGCGCTGGAACAATATCGTCGGCGCCGAAGCCGGCTACACCTCGCTGGGCCAGGCCAAGCAGTACGTCGGCCCGGTCACCCTCGGCTTCCAGCCGAAGGCCGTGCTGCTGGGCGTCAACGCCAAGTACGACTTCTACGGCAACTGGTTCGTCAGCGGCCACGGCGGCTACCTGCGTTCGCGCACCACCGCCAGCGCCACCTATGGCGACCTGCGCACCACCGAGAAGAGCTGGAACAACGGCTGGTACGCCGGCGCGGGCGTGGGCTACAACGTGACCGACAACGTCGCGCTGGCGCTCAACTACGACAACTACCGCGTGAAGTACGGCCGCGCCGGCGCCAGCCAGTCGCAGGCCAACGTCAACGTGGCGGCTTACTCGGCGTCGATCGAGTACCGCTTCTGAGTCCAGGTCTTCGCGACCGACACTCGCCGTCGCTCCGACGACGCGCAAGCAGAAGGGCGCCCACCTGGGCGCCCTTTTCTTTTGCCTTCGATGCCGCTTACTTCAACGGCGCGGCGATCTGGCCCAACCGGTCCGCGCCACTGGCGCGGGTCAGGTGCGGATAACGCAACCCATCGTGGTAGTCGACGGAAACGGTCTGGAAGAACTCGTTGTTCTTCACCAGCAGCTGGATCGGACCGCCCTTGTCCTTCGCCGCCTTGATCGCGTCCTTCAACCCGTCGGCCGAGTAGTCGCGCCCATTCACCGCGACCAGCTTCACGCCCGGAACCAGGCCCGCCTTGAACGCCGGCCCGCCCCACTGCACGTCGGTCAGCTTGCCGTCGCGGTTGACCGAGAAGCCGATGCCGTAGAGCAGGTTGGCCGAATGCCGCAGACCCTCCATCGCCTTCTGGATCGACGAAGGCTTGTCGTCGAAGCTCAGCTTCCAGCCCGCCGCTTCCACGCCCTGCTCCGGCAGCTTGTCGCCGGTGTAGTCCAGCCGCTCATGCAGGAACTTGGCCCAATCGTAGGGCTGCACCTTGTTCAAGGTCGCCGCCACGTCGTCGAAGGTGTAGGTCAGCGGCACCTGGCTGCCGTCCTGCACGCCATGGAAGGCACGCACGAAATCATCCAGCGAACGCTTGCCGCCGCTGAGCTCGCGGATCTTGCTGTCGGCCTCCAGCCACAGCAGCGTGCCTTCGGGGTAGTAGTCGACGCTGCGCATGCGGTTGCCCCACGACGAGCCCTGGTGCGAGGTCAGCTGCACGGCGTCGGCGGTGTCCTGCAGCGAGCGCCATTGCCGGCCGGTGCGGTAGACCATGCCGGCCTGGGTCTCGGCGATCCAGTCGCGGTACTGCTCCGCCGTCCACATGCCCGAGCGCGCGGTCAGCACTTCGCCGTAGTAATTGGTCAGTCCTTCATAGACCCACAGCAAGTCGCCCTGCATCGGCACGTTGTAGTTCGGCGTCCACAGGTCGTGCGGGCGGCGGAACTTGCCGTTCCACGAATGCACGAACTCGTGCGGCAGCACGAAGGCCGCCGCCAAGTACATGTTGTCGTCGGTCAGGAAGCTCGGCGGCAGGCGGTCGTCGCTGGACTGCTGGTGTTCCAGCCCGAACGAGCCGTTGTGGTCCGACAGCGTCAACAGGAAGTTGTAATGCGCGTAATGCCGCGCACCGAACAGCTTCACCGCCTGCATCGCCAGCGCCTTGTGCTGCGCTTCCTGCTTGTCGCTGAGTTTCAGATTGCCCGGATCGTCGGCGACGATGTCCAGCGTCACCGGCCCCTTCGCATCGGTGCTCAGCGGCACGCTCTTGAAGTATTCGCCCGCGACCATCGGCGAATCGACCAGCTTCTCCAGGCTCACCGGCTTGAACGACACCTGCGCACCGGATTGCTCGCCGACATCCAGCGCGCTGGCGAATTTCCAGTCGCGCGGCAGCGTCACCGTCGGCTGCACGTCGATGCGGCTGGCGTAGTAGCCGGCCGGATAGAACAGCACCTGGTTGAATTCGATATCCACCAGCTTGGGCGTCGCCGAACCCGTCGCGCCGTACAGGCCACCGCCTTCTTCGCCCGGCGACAGGAACTGGAACTCCAGCTGCAGTGCGCTGGTGCCTTCCGGCACGTCCAGGTTCAAGCTGTACATGTCGCGCAGATCGCGGCGCCACGGCAGCTGCTTGCCGTTGGCGGTGATGATCAGGCCGCTGACGTTGTTGATCGGGCCCGACGGAATATGCTCGCCCGGAATCCACTTCGGGTAGTACAGCGTGAGCGCGCCCGGCTTGACCGGGATGGTCTCCGTGATGCGGAAGATCCGCTTCGGCGCATCGGTGAGATCCAGCTTGAGGGTCAGCGTCCCCGGATAGGCTTGATCGACCGGCTCCGCCGTCTGGGCCTGCACCAACGGCACGGCGCCCAGCGCCAATGCTACCGAACACCCCAGCAACGTCCTGGCGAACATACGGCCATCTCCCCTCGGTGAGTGATGCCTCGGGATGCTAGGCCGATGCGGGCGCGGGACCGCATGCCATTGGTCATGTGAAAGCCAGCCTCACGCACATGCCAGGCGTAGGTTGGGGTGAGCGCAGCGAACCCCAGCGTGGCGCCACGTTGGGGTTCGCCTTTGGCTCACCCCAACCTACGGCTCGGGTCAGGCCTTCTCCAGCTTGCTGTGGCGAATGCCATAGCCGAAATACACCACCAGCCCGATGCTCACCCAGATCAGGAACACCTCCCAGGTGACCCACGGCAACTCGGCCAGCAGCCAGATCGAAAAGCCGATGCCGACCAGCGGGATCAGCGGTACCAGCGGCGTGCGGAACGCGCGATACAGATCCGGCTTGCGCTTGCGCAGGATCAGCACCGAAGAACAGATCACGATAAAGGCGGACAGCACGCCGATGTTGACCAGCTTCGCCACCTCTTCGATCGGCAACAGGCCCGCCACCAGGGCGGTAAACACGCCCAGCACGATCGTCGGCCGATGCGGCGTGCCATAGCGCGGATGCGGCTTGGCGAACCAGCCCGGCAGCAGACCATCGCGCGCCAGTGCGAACCAGATGCGCGTCGCGCCGAGCATGAAGGCGAACAGCACGCTGATCAGGCCGAACACGGCGGACACCGACACCGTCAGCGCCACCCAATGCAGACCCAGCCCCTTGAACGCATCCGCCACCGGCGCATCCGTCTTCAGCGTGGTGTAGTGCGCGATGCCGGTCAGCACCATCGACACCGCCAGGTACATCGCCATCGAGATGCCCAGCGACAACAGCACCGCACGTGGCAGATCGCGCTGCGGATTCTTCGATTCCTCCGCGGCGGTGGTCAGCGTGTCGTAGCCGAACACCGCGAAGAACACCACGGCAGCGGCCGTCGCCACGCCCTGGAAACCGAAATGGCCGACGCCGTCGGAGCCCACGATGCGCTCCGGAATGAACGGCACCCAGTTCTCCGGCTTCACGTAGAACGCGCCGACGCCGATCACCAGCGCCACCGCGGCGACCTTGATCGCCACCACGAAGGTATTGAAGCGCGCGCCCCACTCGGTGCGGAAGATCAGCAGCGCCGACACGCCCAGGGTCACCAGCGCCGCGACCACGTTGAAGACATGGCCTTCGCCGGTGCCGATCGCTCCCTTCGCCCATACGGGCAGGTCCACGCCGATGCTGGCCAGCGCCGATTGCACGTAGCCGGACCAGCCGATCGCCACCACCGCCACGATCAGCGCGTACTCCAGCAACAGGTCCCAGCCGATCAGCCACGCCGCCAGCTCGCCCAGCACCGCATAGCCATAGGTATAGGCGCTGCCGGTGACGGGGATCAGGCCGGCGAACTCCGCGTAGCACAGCGCCGCCGCAGCGCTGGCGATGCCGGCGATCAGGAACGAGATCGCCACCGCGGGACCGGCGTTGAGCGCCGCCTGCTGGCCGGCCAGCACGAACACGCCGACGCCGATGATGCCGCCGATGCCGATCGCGGTGAGCTGCCACAGGCCGAGCACGCGGCGGAAGTCGCCGCGCTTGCCGACATCCGCCTGCAGTTGTTCGACCGACTTGTGGCGGACTAGCTTGCTGACCACGCTCATCGCTTTCGTTCCCGACAACCCAAAGGAGCGGCGATCATAGCGAATGCCCCTTGCCCCGCCATGCTGCGGGTGCGCGGCGCTCAGGCCGGTTGGCGCGTACGCAGGCGGATGGTGGCCAGCGCGGCGGCGCTGCCCAGGCATAGCGCAACGATGGCCGGCGCCAGCGCAGGCGGTGCCGAAGCCGCGCCGAACCAGCCTCCGGTGATGACCGCGGCCAACGCGGTCACGGCCAGGCGCGCACCTTCAAGCCAGGTGCCGGCGCGCCGCCCTTCGAGCAACACACCCAGCGCGGTGAGGCTGAAAAGCAGGAACGCCGCATAGGCCAGCAGCGACGATGCCGGCATGCGCTTGGCCATATCCAGGAACCACACGCCCATCAGCAGCAGCAATGCGAACTGCGCGATGCCATAGGCAGTCAGGCCGCGCGGCAGCGGCGGCGCATAGCGTGCGCGGGCCATGTCGAATGCCGGCTTGGGAAAACGCTCGGCCACATCGGCCGGACGCCAGCCTGGCGGCTTGATCCACACCAGCAGCTTGTCGCGCCAGCGCCGCGCATGCCGGGCATCCTTCAGCGTGGCCCAGTACACCTCGGCGTTCGCCCACAACGGATTCCAGCTGCGCAGCGGCGCACGCGTGCCGTACACCGGCGGGTCGGCGTCGTCTTCTTCGACGAAGCTGCCGAACAGGCGGTCCCATACGATGAGGATCCCGCCGTAGTTGCGATCGAGGTAACGCTCGTTCACCGCATGGTGCGCGCGATGGTTCGACGGCGAGCAGAACACGCGGTCGAACCAGCCCAACCGTCCCACCAGCTCGGTATGCACCCAGAACTGGTACAGCAGGTCGATCAGCGCCACCACCGCGAACACTTCCAGCGGATAGCCCAGCAACGCCATCGGCAGGTAGAACAGCCAGCCCAGCAGCACGCCGCTGCCGGTCTGGCGCAGCGCGGTGCTGAGGTTGTAGTCCTCGCTCTGGTGATGCACCACGTGCGCGGCCCAGAGGATGTTCACCTCGTGTCCCGCGCGATGCAGCCAGTAATAGAGGAAGTCGTACAGCAGCAATCCGCTGGCCCAGACCCACCAGCGGTCCGCCGGCAGCGTGTAGAGCGCCAGATGCCCGGCGCACCAGGCGTAGATCCCCAAGGTCAGCAGCTTGGCGAACACCGCCACGATCTGCGAGATCACCCCCAGCGACAGGCTGCTCACCGCATCGCTGGCGTGGTACACGCGCCGGCCGCGCCATTTAGCCACCAGCAGCTCCAGCGCGATCAGCGCGAAGAAGGCCGGCGTGGCCCAGCCGATGATGACCTCTTGCGTATTCACGCCAATCCGGCGTCCTCGGGCGAAGCCCGCATCACCGACCGCGCCAGCAGCCACAGCGCGCCGAAGTAGCTGCCGAGAATCCACAGCGCCGCCCACGGCAGGCTGATGCGGAAGCGGTTCCAGGCCAGCAGGGTGTCGCTGAGCATGAACAGGATCGAGCCCGCGCCCGCCAGCCAGGCCGGATTGGCCAGCGCGTCGCGCGCCAGGGCGTGGTGCCAGGCGCGCCCCACCGCCTGCCCGCCCATCGCGGCCAGCACGCCGGTGTAGACCACGATCGGCGCATGCAGCTCCTCCGGCAGGGTCGGCCACAACGACCACATGCACAGCGCGGCATAAGCCAGGCAGATCAGCAGGGCGACCGGCTTGGCGCCGAAGCGGGTATCGCCGGTGAGCGCGACCAGGAAGCACAGATGGGCGAACAGGAAGGCCACCAGGCCTTCCACGAACAAATCCTGCGGCAGCATCAGCAGCACGTCGCCAGCCAGGGCCAGCCCCAGGCCGCCCAGCACCCAGGCGCGGTAACGCGCCGAGATCGGTTCGCGCACGCGCCAGGCCAGGGCGAACACCAGCGAGGTCGCCAGCGGCTTGCAGGCCCAGTGCAGCCACATCCACTGGCTGCCGTCCTCGGTGTCGGCCAGCATCGCGCCGGCGATCGCGCCGATCGCGGACAACAGGACACCGAGGGCCATCCAGCGGGGGACGGCTTGGAGGGGAACGGCGGAAGGAATGGCGGCCATGCGGGCGGATCAGGCGGAGATACGCCGGCGATCATAAGTGGGGCGAGGCGTTCCCGGAATCGCTACTTTATTTTTCCCGGGTGCAGGTCGCGTTTGGTGGGCCTGTAAAGCCCCTCTCCCCTCGGCGACCCGAAGGTAGTCCCTGTGGGAGAGAGGGGTTGGGGTGAGGGTACGGGCGGAGCGCAAGAATGATGTGCACCGCTCCGGCCGAACCCTCATCCACCTGCCGGCACCTTCTCCCGGTGGGAGAAGGACTCGGCCTTGGAGAGCTTGACGCTTAGAAACGCAAGGTTGCCGTAAGCATCGCCGCGCGCGGCGCACCCACCTGCATGGTGGCGAACTGGCCCTGCGGGTCGCTGGCTACGAAGCCGTTGGTGCCGATCGAACCGAAGTACTTCTTGTCGGCCAGGTTGGTCACGTTGAGCGCCAGCTTCAGATCCTGCACCACGCCGAGCTTGCCCACGTCGTAGGCGGCCGAGGCGTTGAACAGCCAGTACGAGGGCACCGCGCCGTCATTGATATAGGTGTAGTAGCGCTTGCCGGTGTAGTTGGCCGACGCGCGCAGGTCCCACGGACCGGACACCCAGGCCAGCTCGGTGAAGAACAGCTGCTTGGGGCTGTCCACCACGGTCTTGTCCTTGGTCGGCACCACCACGCCGCCGTCGACGTAGTTGTCGTCGTAGCGCGAGCGGTTGTAGGACAGCGAGTTGCGCCAGCGCAGTTCCTGCGTGAGCTTGAAGTTCAGCGCCAGCTCCGCGCCGCGGCTGCTCACCGAGCCGACATTGGCGTAAGCGCTGGGGCAACCCACGATGCCGCTGCAACGCGAGATCGCCAGCAGGCGGTTGTCGAACTTCACGTCGTACAGGGCCAGCGAGGCTTCGTAGAAGTCGGACACCGCGCGCAGGCCGCCTTCGAAAGTGCGCGACTGTTCCGGCTTGAGCGAGCGGCCGAAGGTGTCGAACGCCACCTGGGTGGTGGCCAGCGGGCCGGAGATGCCGGCCTGGAACGCGGCGATGTTCTTGGAGTACGAACCGAACAGCTCGTAGCCGCCGCCCAGCTGGTAGGCCGCGCCGACCTGCGGCAGGAAGTTCTTCTTGGCCACCAGGTCGCCGGACGCATAAGCGCGCGCGGTGCCCGGCAGGTTGGTCGCTTCCACTTCGGTGCGCGGCGCCTTGAAGCCCACGTCCACGCTCAGGCGGTCGTCCAGGAAATGCATGCTGTCCTGCACGTAGAACTGGCGCGTGGTGGTTTCGTAGTGCTGGTAGAACAGGCGCAGGTTCGGGTTCTCGAGGAACTTGCGGTCGTCCACCGGGCCGGTGATGAAGTAGTAGTTGCGCTGCACGTTGTGGTTGCTGTCCTCGTACCACACGCCCGCTTCCAGGTGATGCGCGCCCAGATCCCAGGTCAGCGCCGCGGTGCCGCCGGCGCGGTCGATGCCGTACTCGGTGGTGCGGATCGAGATCGGGGTTTCCTGCGCGGTGCCCGGGAAGGACGCCTGGTACGGCGTGAACCAGTGGCCCTGGCCGCGATCGTAGTGGTAGTAGCCGGTGGCCTTCAGGCGCACACCCTCGGCCAGCGCGAAGTCGCCGAACAGGCTGGCGATGCGGTCCTTGCGCACGCCGCGGCCGGCGTAATACGCGTCGTCGGCATTGGTCACGCCGCCGGTGTAGATGCCCTTGGCCGCGTTCACCGCGCGGTTCCAGTCCGGCGCGTAGTTGTCCCAGTTCCAGCCCAGGCGGTGCAGCATGTCCAGCGAGAGATCCTGGTAGTCGGTCTCGTCGCGGTCGGAGGTGGTCACCAGCGCGCCGATGCGGCTGTCGCCGAAATCGTAGGTGGCCTTGCTGTTGAACTGCATCTGCTCCTGGTCGCCGTCGCCCTTCCACTTGTTGACGTCGGAATAGGCGCCGGAGATGTACATGGCGAAGCCGTCGACATTGCCCGTATCCAGGCGCACGAAGGTGCGGCGCGCCGCATCCGTGCCGAAGCCCTGCGAGAACTGCACGCCGTACTTGGGCAACGGGTCGGAGGAGTAGAACTGCACCGTGCCGCCCAGGTCGCTGGTCGACGCCGTGCCGAGCGCGCCGATGCCTTCGGCCAGTTCCGCGCTGCCGAGGTTCTCGGCGATCAGCGCGCGGCTGATGTGCAGGCCGTTGTTGTTGCCGTAGCTCATGTCGCCGAGCGGGATGCCGTCCAGCGTGAAGCCCAGGCGGTTCTGATTGAAGCCGCGCAGGCTGAAGCGGGTCGACCACTCGTAGTTGCCGAACGGATCGGACGACTCGAAATGCACGCCCGGCTTGCCGGCCAGCACTTTCAGCGCGCTGGTGCCCGGGGGCAGCACCTTGACGTCTTCCGCGGTGATGCGCTGCACCTGGCGCACTTCGCCCTGGCCGATCGCGGAGACCGACTCCAGCGTCTTGGCCTTGTCGGCGGCGGCATCGGCCGGAGCGGCGGGCGTGGTGTCGTTGTCGCCGGGAGCTGCGGCGGCCGTGCCGTGCAGCGCCGCGAACAGCGCGAGCGCGAGGCCGGTAAGGCGGATGGAACCCTTGCGGACTGACATGCGTACGTTTCCTTTGCGCAGCCGTTCCCCTGGCGGGAAGCCACGTCGGTAGGTGATCGGTGAATGGAAAAAGCACGGCCGCCCCCTTGGCGGACGCATCGCCCCTTCGCGCCCTCAGCTACCCTGCAAGGACGACACGACGCGACCGCCAGCGGCCGTTGGTGCGCTAGCTTGCTAGGGATTTGTGAAATCGGATTTACATCCGCGTGTCAGCGCGGGGTGAAGTGGCCGGACGTAGGTTGGGGTGAGCCATCGGCGAACCCCAACATCGCTACGTGGATACACATCGCAGCGTTGGGGTTCGCCGATGGCTCACCCCAACCTACGCTCCGTCAGGGCGATAGCAGCGCCTTGCCTTGCGCCGCCGGCAAGGCCACGCCCAACTCCCGCGCCAACGTCGGCGCGATATCCCGCATATCGATCGCCCCCAGGTTCTTCCCCGCCGGCACGCCCTTCCCTTCGATCAGGAAGGTCGAACGCATCATCGGCCAGGCCGGGTCGTAGCCATGCATGCCGCGGTAGTGGCTTGGCGCCGGCAGCGGCACGTCCGGCTTGATCGCCATCTCGTAGCCGGGCTTGAACAGCACGAACCACGATGCCTGCGCGGTGCCGCCGCGCTCCACCAGCTGCGCGTGGTCGAGCACGCGCTCGATGCCATAGGCCGGATTGCCCTGCAGCTGCGCCAGCAAGCCCTGCACCTTCGCCAGCGTCTCCTGGTTGCCCGGCTCCTTCAGCACGATCGCCGCGCTGCCGCCATCGTTCCACGGCATCGCCTGCCAATCGGCCACCGCGCCATCCTTCAGCGTGACCAGCCCGGCCTGGATGAAAGGCGCGTACAGGTTGACGTCCTGCTGCACCGGCGCGAAACCGTGGTCGGACACCACCGCCACCACGCCATCCGGATGCACGCGGCGCGCCGCGCTCACCATCTCGCCGACCAGGGCGTCGATACGCTCCAGCGTACGCTTCGACTCGGGCGTGTCCGGGCCGCTGTGATGCTGCTCGTGATCGAGCGAAGCCAGATACGCGGTCATGAAAGCCGGCTGCCGTTCCTCCAGCAGCTTCACCGCGAAGCGCGTGCGGTTTTCGTCGCCGGCCAGGGTCTCGTCGATGCCGTCGGCATACGGACCAAGCTCCTTCTCCAGCGCAGGCAACAGGCCCGGCGTGGCCAGCGCGGCGAGCAGCTTGCGGTCGTCCGCCAGGCCGGTGCGCCAGATCTGCGGCAGGTTCCAGTCCACCTGCGCACCCACGCTCACCGGCCAGTGCACGTTGGCGGTGCTCAGGCCGGCCTTGTGCGCGGCATCCCACAAGGTCGGCACGCGGATATCGCTGGCGTACCAGGCCCAGCCCTGCTGGTTCTTGTTGGTGGGGTCGAAGGTGAGGTTGCCGGCGATGCCATGCTGGTCCGGCGAGACGCCGGTCAGCAACGTGGTGTGGCTGGGATAGGTCAGCGTCGGCAGCACGCCGCGCACGTCGGTGGCGTAGCTGCCTTCGGTCATGAAGCGGCGCAGGTTCGGCAACCGCAGGCCGCGCTGCCCGGCCTGCAGCACATCGGCCGGGCGCAGGCCGTCGATCGAGATCAGCAGCACCGGTACGGCATGTACCGGCGCGAGGAAGGCCAGGCCGAGCAGACCGGCCGCGAAGCAGCGTTGCAGACGCATGGTGTCACCGCGCAGAGAATGGACGGGCGAGTGAACCCGTCCGCGGTGACAGGGTGATGGCAGCTCAGCGACCGTCCACCGCTTTGCGACCCAGCGCCGGATCGTCGGTAAAGAACGCATCCACGCCGGCGTCGAGATAGGCGCGAATTTCTGCGATCGAACCGTTCTCGTTGAAGGTCTTCGGGTCGCTGCCCTGCCAGAAGTTCCTGGCCTGGAAATGGTTCTCCGGACGGAAGGTATAGGGATGCAGCTCCAGCTTCACCGCATGCGCGTCGTGCGCCAGCGCCGTCGGCTGGCCCAGCCTGCCGTCCTTGTCGAGCGGAATGATGGCGCGGATATTCGGCCCGATCGCATCGGCGTAGCCGGCGATCTCGCGCAGGCCGGCCGGCTTCATCATGTCGGCGTAGGTCAGCTTGCCGCCCGCGGCGACCACGTCGTAGGGCTGCTCGTTCGGATCGTCCAGCAGCTGCAGCAGGCGTACGTTCGGATGGCTCTTGCCCAGCTTGCCGCGCAGGTAGCGCAGGTTGGCGATCTCGAACGACTGGATCTCCACCGGTGCGGTGCGTGTATAGGCATGCGCATCGAGGATGGCCAGCACGCGGTCTTCCATCGGCAGGCCGGCCTTCTGGAAATACGTGCCGTGCTTGATCTCGGGAATCAGGCCCACCACCCGCCCCTGCGCCGCGGCTTCGGCGGCGACGAAATCGATGATCTCCTCCAGCGTGGGGATCTGGAACTGGCCGTCGTACTTGATGCCGCGGAATTCCGGCAGGCGCTCGCGCGCGCGCAGCGTCTTCAGTTCGGCGAGGGTGAAGTCCTCGGTGAACCAGCCGGTGACCTGGTGGCCATCGATGGTCTTGGTGGTCTTGCGTCCGGCGAACTCCCGGTGCGCTGCCACGTCGGTGGTGCCGCCGATCTCGTTCTCATGGCGCGCGACCGGCACGCCGTCCCTGGTCATCACCAGGTCCGGCTCGACGAAGTCGGCACCGTCGGCGATCGCCTTGGCATACGAGGCCAGGGTGTGCTCGGGCCGCAGGGCGCTGGCGCCGCGGTGGCCCAGGACGAGGACCTTTGCAGCTATCGGTTTCTCAACAGCGTGGACGGCGCAGGGCATGGCCAGGCTCAAGGTGACCAGGGCTAGCCAGCATAATGGTTTCATGGGGTGCTCCTTACTGGACTAGTAACTCTGTTTCCAGAAAAAGAAGTCCTTCTCCCTCCGGGAGAAGGTGCCGGCAGGCGGATGAGGGTACGGCCGGAGCGGTGCACATCACTCTTGCCACTCCGCCCGTACCCTCACCCCAACCCCTCTCCCGAAAGGAGAGGGGCTCTACGGTACGGCACGGCGACGCTGTCTTAGAACTTCACATCCAGCGTCAGGAAGCTCTGCCGCGGCGCACTCGCATGAAACGCCAGCTGCCGCCCATTCGGATCGGTGTTGGCAAACGCCGTCAGGTTCGACGCATAACGCTTGTCGGTGAGGTTGGTCACGTTGAGCGACAGGCGCACGTCCTGCGCGAACCAGGCCGCGCCGAAGTCGTAGCCTGCGCCAAAATCGAACGACGTATAGCCGCCGAAGCCCTGGTCGTTGGTATAGGTGTAGTAGCGCGAACCGGTGTACTTGCCGCGCAGGCTCAGGTTCCAGGGGCCGTAGGTCCAGGCGATCTCGCTGGCGAACATGCGCTTGGGCGTGTCCACCGTGATCTTGCCCTTGGTCGGCACCAGCGCGCCGTTCTGCACGTAGTTGTCGTCATACGTGGAGCGGTTGAACGAGGCCGAGTTGTACCACTGGAAATGCTCGAACGGCTTCCAGATGAAGGTGAACTCCGCGCCGCGGCTGCTCACCGAACCCACGTTGTAGAAGCGCGTAGTGCACGCCGCCGTGGTGCCCTGCTGGATGCTCGGGCACGGATTGAGCGAGAGCAGGCGGTTGTCGAACTTCACGTCGTACACCGCGGCCGAGGCCTCGAACTCGCGCTGCACGATGCGGTAGCCGCCTTCGATGGTGCGCGACTGCTCCGGCTTGAGGTTGCCGCGGGTGGCGTCGAACGACGCCTGCGTCACCAGCAGCGGACCGCTGGCACCGCCGCCCTGGAACGCGGCGATGTTCTTGGCATACGACAGGAACAGCTCCTGGCCGGCATCGAGCTTGTAGCCCAGGCCGACCTGCGGCAGCAGGTTCTTCTCCGCCTTGAGCGTGCCGTTGGCGACCGGCGCCTCGTAGTTGCCCGACGCCTGGCGCGCGGTCATGGTCACGTGCGGGCTCTTCACGCCGACGTCGACGCTGAGGCGATCATCGAGCAGCTTGAAGCTGTCCTGCAGATAGGCCTGGCGCGTGGTGATGGTGTAGGCCTGGTTGAACAGGCGGCGATCCGGATCGCTTAAGTAAGTGTCGTCGCTGATCGGGCTGCTGAGCGTGTACGGGATGTAATAGAAGTTGCGCTCGACGTTGTGGTGGTTCTGCTCGTACCACACGCCACCTTCCAGGTGATGGCCGCCCAGGTCCCAACCCAGCGAGGCCAGCACGCCGTTGCGGTTGATCTTGTAGTTGGTGCTGCGGATCGAGATCGGCAGCTCCTGCGCCGTGCCCGGATTGGACTTCTGGCCCGGCGACCACCAGTGGCCCTGGCCGGCGTTCTCGTGGTGGTAGACCTGTGCATGCACGGTCAGCGCGTCGCTGGGATAGAAATCGCCGGCAAGGTAGTACAGGTCGTCGCGGCGCAGCGCGCGGCTCTGGTAATAGGCATCGTCGATGTTGTCGACGCCGCCGGAGTAGCCGCAGCGCGCATCCTTCACGCCCTTGATGGTGTAGGCCGGCGCGCAGTACGCCGCGGAGAGCGCACGCTTCCAGTCCGGCGCATAGAGATTCCAGTCCCAGCCCAGGCCACGCGCCATGCCGCTCTTGGACAGGTAGGCGTAGTCGGCCTGCGAGGTGCGCGAGGTATCGGCGAAGGCGGTGATGCGGCCGCCGTCGAACTGGTACACGGCCTTGCCGTTGAACTGCTTGGTGGTGGTCGGCGACTCCGGCGGCGCCCACATGTCGGCGGTGGCGCGCACGCCGGACAGGTACATGGAGAAGCCGTGATAGTCGCCGGTATCCAGGCGCAGATAGGTGCGGCGGTTCTGGTCGCTGCCGAAGGTCTGCGCGAAGCGGCCGCCGAAGGTCGGCAGCGGATCGGCGGAGAAATACTGGATAGCGCCGCCCAGGTTGCTGGTCGAGGCGATGCCGAGGCCGCCGATGCCCTGCGCCAGTTCGGCGCCGGCGGCGTTCTCGGCGATCAGCGCGCGGCTGATGTTCAGGCCGTTGTAGTTGCCGTAGGCGTTGTCGCCCAGCGGCAGGCCATCCAGCGTGTAGCCCAGGCGCTGGCCGTTGAAGCCGCGCAGGCTGATGGTCTGCGATTCCTCGTTGGCGCCGAACGCGTCATTGGACTGCACGTTCACGCCCGGCATCCGGTTGAGCACCTTCTGCAGGCTGGCGCCGGCCGGCAGCACGGCGGTGTCCTTCGCGGTCACGCGCTGCACCTGGCGGGTTTCGCCCTGGCCGATCACCGAGACCGCCTCGAGGTTCTTGGCGGCGTCCGGCTTGGCCGTCGCGTCGGCGGTCGGCACGTCGTCGGCCATGGCGCCGTGGGACAAAGCGGCAAGCGCGACGGCGGTGGCCATCGCCAGCAGGTTCTTCTTCATGAGATGCGGGGCTCCAGGAGATCGGGACGTCGCGCGTGGGGACGCGGTCGTTCAAATATCGTGAAGCCGTCAGATGTCGGTTCTTTGACGGTGGGATGACGCGCAGCGCGACGCCGTCACAAAGCGGGCCTTCCCTCGACCTGCCGCAGATACTCCGTGGGACTCGCGCCGATGATGCGATGGAACATGCTGCAGAACGCGCTGCAACTGGCGTAGCCGGCCTCGCGTGCGACCGTCTTGATCGGGCGGCCGAGGCTCATCTGGCTGATCGCCCGCGCCAGGCGCACGTGCTGGCGCCAGCGCACGAAGGACATGCGCAGCTCGCTTTCGAACAGGCGCGCCAGCGTGCGGCTGCTGGCGCCGACCCGCGTTGCGAGTTGTTCGAGCGTATCCGGGCGCGAGGCATCGTCGAGCAGGCGCTGGCAGGCCTTGCGCAGGCGCGGATCGGTCGGCACGGGGATGCGGAATGGAGCTTCGTCCGCGTTGTGCAACGCGTGCAATAACAGGGGCATGGCCAGGTGCATGGTCGCCGCATCGCGCTCGCTGTAGGCCTGCACCGCCGCCAGGACCAGCTCGCGCAGCAGCGACGATACCGCCAGCACGCGGCAGTGCGCGCCGAACGGTGCACTGGTGGCGCGATCCAGATACAGCATGCGCACCGCCACGCGGCCTTCCATCTGGATCTCGTGCGGCATGCCGATCGGGATCCACAGCGAGCGCTGCGGCGGCACGATCCAGATGCCTTCGCGCGTGGTCACCTGCATCACGCCGCTCGCCGCGTAGATCAGCTGGCCGCGGCGGTGCCGGTGCGATGGCACGTGGCATCCGCGCGGGTAGTCCTTGGCGAGTGCCGTCATCGGCCAGGTGGATGAACGACGGGCGGGCTGTCTGATTCGCGACACAGGATGGCCACCGTTCGATGGACGGACAGGACTAGCTTAAGTCTGTGCCTGCGGCACCCGACGCCGCAACGTCCATCTCCCTGCCTGGCCACGCTCATGCCCAGCCACTCCCCTATGCGCCGCAGCTTGTTGAAGGCCGGCCTTGCCGCCGCCGGCGCGCTCGCGCTCGGCCCCGTCGAAGCCTGGGCGTCGCCGCGCGAACGGCCGGCCCTGGTGGTGCTGTGGTTGAACGGCGGGCCCGCCGGCCTGTTCAACAGCGCCGATACGTTCCTCCCTCATGGCGCGTTTGGCGTGACATCCGCCAATGTGCGCGCGCTGGGGAATGGCTTGTACGTGGATGCCGGCTCGCTCGGCACCTTGCATGCGGTGGCGCTCGCACACATGGCGGCCATCCCTTTCCGGCACGGCTTGTACAGCCACAACGATGCTCGGGTGGCGGTGTTGCAGGCAGGGGCGCGCAGCCAGCTGTTGCGGATGGCGGCGGCCTTGCCGGCCAGTCCGCTGCCGTGTGCGATCGTCAATCGGCTCGGTGTTCCGGTCGGTGTCGCCGCCGATCCGCCGGCCGAGGGTGGCGTGGTCTGCCGACCTGTCGACCGGTTCGCGGATGTGGGCCTGTCCGCCGCCGGGCTCGACGGCATTCGCCATGGGTATGGCGTGAAGCCGGGACGCACGATGGTGGACGATCTGCCCGGAACATTCGCGGCCATCGAGGGCCTGATCCAAGCGGACGCCGGCGTCGTCTTCGCGCAGGCGGCGTTCACCGGCCGCGAGGACCGGCAGTTCGACACGCACCACGACGATGGCGGCAAGCTGGCGCGCGAGATCATGGCGCCGATCACGCCAGGTCTGGCCGTATTCCTGCAGCGCATGCTGACCATGCGCGGGCGCAACGTGGTGACCGTGCTGACCGGCGAGTTCAGCCGCACGCTGCCGGGTGCCGACCACGCGAAGGGCGGCACCGCGACGGTGATCGGCAAGTACGTCAGGACGGGCAGCGCCGGCCGACAGCTGCCCGATGGCTCGCCGCCGGAGGATGCGGCGCCCGCTGAGGCGCTATGGGCTTATCTCGCGGCGGCCCTGCGCATCGAAGGAGCGTCGCCGTTCGGCACCAACCCGCACCCGCAACTGCTGCTTTGACGTAGGTTGGGGTGAGCCGCAGGCGACTGCGAAGGCAGGATGCCGTAGCGAACATCCGCGTAGCGGATGGCCCGAAGGGCGGGCTGCTGAGGCAGCCTGTAACCCCACCCTACTCTGCTCGTCATTCCTGCGCAGGCAGGAATCCAGTCGCGAAAACCCAGGGTTTTCGCGACAACATCGGTTCGGCTTTTCGCGACTATCGAGCGATGTCGTTACTGGACTCCTGCCTGCGCAGGAATGACGAGCGGTGAGCTTACTTGCCGCTCACCTGCTTCACCCACGCCTCATACGCCGGCCGCTCCACCGGCACCCCATCGGCATTGCAGCTGCCAAGCCTGCACAACTCCTCACGCAAGCGCGGCGCATGCTGCACGATCACATGGAAGATCGCGTTCTGCTCGATCTCGCCATGGAACGCCGACGCACCCGGGCCATTGGCAAAGATCGCCACGTCCTCGCCACCATGCGTCTCGCCCTTCAACGGCACGATCGATTCCTGCATGTAGTCCGGCGCGGTGGTGTCGACCTTGCTCAGGTCGGGCCGCCCGTTCTTTGCCGGCGAGTACTCGCCCGGATTGTGCGGATAGCGCTTCGGCCCTTCCGGTTGCTTGTCGGTCGCACCGGTATAGCCCGGGCCGTTGGCAAAACCCAGCGTGGTGTACGGCTTGCCGGTCGCGTCGCGCGCCACGCCCGCACCGCCTTCCTCGTCGTAGCTGTCGGTGTGCCCCTGCACCAGCCCGAGGATGTCGTTGCCGCGCTTGGGGTAGCCGGCGAAGGTGAGCGTGTGCGCATGGTCGGCGGTGACCACGATCAGCGTGTCCTTGGGATCGGTATGGGCAAGCGCCGCCGCCACGGCGTCGGCCATCGAAATGGTCTCGTCCAGCGCGCGGTAGGCATTGCCGGCGTGCAGCGCATGATCGATGCGACCGCCTTCGACCATCAGGAAGAAACCATTGGGGTTGCGCTTGAGCACGTCGATCGCCGCCACGGTCATCTCGGCCAGGCTCGGCTCGCCGGCCTTGTCCTGCGCACGCTCATGCTCGTAGTTCATGTGCGAGGGCTCGAACAGGCCGAGCAGGCGCGGCGTATTCGACAGGTCCAGCGCCTTGAGCTGTTGCTCGTTCCATACGTAAGCGCCGCCCGGGTGCTTCGCCTTCCACTCGGCGATCAGGTCGCGGCCATCGAGGCGCTGTCCCACCTTGTTGGCGTATTCCGGATCGGTCTCGCCCGCCGGCATGAATTCGGTGCGCCCGCCGCCCATCGCCACGGTGAGGCCATCGAGCGCGGGGAAGTCGACCAGCTGCGCCGCGAAATCCTTGCAACCCTGCGCCTTCGCCTGTGCGGTCAGCTCGGCATCCACTTCCCAGTTGCGCTCCGGCAGGTGGCCATACGTCGCCGCCGGCGTGGCGTGGGTGATGCGTGTGGTGGTCACCGCGCCGGTGCTCATGCCGGCAGCGGCAGCCAGTTCCAGCGTGGTCACCAGCTCCTGGCCCCTGCTGGCGGCGCAATCCTGCCGGCGTGGCACCTGCGAGACACCGATATAGCCGGCGCGCGTCTTCACGCCGGTCATGATCGCGGTCATGGTGCCGGCCGAATCCGGCGTCTGCTGGTCGGTCTCGTAGGTGCGGCTGAAGGCGCTGAAGGGGAACTGCTCGAAGCTCAGCTTGTAGCTCTCGCCGTCCACGCCCTTGCGCTGCCCCGCGCGCACGTGCGCGGCGGCGATGGTCGGGATGCTCATGCCGTCGCCGAGGAAGACGATGACATTCTTCGCCTTCTGCCCCTGCGCACTCGCCTGCGCCGACACCTGCGCCGCCTGCGCCGCCTGCGCGGCACCATTGCGGAACCACCACGACGGCGTCTCGCCCTCAGGGCGCTTGATCGACGGCACGTCGATAACGGCGGCCGCATTCTGCTTCGGCGGCGTCACTGCCTGGCTGGCGCAGGCGCTCATCAGCGCGCAGAGCGAAAGCATCGACCCGCGGCGCGCGAGCATGGACGAACGACTCATGGCAAACCTCTTCATCGTCAGCTTGATGTCAGCAAGCGGACGATGATAGCGGCTGATGGCGAAGCGCGTCAGAGCTTGAGGTAGATCCGCCGGCGATCCATCGCCCACACGATCGCCCACCACACGGCGACGAAAGTCACGGCAAACGCGAGCGATGCGACATACGGCCCGGCCAGCGGCGTGATCCATCCGGCGAATACCGATCGATACAGGGGATCCTGGATACCCAGCCCTGGCAGCAGGATCTGCATGAACTCCGAGCCCGCATACGCGGCGACCGCGTTGACGCCGAAGCGCCGCCCCAAGGCGGGCCAACCGCGCAGGTCCACCAGCAGGTGGAACGCCAGCAGCGCCAGCGTCGCCCAACCGGCGGTCCACAGCACGAACGACGGCGTCCACAGATTCTTGTTGAGCGGCTGCAGCAGCGACCACATCGCACCGAGCAGCACATAGGCCACGCCGCTCAGCAGCAGCGCACGCCGATCGTCGCGCCGCAGCCAGTGGCCCGCGCGCAAACCCAGCAGCGAGGTGGCGATCGAAGGCAGCGTGCCAAGCAGGCCCTCCGGATCGTGGCCCAGGCCGGTGGCGGGGAAATAGCGGTAGGCGAAGTGGCCGAACACGGTGGTATCGGTGCGGCTGACGATGTTCTGGAACGGCTCCAGCGTGCCACCCAGCGCGAGCAGTCCCGCATAGCCGGCCAGCAGCGCGGCGATGGCGCTCCACTGCACGCGGCCATTGGCATAAAGCTGGAACGCCGCCGCCGCCGCGAAGCAGATGCCGATCCGCTGCAGCACGCCCGGGATGCGCATATGCGCATCCGGCAGGATCAGCGCCGCGGCGGCATTGATCAGCAGGCCCAGGCCGACGATGCGCAAGGCGCGCACCAGCGCGGCGCGCATCAATGCGCCGCGGTCCGCGCCCTGCTCCATCCGCGGTGCGATCGCCAGCGCCACCGACACACCCACCACGAACAGGAAGAACGGGAACACCAGGTCGGTCGGCGTGCAGCCATGCCATTGGGCGTGCTCGAGCGGCCAGTACACATGGCTCCAGTCGCCCGGATCGTTGACCAGCAGCATCGCCGCCACGGTGCAGCCGCGCAGGGCGTCGACCGAAGCGAGGCGGCGAGCGGCGGCGTTCATCGTGTAGCCGACGGCGTCAGGCTGGCGCGCTCGATGCCGTAGAGCGGGCCGGTGATGGGCGCGGTGAAGATCAGGCAGAGATCGTGCACGCCTTTCGCATCCGGCAGCGCCGCGGCCAGCTGGAAGCGGCGCGGGCCGGATGGATCCGGCAGCGGCATGCTGGCCAGCACATCGCCCTCGCAGCCGTCCTTGCGCACCACCAGCTCGCCGTGCGCGGTCTTCACCGGGCGCGATACCACCAGCTTGGCCTCGTGCGCCAGCTGGAAGTTGCGCTCCAGGCGTACCGCTTCCACGTGGATGCTGGCGATGCCGTCCAGGCGCGCGGCCGGATATTGCTGGCAGGTATCGAAGATATTGACGCTGTAGGCCGGCGTCATGCTGGTCGCATCCGGCATGGGCTGTACGCGCAGGCGGAAGTCGCTGCCCGGGCAATTGATCAGCTCGGCGTTCTCACGCGTCAGCAGATGGGTGGCATCCAGCACGCGCTCGCGCGGCGTCGCCAAGGGCTGGCCGCTGGCGTCCAACGCCACCGCGCGCACCGTGGTCGGCAGCTTCACCTCGAACGGCGCCTGGTAGCGCGGCGATTGCGCGGTCGGCTCGCTGCCGTCCAGCGTGTAGTGCAGCGTGCCGAACTTCACCTGGTTGGCCAGCGTCACGCTGGCCTTGCCGGCGGCGAGCGCGGCGTTGCGGTCTGTTTCGATGATGGGCGCGAAAGCGCTGTCCGCGTAGGCGACATCGGCGGCGCGATAACGCGCCAGCTGTGCCGGCAGGCGTGCGAGGAAGCCATTCCAGTCGCGTTCGTTCGCAGGCGACCACAGCACTTCTGACAGCGCGTCCAGCCGCGGGAACACCGCGTGCTGCACATGCGCGATGGTGGGCATGTGTTCGGTCCACACATTGGCTTGCGCACCCAGCACATGCCGCGCCTGGGTGGCGTCCAGTTCCTTCGGCACCGGCTCGAATGCATAGATGCCTGCCAGGTCGCGCACAGGGACACGGCCGGTCGTCTCGTCCGCACGGTCGCTCTGCAACTGGTCGAAGTACAGGTCCGGCGCCGGCGAGGACACCACGTCATGACCCTTGCGCGCCGCCTCGATCGCACCCTTGATGCCGCGCCACGACATCACCGTGGCGTCGGCCGGCACGCCACCCTCGAGAATCTCGTCCCAGCCGATCAGCCGGCGCCCGTGCGCCTTCAGGTAGGTGCCCAGGCGCGCGATGAACCAGCCTTGCAGCGCATCTTCGTTCTTCAGCCCCAGCGCGCGGATCTTCGCCTGCACCGCGGACGACGCCTGCCACTGGTCCTTCACCGCCTCGTCGCCACCGACATGGATATAGCGCGAGGGAAACAACGCCATCACTTCGTCCAGCACGTGCTGCATGAACACGAAGGTGGCGTCATCCACGTTGTATAGATAGGTATGCACGCCCCAGTCGCCCGACACCGGCGGACGCTGGCCGGTCACGCCCAGCTCCGGATACGAGGCGACCGCGGCCTGCGCGTGGCCGGGCATGTCCAGCTCGGGGACGATGGTGACGTGGCGCTCCGCGGCGTAGGCAACCAGCGCGCGGATCTCATCCTGGGTATAGAAGCCGCCGTAGCGCGCCGGCTCGCCATCCTTGCCCGCGTACGGCGGCGAGCGCCAGGCGCCGATGCGGGTCAGTTCCGGATAACGCTTGATCTCGATGCGCCAGCCCTGGTCGTCGGTGAGATGCCAATGCAACACGTTGAGCTTGTGCAGCGCCATCTGGTCGATCAGCGCGCGGATCTCGGCGACGCTCTGGAAATGGCGGGCAGAGTCCAGCATCAGGCCGCGCCAGGGGAAGCGCGGCGCGTCTTCGATATGCACGAAGGGCGCGGCGGCTTTGGCATCTTCCTGGGTCAGCAACTGCCATAGCGTGACCGCGCCGTGGAACAGGCCGTCGCTGTCGCGCGCGGCGATGCGCGCGCCCTTGGCGTCGATGTCCAGCACATAGCCTTCGACGGGAGCGGACGACTTGGCGTCGCGGTGAAGCACGATGGCCGGTGCGCTGCCGGCCCGGTCGACGATGCGCAGGTCCAGCCCGCGGCTGCGCTTGATCTGCGCGGCGAGCCAGGTGGCGGTGCGGCGGCTGTCGGCGTCGGTGGCCACCAGCACGGTGTTCGCATTGATAGCGAGTACACCGTTTGATCGTGTCACTTTCCCGGGCAGCGGAATCAGCGACAGCGGGGCATCACCCTGTGCTCCGCCCGCAAGAGCGACAGACGGAAGAACGGCCAGCGCGGCCAGCAGCAGGGTCCGGCCGAGGTGTGGTGCGAAAGTCACTGGCTGCGTTCCTCTTCTCTCTAAGTTCTGCTGAAGCGCCCCGTGCGGGGCAGCGTAGGTTGGGGTGAGCGCAGCGAACCCCAACGGTCGGCGGGCAGACGCCGAAAGCTGTCGCCGGTCGAACCCTCGTTGGGGTTCGCTGCGCTCACCCCAACCTACCGCTTTTCGTGGCCTCCCTAAAGAAGGGCCCGGACAAGCCGGGCCCAAATGGGGAGGTGTTGCTCAGTGTGCCTCAATACTTCAACCGGAGGTTGAGGTAGTACTGGCGTCCGTTGACGTAGAAGGCGTACGGCTGGTTACCGATGCCCTCGACGTTGGTGTAGTACTTGATCTTGGGATTGTTGAGGTTCATCGCGTCGAACGACAGCGAAGCCCAGTCGTTGATCTTGTAGCCCAGCGACAACGCGAGGTTGCCCAGGCCCGACTGGAAGTACGTGTCGGTGCGGCTGACGCCGGCGAAGAACGACGAACGGTAGGTGTAGCTCAGGCGCGCGTTGAAGCGCTCGTTCTCGAAGTAGCCGGAAACGTTGTAGGTGTTCTCCGAGGTGCCCTGCAGCGGCTTGCCGGTGGAGGTGCTGCCGTCGGCATAGGTGTAGTTGGCGGCCACGCCGAAGTTGTCGCCGATGGGCTGCGTATAAGCCAATTCGATGCCGCTGATATGGCCGTCCACGTTCACCGGCACGCTCACCAGGTAGGTGTTGAACACGTCCTGGCCGGAGTTGTTGCTGGCGTTCTGGTCCTTGTAGGTGCGGCTGACCGGACCGAAGTTCACGTAGTCCTTTAGGTCCATGTAATACGCACCGGCCGACAGCAGGCCGCGCGGCGCGAAGTACCACTCCAGGGACGCATCGAAGTTGGTCGAGACGATCGGCTTGAGCTGCGGGTTGCCGCCGCTGCCGGTGTGGGTCAGGTCATCCAGCGAGACCGAACCGGCCAGCGCGGAGTAGTCCGGACGGGTCATGGTCTGCGACGCCGCGAGGCGGCCGATCAGGTCGTCGGTGAAGCTGTACTTGAAGTTCGCGCTAGGCAGGAACTTGCTGTACGTGTGGTCGTACTTGCTCTTGTAGTAGTTGCCGAAGGCCGAGCCGGTGATCGGGCCTGCCACGGTGTACTGCTCGGGATTGCTGGTGTTGTAGTTGATGTTCTCTTCGGTGCGCACCCAGCGGCCGCCCAGGTTGCCGCTCCAGCGCTCGCCGGAGAAGTTGGCCTGCAGGTAGGCGGCGGTGACCTTTTCCTTCACCTTGTAGATGTTCTGCCAGTTGAAGCGCGTCACCGCATCGCGGTTGGCGAACTGGCCGTCGATCTGGGCCAGCTGGCCCGGCGTGTAGTACCAGATGTTGCCGGGCACGCTGCCGCCCAGATCGCTGGTGAAGTCGCTCGGATAGTTGGCGTGGCCGGTCGGATAGTTGGCCGGATTCTGCCAGTCGGTGGCGAAGTTCGGGCCCTGGCCGATGTCGGTCTTGTTCTGGCGGGTGTGGTCCGAATAGCGCGCGCCGAATTCCAGCGAGGACAGCACGCCGCGATCCACCGCCCACTCGCCGTCGCCGCCGATCCAGTTTTCCTTGTCGGTGACTTCGATCGCCTGGTCGCCGAAGATCCAGCCGTCCTGCGGGCGGATGCCCGAGGGCGTGCTGTTGTCGCCGCCGAGCGACCAGCTGGCGGGATGGTCAAGACCGTTCATGGCCCACGACGCGCCGCCACCGCCGCCCGTGCCCAGCTCGAGCACGTCCTGCGTCGGGCTGCTGCCCTTGCCCTTGGTGGTGCCGACCTGGCCCTTGAAGGTGAGCGACTGCGAGGCGCGCCACTCGCCGTCCAGGGTGACATAGCGCGATTGCGAGGCCGCGCCCGGACGCGAGATCTGGTCGTAGACGCCCCACGAGGTGTTGGTGCACGGCGCGCCGCCGCACATCACGCTGGGATCGGTCACCTTCGGATAGACGGCGTTGGTGATCACGCCGTTCTTCACCGAATAGCTGCTGGGCACCAGGTACGGCGCGAAGTGGCTGCTCCACAACATGTAGTTGCGGTTGTAGTTGTCCGCTTCGAGCTTGGAGTAGAAACCGCTCAGGTTCAGCGTGACCGTATCGCTTGGCTTGAACTCCAGGTCGATCACGCCACCCTTGCGCTCGCGCTCCTGGGTGAACAGCGTGGCGCCGAGCAGGTTCGGATAAGCCAGGCCGGCCAGCTTCGGGTCGGCCACGGCGGCCGGATCGGTGGCGGCGATCTTGCCGTAGCCGCCCACCACTTCCTGGCCGTTGCGCTGCAGGCTGCGCTTCTCATAGAAGCCCTGCAGCATCACGCCGAAGGTGTTGTCGCTGTTCTTCCAGTTGAACAGGCCGCTGAACTGCGGCTTGGTGTTGCTCGGCAGGTCGGAATAGACGCCGCCGATGGAGGCTTCCGCGGTGAGCGGCTTGGCGAACTCCAGCGGCTTGCGCGTGATGATGTCGACCGAGCCCGCACTGCCGCCTTCGACGATCTTCGCTTCGGAACTCTTGTGCACCACCACCTGGCTGACGATTTCGGACGGCAGCAGGCTATAGCTCACGCTGCGGCCCACGGTCTGCACCTGGCTCAGCACGAACCAGTCGCCGGTGCCCACGGTGTGGCCGTTGACCAGGGTCTGGGTCATGCTGGGATTGGTGCCGCGCAGGCTGACGCGGTCGGCCTCGTCGAAGCCGCCTTCGCTGGCGCTGGACGAGCTGATGTTCACGCCGGGCAGGCGCTGCAGCGTATCGGCCACGTTCTTGGCCGGCAGCTTGCCCACGTCCTCGGCAGTGATGACGTCGACATGCGAGTCGGCGTACTTCTTGAATTCGATCGACTCCGCTTCGGTATCGCGGATGCCGGTGACCACGACGGTGCCCAGCTCCTTGGCCTTGTTCTTGTCGGCGCCGGCCTTGGTCTGGGCCGTGCCGGTCGTGCCGGTCTGGGCATCCTGCGCGTAGATGGCGCCGGAAAGACAGAGTCCGGCGACGATGCTGGCGGCTAGTAGCGTCTTACGGTGTGACATGGTTTCCTCCCCTCAAAGGATCGCTGGTGCGGATGCCGTGGCGTCGCCGAGGTCCGCTAGGCGGTGACTGGGCTTGCGCCCCTTAGGTTGCTGCGCTGACTACGATGGCTGTGTTGCTGAGCTCTCCGGCGGATGCGCGGTATGGCCTTCCAGATACATGCCGGCCGCGCCGATCACTCCCAGCTGTCCGTGCTCCATCAGGCGCACCGGCACTTGCTGCAAAAAGGCCCGCATCACGCCCTTGTTGAAAAAGCGCTCGCGGAAACTGCTGGTCAGCAGCACGTCGCGGATCTGCGGCAGGATGCCGCCGGCGAGGAACACGCCGCCGCGCGCGCCGTAAAGCAGGGTCAGATCGCCGACGAAGCTGCCGAGCAGGCCGCAGAAGACTTCCAGCGCCTCCACGGCCGCGGCATCGCTGGCGTCCAGCGCGGCGCGGGTGATCTCGCTCGGCTTGGCCAGTACGGGTGACTGGCCGCGCAGCACGCACAGCGCGCGATACAGATTCAGCAGGCCGGGACCGGACAGCGCATGTTCGAACGACACGTACGGCCGCTCGCCGGCCAGCACGCGCAGGATCTCGATCTCGCGCTCGTTGCCGGGCGACAGGGCGATCTGCCCCGCCTCGGTGGCCAGCACGGTGGCGTGCGGCTTGCCCGGCAGCAGCACCGCCGAGCCCAGGCCGGTGCCCGGCCCCATCACCAGCACCGGGCCGACGCCGCCGGGGGTCTGCGCCTCGATCACCGGCGTGGTGTCGGCATGGACCAGGAACTGCGTGGCATAGGCCACGGCCTCGAAATCGTTGACCACGGCCAGCCGCTCGATCCCCAGGCTGTCGCGGATGTCGCGGATGGACACCGGCCAGGGCAGGTTGTCGTTGACGATGGCGTCGCCCAGCACGTAGCCGGCGCTGGCCACCGCGCACTGGTCTACCTGCACGGCGCCGCCGAGCTGGCTGACGAAATCCTTGAGCACCGCGGTGAGGCTGGGCCATTCGGCGCAGGCGTAGCGGTGGTACTGCAGCACGGTGACCGGTCGCGCGCCGTCCGGGCGCTGGCTGACCAGCCCGATGCGCGCATGAGTCCCGCCGACGTCCGCCGCCAGGAAAGGCATCCCCTGCGAGGCACCCTTCAGCCCGCCGCCCTGGTTGACCAGTTCCGCCACAAGCCCCTCCCCATCTTCACGTTCGACGCGGTCATGCCGACGTCATGCTGCTGTCACAGCCCCCGATGAGGGCGGAATATGGGAGCGCAATGACAACGTTGTCAACAGGGCGAATTTCCTAGACCCTTGCTGACGGTTCCGCGACGCAGCAAACACCTCCGCATAACGCCGGCCGGGCCCGGCCCGGAAGCCGGCCGATTCCCATGGCTGCGCCACTTAGCACGGTTTTTGCCGGGTCCGGGGCAGGCATGTCGCGCCGCGCCATGCCCCACTGCCGGGGTGCTGACCCGCGGCAGCCTTCCAGGCACCCTTCCGAAGCGCCGATTGACAACGTTGCTAGTTAGCGCGGATAACACGATGGGAGGCGACGCGGCCTGCGGGCCGCCGTCGGCATCGGCACTACTCGGGGAGTCACTACATGTCGTCCACAAGCTTCGCCGCCGGCGATACGCACGACCGGGCCTCCGGCCTGGTACCGATGCTGATCATCGGCCTGCTGTTCTTCATCTTCGGCTTCGTCACCTGGCTCAACGGGCCGCTGATCACCTTCGTCAAGCTGGCGTTCTCCCTGGACGACGTGAACGCCTTCCTGGTGCCGATGGTGTTCTATTGTTCGTACTTCTTCCTGGCCCTGCCCTCCTCCGCGGTGCTCAAGCGCACCGGCATGAAGAAAGGCATGGCGCTGGGCCTGTTCGTGATGGCGATCGGCGCGGTGCTGTTCGGCCAGTTCGTGTCGATGCGCGTCTACGGCGGCGCGCTGGCCGGCCTGTTCGTGATCGGCGCGGGCCTGGCTCTGCTGCAGACGGCGTCCAATCCGTACATCAGCATCCTGGGTCCCATCGACAGCGCGGCGCAGCGCATCGCCTTCATGGGCATCTGCAACAAGGTGGCCGGCGCGCTGGCGCCGTTCGTGTTCGGCTGGCTGGTGCTGAGCGGCATCGACACTTTCGACCAGCAGGTGAAGGCCGCGCCGACGCCGGAAGCGCGCGAGGCGCTGCTCAACACCTTCGCTGCCAAGGTGCATATGCCTTATCTGGCGATGGCCGGCCTGCTGGTGCTGCTGGCGGTGTGGGTGCTGCGTTCGCCGCTGCCGGAGATCAAGCCCTCCGGCGCCAACAGCGAAGCGGAGATCGGCCACGCCAAGGGCAACCTGCTGAGCTTCCCGCACCTGTGGCTGGGCGTGCTGTGCCTGTTCCTGTACGTGGGCGTGGAAGTGATGGCGGGCGACGCGATCGGCACCTATGGCCAGGGCCTGGGGCTGCCGCTGGACGCCACCAAGCATTTCACCTCGTTCACCCTGTTCGCCATGCTGCTGGGCTACCTGGCCGGCCTGGTGCTGATCCCGAAGATCATCTCGCAGCAGAGCTACCTGGCCGTATCGGCGGTACTGGGCGTGGCCTTCACCGTGGGCGCCTGGGCCACCACCGGCTACACCTCGGTCGGCTTCGTGGCCGCGCTGGGCTTCGCCAACGCCATGATGTGGCCGGCGATCTTCCCGCTGGCGATCAAGGGGCTGGGGCGCTGGACCGAGGCCGGCTCGGCGCTGCTGATCATGGCGATCGTCGGCGGCGCGCTGGTGCCGCAGGCCTTCGTGCATCTGAAGCAGCACTACGACTTCCAGCTGGTCTTCATGCTGCTGATGGTGCCCTGCTACCTGTACATCCTGTTCTACGGACTGCGCGGCCACCGCGTGGGCCAGCACGCGCCGTGAGCCAGGTCAGGCGGGGCCGTTGTCACGGCTCCGCCATCCTCGCCGCAAGCGGCTGGGCTACGATGCCCGTCCTGTTTCCCCCGGAGTTTCCTTAAGTTGCGCAACCCCACCATCAAGGACGTCGCCAAATCGTCCGGCGTCTCGCTGAAGACGGTCTCCCGCGTGATCAACCGCGAGGCCTCGGTGCGTGCCGACACGCGCGAAAAGGTGGAGCGCACCATCGAGGCGCTCGGCTACCAGCCCAATCCTTCCGCGCGCGGCCTGCGCAGCACGCATGCGTATGCGATCGGCCTGGTCTACGACAACCCCAACGCGCACTACGTGATCAGCATGCAGGAAGGCGTGCTGTCGGCCTGCCGCGAACGCGGCTTCGGCCTGCAGATCCACCCCTGCGATTCCTCGTCGCCCGCCCTGGCGCGCGAGCTGTGCGCGCTGGTCGAACGCAATCGCCTGGCCGGCCTGGTGCTGGCGCCGCCGATGTCCGAGCAGCATGAGCTGGTCAGCACGCTGTCCAAGCACGGCATCGACTTCGTGCGGATCATTTCCTCGCGCGAGGATCCGCACGACGGCTCGCCCTGCGTCTACGTGGACGACCGCAGCGCGGCCTATGCGATCACCGAGCACCTGATCCAGCTCGGCCACAAGCGCATCGGCTTCCTGTGGGGCGAGCCGCATCACCGTTCCAGCCCGGAGCGCTATCAGGGCTACGCCGATGCGCTGAAGGACTACGGCATCGTGCAGGACAAGAAGCTGGTGCTGCCCGGCCGCTACGCCTTCGACGACGGTTTCCGCGGCGCGCGCAAGCTGCTGGCGCTGAAGGATCCGCCCACCGCGATCTTCGGCAGCAACGACGAAATCGCCGCTGGCGTGCTCGCCGCGGCGCGCTCCAGCGGCCTGGACGTGCCGTGGGATCTTTCGATCGCCGGCTTCGAGGACAGCCCGTTCTCCAAGCAGGCCTGGCCGGCGCTCACCACCGCGCGCCAGTCCACCGGCGAGATCGGCCGCCACGCCGCGCTGCACCTGATGGCCGATCTGCAGCGCGAGAACGGCGAAGGCTTCGCCGAACCGTCGAACGAATGCTTCGTCCCCGAACTGGTGGTGCGCGGTTCCACCGCGCCACCGAAGAACAACACCCCCAAGACCGCCGCGCCCCGCGCCGGTCAGCCACGCAAGGCCTGACGCACGGCCGCACGCATCACCGAGAACGCCATCCCATGAAGCAAGCCAGCGACACCCTGATGTACCGCGAAGCCCACGAGTCCGCCGACGTGGTCGAGCGCCAGCTCGCCGCCAATGCCGACGTGCTGAAGGCGCTGGGCGAACGGCTGCGCGCCGAGCCGCCGCGGTTCATCGTCACCTGCGCGCGTGGCAGTTCCGACCATGCGGCGGCCTATGCCAAGTACGTGTTCGAGACCCGACTGGGGCTGCTCACCGCCTCGGCCTCGCCGTCCGTGGCCTCCATCTACGACGCCGACCTGAAGCTGGACGGCGCGCTGTTCCTGGTCATCTCGCAGTCCGGCAAGAGCCCCGACCTGCTGCGCAGCGCGCAGGCGGCTAAGGACGCCGGCGCGCTGGTGGTGGCGATGGTCAACGTGGAGGACTCGCCGCTGGCCGCGCTGGCCGACACGGTGATCCCGCTGCGCGCCGGCCCCGAGCTGAGCGTGGCGGCGACCAAGAGCTACCTGGCCACGCTGGCGGCGATCCTGCAGCTGACCGCGCACTGGGGCAATGACGACACCCTGCACGCCGACGTGGCGCGCCTGCCCGCCGACCTGCGCCGTGGCTGGGACGCCGACTGGAGCGCGCTGATCGACGGCCTGCGCGAGGCGCGCAACCTGTTCGTGGTCGGCCGCGGCTACGGCTTCGGCGCCGCACTGGAAGCGGCGCTCAAGCTCAAGGAAACCTGCGGCCTGCACGCCGAGGCCTTCAGCGCGGCCGAGGTGAAGCACGGTCCGATGGCGATCGTCGGCGCCGGCTTCCCGGTGCTGTTCTTCGCCCAGGGCGACGACACGCTGGACAGCACGCTGGCCGTGGCGGAGGAATTCCGCGCGCGCGGCGCGCGCGTGCTGGTGGCCAAGCCCGGCGCCAGCGGCGCGGACGCGCTGCCGCTGCCGGCCGGCATGGATTCGATCGTCACCCCGCTGCTGGCGGTGCAGAGCTTCTATCGCGCCACCAGCGAACTGGCGCTGGCGCGCGGCTTCGATCCGGACGTGCCGCCGCACCTGCGCAAGGTGACGGAGACGGTCTGATGAGCGCAGCGCAACCGCTACTGGCCCTGGTCAACGGCCGCGTCCTCGCCGACCACGGCCCGCGCAACGATCTCGCCGTGCTGGTGCGCGGCGGGCGCATCGAGGCGCTGGTGCCGGCCAGCGACCCTTCGCTGGACAAGGCCACGCGCCACGACCTGCAGGGCCGCCTGCTGCTGCCCGGCTTCATCGACGTGCAGGTCAACGGCGGCGGCGGGCTGCTGTTCAATGCCGCGCCGACGGTGGACACGCTGCGCGGCATCGCCGCGGCGCATCGCAAGTTCGGCACCACCGGCATGCTGCCGACGCTGATCACCGATACCGCCGAAGTCATGCATGCCGCGCTGGAAGCAGTGGACGCGGCGATCGCCGAAGGCGTACCCGGCATTCTCGGCATCCATCTGGAAGGCCCGTTCCTGGCGCCGGCGCGCAAGGGCATCCACGACGCCAACCTGTTCCGCCTGCCCGACGCCGCGGATATCGCCGACATCGCGCGCAAGCACCGCGGCGTGGTGATGATGACGCTCGCGCCCGAACGCGTGCCGCTGGAGACCATCCGCCAGCTGAGTGCGGCCGGCGTGATCGTGGTCGCCGGCCATACCGCCGCCGACTACGCCACCATGCGCGCCGCGCTGGATGCCGGCGTCAGCGGCTTCACCCACCTCTACAACGCGATGACCCCGCTCGGCAGCCGCGACCCCGGCGTGGTCGGTGCGGCGCTGGACGATCCGCACAGCTGGTGCGGGCTGATCGTCGATCTGCATCACGTGCATCCGGCCAGCCTGCGCGTCGCCATCGCCGCCAAGGCGCGCGGCAAGAGCGTGCTGGTCACCGATGCGATGCCGCCGGTGGGCGCGGACGATCCGACCTACGTGCTCAATGGCCAGACCATCGTCGCCCGCGACGGCGTCTGCCAGAGCGACGACGGCGTGCTGGCCGGCTCGGCGCTGGACATGGCCACCGGCGTGCGCCATCTGGTCAACGCGGTGGGCCTGCCGCTGGCGGAAGCCTCGCGCATGGCCAGCGCCTATCCGGCCGCCTGGCTGGGACTGGAGCGCGAACTGGGGCGCATCGTCGCCGGCCAGCGCGCGGACTTCGCCGTGCTGGACGACGCACTGGTCGTGCAGGAAACCTGGATCGGCGGCGTACGCTACGCCGCCTGATCGCGCTTCACTGCGCGATGCCGTCCACCACCTCGATCGACACGATGCCGCGCACCCAGCGCGCGGCGCGCTTGTCGTCCGGAACCACCAGGCGGAATGGGCCATCGGTCGCCAGGGGTTGCCCGTCGCGGGCGTCGGCCAGCAGCACGGTCTTGCCGCCGATCGACGGATCCAGCTCGGCCAGCGCGAACACCGCCTGGTAGTGGTCGGTGGCGGTGACGCGCACGTACAGCGCCAGGCCCTTGCCGCGCAGTGGCCTGTCCAGCGCGCCCGCGCGACGCAGCAGCTCGGCCAGCGCGACGCCCGACCACTCCGCGGGCTTTTCGTCGTGGACCGCTGCCGTCAGCTTGGCCTGCGGCAGTGCCGCCAGTGCGGTGCGGTCGAACACGGTCGCCTTGCCATCCACCACGACGCGCAGCGATGGCGAGGGCTCGGCGGCATGCAGGCCGAAGGCGAGCAGGCAGGCGAGGAAAAACCACGCAAAGCGACCGTGGGATGCGCGCCTCATGATGTCAGTGCCCCTTGCCTGGAAGTTGCAGGATTGTAGGCAGCGCTCCCGATCGCTGTCACAGCCGGTTTCACCAAACATCAACGTGAACGCTCGGTAGAGTACCGCGCGATGTGCTCGACTTGACCGGCGTCAAGTGATCGCCGGTTCGATCGCACTAGGATCGGTTGAGGGCGTGGCACCACGTCCCGTCCCGCCGGCAAGGGGAGTGAGCATGGAACGTCCCGTGGATCGCACCGGGAAACGCCAGGAGCGGATGGTCTTCCTGCTCCTTACCGTCGCGCTGTTTCCCATCCTGGCCGTGCTGACCGTAGCGTCCTACGGCTTCGCCGTGTGGATCTGGCAGATGTTCAACGGCCCGCCGGGAGGCTGAGCATGTCCAGCAACGACTTCCGGCCCGACCGGCGCGCCTTCCTGCAGGGGCGCTTTCCGCGCGGCGAGCGCGGGAACGAGGCGATGAACGACGAGCTGCATATCTCCAGCCTGCTGGTGCAGCACCGGCCGGAAGCCATGCCGGCTTTGGAAGCCTATGTCGACACGCAACCGGCATTGGAGATCTCCGCGCGCGGCGAGCATCGCTGCGTACTGTTGTGCGAAACCGGCCACCAGCGCGAGGTGCTCGAACTGATCGACGCCATGCTCGCGCTGCCGGGCGTGGTCAACATCTCGCTGATCTATCACCACGCCGAGCCGCGCGACGAACTCGAACAGCCGCTGCAGCCGTCACAAGGAGCCGACGCATGACCCTGACGCGACGCGAATTCATCCGCAACACGGCAGCGGCGGCCGCGGCCAGCGCCGCCGGCCTCGCGCTTCCGGCCGCCGCCAGCAACGTGCTGACCGAGGGCGACCTCACGCAACTGAAATGGGACAAGGCGCCGTGCCGCTTCTGCGGCACCGGCTGCGGCGTCAACGTGGCGGTGAAGAACGGCCGCGTGGTGGCCACCCATGGCGACGTGCACGCGGAGGTCAACCGCGGCATCAACTGCGTCAAGGGCTATTTCCTGTCCAAGATCATGTACGGCACGGATCGCTTGACCACGCCGCTGCTGCGCAAGACCAACGGCGCCTACGACAAGAACGGCCAGTTCACGCCGGTATCGTGGGACGAAGCCTTCGACGTGATGGCCGCGCAGTTCAAGCAGGTGCTGAAGACCAAGGGGCCGGGCGCGGTGGGCATGTTCGGCTCGGGCCAGTGGACGATTTTCGAAGGCTACGCCGCCAACAAGCTGATGAAGGGCGGCTTCCGCAGCAACCATATCGACCCGAACGCACGCCATTGCATGGCCTCGGCGGTGATGGGTTTCATGCGCAGCTTCGGCATGGACGAGCCGATGGGCTGCTACGACGACATCGAAGCCGCCGACGCCTTCGTGCTGTGGGGCTCGAACATGGCGGAGATGCACCCGATCCTGTGGACGCGGGTGACCGACCGGCGCCTGTCCAATCCGCACGTGAAAGTGGCGGTGCTGTCGACCTACGAGCACCGCAGCTTCGAGCTGGCCGACATCCCGATCGTGTTCACCCCGCAGACCGACCTGGTCATCCTCAACTACATCGCCAACCACATCATCAAGACCGGCAAGGTCAACCAGGACTTCGTCGGCAAGTACACCAGCTTCAAGCGCGGCAACGACGATATCGGCTACGGCCTGCGCCCGGACCATCCGCTGGAACTGAAGGCGAAGCACGCCAAGGACGCCAACGGCGGCCAGCCGATCAGCTTCGAGGAATTCGCCAACTTCGTGGCGCCGTACACGCTGGAAAAAACCGTGCAGATGACCGGCGTCGAGCGCGGCTGGCTGGAGCAGCTGGCCGAGCTGTACGCCGACCCCAAGCTGAAGGTGACCTCGTTCTGGACCATGGGCTTCAACCAGCACACGCGCGGCGTGTGGGCCAACAACATGGTCTACAACATCCACCTGCTGACCGGGAAGATCGCCACGCCCGGCAACAGCCCGTTCTCGCTCACCGGCCAGCCTTCCGCCTGCGGCACCGCGCGCGAGGTGGGCACCTTCAGCCATCGCCTGCCGGCGGACATGGTGGTGACCAATCCGGAACACCGCCGCCATGCGGAGGAGATCTGGAACATCCCGCACGGTATCATCGATCCGGTCCCGGGCTATCACGCGGTGGAGCAGAACCGCGCGCTGCGCGACGGCAAGCTCAATGCCTACTGGGTGATGGTCAATAACAACATGCAGGCCGGCGCGAACATGCTGGAGGAGACCTATCCCGGCTATCGCAACCCGGACAACTTCATCGTCGTCTCCGACGCCTATCCCACCGTTACCGCGCAGGCGGCGGACCTGATCCTGCCGGCGGCGATGTGGGTGGAGAAGGAAGGCGCCTACGGCAATGCCGAGCGGCGCACGCAGTTCTGGCACCAGCTGGTGAAGGCGCCCGGCGAGGCGCGCTCGGACCTGTGGCAGCTGATGGAATTCGCCAAGCGCTTCACCACTGACGAATGCTGGCCGGCGGAGATCCTCGCGGCCAACCCGCAGTTCAAGGGCAAGACGCTGTACGACGTGCTCTATCGCAACGGCAAGGTGGATCGCTTCCCGGTCGCCGATATCGAAGCGGGCTTCCAGAACGACGAGTCCGCCGCGTTCGGCTTCTACGTGCAGAAGGGCTTGTTCGAGGAATACGCCGCGTTCGGGCGCGGCCACGGCCACGACCTCGCCCCGTTCGACGCCTATCACCAGGCGCGCGGCCTGCGCTGGCCAGTGGTCGACGGCAAGGAAACGCGCTGGCGCTATCGCGAAGGCGCCGATCCCTACGTCAAGGCGGGCGCCGGCTTCCAGTTCTACGGCAATCCCGACGGCCGCGCGGTGATCTGGGCACTGCCCTACGAACCGCCGGCGGAGATGCCGGACGACGAATACAACCTGTGGCTATGCACCGGACGCGTGCTGGAGCACTGGCATTCCGGCTCGATGACCATGCGCGTGCCGGAGCTGTACCGCAGCTTCCCCGCCGCGGTGGTGTTCATGCATCCGGACGATGCGGTGGCGCGCGGCCTCAAGCGCGGCGACGAGGTGCGCGTGGTGTCGCGCCGCGGCGAAATGCTCTCGCGCATCGAGACGCGCGGCCGCAACCGCGTGCCGCGCGGGCTGGTGTTCGTGCCGTGGTTCGACGCGGGCCAGCTGATCAACAAGGTCACGCTGGACGCGACCGATCCGATCTCCAAGCAGACCGACTACAAGAAGTGCGCCGTCAAAGTGCTGCCCGCCTGAGGATGCCCTGATGTCCAACACTTCCCGTTTCGTCGCCAGCGCCGTGGTCGTGCTGGCGCTGGCATCGGTGCTGGCGTTCGTGGCTTCGCACCGTAAGGCGGGGCCCACCGGCGCCGCGCAGGAGGCCGCTGCGCCGGCCGCTTCGGTGGCTGCGCCCGCACCGCGCCCCGCCGTTGCCGTGGTGCCTGCCGGTTCCGGCCTCGATGCGATGCGCCGCGGCGCCGAGCTCGACAAGGAGATCGCGCCGCCGCCGATGGCGCGGGTGGAAAACACCGACATCCGGCGCAACCGCGCCTATCCGATGCAGCCGCCGACCATCCCGCACAGCATCGACAACTACCAGATCGACCGCAATTCCAACCGCTGCATGCTGTGCCATGCGCGCGCCAACGCGGACAAGTTCCAGGCGCCCCCGGTGAGCGTCACCCACTACATGGACCGCGACGACCAGTTCCTCGCCACCATCTCGCCGCGACGCTACTTCTGCAACCAGTGCCACGTAGTGCAGACCGATGCCCAGCCGCTGGTGGCTAACGGCTTCAAGGACATCGACACCGTGCTGTCCGAACCGAACAAGGCGAACTGAGCATGTGGGCCTGGATGAAGCGATGCCTGCTCGTCTTCTGGCACACGCTGCGCCGTCCCAGCGTGCACTACAGCCTGGGTTTCCTGACTCTCGGCGGCTTTCTTGCCGGCGTGCTGTTCTGGGGCGCGTTCAATACGGCGCTGGAGGCGACCAATACCGAGAGGTTCTGCACCAGCTGCCACGAGATGCGTGACAACGTGTTCCAGGAGCTGAAGACGACCATCCACTACAGCAACCGCTCAGGCGTGCGCGCCACCTGTCCCGACTGCCATGTGCCGCACAACTGGACCGACAAGATCGCGCGCAAGATGCAGGCTTCGAAAGAAGTGTGGGGCAAGATCTTCGGCACCATCGATACGCGGGAGAAGTTTCTCGACGAACGGCTGGTGCTGGCGGAACACGAATGGGCGCGCCTGAAAGCCAACGACTCGCTGGAATGCCGCAACTGCCACAACTACGCCTCGATGGACCTGACCCGCCAGTCGCCGCGCTCGGCTTCGATCCACAAGCGCTGGCTGGGCACGGGGGAGAAGACCTGTATCGATTGCCACAAGGGGATTGCCCATCATCTGCCGGATATGAAGGGCATTCCTCAAGGCTAAACCGGCGTAGGTTGGGGTGAGCCGCAGGCGAATCCCAACAGGACGATGCGTCTGGATGCGGCCATGTTGGGGTTCGCCTGCGGCTCACCCCAACCTACGCGTTCCGCCAGGCCGACACCAAACTGCAACATGCCATCCCCAGCATGGCCGGCCTGCTCCACCCCATCCACCGAGGTTCCCGATGCTCCCGCTCCATCGCCGCGCCCTGAAAACCGCGGCCGCCCTGCTGCTGACCGCCATCTACGCAAGCCCCGCCCTGGCGGCCCCGCACCGGGTGATCCTGTTCGTATGGGACGGCATGCGCCCCGACGCGGTGAGCGAGGAGGACACGCCCAACCTGCTGGCGCTGTCCAGGCGCGGTACCTGGTTCGAGGACAACCACTCGACCTATCCCACCTTCACCATGGCGAACGCCTCGACCTTCGCCACCGGCAGCTTCCCCGGCACGCTAGGCTTCTACGGCAACCGCTTCTGGGCCTCGCGCGAGACGGGCCTGAAGACCACGCCGGTCGCCCGCACCACCACTGGCGAGGACGTGAACTTCCGCAACCCGGTCTATGTGGAAGACGACCTGGTGCTGCGCGCCCTGGACAAGGCCAGCAAGGGCGACCTGCTGGAACTACCCACGCTGTTCGCCGCCGCGCAGAAAGCCGGCTTGAAGACCGCCGCCATCGGCAAGTCCGGCGCAGCCTTCCTGCAGAACTACCGCCTGCCCAACCAGGGCGACCCGGACAAGGTCGGCCTGCTGCTGGACGAGCGCACCGCGCTGCCGCTGTCCTTCGCCAAGGAGCTGCAGGCCGCCGGCTTCCCGCTGCCCAAGACCACGCCGAACGTCTACGCGGAAGGCGAACTGACCTTGCGCGGCGAGGACGAGGATCCGACGGCGCGCGGCAAGGCGGCCAAGCTCAAGGACGGCGCCACCAGCGACGCCACCGCCGGCGGCGATACGCCGCCGAGCGCGGCGAACGAGTGGATGATGAAGGTCTACCTGGACCAGGTGCTGCCCAGGCACAAGCCGGACCTGAGCGTGGTGTGGATGCGCAATCCCGATACCACCCAGCACATCTACGGCGTCGGCTCGCCGGAATTCCATCTCGCGCTGCAGGCGCAGGATGCGCTGCTCGGCCAGCTCGAAGCGAAGCTGCGCGAGCTGGGCATGGCCGGGGACACGGACATCATCGTGGTCTCCGACCATGGCCACAGCAATATCGCCGGCCCGACCGACCTGTTCCCGCTGCGCCAGATCAACGACGGCCGCGTGGCCGGCATCGACGCCGAATGGGGTTATTCGGTCTCCGGCGGCATCCGCATGGCGCACGAGCTGACCACGCGCGGCGGCATCCCCGCCTTCGACGGCCTGGGCTGCGTGTATTCGCCGGTGATGACCGGCATCCGCGCCGATGGCTCGCAGCAGCAGCCGACCCGTTACGACGACGACGGCCGCGTGTGCGGCAAGCCGATGGCCTACACCACGCCCAGCTATGTGGTGCCCGATGCGCTGCCCAAGGGCGCGCTGGTGCTGGCGCCGAACGGCGGCACCGAATACTTCTATCAGCCGGAACACGACGCCGAGGTGGTGAAGCGCGCCGTGCGCTTCCTGCAGTCGCGCGAGTACGTGGCGGCAGTGTTCGTGGCCAAGCGCTACGGCAACCTGCCCGGCACGCTGCCGGCGGAGAACGTGCACCTGGAGAACGCGGCACGTGGTCCGGACATCATCGTCAGCTACGCCTGGGATGCCGATGCGACGATCCAGGGCTTCCGCGGCACCGAGTACTCCACCGTCTTCCCCGAATCGCCCAGCGAGCGCGGCGAGCACGGCAGCTTCTCCCCGATCGACGTGCACAACACCCTGCTGGCCGCCGGCCCGAGCTTCCGCGGCGGCTTCCGCGACGCGCTGCCCAGCGGCAACGTCGACGTGGCGCCGACCATTGCGGCCCTGCTTGGCCTGAAGCTCCCGCAGGCGCAGGGGCGCGTGCTGCAGGAGGCGCTGGGCGGCACGCTGGGCAAGGCGGCGGACAGCTATCGCGTGACGCCGACCGAACTGCGCCCGGCGCAGGCGTCCACCGGCCTGAGCCTGCAGCGTGTCGACGGCAGCACATTGCAGGGCTCGAGCTACACCTTCCGCCTGCAGCTGAAGCAGCTGGAGAGTGCGGACGGCAGGCGCTGGACGTATTTCGATTACGCCAGGCCCGAGCGGCACTGACAACACGCGTAGGCTGGGGTGAGCCAAAGGCGAACCCCAACGGTGCGATGCGTTTGAACGTGCCGATGTTGGGGTTCGCCTTTGGCTCACCCCAACCTACGCCGGGCGTCGATTATTCCTCGTACACGTGCAGGTGATTGAAGATCCACCCGTGATACGACTTCACCAGATCCTGGTCGATGCAATCGGTGTACAGGCCCTTGCAGCGCTCGCGCAGCACCGTCGCCGCGGAGAAATACGGATCCATCGGCACGCCCGCCGCCTGCAGCACCATGTTCGGCAGGTGCGCGATATCGAGCATCGGGTAGTTCGGCAAGCTGCGGCCCGGCACGTTGCTCTTGATCATGTAGTACGACAGATAGTCCTTGTACGGCTGCAGCGCCGGCGGCCAGCTGCGCTCCATCTGGCGGATCAGGCCATCGAACGAGGGCTGGTGGTCGCCGAAGTGCATCAGCACCGTCGGCTCGGGGCGATCCAGGAAGGCCTTCTCCAGCTGGGTCATCGCCAGGTCGGAGTTGTGCAGGTTGGATAGATAGGTATTGAAGTTCAGCGCCGGTTTCTCGGCCAGGCCCTTGAGCAGCGGCCGGTTGAACGGCGCCGGCAGCGAGGACAGCGGGTCCAGGTCGTGCGGGCCGTGCTGGGCCAGGGTCAGGATCATCACGAACACCGGCTGGCCCGGCTTCTTGACCTTGTCGTAGACGCGCTTGGCGGCGTCGAACATCTGCGCGTCGGTTTCTTCCCACTCCTCCAGTCCCAGATCCTTGGCGTCGTAGAACTGCTCGAAGCCATAGGCCGTATACGCGTTGCGGCCGTTGAGGAAGGCGCCGTTGGTCGGATAGATCGCCACGGTGAGATAGCCCAGGCGCTGCAGCTGCTGCGGCAGCGAGTCGCGCACATGCGGCGCCAGCACGTAGGGCGCATACATGCCGCCCGGGCCGAAGATGTCCTGCGGCATGCCGGTGAGCACGGCGAACTCGCTGACCCAGGTACCGCCGCCGAAGGTGTGCACGCGCAGCGGGCCGTGCGCCAGGGTGTACTTGTCCGGCTTGAACATCTGCACGCGGCACTGCGGCACGTTGCAGACGGCGAAGTTGGACGGGTCGAAGGTGCTCTCTTCCAGCACCTGCACGATGTCGGGGTACGGCTGCTGCGCCGTGCCGAGGCCACCGTGCGCGGTGGCGCCCCACTCCTGCTCGGCCAGCGTGTCGTCGGTCATCGGCGGCAGCGCGACGTTGGAGTCCTGCAGGTTGACGAAGAAGTTGGTCAGCTGCGCGTCGTCGGACAGCTTTTGCCACGCATTGCGCGCATGCACCTGGGCAAACGGGCCGTTCGGCAGCAGGCAGATCCAGAACGCCAGCGCGCAGGCGACGGCGCCGCCGACACGCACGGCGAACGCCTTCGGCCGCGACAGGTTGCCGAGCATGCGGCGATCGCCGCGCCACACCAGCCACAGGCCCAGCGGCACCAGCACCGCCACACCTGCCGCCAGTTCCCACAGGTGCGGATAGTGCGCCAGCGTCTCGACCAGGCTGGAACGCAGGTAATAGACGAAGTCCGACGGCATCAGCGGCGCGTCGAGATACTGCTGCTTGATCTCCGAAATGAAGTCCAGCCCCAGGAACAGCGCGCCCGTCACCACCAGCGCCATGGCCACGCGCGCGAAGGCGAACAGCAGCACGCCACAGGTGCACAGCATCAGCGCAAAGACGAAACCCTGCTGCTGCAGCACCGGCTCCTGGCCGGCGGTGGCGCGCACGCAGCCGGCGAAGAACAGGCTTGCGCACAGCCACGCCACGCTGTTCCGCGTAATGCGAAACGACCCTCTCTGCATGTTGCGTTGGCCCCCTGTTCCGGCCGGTCTGTCATCAGGGCGCCATCTTACGTTCTCATTTCCTTCACAGACAGAACCAGAGGTAACGGGCAGGCGGCGACGGGCTAGGGTTCAGCCGCCGTTGCCCGGTTTCGAAGGCCCGGCGAGGCGTCCTCCGCCATGCCGATCTGCTAGCTTGCGCGGCTTGCTTTCGTTTGAAGGGAATCCCCATGCCGCTCCGCCATCTCCCCTTTGCCGTCCTCGCCGCCGCGCTGCTCGCCGGTTGCGCCTCCCAGAGCGCCCGCACGGGCCGCGTGCCGGACGGCAGCCATGCCCAGGTGGCGATCCTGGAGACCACTGACATCCACTCCAATGTGCTGAGCTACGACTATTACAAGCTCAAGCCCGATGCGACGGTGGGCTACGAGCGCACCGCCACGCTGATTCGCCGCGCGCGCCAGCAGTACCCGAACAGCTTCCTGTTCGACAGCGGCGACACCATCCAGGGTAGCGTGCTGGCCGACTACCAGGCGCAGGTGAAGCCGCTCGGCTGCAACGAAGAACTGTCGATCTACGCCGCCATGGATGCGGTCGGCTACGACGGCGGCACCGCCGGCAACCACGAGTTCAACTACGGCCTGCCGTTCCTGTCTCAGGTCACCGGCACGCCGATGAACGTCGACGGCGGCCGCAGCGACCGCTGCGCCGGCCCGCATTTCCCGCTGGTGCTGGCCAACGTGTTCAGCGCCCGCGACGGCGCGCCGATCTTCAAGCCGTGGGCGGTGGTGGAGAAGTCGATCCAGGTCGACACGCCCGGCGGCGGCAAGCGCAGCGTGCCGCTGCGCGTGGGCATCATCGGCTTCACCCCGCCGCCGATCCTGGAATGGGACAAGCAGAACCTGGAAGGCAAGGTCACCGTGACGGGCGTGGTCGAGGCGGCGAAGAAATACCTGCCCGAACTGCAGGCCCAGCACCCGGACCTGATCGTGGCGGTGCTCCATGGCGGCCTCAACACGGCCACCTACACCTCCGACATGGAGAACGGCGGCTGGCACCTCGCCGCCGTGCCCGGCATCGACGTGCTGCTGCTGGGCCATTCGCACACGGAATTCCCCGGTCCGCATTACAAGGACATGCAGGAGGTCGACGCCGAACGCGGCTTCGTGCGCGGCGTGCCAGCGGTGATGGGCGGTTTCTTCGGCAAGGACCTTGGCGTGGTCGAGCTGGCGCTGGCACGCCGCGACGGACGCTGGACCGTCGACAAGGAGCACACCCACAGCGAAGTCCGCCCGATCTGCACCAAGAAGGACGACTGCGTGCCCGCCGACCCGGCCATCGCCCCGCTTGTCGCCAAGACGCACGAGGCCGCCGTGGCCCATGTCAGCACGCCGATCGGCGAGACCCGCCTGCGCCTGAGCAGCTATTTCTCCGACGTGGGCAACATGACCGCGCTTTCGGTCGTCAACGCCGCGGAGCGCGCCTACGTGCAGGCCGAACTGCCCAAGACCCATCCGGAACTGGCCAACGTGCCCGTGGTGGCCGCGGCCGCCGCGTTCCGCACCGGCTTCGGCGGCCCGGACGACTACACCGACGTGCCGGCCGGCCCCTTGAGCCTGCGCAGCGCGGCCGACCTGTACTTTTATCCGAACACCCTGGCGGCGGTGAAAACCGACGGCGCGGGGCTGAAGGCATGGCTGGAGAAGTCGGCCGAGCGTTTCCGCCAGATCGATCCGTCCACCACCGCCGAGCAGCCGCTGCTCAACGACCGCATGCCCGGCTACAACTTCGACCAGCTGCAGGGCGACATCAGCTACGTGATCGATGTGACCAAGCCGGCCGGCAAGCGCATCGTCGACCTGCGCTGGAAAGGCAGGAAGGTCGACCCGAAGCAGCCCTTCGTGATCGTGACCAACAACTACCGCGCCAGCGGCGGCGGCAATTTCCCCGGGCTGGACGGCAAGAACATCATGCTGGCCGCGCCGGACGGCACCCGCGAGATCCTGGCCAAGTGGCTGGAGCGCCAGCGCACGCTGAGCGCGAAGGACCTGCCGAAGGCGTCGTGGCGCTTCGCGCCGGTGAAGACGCGCGGGCCGGTGGTGTTCAAGGGCGCCGCGGGCAAGGAAGCTGAGGCGCGCGAGGCGGGGGTGAAGAATGTGCGGCAGGTGAAAGACAACGGGGACGGGACGGCGGTGTACGCGATCGACCTGTCGAAGTGATTGCTTGAGCCCCTCTCCCTCTGGGAGAGGGGTTGGGGTGAGGGTACGGGCGGAGCAAAGCGCACCACTGCGCCCTTACCCTCATCCGGCTGCCGCCACCTTCCTCGCTCCTCAGAGCCGCGCACATCCATGTGCGCTCCCCGCGTGCTCCCGAAGGGAGAAGGATTCCAACTTGGCAGCCTTACATCCCCAAGAACGACTTCCCCTGCTTCAACACCGTGTCGCACACCTTGGTGGTGAGCTGCGACTTCAGGTCGCTCGAGCCGCCGCCCACGCTGGACAGATCCAGGCTCTTGCCATTCTTCCCTTGCAGAATGCCGCTGGCGCCGCTGAGATAGCTCGGATCGCGCGTGGGATCGCCGCTCGTAGACTGGCCGGAACTCTTCTTTTTCTTGCCCATCAGGCCACCGAGCACATCGCCGCCCGATGACGCACTGCCATTGGCCGACGCACCGCCACCGAGCTTGCCCAGCAGCTGATCCTTGATGCCCGACGCACCGGAATCGCCGCCGAGGTAATTGTTCTTCACGCAGTACTGCAGCAGCCCGGCCACATTGCCCATGCTGCCGGAGCTCATCGAACCGCCGCCACCGCCGAGCAGTCCGCCGAGCTTGCCGAGGTCCTGGGCGCTGCTCGTGCCGCAGGCCAGGCCAAGGCCGAGAGCCAGGCCGGTCGCGGCGATACCGCGGATGCGTTTGTTCATGAGGAAGGCTCCTGGTTGTTGAGATCGCGGGGATTCAACACTTCGTCTCGTTACGTGGGTGTCACCGGGGTCGAGTCCTAAAGTTTCAGTTGCACCTGTTGACTGCGGTGCAGCATGGCCCGTATGGTCGATCCCATGTCGCCGCTTCCTGCCTCCATCCGCATGCTTTCCAGCCCGGTCCACGCCGGGCGCATGCCGTTGGCCGGCGCCATCGCTTCCTCCGCCACGATTATTACCACCGGTACCGGTACCACCGGCCACGGGTGGGTGTCCGCGCGCGAGTAGCTTCATCACACGCAACGGCCCCGCCCCTCGAAGAGGCGGGCCGGGCCACTCCGAACCGCCAGCGAGAGACGGGGCTCCCAACCCAAGGAGACCTCTGTGAACGCCCTCGCCCCTCAACTCGAACATCCCAAACACCCCGTGCTTGTCCGGGCGCTGCCGACGACCACTCCACGCCGCCGCATGCTGGCCGTGGGTCTGATCGGCCCCGGTCGTGTCGGCAGCGCCCTGCTCACCCAACTGCGTGCGGCGCAGACCCGCCTTTCCGAATCCGGCCTGGAACTGAAGCTGTGCGGCGTGGCCGCCAGCAAGCGCATGTGGCTGGACTGCGACGATCCGGACCTCAACCGCCGCTGCGACCGCGCCCAGATCTGGCGCCCCGCCGACCTGCGCCAGTTCGCCCGCCACGTGCTTGGCGACGACGGCCGCCACGCCCTGCTGATCGACTGCAGCGCCAACGACGAGGTGGCCGCGCACTACGCCGGCTGGCTGGCCGAGGGCGTACACGTGGTCACCCCGAACAAGCTCGCCGGCAGCGGCCCGCTGGACCGCTGGCAGGCGATCCGCGCGGCCAGCCATGCCGGCGCGCGCTTCCGCTACGAAGCCACGGTCTGCGCCGGCCTGCCGGTAGTGCAGACGCTGCGCGACCTGCTCGACACCGGCGATGAGCTGCTCGCCGTCGACGGCATGTTCTCCGGCACGCTGGCCTGGCTGTGCAACCGCCACGACGGCGGCCGGCCGTTCTCCGCGCTGGTGCGCGAGGCGCATGCGCTGGGCTATACGGAGCCCGATCCGCGCGACGACCTGTCCGGCCTGGACGTGGCGCGCAAGCTGGTGATCCTCGCCCGCGAAGCCGGCTGGGCGCTGTCGCTGGACGACGTGGACGTGCAGAGCCTGGTGCCCGCCGAACTGGCCGCGCTGGACGCCGACGCCTTCATGGCGCGCCTGGACGAACTGGACGCCCCGATGGCCGCCCAGCTGGCCATCGCCCGCGCCGAGGGCGGCGTGCTGCGCCACGTCGCCAGCCTGGACCGCGACGGCCGCGCCAGCGTGAAACTGGCCGTGCTGCCCGCCTCCCACCCCTTCGCGCACACGCGCCTGACCGACAACGTGGTGCAATTCACCACGCGCCGATACCACGATAATCCGCTGCTGGTGCAGGGACCGGGCGCCGGGCCGGAAGTGACGGCCGCGGGCGTGTTCGGCGACCTGCTGCGCATCGCCGAGTCGCTGGAGGCGCGCGCATGAACGCCCAGCTCGCTGCCCAGAATCCGGAACCGATGGCCCGCTCTCCCCAACGCGCTCTTTCCGCCCAGGCCCTCGCGCCGGCCAGTGTCGGCAACGTCGGCATCGGCTTCGACATCCTCGGCCACAGCGTGGCCGGCGCCGGCGACCGCGCCCGGGTGCGCCGCATCGACGAGCCCGTCGTACGCATCGCCGCCATCGAAGGCTGCGTCGTCGACCTGCCGCTCGATCCCGCGCAGAACACCGCCGGCATGGCGCTGATGGCCCTGCGCAAGGCGCTGGGGCTGCGCCACGGCTTCGAACTGGTGCTGCACAAGGGCATCGCGCTGGGTTCGGGCATGGGCGGTTCCGCGTCGTCCTGCGTGGCTGCCCTGGTGGCCGCCAATGCGCTGCTGGAACGTCCGCTGCCGATGGAGTCGCTGTACGGTTTCGCGCTCGAAGGCGAAGCCGTGGCCAGCGGCGGCCGCCACGGCGACAACGTGGGGCCGATGCTGCTCGGCGGCCTGGTGCTGGCCACGCGCGACCGCCTGGTGCGCGTGCCTGTACCGGACGCCTGGCATTGCGCCCTGGTCCATCCGCACATGGTGCTGGAGACGCGCAAGGCGCGCGCCGCGCTGGCCGGCGCCTACCAGCTGGGCGAGTTCGTCGCGCAGAGCGCGAATCTTTCGCTCATGCTCGCCGGCTGCTGGCAGGGCGATGCCGGGCTGGTACGCGAGGGCCTCAACGACGTGCTGGTGGAACCGCGCCGCGCGCCGTTGATCCCTGGCTTCGCGCGGGTGAAGCAGGCGGCGATGGACCATCGCGCGATGGGCGCGAGCATTTCCGGCGCCGGCCCCAGCGTGTTCGGCTGGTTCGAGCAGCGCGACGAAGCCAAGGCCGCCGCCGCCGCGATGGCCGCGGCCTTCGCCGAGGCGGGGCTGGACAGCGACACGCTGGTCTCACCGATCGCCGGTCCCAGCGCCGCATTGATCGACGTGGAGCGCAAGGCATGAGCGAACCCCTGCTCTATCACAGCACGCGCGGCGCCGCGCACGGCGCCGGCATCGGCGAGGCGATCGCCGCCGGCCTCGCGCCGGACGGCGGCCTGTATGTGCCCGAGGCCCTGCCCAGCCGGCGCCCGGACGACTTCGACCCCGACGGCACGCTCGCCGACACGGCGGCATGTCTGCTGCGCCCCTTCTTCGCCGGCCATGCGCTGGCCGCGGAACTGCCGGCGATCTGCGCCGAGGCCTTCTGCTTCGACGCGCCGCTGCGGCCGCTGCCGCAGCACCCCGGCGCGGCGATGCTGGAGCTGTTCCATGGGCCCAGCGCGGCCTTCAAGGATTTCGGCGCGCGCTTCCTGGCCAGCTGCTTCCGCCGCCTGCGCAAGGCCGGCGAGGCGCCGCTGACCATCCTGGTCGCCACCTCCGGCGACACCGGCGCGGCGGTGGCGGCCGCATTTCACCGGCAGCCCGGCGTGGAGGTGGTGATCCTCTATCCGGATGGATTGGTCTCGCCGCGCCAGGCGCACCAGCTCGGTTGTTTCGGCGACAACGTACGCGCCCTGCGCGTGGCCGGCCGCTTCGATGATTGCCAGCGCATGGTCAAGGCCGCGCTCAACGACACGGCGCTGCAGGCAGGGCGCCCGCTGTCCTCCGCCAACAGCATCAGCCTCGGCCGCCTGCTGCCGCAGATGGCGTACTACGCGCACGCTTCGCTGCGCTGGTGGCGCGAGCATCGCCGCCCGCTCAACTTCATCGTGCCCACCGGCAATCTGGGCAACGCGCTGGCCGCCGTGTGGGTGCGCGAGATGGGGCTGCCGGTCGGCGCGATCGAGCTGGCCTGCAATGCCAACGAGACGCTGCCGGACTACTTCGCCGGCACGCCCTATGCGCCGCGCGCCGCGGTCGCCACGCTGGCCAACGCGATGGACGTCGGCGCGCCGAGCAACTTCGAGCGCCTGCGCTGGACCTTCCCCTACGACGACGACCTACGCGGCCAGCTCTCCTCGCACAGCGTCGACGACGACACCATCCGCGCCACGGTGCGCCGGCATGCGCTGGAGTACGGCGAAGTGTTCTGCCCGCACACGGCGACGGCGATGCACCGGCTCGACCTGCGCCAGGAAAAAGCGGACTGGGCCGCGGTGTCGACCGCGCATGCGTCGAAGTTCGAAAGCGTGGTCGAACCGCTGATCGGCCGCAGCGTCGCCGTGCCCCCGGCGCTGCAAGCGATGCTGGCGCGACCGGCCCAGGCCGAGGCGATCGAGGCCAGCGATGAGGCGCTGAGGCATTGGCTGCTGCCCGTCGAGGCCACGATCCGCCGGCTGGGGTAAGCCACCCCGGCCGGCGCGGCACGAGCGTTTTTGTGCCCCGCGGCATCCCCGTTTTTCCTCGCCACGGCTGGCCTCGAATGACTCCGTACGGCCTTGCATGGTGACGCACGCGAGCCGGCGTACCAGTCCATGCAATATGCTGATACACGTCGACTTCCCTGCCGACCTTCGCACACGCCTGTAGGAATAGTCTGGATTTCAGCCATTTCCTCCATGTGTGCCGACATGCGCGGAATTGGCGCCGAATGCCGCTCTCATCGCATCCGGCCATCTGGACGTCCAAATGTGATCGAGTCAGTTTTTTTCGATCATTACACAAGAAACTGTTGACACGCCCTGACGAGCCCCGTTAGGGTCGATGACATGTCGCAACGCAACACCACCGCAAGCATCGCCGAAAGGACCCGCCCTCCAGCGGTTCCAGGCCTGCTGCGGCTGCGCGGCAACCTCCTTCTTGCCCTTGTACTCGTACTCCTTATTACCAACGGAGGTGCGGGCTGAGGGCGTGTGTCCAGGTAAAGCAAAACTGACCTGAATACCCCAAAGAACCCCGCACCCGAACAGGATGCGGGGTTTTTTGTTGCCCTCGGCGCAGCGCCAGCAGCGGAGCCGACATGAACCACGAAACCCAGCACAGCAACGACAGCAGCGAGGACGGCGTAGTAGCCGACGACCGCGTGCGCATCTTCGACACCACCCTGCGCGACGGCGAACAGGCGCCAGGCTTCGGCATGGACCGCCGCGCCAAGCTGCGCATGGCGCACGCGCTCGAGGCGCTCGGCGTGGACGTGATGGAAGCGGGCTTTCCGCAGGCTTCGCCGGACGATTTCGCCGCCGTCGCCGACATCGCCAAGGCGGTTCGCCACTCCACCGTCTGCGCGCTGGCACGCTGCCAGGCCGCCGACATCGACACCGCCGGCCGCGCGCTGGAAGCCGCGCAGCACTCGCGCATCCACGTGTTCCTGTCGACCAGCCCGCTGCATCGCGAGCACAAGCTGGGCATGAGCAAGCAGCAGGTGATCGACACCGCCATCGCTGCCGTCGAGCGCGCCAGGGCGCTGTGCCACGAGGTCGAGTTCTCCGCCGAGGACGCCATGCGCACCGAGCCGGACTACCTGGCCGAAGTGTTCAGCGCGGCCATCGCCGCCGGCGCCACCACGGTCAACGCGCCGGACACGGTCGGCTACGTCACCCCCGCCGAAATCGCCGAACGCTTCGCCTACCTGCGCAAGCACGTGAAGGGCGCCGAGCGCGTGGTGTTCTCCTCGCACTGCCACGACGACCTGGGGATGGCCGTCGCCAACAGCCTCGCTGCGGTCAGCGCCGGCGCGCGGCAGATCGAATGCACCATCAACGGCATCGGCGAACGCGCCGGCAACGCCTCGCTGGAAGAAGTGGTGATGGCGCTGCGCGTGCGCGGCCCCTACTTCGGCGTGGACTCGCGCATCGACGCGCGCCGCCTGGTGCAGACCTCGCGCCTGCTGACCCAGCTGACCGGCCAGGCCGTGCCGCGCAACAAGGCCATCGTCGGCGACAACGCTTTCGCGCACGAGTCGGGCATTCACCAGCACGGCATGCTCAAGCACCGCGGCACCTACGAAATCATGCGTCCGCAGGACGTCGGCATGGGCGAGACCAAGCTGGTGCTGGGCAAGCATTCCGGCCGCCACGCGCTGCGCTCGCGCCTGCAGGCGCTGGGCCACACACCCGAAGAAGCCGCGATGGACGACATCTTCGCGCGCTTCAAGGCGCTGGCCGACAAGAAACGCGAAATCCACGACGAAGACCTGGAAGCGCTGGCGCTGGGCCAGGATCCGGACGCTGCCGGCCCCTGGCGGATCGTGCAGTTGAACAGTTCCTCGCACCTGGGCGGCAGCGCCTCCGCCTCGGTGCGGCTGGCCCACGACGACGGCCGCGAGATCGGCGAAGCCGCCATCGGCGACGGTCCCGTGGACGCGGTCCTGCGCGCGATGGAACGCGCCACCGGCACCGACCTGGAGCTGACCCAGTTCCAGGTGCGCGCCGTCAGCGAAGGCGGCGACGCCCAGGGCCAGGCCCAGCTCACCGCGCGCCACGCCGCGCGCAACTGGCGCGGCAACGGCGTCAGCACCGACATCGTCGAGGCCACCGCGCTGGCCGCGCTTTCCATCGTCAACCGCATCGAGCGGCAGGCCGCCCCGTCCGCCGCCGCGCAACCGCAAGTCCAAGGAGCCACCGCATGACCACGCCCTTTCTCTGGCACAACGGCCAGATCAAGCCGTGGACCGAAGCCACGGTCCACGTCAGCACCCACGCGCTGCACTACGGCTCCTCGGTGTTCGAGGGCGAGCGCGTGTATGCCACGCCGCAGGGCCCAGCCTATTTCCGCCTCGCCGACCACACGCGGCGCCTGTTCGAGTCGGCGCGCGTGTACGAGATCGAGATCGGCTACAGCGAAGACGAGATCAACGCCGCCTGCATGGAAGTGATCCGCGCCAACCGCATGGGCTCGGCCTACGTGCGTCCCATCGTGTTCCGCGGCGCCGGCGGCCTGGGCGTGCTGGCCAAGCCGGGCGCGCCGGTGGACGTGGCGATCATGGCGATGGAATGGGGCGCCTACCTGGGCGATGCGCGCGAGCAGGGCGCCGACGTGTGCGTGTCCTCGTGGCAGCGCCCGGCGCCGAACACCGTGCCGAGCTGGGCCAAGGCCGGCGGCAATTACCTGAGCAGCCAGCTGATCGGCCTGGAAGCGCGCCGCGGCGGCTACGCCGAAGGCATCGCGCTCGGCCACAACGGCCTGCTGAGCGAAGGCGCCGGCGAGAACGTGTTCGTGGTCAAGAACGGCAAGCTGCTGACCCCGCCGACCAGCGCCGGCATCCTGGCCGGCATCACCCGCGATACGGTGATGACGCTGGCCGAAGACCTCGGCATCAAGGTCGAGGAACGCGACCTGCCGCGCGAAGCGCTGTACACCGCCGACGAAGTGTTCATGACCGGCACCGCCGCCGAGATCACCCCAGTGCGCTCGGTCGACCGCAAGCCGGTCGGCACCGGCCGCCCCGGCCCGATCACCCGTGCGCTGCAGGACGCCTTCTTCGGCCTGTTCGACGGCAGGACCGACGACCGCTGGGGCTGGCTGGCGCCCGTGCACGTGCAGGCCGCCGAGCAGGTGGCCGCATGAGCGCGCGCACCCTGTTCGAGAAACTGTGGGACGCGCACGTCGTCGCGCCCGAAACCGCCGACACGCCGGCCATCCTGTACATCGACCTGCACCTGGTGCACGAAGTCACCTCGCCGCAGGCCTTCAGCGAACTGCGCGAGCGCGGGCTGAAGCTGCGTCGCCCCGATCGCGCGCTGGCCACCCTGGACCACTCCACGCCGACCCTGCCCGCCAACGACAGGGGCGAGCGCCCCTACGCCAACGAGGAAGCCAAGGCCCAGGTCGCCCAGCTGGAAGCGAACTGCCGCGAGTTCGGCGTCGAGCTGCACGGCTGGGACAGCAGCGAGCGCGGCATCGTGCACGTGATCGGCCCCGAGCTGGGCGCCACCCAGCCGGGCATGACCATCGTCTGCGGCGACAGCCACACCTCCACCCACGGTGCCTTTGGAGCATTGGCCTTCGGCATCGGCACCACCGAGGTCGGCCACGTGATGGCCACGCAGTGCCTGCTGCAGCGCAAGCCGAAGACGCTGGCGATCCATGTCGATGGCCAGCTGCCCAAGGGCATCGGCGCGAAGGATCTGATCCTGCACATCATCGGCGAGATCGGTGTCGACGGCGGCACCGGCCACGTCATCGAATACCGCGGCGAAGCCATCGAGGCGCTGTCGATGGACGAGCGCATGACGGTCTGCAACATGTCGATCGAGGCCGGCGCGCGCGCGGGCCTGATCGCACCCGACGACACCACCTTCGCCTGGCTGAAGGGCCGTCCGCGCGTGCCGCAGGGCGCGGCGTGGGATGCGGCCGTGGCCAAGTGGCGCGCGCTGCGCACCGACGCCGGCGCCAGCTACGACCGCGAAGTGCGCATCGACGCGAGCAAGGTCAAGCCCACCGTCACCTACGGCACCCATCCGGGCATGGCCATCGCCATGGACGCTCCCGTGCCGGCCGCACGCTCGGCGCAGGAAACCCGCGCGCTGGACTACATGCGCGCCCAGCCCGGCAAGCCGATGCAGGGCACGCCGGTGGACGTGGTGTTCATCGGCAGCTGCACCAACTCGCGCCTGTCCGACCTGCGCGAGGCCGCCGCGATCCTGCGCGGTCGCCGCATCGCCGAAGGTGTGCGCATGCTGGTGGTGCCGGGTTCCGAAGCGGTGCGCCGCGACGCCGAGCGCGAAGGCCTGCACCAGGTGTTCACCGCGGCCGGCGCCGAGTGGCGCGTGCCGGGCTGCTCGATGTGCATCGCCATGAACGGCGACCTGGCGCAGCCGGGCCAGCTGGTGGTCAGCACCTCCAACCGCAACTTCGAAGGCCGCCAGGGCAAGGGCGCGCGCACCGTGCTGGCCAGTCCGGCCACCGCCGCCGCTTCCGCGCTGGCCGGCTCCATCGCCGACCCGCGCGAATACGTCAACGAGGCCGCTGCCGCATGAAAGCCGTCACCCGCATCCATTCGCGTACCGCAGTCCTGGCCGACGAGAACATCGACACCGACCGCATCATTCCCGCGCGCTTCCTTACCACCACCGAGCGCGCCGGCCTGGGCAAGCTGTGCTTCAACGACTGGCGCTATCTGCCGGACGGCAGCGACAACCCGGCCTTCCCGCTCAACCAGCCGCAGGCCAAGGGCTGCGCGATCCTGGTCGCCGGGCGCAACTTCGGTTGCGGCTCCTCGCGCGAGCACGCGCCGTGGGCGCTGCTGGACTTTGGGATCCAGGCGGTGCTGTGCAGCGAGATCGCGGACATCTTCCGCAACAACGCACTGAAGAACGGCCTGCTGGCCATCGTGGTGTCCGAGGCCGAGCACCGCTGGCTGCTGGATCACCCCGGCACCGAGCTGAGCATCGACGTGGAAGGCCAGTACATCGCCCTGCCCGACGGCGGCCGCATTCCGTTCCAGCTCGAACCCTTCGCCCGCCACTGCCTGCTGAACGGCGTCGACCAGCTCGGCTACCTGCTGCAGCACGACGACGCCATCGCCCACTACGAACAGCATCTGGAGCAAGCCGCATGAAAGCCCGCATCGTCACCCTGCCCGGCGACGGCGTCGGTCCGGAAGTCACCGCCGCCGCCGTCGCCGTGCTGGACGCCATCGCCGCCCACTACGACCATACGTTCGACTACGAGCAACACCTGATCGGCGGCTGCGCCATCGACGCCACCGGCGAACCGCTGCCGGCCGATGCTCTGGCCGCGTGCAAATCCGCCGATGCGGTGCTGCTGGGCGCAGTCGGCGGGCCGAAGTGGTCCGATCCGTCCGCGCCGGTGCGTCCCGAGCAGGGCCTGCTGGCGCTGCGCGCGGCGCTGGGCGTGTACGCCAACCTGCGTCCGCTGCAGGTGCATCCGGCGCTCACCGCGCTGTCGCCGCTGAAGGACGACAAGCTGCGCAACGTCGACGTGCTGTTCGTGCGCGAGCTCACCGGCGGCGCCTACTTCGGCGCCAAGACGCGCACCGTCGATACCGCCACCGACGAGTGCAAGTACACCGTGGCCGAAGTCGAGCGAGTGGTGCGCCGCGCCTTCGAGCTGGCGCGCGGCCGCCGCCACAAGGTCACCTCGGTGGACAAGGCCAACGTGCTGGAAACCTCGCGCCTGTGGCGCAGCACGGTGCAGCGCATCGCCGCCGACTATCCGGACGTGAAGCTGGAGCACCAGCTGGTCGATTCGATGGCGATGCTGCTGCTGACCCAGCCGGCCAGCTACGACGTGGTGGTCACCGAGAACCTGTTCGGCGACATCCTCACCGACGAAGCCGCCGCCCTGGCCGGTTCGCTGGGCCTGCTGCCCTCCGCCTCGCTGGGCGAAGGCGCGCGCGGCCTGTACGAGCCGATCCACGGTTCGGCGCCGGACATCGCCGGCAAGGGCGTGGCCAATCCGGTTGGCGCGATCCTCTCCGCGGCGATGCTGCTGCGCCATTCACTGGGCCTGGAAGAAGAAGCCGGCGCAGTGGAAGCGGCGATCGAGCACGTGCTGGAGCACGGCCCGCGCAGCCGCGACATCGGCGGCGACGCCGGCACCGCGGCGATCCGCGAAGCCGTGGTGGCCGCGCTGGACGAACACGTCGCCAACTCTGAAGCCTTTTTCAGCGGAGCGCGCGCGTGCGGCTGAGCCATGTCCCCATGGTTCGCGCCAGCGCGGCCTCCGTGCCGTCTGCTTCCCCCTGCGTGCAGCGGGATATGAGGGCGTCGCTCACTCCGCCCCGGGTGAACGCCACTCCCCGCGCCCTGTCCCGCGTGCCCCTGCGCGCAGGGGGAGCAACCCATCGCAGCCACCGATGTACCGCAACCCGGAGTTTGTCTTTCCATGCGCAGTGACCTCATCAAGACCGGCGCCGACCGCGCCCCCGCGCGCGCGATGCTGCGCGCCACCGGGCTGGACGACGGCGCCATCGCCAAGCCGCTGGTGGCGGTGGTGCATACCTGGTCCAACGTCAGCCCCTGCAACCTCAACCTGCGCGAGCTGGCCGAACAGGTGGCCGAAGGCATCCGCGCCGCCGGCGGCACGCCGATCGAGTTCAACACCATCGCCGTCACCGACGGCATTGCCATGGGCACGCCCGGCATGCGCGCCTCGCTGATCAGCCGCGAGGTGATCACCGACTCGATCGAGCTGGCCGTCGACGGCCACTGCCTGGACGCGATGGTGGTGCTGTGCGGCTGCGACAAGACCATCCCCGCCGCCGCGATGGCGATGGCGCGCCTGGATATCCCGGCGGTGGCGCTGTACGGCGGCACCATCGCGCACGGCACGCACGATCAGCATCCGATCACCATCCAGCAGGTATTCGAAGCGGTCGGCGCGCATGGCGCCGGCAAGATCGACGACGCCGAGCTGGCCGCGGTCGAGCGCGATGCGTGCCCGGGCGCCGGCGCCTGCGGCGGCCAGTTCACCGCCAACACCATGGCGATGGTGCTGACCACGCTGGGCCTGTCGCCGATGGGCTTCAACGACATTCCCGCCACGCATCCGGCCAAGGCCGCGGCGGCACGCCGCTGCGGCGAACTGGTGATGGATTGCCTGCGCGAGCAGCGCACGCCGCGCGCGCTGATCAATCGCACCTCGCTGCGCAACGCCGCGCGCATGGTCGCCGCCACCGCCGGTTCCACCAATGCGGTGCTGCACCTGCTGGCGATCGCGCGCGAAGCCGGCGCGCCGTGGACGCTGGAAGATTTCGAGCCGGCCTCCAAGCACACGCCGGTGATCGCCGACCTGCTGCCGGGCGGCCGCTATACCGCGGTGGAGATGTTCGGTGCCGGCGGCGCGGCGCGCGTGGCGCAGGAACTGATCGCCGCCGGCATGCTGGACGACGCTCCGACCGTCACCGGCCGTAGCCTGTTCGAGGAAGCCGCGGCGGCGCCGCGCGCGGAGCAGCAGGACGTGATCCTGCCGGTCGGCCAGCCGCTGAAACCGCGCGGCGGCTATTCGATCCTGTACGGCAACCTCGCGCCGGAAGGCTGCATCCTCAAGCTGGCCGGCAAGGGCGCCACGCATTTCGAAGGCACCGCCCGCGTGTTCGAAAGCGAGGAGCAGGCCTTCGCCGCCGTGCAGCAGGGCCGCATCGCCAAGGGCGACGTGATCGTGATCCGCAACGAAGGCCCCGCCGGCGGCCCCGGCATGCGCGAGATGCTCGGCGTCACCGCCGCGCTGATCGGCCGCGGCCTCGGCGACGACGTTGCGCTGATCACCGACGGCCGCTTCTCCGGCGCCACCCACGGCTTCATGGTCGGCCACATGGCGCCGGAAGCGGTGCGCGGCGGCCCGATCGCGTTGCTGCGCGACGGCGACCGCATCCGCATCGATGCCGGCCTGCGCGAAATCGCCACCGACGCCGATCTGGCCGAGCGCCGCCAGCACTGGACGCCACCCGCACCCAAGGTCACCACCGGCGCGCTGGCCAAGTACGCGCGCCTGGTCGGCTCCGCTTCCGACGGCGCCAATACGCACCCCGAAACATCCGTCGCCACCCCCAAACACGTCCAAGTCACCGCTACCGAAGGAGTCACCGCATGAGCAGCACCACTTCCAACCCGACGCTGGCCAACGCCCGCATCGCCGTGCTCGGCTACGGCAGCCAGGGCCGCGCGCACGCCCTCAACCTGCGCGACTCCGGCCTGGACGTCGTGGTCGGCCTGCGCAAGGGCGGCCCCTCGTGGGAACGCGCCAGCGCGGAAGGCTTCACGGTGGCCGAGCCCGCCGACGCCGTGCGCGGCGCCGACCTGGTCGCCGTGCTGACGCCTGACATGGTGCAGCCGGCGCTGTACAAGGAATCGATCGAGCCGAACATCAAGGCCGGCGCCGCGCTGCTGTTCGCGCACGGCTTCAACGTGCACTTCAAGCAGATCGCCCCGCGCGAGGACATCGACGTGATCCTGGTCGCGCCGAAGGGTCCGGGCGCGCTGGTGCGCCGCGAGTACGAGATCGGCCGCGGCGTGCCCAGCATCTGGGCGATCCACCAGGACGTCACCGGTCAGGCCGAGGCCAAGGCCAAGGCCTATGCCGACGGCATCGGCGGTGGCCGCGCGCTGCTGATCAAGACCGACTTCAAGGAAGAGACCGAGACGGATCTGTTCGGCGAACAGGCCGTGCTGTGCGGCGGCGCCAGCTCGCTGGTGCAGGCCGGTTTCGAGACCCTGGTGGAAGCCGGCTACCAGCCGGAGATCGCCTACTACGAAGTGCTGCACGAGCTGAAGCTGATCGTGGACCTGTTCTACGAAGGCGGCATCGCGCGCATGCTGGAATTCGTCTCAGAGACCGCGCAGTACGGCGACTACGTCAGCGGCCCGCGGGTGATCGACGCCGGTACCAAGGCGCGCATGAAGGATGTGCTGACCGACATCCAGGACGGCACCTTCGCGCGCAACTGGATCGCCGAGTACCAGGCCGGTCTGCCCAACTACAAGCGCTTCAAGCAGGCGGACCTGGAGCATCCGATCGAGCAGGTCGGCGCCAAGCTGCGCGCACGCATGTCCTGGCTGCAGGCCGGCGCGGCCAAGGCTGCCGGCGAGCCGCTGAAGAAGGTGGGCTGAGCCAGCTCGCGCTTAGTACCTCAAGCTCACGGCGTACCCCCTTCTCCCTCCGGGAGAAGGTGCCGGCAGGCGGATGAGGGTTCGGCCGGAGCGGTGCACATCATTCTTGCGCTCCGCCCGTACCCTCACCCCAACCCCTCTCCCGAAGGGAGAGGGGCTTTACCTCGCCATCCTGCGAGCGCGAGGCTCAATCCAAAGGAATCCGCTTCACCATGAACGCGCTGCTGCCGCACACCTACGACGCCGTCCCCGAAGGCGACACCGCCCACCCCCTCAACGCCTTGCGCATGAGCGGCGCCGAGGTGGTGGTACAGGTACTGGCCGACGAGGGTGTGGACGTGCTGTTCGGCTACTCGGGCGGCGCCATCCTGCCGGTGTACGACGCCGTGTTCCGCTACAACGCCACGCATATCGGGCCCAGCGGCGGCGAGCCGATGCCGCTGATCGTGCCGGCCAACGAGCAGGGCGCGGGCTTCATGGCGGCCGGCTACGCACGTGCCTCGGGCAAGGTCGGCGTGGCCATCGTCACCTCGGGCCCCGGCGCCACCAACATGGTGACGCCGGTGCGCGATTCGATGTCCGATTCGGTGCCGATGGTGGTGCTGTGCGGCCAGGTGCCGACCACCGCGATCGGTTCGGATGCGTTCCAGGAAGCGCCGATCGCCAACATCATGAGCGCCTGCGCCAAGCATGTGTTCCTGGTCACTGACGCCGAGAAGCTGGAAGCCACCCTGCGCACCGCGTTCGAGATCGCGCGCAGCGGCCGGCCCGGGCCGGTGGTGGTGGATATCCCCAAGGATGTGCAGAACACCCTGCTGCCGTTCCACGGCGAGGGCCTGCTGCCGATGCCCGGCTATCGCGCGCGGCTGCAGCGGCTGGAGCAATCCACCCTGGACGACGCGCAATGCGCAGCCTTCTTCGAGGCACTGGCACAGTCCAAACGTCCGCTGATCTACGCCGGCGGCGGCACCATCGCCTCCGGCGCTTCCCATGAGTTGCGCGCCTTCGTCGCCGACTACGGCCTGCCCGTCACCACCACCCTGATGGGCCTGGGCGCCTACGACACCACCCAGCCGCTGGCCCTGCACATGCTGGGCATGCACGGTACGGCCTATGCCAACTACGCGGTGGAGGATTGCGACTTCCTGTTCACGCTGGGCGCGCGCTTCGACGACCGCGTGGCGGGTGTGCCGGACAAGTTCGCGCCGCAGGCGAAGTTCATCGCGCAGATCGACATCGACCCGGCCGAGATCGGCAAGGTCAAGAGCGTCGACTGGCACCATACGGGCGACCTGACGCGCACGCTTGCGCAGCTGCGCGCCTGGGGCGAACGCCACGGCTGGCGCGAGCAGCTGTCCGCACGCTATGCACCCTGGCATCGCCACGTGGCGGAACTGAAACAGGTGCACGCGCTGGACTACGACCGCGCCAGCCCGCTGATCCAGCCCTATGCGGTGATCGAGGAGATCAACCGCCATACGCAAGGCCACGCAGTGATCAGCACCGGCGTCGGCCAGCACCAGATGTGGGCGGCGCAGTATTTCGACTTCCGCGAGCCGCGCCATTGGCTCAGCTCCGGCTCGATGGGCACCATGGGCTTCGGCCTGCCCGCGGCGATCGGCGCGCAGTTCGCGCGGCCTGGCGCGGTGGTGATCGATATCGACGGCGACGCCAGCATCCGCATGAACCTGGGCGAGCTGGAAACCGTCACCACCTACGGCCTGCCGGTCAAGGTCGTCGTGCTCAACAACATCGGCGACGGCATGGTGCGGCAGTGGCAGAAGCTGTTCTTCCGCGGCCGCTTCGCTTCCTCCGACAAGAGCTTGCACCGCAAGGACTTCATCAAGGCCGCGCAGGCCGACGGTTTCGAGTGGGCACGCCGCCTGGAGCGCAGGGAAGAACTGGCGGCCACCATCGCCGACTTCCTCGCCCACCCGGGCCCGGCCTTCCTGGAGGTGATGATCGACCCGGATGCCGGCGTGTATCCGATGGTCGGCCCCGGCGCCACCTACGCGCAGATGATTACCGGCGATCACATCGCCTCGCGCCAGGCCGTGCAGGCCGACGGCGCCGCCAGCGACATGTTCTGATCGAGAGACTCATGAAACACACGCTTTCCATCCTGCTGCAGAACGAAGCCGGCGCCCTGGTGCGCGTGGCCGGGTTGTTTTCCGCGCGCGGTTTCAATATCGACTCGCTCACCGTGGCCGCCACGCAAGACCCGGCCGTCTCGCAACTGACCCTGGTGATGCACGGCGCCGACGAGGCGGTGGACCAGCTGATCAAGCAGACGCGCAAGCTGGTGGACGTGATCGAGGTCAGCCATCCCGCCGCGGAAGCGCTGCAGTGAACGCGGTGGCCGCGCACCGGCCGCCGACGGAAGAAGCGGACCACGACCTGCTGCGCCGCACGCTGGCGGCGCGGGTCTACGAGGTGGCGCGGGAGAGCGCACTGGAATCGGCGCCGCTGCTGTCGGCACGGCTCGGCCAGCGCGTGCTGCTCAAGCGCGAAGACCAGCAGCCGGTGTTCTCCTTCAAGCTGCGCGGCGCCTACAACAAGATGGTCGGGCTCGACGCGGCGCAGCGCGCGCGCGGCGTGATCGCCGCTTCGGCCGGCAATCACGCGCAAGGCGTGGCGCTGGCCGCGGCCAAGCTGGGCCTGCGGGCGGTGATCGTGATGCCGGTGACTGCGCCGCAGGTAAAGATCGATGCGGTGCGCCGCCTCGGCGGCGCCTGGGTCGAGGTGGTGCTGGCCGGCGATTCGTACAGCGACGCGCAGGCCGAGGCCGCGCGGCTCGAACAACAGCACGGCTACACCTTCGTGCATCCCTTCGACGACCCCGCCGTGATCGCCGGCCAGGCCACCGTGGGCATGGAAATCCTGCGCCAGCATCCGGGCCCGCTGCATGCGGTGTTCGTGCCGGTGGGTGGCGGCGGACTGCTCGCCGGCGTGGCGGCCTATATCAAGGCCTTGCGCCCCGAGGTGAAGGTGATCGGCGTGCAGACCGTCGACTCCGACGCGATGGCGCAGTCGCTGGAGCAAGGCGAACGCGTGACGCTGGACGAGGTGGGCCTGTTCGCCGACGGCACCGCGGTCAAGCGCGTGGGCGCGGAAACCTTCGCGCTGTGCCAGCGCCATGTCGACGCCATGCTGCGCGTCGATACCGACGCCATCTGTGCGGCGATCCGCGACGTCTTCCAGGAAACCCGCAGCGTGCCGGAGCCCTCCGGCGCGCTGGCCCTGGCGGGGCTCAAGCAGTACGCGGCCACGCACCAGCTCGACGACGCCACCCTGGTCGCCATCGTCTCCGGCGCCAATCTCAACTTCGACCGCCTGCGCTTCGTGGCCGAGCGCGCCGAAGTGGGCGAGCAGCGCGAGGCGGTGTTCGCTGTCACCATCCCGGAAGAACGCGGCAGCTTCCGCCGCTTCTGCGCGACGCTGGGCCAGCGCTCGATCACCGAATTCAACTACCGCATCGGCGATGCGGCCAGCGCGCATATCTTCGTCGGCATCCAGATCCGCCAGCGCGACGAGCGCGAGGCGCTGACCGCCGCTTTCGCCGCGGAAGGCTTCGGCGTGCTGGATCTCACCGACGACGAGCTGGCCAAGCTGCACCTGCGCCACATGATCGGCGGCCGCTCCCCGCTGGCCCACGACGAGCTGCTGTACCGCTTCGAGTTTCCCGAGCGCCCCGGCGCGCTGACGCGCTTCCTCGGCCATATGCACCCGGACTGGAACATCAGCCTGTTCCATTACCGCAACCATGGCGCGGACTACGGCCGCATCCTGGTCGGCATCCAGGTGCCGGCCGGCGAGCGCGCGATGTTCGAGCAGTTCCTGGCCCAGCTGGGCTACCCCTGCCGCGACGAAAGCGGCAACCCCGCCTACCGCCTGCTCCTGCGCGAAGCCTCGCCCTGAAGCCCCTCTCCCCTCGGGAGAGGGGTTGGTGTGAGGGTGCCGCCACTTTCCTCGCTCCTCATTGCCGCGCACATCCATGTGCGCTCCCCGCGTGCTCTCCCACGGGAACTACCTTCGGGTCGCCGGAGGGAGAAGGGTTCATCCCTGGGAACTGAGTAGCCCCAGAGGTAGGGGGGTACACCCCTCCCTGCGTTTATCCCTTCAGATACCCGGGAAAGGCGGCCTGCCGCCCCGCCCCGGCGAGCGTTTGCCGTGTCCGCCCCCCTGCCCGGGCGGTCCGGCACCAGTTCTCTTCCGGTGCTCCCGGAAGAGAGCGCAAGCCGCACGGACCGCGGATTGCGTGGCCTCGTCCCTCCCCTGAGACGAGTCCAACCCTGGAAACAGGGGCTACCCCCCTCCCTCGTGCTTGGGCACGAGGGAGGGATTACCTCCAGCCGTCGCCGTCTCAGCGCGAGGTAGCCTTGAACAATTGCGATACTCTGGCCCTAAGGGGTTTCCGCGTACGGAATCAGGGTATGGGTGGAAGTTCGGCCGACGGCGAACAGCCGGGGAGCTATGCGGGCAATGCACCGCGTTTCGAAAGTTTCGTGCGCGACCAGCGCCATGCCCTGTTGGCTTTCCTGCGACGCCGGGTGTCTTCCGAGGAAGATGCGCAGGACATCGCCCAGGAAAGCCTGGTCCGCCTGATCCGCTACCGCGAGCACGCGCCCGAATCCTGGAGTTCGCTGCTCTACCGCATCGCCATCAACGCACTCAACGACCGCGCCCGCCGCGCGCAGTCGCATTACCAGCACGACCACATCAGCCTGGACGAGCACGCGCACGGCCTGGTTTCCAATGACCAGGACCACGACCAGCGCATCGCCAACCAGCAGGAGCTCGCGCGCCTGCAGCAGGCCCTGCTCGGACTTCCCGCGCGCTGCCGCGAGATCTATCTGCTCAACCGTATCGAAGGCATGAGTTACCCGGAAATAGCCAGACACTGCGGCATCTCGGTCAAGGCCGTGGAGAAGAACATCAGCCGGGCTCTCGCGCTGCTGCGCAAGAAACTGTGCGACCAGGGAGAGGCACGATGAACGCCGAAGACGCCATCTCGTCCCGCCCGCTCCCCACCAGTGCCGAGGCCTGGCTGGCGCGCCTGCAGGCGCCGGACTGCGGCCCCGGGGAACGCGCGGCCTTCGAACGCTGGCGCGCGCAGCACCCGGCGCATGCGCAGGCCTACGCCCAGGTCGAACAGCTGCATGCGAAGGTCGCCCTGCTCGCCGGCGATCCGCTGCTGCGCGCGGCCGGCCTGGCCGCACGCCGGCACAGCGCGGCACGGCGCGACCGGCGCCGCCTGCTGACGCGAGGACTGCCGATCGCCGCGGCCGCTTCGCTGCTGTTGGCAGCGGGCGTCTTCCGCCTGCTGCGCGAAACGCCGGCCCAGGCACCCGCCTCGCTGCACAGCTACGCGAGCGCGACCGAGCTGCCGCGCCGGCTGACGCTGGAGGACGGCACCGTGATGATCCTCGACGCCGACTCGACGGTGACCACGCGCTACGACAGCACGCGTCGCCTGGTCATGCTCGAGCGCGGGCGCGCCGAGTTCTCGGTGGCGCACGCTGCCGCGCCGTTCGAGGTGCATGCCGGCGGCAGCGTGATCCGCGACACCGGCACGGTGTTCCAGGTCAGCAAGGAACGCGACACCGTGGTGGTGGGCCTGCTCGATGGCGCGGTGGTGGTCACCCACGGCGAGGACGGAAACACGCAGACGCAGGCGCTGTTGCCCGCGCAGCAGATCCGCATCGCCGCGGACGGCGACAGCGGCGTGATCGCTCCGCTGGACACCCAGGCCGCACTGGCCTGGCGCCAGGGCGAACTGGTGTTCCGCCAGCGCCGGCTGGATTCGCTGCTGGCGGAGATGAACCGCTATTCCGACATCAAGCTGCTGCTCGGCGACCAGCGCTTGGCCGACCTGCGCGTCAGCGGCAGTTTCCACGCCGGCGACCAGCAGGCCCTGGTCAAGGCGCTGGATGCCGGCTGGGGCCTGCATGCCGTGGCGACGGGGAACCACGAGCTGACCCTCTATCCCGGCCAAGCCAGCAACGCCGGGGGCGCGCGCCACTGAGTCGCCCGCCGCATCCCGTGCTGCAGCAGCCCCGGCGCATCTAGCCCGTATGCGCGCAGGCAGCGTGTTTCCGGCGTTGGCCGCGGCCCTGTTGCTGCTGCTGTTGCCGGTCCGCGCGTGCCTGGCCGCGGAAGAACGCGACTACCGCATCGCCGCCGGCCTGCTGGACGATGGCCTGCGCGCCTTCGCCGCGCAGAGCGGAACCCAGCTGCTGTATGCGCCGGAGATCGCCGCCGGACGGCGCAACGCCAGGCTCAGCGGGCACTTCTCCGCCGACCTGGCGCTGCAGCATCTGCTGATCGGCAGCGGCCTGCGCGCGGTGGCAGTCGATGCGCATACCTATGTGCTGAAGAGCATGCCGCCCACCGCCGTGCAGAAAGACGAACTGCCGCCGATCGAACGGCCGACGCCGGCATTGCGGCTGGCGTCGGTGGAAGTCACCGGCACGCATATCCGCCGCACCGACGTGGAAACCGCCTCGCCGCTGACCGTGATCGACCGCGAGCAGATCGAGCGCAGCGGCTACCAGACCCTGTTCGACCTGCTGCGCGCGCAACCGGGCATCCGGGTCAGCAATGCGCCGGTGGCCATGACCGAAGGCGAGCTGTATCAGAACAACGGACTGGCCACCGCCACCGGCGCCGCCTCGGTGGACCTGCGCGGCCTGGGCTCGTCCGCCACGCTGTTCCTGGTCGACGGCCAGCGCATGGCCGGCTATGGCCTGAGCCAGAACAACTTCAACACGGTCAACGATCTCAACAGCATTCCGCTGGCCCTGGTCGAGCGCGTGGAAATCCTGCGCGACGGCGCGTCGGCCATCTACGGCTCCGACGCGATGGCCGGCGTGATCAACGTGATCATGCGCAAGGACGCACCGGGACTGGGCCTGGCCAGCAGCTACGGCGCCTCCGACCGCGGCGATGCGCGCCAGCGCCGCGTCACCGCCAGCTTCGGCGGCACGCTCGGCCACGAGCTCAATGCGCTGCTCAGCGTGGACTACCTGGAACGCCAGCCGCTGCTCGGCGGCGCGCGCGACTGGAGCCGGCAACGCGGCGGCGCCGATACCGGCGACGGCGCATCCAGCGTCGACGCCTTCGTGCTGGATGGCGCCAACCTGCGCTACCTCGCCGGCGGCTGCTCGGCGCGACAGCGCAATGCCAGCGGCGTGTGCATCGACGACGATGCGCAGCTCACCAGCCTGCAGACCGGCTTGCTCAGCCGCTCCCTGTTCGCGCACCTGGACCGGCGCTTCGATACGCTGCAGGTCTATGCCGACCTGCGCTGGACCAAGCTCGACCAGCGCCAGCAGATGGCGCCGTTCCGCGACAGCTTCATGCTGCCGGCGAGCCATCCGGACAATCGCAGCGGCGAAGACGAGGCGATCTACGACCACAGCTTCGACGACCTCGGCCCGGTGCGCGACCTCGCCGTATCGACCAACCGTTTCGTCACGCTCGGCGCCAAGGGCCGCTGGGGCGAATGGGATTGGGACGCGCACGCCAACGACCAGCGCAACCGCAGCGTCGACGAACTGCGCGGGCTGCTGCGCGTGGACAACTTCGGCAAGGCGCTGCGCTCGGGCAGCTTCCGCCTGGATGCGCCCAACGACGACGAGGTGCTGCAGGCGATCTCGCCGGTGCTGATGCGCCATGCCAGCGCCTCCAAGACCAGCCTCAGCGTGCAGTTGTCCGGGCCGCTGGCGCAGTTGCCGCATGGTCCGCTGTCGATGGCGATCGGAGCGGAGACCTGGCGCGACCGCCTCGACGACCGCCCCGATCCGCTGCTGCTGCAGAACCTGATCGAGCAGTACGACGCGCCCTATGAGCGCAGCGAGAACCGCCGCAGCCTCGCCGCCTATACCGAGTTCAACGCGCCGCTCACCTCGCGCCTGCAAGCCAACCTGGCATGGCGGCTGGATCGCTCGCAGCCCTACGGCGCCGCCGTCTCGCCCAAGCTGGGCCTGAAGTGGGACGTGCGCGACGACCTCAGCCTGCGCGGCACCTGGGCCAAGGGCTACCGCGCGCCGACCTTGCTGCAGCTGAGCCGGCCGCCGACGCTTGCGGCGACCCGCTTCATCACCCAGGTGTCCAATACCGCGCTGCCTTGCGTCAATGCCACGCCGGCGACCGTGGACACCTCGTTCTGCCAGCTGCAGGCCAACTCGGTGAGCAATCCGCAGTTGCGTCCGGAAACCTCGCGCAGCTACACCCTGGGCGTGGTGTGGGCCCCGACCAGCGCCTTCGGCGTGGCGCTGGATTTCTATCGCATCCGGCGCGACCACGAGATCGTGCAGCTGCCGCTGAGCTATGCCCTGCTGCATCCGGAAAGCTACCCGCAGTTGTTCCAGCGCACGCGCCGCGGCGTGCTGTATGCGCTCAACCAGCAGCTGGTCAACCTGGGCCATACCGATGCGCGCACCATCGACCTGGACGTGCGCTATCAGCACCGGACGGCTCACCTGGGCCGCTACGACTTCCATCTGGGCATCGATTACCTGGACCGTTTGAACCGGCAGATGATCGCCGGCGATCCGGTCATGCGCTATGCCGGCTATGCCTCGCAGCCGCGCGTCAGCGCGCTGGCCAGCCTGGACTGGACCTATCGCGCGTGGAGCGTCGGCGCCAACCTGCGCGTCACCGGCCACTATCGCTACGAGCCGTATGCCGGCAGTCCGCTGGGCTGTCCGGATGACATGCAGGCCCTGAACAAATGCGAGACTCCGGCGTTCGCACTGCTCGACCTGCACGCCGCCTTCAACGGCATTGCGCACTGGTCGCTGACCCTCAACGTGCACAACGCGCTCGATCACCAGCCGATCTACTACGGCTCGCCGGGTATCGCGTACAACCCGATGTTCGATGACGTCGTGGGTCGCTACTACCTGATCGGCATCGCCTATCGCCCTTGATGCATCGCGTACCGCGTAGGTTGGGGTGAGCCAAAGGCGAACCCCAACGTGGCGTTCGTAATGCAATGCCCGTTGGGGTTCGCTGGGCTCACCCCAACCTACGCGAAGCTTGCGCGAAGCGATCACAAGGCGTGCACGAAATACGTAAGCGCCAACGCAATACGTGGTGACTGTGTGAAGCGATGTATCGCATACGCTTCATCGTCTACACATTTGATGATGTCGTTCGCGCTTTTCGCGTGTCTGCGCTTGACATGATTTTTTTCACGGCGCACGTTCGACCCGGGAGGCGGCAGTCGCAGGTTCGTGCGTGCTGCCGAGTCGTCGTCTCGCACGACTGCAACGGGAGAAATCGATGTCACGTCGTTATGTGTCGCGTCCGCAAGGACGCGTCTGGGTCAGTGCGCGCCATTGCGGCACGGCCATTTTTGGATTGTCGATGGCGCTGGCCGCCAATGCGCAGGACAGCGCATCGGCCGATCAGCAGAAAGCCAAGACGCTCGAAGGCGTGCAAGTCGTAGGCTCGCGCGCCAAGGACCGCACCGCGGCGGAAACGCCGGCGCCGGTCGATGTGATCGGCCGCGAGCAACTGGAGAACGCCGGCGTCGTCGAAGTAGGCCAGGCCCTGCAGATGCTGGAGCCAAGCTTCAACTTCTCGCGCACCTTCGTCAGCGACGGCACCGATACCATCCGTCCTGCGACGCTGCGCGGCCTCGGTCCCGACCAGGTGCTGGTGCTGGTCAACGGCAAGCGCCGCCACCAGCAGGCGCTGGTCAATGTGCAGCAGACCATCGGCCGCGGTTCGGCCGGCACCGACATCAATGCCATTCCGATCTCCGCGATCGAACGCATCGAAGTGCTGCGCGACGGCGCCGCGGCGCAGTACGGCTCGGATGCGATTTCCGGCGTGATCAATATCGTGCTGAAGAAGCAGGTCGGCGAGACCACCGGCTCGGTTACGGCAGGGCAGACTTACAAGGGCGACGGCTTTACCCGCCAGGGCGGCATCAATACGGGCCTGCGCCTGGGCCAGGACGGCTATCTCAATCTCACCGCCGAATACCGCCACCGCGACCCGACCAATCGCGCCGGCCCCGATTCGCTGCGCGTAAGTCCCCCGCGCGTCACGCAGAAGCTCGGCGACGCCGACACCAAGGACGCCTACTTCTGGCTCAATGGCGGCCTGCCGATCGCGCGCGGCGAACTGTACTGGTTCGGCGGCATCTCGCAGCGCAAGGGCGACTCGTACGGTTTCTTCCGGCCGGCCGGCGACAACCGCACCATTCCTTCGCTGTATCCGAACGGCTTCCTGCCGAATATCGCCACCAACGTGAAGGATGCTTCGCTCGCCGTGGGCTATCGCGGTCCGCTGGGCGACAAGTGGGACTACGACATCTCGCTGATCCATGGCCGCAGCCAGTTCGGCTTCGACGAACGCAACTCGGCGAACGTGAGCTGGTGGTACGAGCCGCGCGATCCGGCCAACCCGGCCGCCGGCATCTACGGCGCTTCGCCGACCTCGGCCAATACCGGCACGCTGCGGCTCAACGAGACCACCTTCAATGCCGATGTGCGCGGTCCGATCGACTGGGGCCTGGGCAACGATGCGCTGAACCTGGCGCTGGGCTTCGAATGGCGGCGCGACAGCTACCAGATCCTGCCGGGCGATCCGGTCTCCTACACCTATGGCCGCACCGACAATCGCGGCATTCCGATCTACGGCCAGACCGGCGATATCGCGCAGCCGGGCATGCAGGGCTTTCCCGGTTTCTCGCCGACGGAGGCGGTGAACCTGGGGCGGCACAACATCGCCTTCTATGTCGACGCCGAATCGCAGGTGACGCAGCGCCTGCTGCTCGGCGCGGCCGTGCGGCACGAGCACTACTCCGACTTCGGCGGCACCACCACCGGCAAGGTCTCGCTGCGCTTCGACGCCAACGACAGCTTCGCCGTGCGCGGCACGCTCGCCACCGGCTTCCGCGCGCCCGGCGTGCAGCAGTTGTTCTACAGCCAGCGCTCGACCAACCTCGATCCCAGCGGCACGCTGACCGACACGCTGACCGCGCGGCAGAACAGCGCCGTCACCCGCGCCTTCGGCATCCAGCCGCTGAAGCAGGAGACCTCGCACAGCGGCACGGCGGGCATCGTGTACAAGCCCGGCAACGACTTCACGCTGACCGTCGACGTATTCCGCATCGACATCAAGAACCGCATCATCTTCTCCAGCAATATCGTGCCGGAGAGCGTGGGCACCGACGGCAACCCCTGTGCGGCGAACAATGCCAACTGCCCGATCCGCGGCATCCTGGCGCCGTTCGGCGTGGGCCAGGTGCTGTTCTTCACCAATGCGATCGACACGCGCACCAAGGGCATCGACGTGGTGGCGGAGAAGGGCTTCCGTTTCGACGACAACTCCACGCTCGACCTCACCGCCCTGCTCAACTACAACAAGACCGAGGTCACCAAGCGCAAGTCGCAGTCCGCGATCCTGCCGCCGGACAAGCTGTTCGACGATACCCAGGTGACCCTGATCGAGCAGGGCCAGCCGCGCGTGCACCATATCCTGCAGGGCGTTTATCACACCGGCCCATGGGACTTCACGCTGCGCGGCAACTACTTCGGCCCGGTCAGCGGCCAGGGCTTCACTCCCGGCGTGGTGCAGACCTGGGGCGGCAAGTGGCTGGCCGACCTGGCGCTGGGCTACCGCTTCTCGCGCAACCTGAAGTTGACGGTGGGTGCGGACAACGTGTTCGACACCTATCCGGACAAATGGGATCCGGTGCGCGGCGCACCGTTCCCGCAGCTGGGCTTCGTCTACGGCTGGGAGACGCTGCCGTTCGGCGTGAACGGCGGGTATTACTACGCGCGGCTGGACTTCAAGTTCTGACGCGACCGTGGCGCAGGTTGGGGTGAGCCGCAGGCGAACCCCAACATCGCAACATCCAAACGCACCGCACCGTTGGGGTTCGCCTGCGGCTTACCCCAACCTACGTGGCATCCAGCTCGAACACGTGGTTGTCGTAGTCGCTGAAGTACAGCGCGCTGTCGCCGCGCGCCACCTGGTACTCGATCTTCAGCACGCCCAGCCGCTCGGCACAGGCGCGCAGCTCCGCGGCGTCGACCGCCAGAGCGATGTGGTCGCCGTGGCGGGTGGCCGGCCCCATGCCCTTCACCAGCACGAAGCGGACGCCGGCCAACTCGACGTGGGCTTCCTGGTGATGGCTGTCGTCGGGCTCGCTGACCAGGATGCGGGCGTCGGGGAAGACCGCGGAAAGCAGGCGTGCAGTCTGGTCCGGGTCGTGCACGATCAATGCGATATGGCTGATGGCCTTGGGCATGGCGGCTCCTCGGGCGACGCCTGAGAGTATGCGCGCGGTTGGGCCAAGTCGATGACAACCGCGTTTCACGGCATCCGTCACGCCAACCCGACCGAGCGGCCACGCTAAACTTCGCCGCATGGCTCCGACTTCCCGCAAGCGCCAGCGGCGCGTTCCCTCCTCCGGCTCGGCGCGTCCGCGCCCCGCCGCCGCCACCCCGGCCCGTCCGGCCGACAGCTCCACCCGCGCGACCCGCGTGCTGGACGTGCTGCTGCAACGCCTGCCGCCGCGCTACCGGGAAAAGGCCCGCGACTACCTGGTGCTGACCCGCATGGATCGCCCGATCGGCGCACTGCTGCTGCTGTGGCCGACCTGGTGGGCGCTGTGGCTGGCGGCCGGCGATTTTCCGCCGGTGAAGGCGCTGGTGATCTTCACCCTGGGCGTGTTCGCCATGCGCGCAGCCGGCTGCGCCATCAACGACTACGCCGACCGCAAGCTGGACCCGCAGGTGGAACGCACCGCTGGCCGCCCGATCGCCGCCGGCCGGGTGACGCCGCGCGAGGCGCTGATCGTATTCGGCGCGCTGCTGGCGTTCTCCTTCCTGCTGGTGCTGTTCACCAATGCGCTGACCATCAAGCTGTCGTTCGCCGGCGCCGCGCTGGCGGCGCTGTATCCGTTCACCAAGCGCTATACCTATATGCCGCAGGTGGTGCTGGGGGCAGCGTTCGGCTGGTCGATCCCGATGGCGTTCGCGGCGGTGAGCAATACCGTGCCGCCGCTGGGGTGGCTGGTGTTCATCGCCAATATCCTGTGGTCGGTGGTGTATGACACGCAGTATGCGATGGTGGATCGCGATGACGACCTGAAGGCCGGCGCCAGGTCGACGGCGATTCTGTTCGGCGATGCGGATCTGCCGATCCTGGGGATCCTGAGCGCCACTTTCCTGCTGGCGATGCTGTTTGTCGGCCAGCGGGCGATGCTGGGTTGGCCGTATTGGGTGAGCCTGGTGGGCGCCGCCGGTCTGTTCGGTTGGCAGTTGTGGCGGATTCGCACGCGCGAGCGGGCGGCGTGTTTCTGGGCGTTCCACAACAACAAGTGGCTGGGGATGTTGTTGTGGATAGGGATCGTGCTGGCGCTGGCGGTGAAATGATCTCAAAGCACCGGCGTAGGTTGGGGTGAGCCGCAGGCAAACCCCAACAATGCGGTGCATATCAAGGTGTCGATGTTGGGGTTCGCCTGCGGCTCACCCCAACCTACGCCGGTCGGGTTACCGGCCCGACCAGGCCATCCCACGCCTTCATCGCGCAATCCACCACGCCCATCAGCTGCTTGCGCGATGCGCCGTCGCGGGCCTGCAGCGAGAGGCCATTGAGTACGGTGGCGTAGAACGCGGCCACCGTGGCGATGTCCGTCGTCGCCGGCACGTCCCCCTCGCTGACACCCTGCTTCAGGCGGCGGCGGATCAATGCCTGCGTTTCGTTCCTGCGTTCGGCCAGGTCGTGGAAGACCGCCTCGTTGTCGGCAGTGCGATGCGTCGCTCCGAGCACCACCAGGCAGCCGCGGCCATTGCCGAAGCGGCGTGCGGCTTCGCGCAGCATGGCTTCGATGGCGCCGCGCGCGGTGACGTCGCGTTTGTGCAGTTCGTCGCGGGTGCGGGGGCCGGCCGCGTTCACGTACAGGTCCAGCGCTTCGCGGAACAGCGCTTCCTTGCAGCCGAACGCCGCATAGAGGCTGGGCGCATTGATACCCATGGCGGTGGTGAGGTCGCCGATGGAGGCACCGTCATAGCCGCGATCGAGGAAGACCTCCATCGCCTGGCGCAGGACCTGGTCCCGGTCGAATTTGCGCGGGCGTCCCCGCTCTTTGGCCACGATGGTCATCGACGCACCTTTCTGTAATGAGCAATACATAAAGTCCTTGACAGCCGCAGTCAAGGCCTGCTTCCATTTATGTATCGACCACTACATAAAAGGCAGCACGAGCATGAGCAGTCTCGACGGCAAGGTGGCACTGGTGACCGGCGGTTCGCGCGGGATCGGCGCGGCGATCGTGCGTCGGCTGGCACGGGATGGGGCGACCGTGGCCTTCACCTACGTCAGCTCCCCGGACAAGGCGCAGGCCCTGGTGCAGGAGATCGAAGCAGCCGGCGGCAAGGCGCGTGCCTACCAGGCGGATGCCGCCGACACGGCGGCGCTGCAGGCGGCGGTCGACCGCGTCGCCGCGGAGTCCGGGCGGCTGGACATCCTGGTCAACAATGCCGGCATCTTCCTCGGCGGCGCGTTCGAGGACACCACGCTGGAAGATTTCGAGCGCACCATGGCGGTCAACGTGCGCGCCGTGTTCGTCGCCTCGCAGGCCGCGGTGCGGCATATGGGCGACGGCGGCCGCATCGTCAGCATCGGCAGCTGCCTCGCCGACCGCGTGCCGTCGGCGGGCATGACGCTGTACTCGATGAGCAAGTCGGCGCTGTCGGCCTTCACCCGCGGCCTGGCGCGCGACCTCGGTCCGCGCGGCATCACCGTGAACGTGGTGCAGCCCGGCTCGACCGACACCGACATGAACCCGGCCGATGGCGCGCACGCCGAAGAGCAGCGCGGGCGCATGGCGATCAAGCGCTACGGCGATGCATCCAACATCGCCGGCATGGTGGCCTGGCTGGCCAGCGAGGAAGGTCGCTTTGCCAACGGCGCGGCATTCACCATCGACGGTGGCGCCAATGCCTGACGGCGCCACTTCCGCCAAGCCGCATACGCTGCGCGATCGCTTGCTCGTCCTTGCGGCGGTGTGCCTTGCCGGCCTGGGCATGCCGCTGAGCTTCACCGGCCCGGCCATCGCCTTGCCGGCAATCGGCCAGGCGCTGGGCAGCGATCCGCGCCTGCTGTCGTGGGCGGTGAACGCCTTCATCCTCGCCTTCGGCGGCAGCGTGATGGCGGCGGGTGCACTGGCCGATCAGTACGGACGCAAGCGCATCTTTACGCTCGGCATCGGCCTGTTCACGGTCCTGTCGGTGCTGCTCGCACTGGCGCGCAACCTGTGGTGGCTGGATCTCGGCCGCGCCGCGCAAGGCATCGCCGCGGCGCTCACCATGTCCGCCGGCGCCGCATCGCTGGCGCAGGAATTCGAAGGACATGCGCGCACGCGCGCCTACAGCCTGCTCGGCACCACCTTCGGCCTGGGGCTGGCGTTCGGCCCGTTGCTTTCGGCCTGGCTGATCGACTGGCTGGGTTGGCGCGCGGTGTTTCTGTCCACCGCGGCGATCGGCACGCTGGTGCTGCTGGTCGGCGTGCCGCGCATGCGCGAGACGCGCGATCCCCACGCGCAGGGCCTGGACCTTCCAGGCAGCCTGAGCTTCACCGCCGCGCTGGTGCTGCTCACCTTCGGCATCATCGAGGCGCCACGCCATGCGAACGGGCACCTGCCCCTGCTGCTGGTCGGAGCGGCGGCCGCCATGCTGGCCTTGTTCGTCTACGTCGAGCGTCGCGTGCGGCGGCCGATGCTGGACCTGTCGCTGTTCCGCAACCCGCGCTTCCTCGGCGCGCAGGCGCTGCCGCTGGCCACCGCGCTGTGCTACGTGGTGCTGCTGATCTTCCTGCCGCTGCGTTTCGTCGGCGTGGAAGGGCGTAGCGAGTTGACGGCGGGTTTGCTGATGATCCCGCTGTCGGTGCCGATGCTGGTGGTGCCATTCGTCGGCGCGCTGCTGACGCGCTGGTTGTCGGCGGGACTGCTGTCGGCGCTCGGCCTGGGCCTCGCTGCCGCCGGATTGCTCTGGCTGCGTACGGCGGCCGCCCCTGGAGCGGGTTGGGATGCGCTGCTGTGGCCGCTGCTGCTGATCGGCACCGGTTCCGGCCTGCCCTGGGGCCTGATGGACGACCTCGCGGTCAGCGTGGTGCCGAAAGAACGCGCCGGCATGGCCACCGGTTTCTTCACCACCACGCGCGTGGCGGGCGAGGCGATCGCGATGGCTGCGGTGGGCACGGCATTGACCTGCCTGATCGAAACGCAACTGGCACAAGCATCGCGCGAACAAGCGGCCGCCGCGGCGGCCAGTCTCGCTACCGGCAGCATGGCGCACGCGGCCGGCGTCGCTCCGGCGATCGGCCGCGACGCGCTGCTGCATGGCTACAACGCTGCGTTCGGCAGCTTGCTGGCCGCGCTGGCGGCGTTGACGCTGGCGTTGGCCGCCGCGTCGTTCCTGCTGCTGCGACGCCGAAGGGCCGCCGCTTCCGCAGCCGCTACGCCACGCGAGCATTGCTCCGCCCATTGACCCGGGTGCATTACCGCAGGAGCGGCATGCCGCTCCTGCGTGACTCGTTACACAACGTTTTCATGACAGTTTTGGACGTCTAAACCCAAGCTGTCGGCTACCCGTCATTCCCCCTGAGCCTCGCTGTCACAGCACCGACCTACCTTGCGCAGGGTCAGAGCCTGTGTCCGGGCCAGGGAAGCCTCCACACGACACTCATCGCGATTCCAACAGAATCCGCGCGCGGTGCCGTGTCCGGCTGTCCGCGCACAGCGCTCCGTCATCCCCTCTTCCCCGGAGTCACGACGTTGCGTATCTCTTCGATCAGCCATGCCATCGGCCTGGCCCTGCTGGGCGGCCTGTTTTGCGCCGCTGCGCCGCAGGCCTTCGCCCAGGACAGCACCACCTCCACCAACGACACCAGCAAGCCGGCCACCGACCGCGCCAAGAATCTCGATGGCATCGTGGTCACCGCCCGCTCGGGCGTGGAGACGCGCACCAAGGCCGAGACCAGCTACTCCATCACCACCATCGACGAAGACCGCCTGCGTATGCAGGCGCCGACCTCGGTGACGGAAGCGATGAAGTCCGTGCCGGGCTTCTGGGTGGAGGCTTCCGGCGGCGAAGCGAGCGGCAATATCCGTGCGCGTGGTATTCCGGTCGACGGCTTCGGCTCGGTCAACCTGCTCGAGGACGGCGTGCCGGTGCAGCACGATCCGGCGCTGGGCTATCTCAATGCCGACCAGGCGTTCCGCCTGGACGAGACCATCGAGCGCATCGAGGTGGTGCGCGGCGGCCCGTCCTCGGTGTTCTATTCGAACGCGCCGGCCGGCGCGATCAACTTCATCCCGCGCAAGGTGGGCGACAAGGCCGAGGGCCTGCTCAAGTTCACCGTCGGCGACTACGGCCTGACCCGCGGCGACTTCTGGGTCGGCACGCCGGTCGGCAGCGGCTGGAAGCTGAGCGCCGGCGGCTTCTACCGCACCGACAGCGGCATCCGCGATCCGAAGTTCAATGCCAACGACGGCGGCCAGATCCGCCTGAACCTGGCGCGCGATTTCGAAGGCGGCAGCTTCAGCGCCGACGTCAAGCACCTGGACGACAAGGTGGCGCTGTACCTGGGCATCCCGATGCGCACCACGGCCAGCGGCGACATCCGCGCCGTGCCCGGCTTCGACGGCAACTACGGCACGCTGGCCGGCCCGGAGACCGAGCATGTGCTGATGAAGATGGGCAACGGCGGGCTGTACGACTTCGACAACAGCGAAGGCACGCACGTCAAGCGCGACCAGCTCACGCTGAAGTTCGATTATGAACTTGGCGGCGGCTGGAAGCTGGCCGAGTCGATGCGTTACGACGACACGCATACCCAGCGCAACGGCGTGTTCCCCAACTCGCTGATGAGCGCCAGCAAGTATCTCGCCTCCGTGGCGGGCCAGAAGCCTGCCGGCGCCGCCGGCCTGCAGCTACGCTACGTGGACAACCCGGACCAGGTGTTCAACAACGCCAACCAGAACGGCAACGGCCTGGTGGTGCTGGGCGGCCTGCGCGGCGTGACCATGCCGGTGAAGGAGTTCATCAACGATACGCGCCTGCTGCGCAAGTTCGACCTGGGCGGCCAGACGCATGACGTCACCTTCGGCTACTACTACGCCCGCTTCGACCAGGATTTCAGCCGCTACTCCTCGGTGGCCCTGCTTGACGCCACCAATAACGCGCGCCTGCTCGACCTGGTGGCGGTGAACGCCGCCGGCCAGCCGATCGCCACGCTGACCGACCACGGCATCTCGCGCTACGGCTACGAGTGGGAGAACGCCAGCGGCACCTCGACCACCAATGCGTTCTATCTTTCCGACGAATGGCAGGTCAACGACGAGCTGCGCATCGACGGCGGCGTGCGCTGGGAACAGGTCAACACGCGCGGCAAGACCGAGACCAAGCAGACGGTGAACCTGGGTACGCCGGCCACTTCGCAGATCATCACCGGCACCGGCCAGTACGTGCCGTGGGACCACACTTTCAACAAACTCGGCTGGACGCTGGGCGCCAACTGGCAGTTCTCGCCGCGCTCGGGCGTGTTCGCGCGCTGGACGCCGACTTTCCGCCTGCCCAACTTGAGCACCTACATCACCAACCCGACCGCGGTGCCGGTGACGCAGACCATGAAGCTGGGCGAGGTCGGCTACAAGTACACCGACCGCCAGCTCGACCTGTACGCCACCGCGTTCTACACCAAGTACAACAACGTCGGCTTCAGCAACTACGTGTTCAATCCCAACGGCAATACCTCCACCACCCAGCAGGGCTACGCCGACACCAAGACCAAGGGCCTGGAGCTGGAAGGCACCTGGTACCCGGTGGACTGGTTCGACGTGCAGGTGACCGCCACCCTGCAGGACCCGCAATACCAGGGCCTGCGCTATACCGAGCTGGTATCCGGTGCGCCGGTGCTGCGCGATTACGAAGGCAACCAGCTGATCCGCGTGCCCAAGCAGAGCTACCGCGTGGTGCCGGGCGTGAACCTGCTCGGCGGCAAGCTGCGCCTGCAGCTCGCCTACGAGTACGAGGGCCAGCGTTACGTGGATACCGCCAACTCGGTGAAGCTGCCTTCGTACGACGTGTGGAGCGCCAGCGCGCGTTATGACATCTCCCAGATGTGCTCGCTGTTCTTCTACGCGGACAACATCACCAACTCGCTGGGCCTGACCGAGGGCAATCCGCGCGCGGGCGAGTTGGCGAGTGCGGATGCGGGAGCCAATACGTTCATCGCCCGTCCGATCCTTGGCCGCGCGTATCGTGCGGCGATCATGTACCGCTTCTGAGAGCATAGGGCCGGGCGTTTGCCCGGCCCTTCCGCCGTTGCCATCCTGCGCAAGGCCCCGCCGCACCATGACGATCCACCTGCTCCGTTCCCTTGCCCTGCTGCTCGCCTGCGCGTTGCCTTCCGTGGCCGTGCACGCGGCGGATGCCGAAAAGCCCGACGTCGTGCTGCACGGCGAACTGACCGGCAAGGACAACCAGACCTACAGCACGCTGCCGTTCGACGTGCCGGCCGGCGTCACCCGCCTCACCGTGCAGTTCGAATACAGCGGCCGCGAGGAAAAGACCACGGTCGACCTGGGCCTGCTCGGTCCCGACGGCTTCCGCGGCCAGGACGGTTTCCGCGGCTGGAGCGGCGGCACCAAGAAGCGGTTCACCGTATCGGCCACCGATGCCACGCCTTCCTACCTGCCCGGCGCGATCCGCCCCGGCCGTTGGCAACTGCTGCTTGGCATTCCGAATATCCGCCAGGAGAGCCACAGCAATTACACCGCCAACATCTGGTTCGGCCATGCCGACGATCCCGCCTGGGAGCCGGCGGTGCTCAACCCGCCGCTGCGCAAGGAGGCCGGCTGGTACCGCGGCGACCTGCACATGCACACCGCGCACAGCGACGGCGGCTGCAGGAGCCAGACCGGCGAACGCGTGCCATGCCCGCTGTTCTTCACTGTACAGGCGGCGGCGCAGCGGGGCCTCGACTTCATCGCCATCACCGACCACAACACCGTGTCGCACGCCAACGCGATGCGCGAACTGCAGCCCTACTTCGACAGGCTGCTGCTGATTCCCGGCCGCGAAATCACCACCTTCACCGGCCACGCCAACCTGTTCGGCACCACGGCGCCGGTGGATTTCCGGGTGGGCAGCAAGGAAGTGCCGGATTGGAATGCGCTGTTGAAGGCGATCGCCCCGCTGCATGGCCTGATCTCCATCAACCACGCGATCCGCCCCAGCGGCGAGGTGTGCATGGGTTGCGGCTGGACCGCGAGGCCACCGGCGGACATGAGCCTGGTCCAGGCGGTGGAAGCCGTGAACGGCAGCGACGCCGGCACGCCCATCTCCGGCCTGCCGTTCTGGGAATCGCAGCTGGCCAAGGGCTATCGCCTTACCGCCATCGGCGGCAGCGACAACCACGAGGCGTTCCAGAACGAAGCGCGCATCGGCACCAATCCGACCGGCGTGCCCGCCACGGTGGTCTACGCGCAGGAACTGTCGATGCCGGCGATCCTGGATGGCATCCGCGCGGGGCATGTGTTCATCGATACGGAAGGCAGCCGCGACCGGCTGTTGGAGCTGAGCGGCGAGGCGAACGGCACGAAGGCGGTCATGGGCGATGCGCTGCGCGTTCCCGCGCAGGCTTCCGCTTCGTTCGACGTACACGTCGGACATGCGCAGGGCGCCAACCTGGTCGTGCTGCTCGACGGCAAGCCTCTCGCGCCGGCGGTCGATGCACGGATCGACACCGACGATCTGCACCGCAGCTTCAGCTGGACCAGCGACGGCAAGCCGCACTGGTTGCGCGTCGAAGTGGACGACGCGGCCGGCAGGGCGCTGCTGGTGGGTAACCCGATCTATCTCAACCCCACGCGCTGAGCAGGCTTACGCAAACACCACCACGCTCTGCCGACTCAACGCCACCGCCTCCCCTTCCGGGCTCCACAAGGTGGCGCTCTGGTTGAGATAACCGTGGCGCCCCGCAGTGACTTCGGTATCCATCAACCACAGCCCTTCGCGCGCCGGACCGAAGTCATCCGTCAGCAGTTCCAGGGTCCAGGTCAGCGAGCTGGCCATGGTCGGCTGCTTCAGCAGGGAAAGCCCGGGCGTCGGGACGATGTCGGCGTAGCCGATGATCTGCGTTTCGCCCAGCGCGCCGGGGCCGGCATAGGGGTCGTCGCGGAAGCCGACGTAGATGCCGGTGCGCGGCTCCTTCGCGCCTCGGAAGATATTCACGCCGCCCAGCCAGCGCATGGCGACGTGCTGCGTAAATGCCGGTGCGACGCCTTCGACATAGACGAACGGCGTCGCGGCTTCCGCCGGCGGCAGGCCGTGCCTTGGCGGCCTGATGTCGAGCACCGATGGGCGCGCCTCGCCGAATACGGCGAAGACCAGGCAGGCGGTCTGTTGCTGGTCGAGGATGCGCGCTTCGACCTGGGTCACCGATTTGCCCCGCCGCAACACGCTGGCCTCGATGCGCACCGGCCCGGGTGCGATCGGCGCGATAAAGCTGGCCTGCAACACGCGCAAAGGCACCGTCTGCGGCACCAGGTCGCGCATGGCGCGCACGGCAAGCGCGGCCTGCAGGCCGCCGAAAATGGTGCGGCCCTGGGCCCAGCTCTCGGGCACCTCGGCGGTCCAGCCGCCATCGTGGGAACGAACGGTGGCGAGCACCTGCGAGTACAGCATGTCTATCTCCTGATGCTTTTCCGGCGGCGGGAATCGCCGCGCAAGCGGTATCAGTGCGACGGCGCCCGCGCCAGCGCCCACACATCCACCCGCCGCACGCCCGCGCGCTTGAGCAGGCGGGTGCACTCCGCCAGCGTGGCGCCGGTGGTCATGACGTCATCCAGCACGACGACGTGATCCGGCAGGGCGCTGCCTGTGCGCAGATGGAATGCGCCACGCACGTTGCGGCGGCGCGCGATGCGGTCCAGTTCGGTCTGCGCCGATGTGTCGCGTGTGCGTACAAGGACGTCCTGGCCCAAGGGAATATGCATCGTGGTGGCGAGCGGCCTGGCCAGTTCCAAGGCCTGATTGTAGCCACGCTCGCGCAAGCGCCCGCGGTGCAAGGGCACCGGCACGATCAGCGCGGGAACCTCGACCGGCGCCGGCTCGCCCCGCCACAACGCCGCCAGCACGCGCCCAGCCGCCAGGTCATCGCCGAACTTGAAGCGCGTCTCCAGCCGATCCAGCGGCCAGCCGTAGCGAAACGGTGCCCAGGCGGCGTCCCATGGCGGCGCGCGGCGCAGGCATTGCCCGCACATCGCCGCCGCCATCGGCAGTGGCAGGGCGCAACGTGCGCAGCAGGAGCGATTGCGTGGCATGTCCTTGGCGCATGGTGCGCATAAGTCCATCCCTTCCATTCCCGGCGCGCTACAGAGCAGACAGCGCCATGGCAGCAGCAGGCGGCGCAAGGGTTTCAGGTCAATGCGAAGCAGCCGGATCAACGCATTCGGCAACTTTCCCGGACGGTCCGGTGCGCTGTTCATGCACAGTGGCTTCAACAAGAACATCGGAGACATATGCCATCCCATGTATGGGGCTAGGCGAACCAGAAGTTTTCGCCGTCGTGCGGTGCCGAGGGCGTCGGTAGCGCCTTCTTTCGGACTTCTCCCAGCGCGTCAGCGCACGAGCTCGCTTAATGAGAAATATCCAGTTCTTCCACTCTCGTTCGCCTGGGTAGGCTCGCCGCGCTTCGGATGTCCGAAGCATGTCCGGTTCGGGGGCCTACTCGATATCGCCGCGGATCGGCACACATCATACGAATCGAGGGGAGACCCAGGTGATATTCCTCCATCGGCGCGCGAAGCGCTGGCTGCTGCCCGCCATAACCATGGCCAGCGTGAGCATGGCATTCGCAACATCCGCGCAAACTGCATCACTAAGCCCTAATCAGCTAGGCAGCGGCCAGCTGCCTTCCGGATACAGCCGGATCACCTTCGCCCTGGCTAACAGGAACTGGACCGGCGCCATCCTGCTTCCAACCTCTCCGCGCAACGGTGACCAGGTGGAAATCAGCAGCTCAGCCGCCTACCCGAGCAGCCTGGACAACTTCCGCGCGGCCTTGCCCATCAAGAAGCTCGACATCCGTTCAGGCGATCGCTACCTCCTGACTTATTCGTCCAGCGCCAAGGCCTGGTCGGTTTCGGGCGATACCGTGGCCTATCTGTCGCCCAACGACACGAGCGCCGATATGTCAGGCAAAGCTAAGCGCATTACTGTGTACAGCCTTGGGAACGGCAACTGGCTGCCGCAGGTGAACTTGCCGAGCAGCGCTGGCGATGGCGATCTGGCCGTCATTCGCTCCAGTGCGGCGTGGACCGCAGCCATCAACCCCGGCCGCTTGATGTATGCCTCCAGCATGCAGCTTGCCACGGGTGACTATTACGTCTTCAAGTATCTGAGCCATTTCGGGAAATGGATACTGATGGACGCAACGACGCGCCATGTGAGTGCGCGGCGCGATATTCCCGTGCCGGCCACAGCACGGACATCCATGATGCTGTACGACGGCAGCTGGTCAGGCAGCATTCGCCTACCTGCGCAGGCAGGCGACCGCGACCGGATCTATCTGTCGTCGAGGGCTACCTATGACTCAGTGATCGAGAACACCGGCAACGCCCCTACCGAATCCATGCAGCTCAAGCGCGGGCAGGCGTACGAGTTCATGTACGTCAAGGAGAAGCAGCGCTGGATCATCTTGAGTTCGCCGGATACCAGGTACCAAGCCAGAGATCTTCGCAACGGCTGGCTTCCCGGCCTCGTTACGCCGCGCACCTTTGTTGACTTCGCCGATGCCAACTGGGTGCCGTCCCTGCGACTGCCCGACGGCCAGCTGCCGGGTTCGCGCGTGGTGGTTCGTACAAATGCTTTGTACAGCTTCGATGTAGTCAGCGACGGCCTTCAATACCGCATGAGCCAGGGCGAGACCGTCGCCTTCGTGGTAAATGCCTCGCGCCGATGGACGCGCGAAACGACCACGATCGATCTGCTGCTGCTATACAGCGACAAGGCGGCGGCGAAATTCGGGGAGAGCGTCATGCGCGCGCATCTGCTTGAGAGTTTTGCGCTGACAAACGAGGCGCTCGAGAACTCCGGCGCGAATTTCCGCTTCAGGACCAAGGCCGTTCGAAAGTTCGCCTCGCCCAAGCACTGGACCAGCCTGGGAGATGCCGAAAACGAACTAAGAAGCGATTCTGTCGCCCAGGCGTGGCGCAATGAGCTGCGTGCAGACGGCATCTACTACGTCGGCACCGAAGATGGCTGCGGATTGGCCTGGGTACGAAGCAGCCCCTACAACATGGTGGCGGCCGGATCCATGAATTGCGGCACGGCCGTCATGCGCCACGAGCTAGGTCACAACATGGGCCTTAATCACGGTGGCGGAAGCCGTTCGTACAACCAGGGCTATTCGTATTTCGGCACGATCATGGGCGGCAACTCCATTCCGTACTACTCCACTCCTGACCGCTACGACTATGGCACAGGCATACCGCTGGGCATTCCCGGTCAGATTGACGGCGTCCGCGCGATGAACGAATTCTCCGGGCAAGCAGCCAGTTTCCGATAGAGCAGAGAAGAATATGCATATCCGCCACTTTTCAGCTTTTGCCGGCGCCGTGTTCGCTCTCGCCGTCGCCGTGAATACCGCCACGCATGCAGGCACCCACGAGGCCATATCGGCATCGGCCGCCTCCATGCAAGCTGCTCATGCGGGCTTTCCCCTCAGTTACGATTTCGCCACGCTCATTGCAGTGAAGTCCGGCGACAGCTTCTACGCCACGCTGGTCCCGGACGATCGCGTTCGACTGGTCGTCACTTCCGACCTGGCCATGCAAGACGGCTTTCGCCGGATCGCCGGCAGTATCGAAAACACTGACCAAGCCACCACGCGCGGCCGCTTCAGCCTGACCTTGGACCGTTCCGGCCAGACCATCGTCGGAACCGCCGCACTGGACGGCCATGACTATGGCCTCAGAGGTAGCGCGGGCCATGGCTACGTCGAGGACGCGCAGCTGGACAGCGGCGCGTTGATGGACCTGGAGTAATCGCCACACCGAGCCGCTCCGTACGCGTTGCGACGGAGCGGCGCTTTCTGCACCTGATCTCAGCTCCTGGGCTTGAACATCGCCGCATCCAGGATCGACCACAGGTGGATGATCCACCCCAGCCACACGATCCACAGCACGGCGGCCAGCACGAACATCACGATGGCGATCAGCAGGCGCCCCTGCACCAGCTGGCCGAGGCCGGGGATGAAGAAGCTGCAGATGGCGGCGAGGACGTTGCCCGCACTGCCTTGTCCGGTAGTCATGCGTGGGCTCCTGGGTGGGCTGATGCCGAGGATCGTAGCGTAGGGCCGACGTACCTGGCGTAGGTTGGGGTGAGCCGCAGGCGACTGCGAAGGCAGGATGCCGTAGCGAACATCCGCGTAGCGGATGGCCCGAAGGGCGGGCTGCTGAGGCAGCCCGTAACCCCAACGATGCAATGACGTGCAAGGTCTGTTGGGGTTCGCCTGCGGCTCACCCCAACCTACGTCCATACGTTCCCGCATCGTCAACTTCATTGGCGCCATCATGGTTGACAGACGCCGCCGCGCTGCCAGACTGTCGCCCTTCCCCGCCTTAAGCCATCCCCATGACTCAAGCTCTCCGCCACGACTGGTCCCGCGACGAGGTCGCCGCGCTGTTCGCGCTGCCGTTCAACGAGCTGCTGCACCGCGCCCATGGCGTGCATCGCGAGCACCACGACCCGAACGCCGTGCAGGTGTCGACCCTGCTGTCGATCAAGACCGGCGGTTGCCCGGAAGACTGCGCCTACTGCCCGCAGGCGGCGCGCTACGACACCGGTGTGAAGGCGCAGAAGCTGATGAGCGTGGACGCGGTGGTCGCGCGTGCGCAGGCCGCCAAGGACGCCGGCGCCAGCCGCTTCTGCATGGGCGCGGCCTGGCGCAGCCCGAAGGACCGCGATGTGGCCAAGGTCGCCGAGATCGTCTCGGCGGTGAAGGCGCTAGGCCTGGAGACCTGCGCCACGCTCGGCATGCTCGACGGCGGCCAGGCGGCGACGCTCAAGCAGGCCGGCCTGGACTACTACAACCACAACCTGGACACCGCGCCGGAGTTCTACGGCGAGATCATCCACACCCGCGAATACCAGGACCGCCTGGATACGCTCGAACACGTGCGCTCGGCGGGCTTGAAGACCTGCTGCGGCGGCATCGTCGGCATGGGCGAGACGCGCGCGCAGCGCGCCGGCCTGCTGCAGACCCTGGCCAACCTGCCCGAGCACCCGCAGTCGGTGCCGATCAACCAGCTGGTGCAGGTCGCCGGCACGCCGCTGGAAGGCACCGAGGCGCTGGATCCGTTCGAATTCGTGCGCACGATCGCCGTCGCGCGCATTTTGATGCCGGCTTCGATGGTGCGCTTGTCCGCCGGCCGCCAGGACATGGACGACGCGGTGCAGGCGCTGTGCTTCTTCGCCGGTGCCAACTCGATCTTCTACGGCGAGAAGCTGCTCACCACCGGCAACCCGGACGTGGAGCACGACCGCCGCCTGTTCCAGCGGCTGGACCTGCATCCGCTGCAGGTGGTGGAGGAAGCCGGCACGGTGCATGCCGACATCCTCGAAGACACAGCGACGGCCGGCGGCTGCGGCACCGGTTGCGGTTGCAGCGCGGCGGCCTGACCGCCCGCAGGCGGCATCGCCATGTCCCGCCCCTCCCTGCTCGCACGACTGGCGCAGTCGACGCATGAGCGCGCGCAATCCGGCCTGTTGCGCCGGCTGCGCACCATCGAGCATGCCGAGGGCCCGTGGCTGGAAAGCGGCGGGCGCCGCCTGCTCGGCTTCTGCGGCAACGACTATCTGGGCCTGGCCCAGCATCCGCTGGTGATCGCCGCGTTCAAGCGCACGGCGGATGACGAAGGCGTGGGCAGCACGGCCGCACACCTGATCTGCGGCCACCGCGCCGAACACGCCGCGCTGGAAGAAGCGCTGGCCGACTGGACCGGCCGCGAACGCGCGGCGCTGTTTTCCACCGGCTACATGGCCAACCTGGGCGTGATGCAGGCGCTGCTGCGCGCGGGCGACATGTGCGTGCAGGACAAGCTCAATCACGCCTGCCTGCTCGATGGCGCCGCGCTTGCGGGTGCGGAACTGAAGCGCTATCCGCACAACGATGTCGACGGGGCCGCGCGCCAGCTCGCCAGCCGCGCCGGAGCCGGCGCGCTGCTCGCCACTGACGGCGTCTTCAGCATGGACGGCGACCTCGCTCCGCTGCGCGAACTGGCGCGGCTGTGCGAGCAGGAGGGCGCCACGCTGATGGTCGACGACGCGCACGGCCTGGGCGTGCTCGGCGACAACGGCGCGGGCACCCTGAGCATGCTCGATCTCGGCCAGCGCGACGTGCCGGTGCTGATGGCCACGCTGGGCAAGGCGCTCGGTTGCCATGGCGCCTTCGTCGCCGGTTCCGCCAGCCTGATCGAAGGCCTGCTGCAATCGGCCCGCACCTACGTCTACACCACCGCGATGCCGCCGGCGGTTGCTGCCGCTGCCTTGGCCGCGGTGCGCATCGCGCGCAAGGAAAGCTGGCGTCGCGAAAAACTGGCCGCGCTGATCCGCCGCTTCCGCGACGGTGCGCAGCAGCTCGGCCTGCCGTTGATGCCCTCGGACACCGCCATCCAGCCGCTGCTGCTGGGTGAGGCCACTACCGCCATGGCCGCCGCCGGGGCGCTGGAGGCCGTGGGTTTCCTGGTCGGCGCGATCCGCCCGCCCACCGTGCCCGCCGGCAAGGCGCGGCTGCGCATCACGCTGTCGGCCGCGCACGAGGAAGAGCACGTGGACCAGTTGCTGGAGGCCCTGTCCGGCCTGGCCCCGGACGAGGCGGGCAGCCCGCCGCTATAATGCCGCGCTAGCTGCCGTATCCCCCATGCCGATCGTCAATCTATCCGCCTACAAATTCGTCAGCCTGGATGACCTCCCGGCGCTGCGCGAGCGCGTGCTCGAACGCTGCCTGGCACTGTCCCTGAAAGGGACCATCCTGCTGGCCCCGGAAGGCGTCAACCTGTTCCTGGCCGGCCCGCGCGACGCGACGGATGCCTTCATGGCCTGGCTGCGGGAGGACGCGCGCTTCGCCGATCTCGCGCCCAAGGAATCGCCGTCCGATGCCGTGCCATTCGGCCGCATGCGCGTGCGCCTGAAGAAGGAAATCATCACCATGCGCCTGCCGGTCCGGCCCGAAAACGGACGCGCGCCGGCGGTGGCGCCGGCCACGCTGCGCCGCTGGCTGGCACAGGGCCGCGACGATGAAGGCCGCGAACTGGTGCTGCTCGATACACGCAACGACTACGAGACCGACGTGGGCCTGTTCGAGCAGGCGGTGGACTATCGCATCGCCAACTTCACTGCGTTCCCGCAGGCCGTCGCCGCGGATCGCGCGCGCTTCGAGGGCCGCACCGTGGTGTCGTACTGCACCGGCGGCATCCGCTGCGAAAAGGCCGCGCTGCATATGCAGGATCTGGGCATCGAGCATGTGTTCCAGCTCGAAGGCGGCATCCTGAAGTATTTCGAGGAAACCGACGGCGCTTACTGGCGCGGCGACTGCTTCGTCTTCGACGGGCGCGGCGCGGTGGACAAGGCGCTCGCACCGTCTGCGCTCGATAGCGACGGAGCCGACGCATGAGCCTGCACGTGGAAGTGCGCGGCACGGGTCCCGTGCCGGTGGTGATGCTGCACGGCTGGGCGATGCATGGCGGCGTGATGGCGCCGCTCGCTGAAGCGCTGGAAACGCGCTGCACCGTCTACGTGGTCGATCTGCCGGGCCATGGCCATTCGCGCGATTGCGGCATTCCGCTGGCGCCGTCCGCATGTACGGCCGCGATCGCCGCGGCAACGCCTCCGGCCTTGTGGCTGGGCTGGTCCCTGGGCGGATTGATCGCGCTCACCGCCGCGCTGGAACGCCCGCGCCACGTGCGCGGCCTGGCCATGGTCTGCGCCACGCCGAAGTTCGTGCGCGACGCAGGCTGGCCGCACGGCAGCGATCCCGCCCTGGTGCACCAGCTCGCCACCGACCTGGAAACCGACTACCACGCCACGCTGGAACGCTTCCTCGCCCTCGAAGCCATGGGCAGCGCCGACCCGCGCGCCGAACTGCGCCATCTGCGCGCGCTGGCCTTCGAGCGCGGCGAGCCGGACCTGCGCGTGCTGCAGGAAGGCATCCGCATCCTGGAAGACAGCGACCGCCGCGCCGCGCTGCCGGACCTGGCCGTGCCCAATACCTGGATCTCCGGCCGCCGCGACCGCCTGGTGCATCCGCAGGCGATGCAGTGGTCGTCCACGCAATCCGGCGGCGGCTACGACGAGATCGAACGCGCCGGCCACGCACCGTTCTTCGGCCATGCGGACGCGGTCGCGCAGGCCCTCAATCCTCTGCTGGACACCTGGCGATGAGCGACTTCCATATCGACAAGCGCCAGGTCCGCCGCAACTTCGGCCGCGCCGCGCGCACTTACGAACAGCACGATGCCTTGCAGCGCGAGGTGCAGAACCTGCTGCTGGAGCGGCTGGACTTCTATCTGGAAACGCCCGGCCTGGTGGTCGACGTCGGCGCCGGCACCGGGCGCGGCGCGGCGCTGCTGAAGAAGCGCTACGCCAAGGCGCAGGTGCTGGCGACGGACCTGGCCCTGCCGATGCTGCGCGCGGCGAAGCAGCACGCCAGCTGGCTCAAGCCGTTCCAGCGCGTGTGCGCGGAAGCCACCGCGCTGCCGCTGCCGGACCACAGCGTGGACGTGCTGCATTCCAACCTGTGCTTCCAGTGGATCGACGACCTGCAGGCCCTGTTCGGCGAATGCGTGCGCGTGCTGAAACCCGGCGGCCTGCTGCTGTTCTCCACCTTCGGGCCGGACACGCTGAAAGAATTGCGCGCGGCCTGGGCCCAGGCCGACCAGCAGCCGCACGTCAGCCGCTTCCTGGACATGCACGACCTGGGCGACGCGATGATCGCCGCCGGCCTGCGCGACCCGGTGCTGGACGTGGACCGCTACACCCTCACCTACAGCGAGCCGCGCCTGCTGCTGAAGGAACTGCAGGGCCTGGGCGCGACCAATGCCGACACCGCGCGCGAGCGCGGCCTCACCGGCAAGAAGCACTACCGCCAGATGCTGGATGCCTACGAGACCATGCGCGTCGACGGCCGCGTTTCCGCCACCTGGGAAGTGGTGACCGCGCACGCCTGGGGTCCGGCGACCGGCCAGTCGCGCCGCGCGAAGGGCGGCGGCGAGATCGCCAGCTTCTCGGTGGATGCGCTGCGCGGTTCCCGCCGGCGTTAGGCCCCGAAACGGTTGAGCGGCAGGCGCAGATAGCGCACGCCTTCTTCATCCGGTGGCGGCAGGCGGCCGCCGCGGATATTCACCTGCAGCGCCGGCAGCAGCAGGCGCGGCACCGGCAGGGTGGCGTCGCGCGCGGTGCGCAGCGCGACGAACGATGCCTCGGTCGCGCCATCCTTGACGTGCACATTGCCCTGGCGCTGCGCCTCGATGCTGCTCTGCGGCTCGGCGCCACGCGAGGCGGGCGGATAGTCATGGCACAGGAACAGCCGCGTGTCCGCCGGCAGCGCGAGGATCTGCTGGATCGACGCATACAGCCGCGCGGCGTCGCCGCCGGGGAAATCGCAGCGCGCGGTGCCGGTTTCCGGCGCGAACAGCGTGTCGCCGACGAAGGCCGCGTCGCCGATCAGATAGGTGAGTCCATCGTCGGTATGCCCCGGCGTGGCCAGCACGCGGATCTGCATCACGCCGGCATGCAGCACGTCGCCGTCGCGCAGCAGGCCATCGAACTGGCTGCCGTCCGGCATGAACTCCTCGCCCAGCCCGAACAGCGCCTTGAAGCGCGACTGCACGCGCACGATGCCTTCGCCGATGGCCAGCTTCGCGCCGAACGCATTGCGCAGATGGTCGCCCGCGCTGAGGTGATCGGCGTGGGCATGGGTTTCCAGGATCCATTCCACGCTGAGCCGCTGCTCGCGTACATACGCCATCACCGCCTCGGCCGATGCGGTCGACACGCGCGCCGCAGCCGCGTCGTAGTCCAGCACCGGGTCGATCACCACGGCGGAGCGGCCTTCGTGGACGACGTAGGTGAAGGTGTTGGTGTCGGCGTGGAAGAAGGCGCGGACGTGGGGCTGGAAAGAGGATTGCGGCATATCGGCACGCCGATGGCTGAAGCAGCCGCCATATTGCCGCCAGGCGACGCCACTTGTCATCGCTCGCTCTTGCTCGTCATTCCGGCGCAGGCCGGAATCCAGTAACGATATCGCTCGGTTTTCGCGAGAAAGCGCCTGAAGGTGGTCGCGAAAATCCGGCACTTCCGCTACTGGATTCCGGCCTGCGCCGGAATGACGGCTGTTGCGTGGCTTATGCGCTGTGAAGATCCTCAGCCGTCTCCGGCTGGACTCGCTGCCACTGCATCCGCCCATGCGCCTGCGTCGCGCAGCTCATGCCCATATCGATGAATGCCGCAATGCCCTCCAGCATGGTGGGCAGGCGGCGCGCATCGACGATGCTGCGGTCGTGGACCAGTTCGGCCAGCAGCAGGACGGCGCTGTGCGCGTAGTGCAGCCACTCGGTGGCGTCGTTCAACAGGGCCTCCGGATCGGCGTCGGGATCTGAAAAGTACCGGGTGTGGCGGGTGATCCAGGGTTCTCCAAGCGTGTGCATGGCTTGCTCCTTGCGTGATGCCGCGGCCTCGCTCCGTAAACGGCGCGCCGCCGGGACAGCACGGCGCGCCGCGATCACACGGACGCGGGTTCCACCGACGCCCATGCATGGGCGGTCGGGCGGCTCGATGGCGAAACAGGGGGAGCGTTCGCGCGGTTTTCGGCGTCGCACGCGGCTACGTGCCGGGTAGGACGGCTCGGAAAAATCTAATGAGGCTTTCCGCGAAAAACGCGCTGGCGCGCTTCGTCAGCCGTGTCCGCGTGGTAGGCGGACGGCCCGGCGGGGCGGTGGGGGTGTCGCCGAGGGGATCGGCGGGCGGGCGGGTGCCGTATGATCTGGCTTAGCCATGATCAACTCCTGCGTTAGTTGGTTGTGGTTAGCGGGTCAAGGGTGTTCGTTGCACCCTTGGCCCGCGACTCTCACGGCATTGCTGCCGTGGTTGTCCGCGATGGGACTCGAAGCACTCCGCGGACAACGCGAATCAAGCTAGCAAAGCAACTACCGGTTGTCTGTAGTTGCTCGCCTATATCAGCCGTTATTTCGGCGTAGTCCGGTGGCAAGCCCCAAACCCGCGAAACACCGTCATTCCGGCGCAGGCCGGAATCCAGTGACGGTATCGCTCGATGTTCGCGAAAAGCCTGCACGGATGGTCCGAAAATCCGGCATTCCCGCTACTGGATTCCGGCCTGCGCCGGAATGACGAGTGCGACGCATCGTGGCGGGGCGATGTTGGGGTTACAGGCTGCATCAGCAGCCCGCCCTTCGGGCCATCCGCTACGCGGATGTTCGCTACGGCATCCTGCCTTCGCAGTCGCCTGCGGCTCACCCCAACCTACTACCGGTGGCGGAAACAACTGACGATGTGATCGTCCACCATCCCGGTCGCCTGCATGAAGGCATAGCAGATGGTGGTACCGACGAAGCGGAAGCCGCGCTTCTTCAGGTCCTTGCTCATGCGATCGGAGACCGGCGTGCTCGCCGGCACCTGGCCGCGGTCGCGCCAGCGGTTCTTCACCGGCTTGCCGTCGACGAACGACCACAGATGCGCGTCCAGGCTGCCAATCTCCTCGATCAACTTCAGCGCCGCCTGCGCATTGCCGCGCGTGGCGGAGATCTTCAGGCGATTGCGCACGATGCCCGGATCGAGCATCAGCTTGTCCAGCTCGCGGTCTTTCATCGCCGCCACGCGTGCGATGTCGAAATCGTGGAACACCTCGCGGTAGCGCTCGCGCTTGGCCAGCACGGTGCGCCACGACAGGCCCGCCTGCGCGCCTTCCAGGATCAGGCATTCGAACAGCAGGCGATCGTCGTGCAACGGCACGCCCCACTCGCTGTCGTGGTAGTCGCGCTCGATCTCGCTGCCGTCGGCCCAGGCGCAGCGGGTGAGAGGCTTGGCCATGCGTGGTGCTCCCGAAGGGAGGCGCAGCATAACGGGAACGGGGAGCATCGTGCTCCCCGTTGCGATGCGCTCAGATGGTGATCGCCTCGCGCCGCCGCTGGCGCATGTGGTTGAGCACCAGCACCACCACCAGCAGCACCAGCGCCACGGCGAAGATGCTCACGCCGAGGTTGTCGCCGCGCAGGCCCGCGGCGTAGCCGGCGGGCAGCTGGCTGCCGTTGTCTTCGAGGTTGACCGCGGCCATGCCGGTGTAGTGCATGCCGCACACGGCGATGCCCATCACCAGCGCGCTGCCGACCATCTGCGCCATGCCGCGCAGGTTGAAGGCCAGCCACAGCGCGGCGATCGAGGCGACGATGGCGATCAGCACCGACAGCGCCACGATACTCACGTCATAGGTGATGAAGGCGCCCATCAGCACCGCGGTCATGCCCAGGTAGTGCATGCCGGCGACGCCCAGGCCCATGCACACGCCGGCGGCGACCAGCTTGGGCCAGTTGAAGCTGCCGCTGCCGGCGATGCCCAGGCCGAGCGAACAGGCCGCGAAAGCGAGTACGGCCGAGAGCGAGGTGCGCGCCAGATCGTAAGTCACCGGCATGCCCATGTCGCAGGCGAGCATGGCGATGAAATGCATCGCCCAGATCGCGCCCACGCCCATCGCCGCGCCGGCGGCGAGGATCGCGGCGGTGCGCTGGCGGCTGCTGTGCGCCGCCGGAATGCCCACCGCCAGTTGCAGCGCCGTGTACGAACCCAGCACCGAGATCAGATACGAAAGAACGATCAGCATCCAGTTGTAGCTTTGATGCGCAGCCATGGCACTTCTCCTGATGTCACGTGGAAATGGGAAACGTCCTTTCGCCGGCGCGTGCGCGCCGGTGGTCACTGCCATGGGTCCGGGCCGGGACCGGTCCCCCCTGCCTACTGCGAATTCGTCAGTGCGAGATTTCGAGAATGCAGCTCGCCGCGCCGTGGCTGCGGCAGAACAGGTTGCGTACGAACACGGTCTGCGGTTCCACCGAACCGCCCAGCACGCCTTCGAGATAGCCGCTGTAGAAGCGGCAGCCGGACTGGCTGCCCGGCGAGCACAACGGACTGTTCTGGATCAGCAGCTGGCCGTCGCGCCAGTCCACCGTGGCCAGTTCGCGCAGGGCCGGCACGCCGATGCGCTTGATCGCATCGGGCAGATTGAGCTTGGCGCCCATCGCATAGTTGCGCTTGTATACCCATGCGCCGGTGCGGCGCCCCGCCAGATGCAGCGAGGCCTCGCGCGCATCGGCGGGCACCGCGTGCTCCAGGTTGCGCAGCCAGGGATAGATCTTCGGGTAGTCGCGCGCCAGCTGCGGCAGCGTGCTTTCCACCTGGTGTATGTCGGGCCCAGAGCCTTGCGTCGACGGCATGGGTGCGGGTGCGGCGACGGGCGCCGGTACGGGTGCGGACGCCGCCGGCGTCATCGCGGGCCGGCCCTCGGCGACCCCCGCTTCGAAGCTCAGCACGCGGCTATGCGTGGCGAGCGCTTCCTCCATCGCGAGCTGCTTGTCGGCCGGGCCGCGCACGATCATGGTCAGCCAGGTACCCCGGCTGTCCTGGGACAAACGTTGCCGCATCAAGGAGAAACCATAGGCCACGACGATGCGGCCGAGTTCCACCAGCAATCCTTCGCGGCGGTCCGAAAGGACCTGCATCTCCAGCTCGATCATCTTTCCCCCTGTGGTCGATGCTGGTTTGAATTGTGAACGGCAACATGAGTCATGCGATCCAGGCAAAATGTGATGTCTTTCTAGAAACCTGCATTGCGCCTCGCATTCAATGACCGGTTCGGCCTGCGCTCTACACACGACATTCACGCAAACGCGTTTTTGCGCGCCGATCCCTCTGTAAGCTTGCGCTTCGCTGACTTCTTCTCATCCATGCCGCGCGTCGTGCGCGGCGAAATAATTTGCGCAGGCCCCATGTCTTCGAATGCTTCCCGACGCGGCGCGATCGCCGCGATGCTCGTCACCATCCTGATCTGGGCCTACAGCTGGGTGGTGATGAAGCAGGTGCTGCAGCATGCGGGTCCGTTCCAATTCTCCGCGCTGCGCTACACGCTGGGCGCGCTGGTGTTGTTCGGCGCCTTGCTGGCGATGCGGCAGTCGCTACGTCCGCCGCCGCTGCTTCCCACCGCCTTGATCGGCCTGTGCCAGACCGCGGCGTTCCAGGGCCTGGGGCAATGGGCGCTGGTCGAAGGCGGCGCCGGACGCGTCGCGCTGCTCGCCTACACCATGCCGTTCTGGGCGGTGCTGCTGGCCTGGGTGGTGTTGCACGAGAAGCCCACGCCGCGGCATTGGGCGGGCCTGGCGCTCGCCGCGCTGGGCCTGGTCTGCATCATCGAACCGTGGCGCGGCCTGGGTTCCGGCGGCAGCACGCTGCTGGCGATCGGCGCGGGCGCGGCGTGGGCGATGGGCACGGTGTTGAGCAAGCGCATGTTCAAGCTGCATCGGCCGACGCCGCTCAATCTCACGGCGTGGCAGATGCTGTTCGGCGCGCTGGGGTTGTGCGTGGTTGCGCTGCTGGTGCCGCAGCGTCCCATCGAATGGACCTGGGGCTTGATCGCCGGTCTCGCCTACAGCGTGGTGCTCGCCTCAAGCGTGGCGTGGGGCTTGTGGCTGCTGGTGCTGCAGCGATTGCCCACCGCGGTGGCGAGTCTGTCCAGTCTTGGCGTGCCGATCGTCAGCGTGCTGCTGGCATGGGCGATCCTGCACGAGCAGCCGTCGGCGATGGAGTGGATGGGCATCGCGCTGGTGCTGGCGGGGTTACTCGCAGTGAGCGGCCTGCGCTTCAAGAAAACGCCGGCGTAGGTTGGGGTGAGCCGAAGGCGACTGCGAAGGCAGGATGCCGTAGCGAACATCCGCGTAGCGGATGGCCCGAAGGGCGGGCTGCCGATGCAGCCTGTAACCCCAACAGGCCCCGCACATGGTCGCAACGTTGGGGTTCGCCTGCGGCTCACCCCAACCTACGCTACCAAGGCAGGGCGTCGAGATCGACGTTGCCGCCGGTCAGCACCAGGCCGACGCGGCGGCCGGCGAAGTGCTCGGCTTGCTTGAGCACCGCGGCGAGCACGGTGGCGCTGGACACTTCGACCACCAGTTTCAATTCGCGCCACAGCAGCTTCATCGCCGCGATGGTTTCCTCGTCGCTGACCGTGATCACCTGGGTGCGATGCGTGCGCAAGGCGTCGAAGTTCGGTGCGCCGATCAAGGTGCGCAGGCCATCGCACAGCGTGTCCGCCTGGAACGGTTCGACGCGCGCTCCCTGTGCCAGCGAGCGCGCCGCGTCGTCGGCGCCAGTCGGCTCGGCGCCGTACATCGTCAGCTCCGGCTTCAGGCCATGCGCGGCGATCGCACAGCCGGCGGCCAGGCCGCCGCCGCCGACCGGCGTAATCAGCGCATCCAGTCCTTCCACCTGGCGCATCAGCTCCAGCACCAGCGTGCCCTGCCCGGCCATCACGCGCGCATCGGCATAGGGATGCACCAGCTCCGCACCGGTCTGGCGCTGCAGCTCGGCGGTCATCGCCTCGCGTGCGGCCGTGGTCGGCGCACAGCGATGCAGCACGGCGCCGGCCTGCTCGATCGCTTCCAGCTTGGCGCGCACGGCACCCTCGGGCACCACCACGTGCGCGGCGATGCCACGCGTGGCGGCGGCCATTGCCAGCGCATTGCCGTGATTGCCGGAGGAGTGCGTGACCACGCCGCGCGCGGCCTGCGCATCGTCCAGCGACCACACCGCATTGCAGGCGCCGCGGAACTTGAAGGCGCCGCCGCGCTGCAGGTTCTCGCACTTGAAGTGCAGCTGCGCGCCGGCCAGCGCATCCAGGCGCGCACTGCGCAGCACCGGCGTCACCGCTGCATAGGGAGCGATGCGCGCGGCGGCGTCGCGGATCTGGTCGAGGTCGGGCAACCCACTCATGGCAGTTCAATCTCCACGCCGCAGCGGAAGCGGCGTTCGGCTCCGGGTTCGAGGCGGATCGCGTCAAGGCAATCCGCCCGGTTGAAGGCATCGGCCCAGCTTTCCATCGGCTCCAGCGCCACCGAGCGGCGCACGTCGCGGGTGACGGTGTCGGCGGTAAAAGCCAGCATCACGCCGGACTCCTGCCACACGGCCAGGCCCAGGCCGCTGTCGGGATCGCGCAGATGCGTGCGGGCGCGGCCGTCCTCGTCCAGGCGCAGCTGCGCATAGGCGTGATTGATCTCGCGCACGCCGATCGGGCGCGGGCGGCGGAAATCCAGCGCGGGTTCTTCCTGCATCGGTACGTGCGCAGCAGCGCCGGGCAGCGGGATATAGGCGGCATCGGTGCGCACGATGGTCCCGGCCGGGATCTGCAACTCCCAGCTGTCGACCGGCGCGTGGTCGAGGCGGAAGTACGGATGCCAACCGAAGAAGCACGGCGCCGCGCGCTCGCCGACGTTGCGCATGCTCGCTTCCAGGGTCAGGCCGTCGGCATCGAGCAGGTAGCTGATGCTCAGGTCGATCGCGAAGGGATAGCCAGGATGCACGTCCGGGCGGATCGCCGAGGTGCGGAACTCCGCCCGCGCACCCAGCTCGTCCGCGCCGAGCGCGGCGAGTTCGAAATCCACGCCGCGCACGAAGCCGTGGCGCGCCGCGCGCTGCGGGCCTTCGACGCCCGGCTGCAGGTCGTGGCTCTCGCCGTCGAAGGTGTAGCGCGCATCGTCGATGCGGTTGGCGAACGGCACCATGATGGCGAAGCGCGAGCTGGGCCGGCTGTCCAGCTCGGCGGCGTCGCGGTAGCCGTCGGCCAGGTCCAGCGTGGCCGCGCCCAGGGTCTGCTCCAGACTGATCACGGTGGCGCCGCGGCGCGCGATGCGTACGCGGCGGCCGCGTGCGAAGTCTTCCAGCACCGCGATTTCGTGTGTCCCGACGCTGTCGCGTTCGGCGCCATAGGCAGCGCGTGGCTGATCCGATCTCGATTTGTCCTGACCCGGCATCGACTTGTCCTGCTCCGAAAATGCCGCATGTTAGCCTGAACCGTCTCCGCAGCCTGCCAGATCCCCCATGAGCGCACGCGACCAGCTGTCCACGCCCACCATCCGCCTCAGCGACTATCGCGCGCCTGCCTGGCGCGTCGAACGCGTCGAGCTGGAGTTCGAGCTGGGCATCGACGTCACCGAGGTCGCGTCCCGCCTGTACCTGCGCCGCGATCCCGCGCAGGACGAGCCGCTGCGCCTGGACGGCGAGGGCCTGGAACTGCTTTCCATCGCACTGGATGGGCAGCCGTTGCCCGTCGACCGCTATCGCCAGACCGAGGCCGAGCTGGAAGTGGACGGCGCACGCGACGGCAGCGTGCTGGAAACGCGCGTGCGGCTGCGGCCCGCGCAGAACACCGCGCTGGAAGGCCTGTACCTGTCCGGCTCGCGCGACACCGGCTTCCTGCTCACGCAGTGCGAGGCGGAAGGTTTCCGCCATATCACGTTCTTTCACGATCGTCCGGATGTGCTGGCCCAGTACACGGTGACGCTGCGCGCGGACCGGTCGCGCTTTCCCGTGCTGCTGGCCGGCGGCAATCCCGATGGCGCGGGCGAGCTGGCCGATGGCCGCCATTGGGCGCGCTTCGTCGATCCGCATCCCAAGCCGAGTTATCTGTTTGCCATCGTGGCCGGACGGCTGGAGCGGATCGCGCGCGACTACCGCACCGCGGACGGGCGCGCGGTCAAGCTGGTGATCTGGTCCGAAGCCCATGTGATCGATCGCTGCGAGTACGCGATGGATGCGCTGGAGCGCTCGATGCGCTGGGACGAGCAGGCCTACGGGCGCAACTACGACCTGGACGTGTTCCACGTCGTCGCCACGCACGACTTCAATATGGGCGCGATGGAGAACAAGGGTCTCAACGTCTTCAACGCGAAATACCTGCTGGCCGACCCGGATTCGACCACCGACGACGAATACCGCGCGGTGGAGGCGGTGGTGGCGCACGAGTACTTCCATAACTGGAGCGGCAATCGCGTCACTTGCCGCGACTGGTTCCAGCTGTCGCTGAAGGAAGGGCTCACCGTGTTCCGCGAGCAGCAGTTCTCGGCGGACATGAATTCGCCGGCGCTCAAGCGCATCGAGGATGTCGCGCTGCTGCGCCGCGCGCAGTTCCCGGAGGATGCCGGCCCGCTGGCGCACCCGGTACGACCGTCGCAGTACAGTGAGATCAACAACTTCTACACCGCGACGGTGTACGAGAAGGGTTCCGAACTGGTGCGCATGCTGGCCGGTAAGCTGGGGCCGGACGGTTTCCGCCGCGGCATGGACCTGTACTTTGCGCACAACGACGGCCAGGCCGCGACGATCGAGGATTTCCTCGGCGCGCTGGGCGAGGCGAACGGCATCGATCTGTCGCCATACCTGGCCTGGTACGCGCAGGCCGGCACGCCGCGCCTGCGCGCGAGCGGTCGCTACGACGCAACGCGGCGCGAGTACGCGCTCACATTGACGCAGCACACACCGCCCACGCCCGGGCAGGCGGAGAAGCGGGCCTTGCCGGTCCCGGTCAAGCTCGCACTGTTCGCCCGCGATGGACACATGCTGCCACTGCATGTCGATGGCCATCCGTGCACCGGCGATACCGAGCTGGTGGTGGTGGCGGACAAGGCCGAGCAGCAGATCGTGTTCCGCGAGGTGGACGCCGAGCCGGTGCCGTCGCTGCTGCGTGGCTTCTCGGCGCCGGTGATTCTCGAAGGCATGGACACGGCGGCCGACCTGGCGCTGCTGTTGCGCCACGATGCGGATGGCTTCAATCGCTGGCAGGCCGGGCAGCAGCTCGCCACCTGCGCCTACGAGACATTGCGCGACCATGGCGGCGGCGCCGCGATCGACGCCTGGTGCGGCGCGCTCGCCGGGCTGTTCGCGGAAGACGGCATCGATCCCGCGCTGCTGGCCGAACTGATGACGCCGCCGGGCGAGGTGGAGCTGGCCGAGCGCGAGCGCGAAGCCGACCCGGAACGCATTCATGCGACGCGCCAGCAGCTGCAGCAGCGGCTGGCCGAACAATTGGGCGGCGAGGCGATCCTGTCTCGTTATCAGGCCCTGGCCAGGGAGACCAGCGCGGGGCTGGACGCCACCAGCCAGGCGCAGCGGCGGTTGAAGCGGCGGCTGCTGGAATTGCTTGCCCTGCTGGATACGCCGACCGCCCAGCTGCTGGCGGCGCAGCAGTACGAGCAAGCGCCCGGCATGACCGATCGCCTGGCCGCCCTGGCGGTGCTGGTGCGCAGCGATGCGCCGCAGGCTGCCGGGGCGCTTGCGCATTTCCGCCAGCGCTATGCGGACAATCCGCTCGCGCTGGACAAGTGGTTCAGCGTGCAGACCCAGCGCACGGGCGAGCCGGCGCTGGCGATCGTGCAGACGCTGGAGCGCGATGCGGCCTTTACGCTGAAGAATCCCAATCGGGTCAATTCGCTCTACGGCGCCTGGGCGCGCAACAACCCGTCAGGCTTCCATCGCACCGATGGCGCCGGCTACCGCCTGCTGGCGGAACGCCTGGCCGAGCTGGATGCGCTCAATCCGCAGATCGCCGCGCGGCTCGCCACCGTGCTCAACGGCTGGCGCCGGCTGGAACCGGTGCGGCGCGCACGCGCCAGGGAGGCGATTGCCGCGCTGGCGGAGCGGGAAGGTCTGTCGCGCAATCTGGCGGAAATCGTGCGCAGCATGCTGCACGAGTGAGCGCCTCGAGGCGGGGCGCTTCAGACCAGCAGGTGGTCCAGTTCGCTGCGCAGGCGGTGCATGCGCGATTCCAGGCGGGGACGCAGCGAGCGGCGCTCGTCGTCCGCGCGGAGCTCCAGATGCTCCATCGCCATTTCGACGCGCCCCAGTTCGATCAGCAGATCGTGGTGCGGAAAGAACGCCTTGAAGTCGATGCTCATGTCCATGGCCCTGCCCCCTTGAAGCGCTACGGCGGGGAAGGCAAAGCAACCGGCGTGCCATCGTTTGTGATGTGCATCACTGATCGCGCGGCTCTACATCACGAAATTTCCGGGTGCGGATCGCGAAATGACGTAGTACGTCAGCTGCTGCCCTGATCCGGCACAAATTTCCGTTTTAGTCACCCCGTGTTCACGCATCAGGGGTAAATATCGACCTTACGACGAGGCGGCATCAGCCGCTTGCGCCCACCGCATTTACGGTTTCTGGCGCCCGGCAACACGGTCATCCTGGATTCCCCCTGTTCCTGAGACCGCCGGGCGCCAGATCTTAATCTGGTCGGACAAAGCCTTCCGGCAACAGAAAAAACGACGGCGCCCACTGGGCGCCGTCTTGCTTCCTCTCCCCGGCACGCGACCGAACCCCTGTCCGTTCGGCCTCTGTGCGCGTTTCCGCGCAACGTCTGCCCGGTGAAAGTGCACGGGAACAAAAGCAGGAACCGTGCCAGATAATCCGGCCGCCGCGCTAAGGCACTGACCGGGTTACCATATCGCCTTGTTCGTTCGCTTTCAGGCCCCGCAGGCGGTCTCTCACCATGCTTCACCCGACTCCCTACGACGTCATCGTGGTCGGCGGCGGCCACGCCGGCACCGAGGCTGCGCTCGCCGCGGCCCGCACCGGCGCGCGCACGCTGCTGCTCAGCCACAACATCGAGACCATCGGCCAGATGAGCTGCAATCCGGCCATCGGCGGCATCGGCAAGGGACACCTGGTCAAGGAGATCGACGCGCTGGGCGGCGCCATGGCGCGCGCCGCGGATCGCGCCGGCATCCAGTGGCGCACCCTCAACGCCTCCAAGGGCCCGGCCGTGCGCGCCACGCGCTGCCAGGCGGACCGCGCGCTGTACAAGGCGGCGATCCGCCGCATCGTGGAGACCCAGCCGAACCTCGAGCTGTTCCAGCAGGCAGTCGACGACCTGATCCTGGAAGGCGGCCGCGTCACCGGCGTGGTGACCCAGATGGGCCTGAGCTTTCGCGCGGGCGCCGTGGTGCTGACCGCCGGCACCTTCCTCGCCGGCAAGATCCATATCGGCCAGGCGCAGTACGCCGGCGGCCGCGCCGGCGATCCGCCGGCCACCACCCTGGCCCGGCGCCTGCGCGAGCTGCCGGTCGCGGCCGACCGCCTGAAGACCGGCACGCCGCCGCGCATCGACCTGCGCAGCATCGATTTCACCGGCCTGGAGGAACAGCCGGGCGACGACCCCGCCCCGGTGTTCTCCTACCTGGGCTCGCGCGACGAGCATCCGCGCCAGGTCAGCTGCTGGATCACCCACACCAGCGAGCGCACGCACGAGCTGATCCGCGGCGCGCTCGACCGCTCGCCGCTGTATACGGGCCAGATCGAAGGCGTCGGCCCGCGCTACTGCCCGTCGATCGAGGACAAGGTGGTGCGCTTCGCCGAGAAGTCCTCGCACCAGATCTTCATCGAGCCGGAAGGCCTGGATACCTTCGAGATCTACCCGAACGGCATTTCCACCTCCCTGCCCTACGACGTGCAGCTGGCGCTGGTGCATTCGATCAAGGGTTTCGAGCGCGCGCACATCACGCGCCCCGGCTATGCGATCGAGTACGACTATTTCGACCCGCGCGGCCTGCAGCCCTGGCTGGAAACCAAGGGCATTCCCGGCCTGTATTTCGCCGGCCAGATCAACGGCACCACCGGCTATGAAGAGGCCGGCGCGCAGGGCCTGATCGCCGGCCTCAACGCCGCGCTCGCCGTCCAGGGCAAGGTGCCGTGGTATCCGCGGCGCGACGAGGCCTACATCGGCGTGCTGATCGACGACCTGACCAGCAACGGCACCATCGAGCCCTACCGCATGTTCACCTCGCGCGCCGAGTACCGGCTGCACCTGCGCGAAGACAACGCCGACCTGCGCCTTACCGAAACCGGCCATGCCCTGGGCGTGGTGCCGCAGCAGCGTTTCGACGCGCTGCGCGCCAAGCGCGAGGCGGTGGAAACCGAGACGCAGCGCCTGCGCGGGCTGTGGGCCGCGCCGAATAACGCGCTGGGCGCGGCGATCGAGCGCCAGCTCGGCGTCGCGGTCAGCCGCGAGACGAATGCGCTGGACCTGCTGCGCCGCCCCGAACTCGACTACGCCCGTCTCGCCACGGTGACCGAGCTGGGTCCGGCGGTGACCGAAGCCGACGTCGCCGCCCAGGTCGAAGTGCAGGCCAAGTACGCCGGCTATCTGGAGCGCCAGCGCGAGGAGATCGAACGCCAGCGCCGCCACGAGCAGACCGCGATCCCCGCCGGTTTCGACTACGACAAGGTGCGCGGCCTCTCCGCCGAGGTCCTGCTCAAGCTCAAGCGCGCGCTGCCGCAGACCATCGGCCAGGCAGCCCGCATCAGCGGCGTTACCCCGGCGGCGATCTCGCTGCTGCTGGTGCATTTGAAGCGCCGCGCGGCCTGAACTCGCACCGGGCCTTGCGGGCGGACATGGCACCGTTTTCCGGGCGTGGCATGATGCGCGCTCCACCGACGGGAGCACGAATCATGGAAGTCTGGATCGGCCGGGATGGCGAACGACACGGCCCTTACACCGAAGCCGACGTGCGCGAATGGCTGCGCACCGGCAAGCTGAGCCCCGAAGACCTGGGCTGGTACCAGGGCATGACGGAATGGAAGCCGCTGTCCGCGCTGTTTCCGGAAGCGCCCCCCGCGCTCGACCGCGTGTACTCGCCGCCGAAGGCACCGCTGCAGACCGCGCCCGACCGCGAGCGCTCGCTGGAGGACCACGCCGGCTTCTGGAAGCGCGTGCTGGCCTACCTGATCGACTGCGTGGTGCTGTGGATTCCCAACACCATCATCGCCCGCCTGATGGGCGCCAGCGCGGCGCAGGCGCTGCTGCTGCAGAACGCGCAGGGTGCCGATCCGCAAGCCGCCATGGCCGCCTATGGCGCGTTCTACAGCGCGATGATGCCGGCCCTGCTCATCCAGCTGGTGATCACCTGGCTGTACTTCGCCGTCTGCGAAAGCTCGGCCTGGCAGGCCACGTTGGGCAAGCTGGCGCTGGGCATCCGCGTGGTCGACCTGGACGGCAACCGGATCAGCTTCCTGCGCGCCACCGGCCGCCATTTCGCCAAGATCCTCAGCAGCCTGATCCTGCTGATCGGCTACGTGATGGTGGCGTTCACCCAGCGCAAGCAGGGCCTGCACGACATGATCGCCAGCACCCTGGTGCTGAACGGCCGCGCCAGCGAAGTCGACGATGCGAAATCGCCGCCGTCGAACGAGACGAACAAGGGTTCGTTCAACGCCTGATCCATCCGCGCAGGGAACCCGGGCGTTCCCTGCGCCGCCTGGCAACTCCCCGGCACTTGTTATCATTCCACGCTCGACCGGCGCGGCGTGCCGCGCCCCTGTGCTTTTTCCAAGGAAACGTCAGTACCCCATGCTCAGCATCGAACATCGCATTGCCCAGGACATCGCCGCCAAACCGGACCAGGTCATCGCGGCAGTCGACCTGCTGGACGGCGGCGCCACCGTGCCGTTCATCGCGCGCTACCGCAAGGAGGCCACCGGCGGCCTCGACGACACGCAACTGCGCCTGCTGGAAGAGCGCCTGCGCTACCTGCGCGAGCTGGAAGAGCGGCGCGGCGCGATCCTCGCCAGCGTAGAAGAACAGGGCAAGCTCACCGATGCGTTGAAGCGCGACATCCTCGACGCCGACACCAAGGCGCGCCTGGAAGACCTGTACCTGCCGTACAAGCCCAAGCGCCGCACCAAGGCGCAGATCGCGCGCGAAGCGGGCCTCGAGCCGCTGGCGCTGGGCCTGCGCGAGGATCCCACGCAGGCGCCCGAGCTGTTCGCCGCGCAGTTCGTCGACGCGGAGAAGGGTGTGGCCGACGTGCGCGCCGCGCTCGACGGCGCACGCGCCATCCTGATGGAAACCATCGCCGAAGACGCCCACCTGGTGGGCGAGCTGCGCGACTGGCTGTGGGACAAGGGCCAGATCCGCGCCAAGGTGGTGGCGGGCAAGGAAAACGAAGGCGCGAAGTTCCGCGACTACTTCGACCACATGGAATCGATCGGCAAGATCCCCTCGCATCGCCTGCTGGCGCTGATGCGCGCGCGCAACGAGGGCGTGATCGAACTGGAACTGGCGCCCACCCTCGACGCCGAACAGGGCCATCTGGAAGGCGAGGGCCGTGTCGCCGCGCACGCCGGCATCCACGACCGCGGCCGCGCCGCCGACGCCTGGCTGCGCGAGACGGTGCGCCTGACCTGGCGCGTAAAGCTGCACCTGCACCTGACCCTGGACCTGTTCGGCCGCGTGCGCGAGAGCGCCGAGGACGAGGCGATCCGCGTGTTCGGCGACAACCTCAAGGACCTGATGCTGGCCGCGCCGGCCGGCGCCAGGACGGTGATGGGCCTGGACCCGGGCATCCGCACCGGCGTAAAGGTCGCGGTGGTCGACGCCACCGGCAAAGTGCTGGCCACCGACACCGTCTATCCGCACGAGCCGCGCAACCAGTGGGACCAGTCGATCGCGCGGCTGGCGGTGCTGTGCAAGCAGCACGGCGTCGACCTGATCGCGATCGGCAACGGCACCGCCTCGCGCGAGACCGACAAACTCGCCGGCGAGCTGATCAAGAAGCACGCGGACCTGAAGCTTTCGAAGATCGTGGTGAGCGAGGCCGGCGCCTCGGTGTATTCGGCGTCGGAAGTCGCGGCCAAGGAATTCCCGGAGATGGACGTGAGCCTGCGCGGCGCCGTGTCCATCGCGCGCCGCCTGCAGGATCCGCTGGCCGAGCTGGTGAAGATCGAGCCCAAGGCGATCGGCGTGGGCCAGTACCAGCACGACGTCAACCAGGTGAAGCTGGCGCGCGCGCTGGATGCCAAGGTCGAGGACTGCGTGAACGCGGTCGGCGTCGACGTCAACACGGCATCGGCCGCCCTGCTTTCGCGCGTGGCCGGCCTGTCGGCCAGCGTGGCGGAGAACGTGGTCAAGCACCGCGACGCCAACGGCCCGTTCGCCAATCGCATGGCCCTGCTGAAGGTGCCGCGCCTGGGCGACAAGGCCTTCGAGCAGTGCGCGGGCTTCCTGCGCATCCCCAACGGCGACAATCCGCTGGACGCCAGCTCGGTGCATCCGGAAGCCTATCCGGTGGTGGAGCGCATCATCGCCCAGTGCGGGCGCGAGGTGAAAAGCATCGTCGGCGACAGTTCGTTCCTGCGTGGCCTCAAGGCCGAGCAGTACACCGACGAACGCTTCGGCGTGCCGACCGTGCGCGACATCCTTAAAGAACTGGAGAAGCCGGGCCGCGATCCGCGCCCGGAGTTCGTCGCGCCGAGCTTCGCCGAAGGCGTGGAAGACCTGAAGGACCTGCGCCCCGGCATGATCCTCGAAGGCCGCGTCACCAACGTGGCCGCGTTCGGTGCCTTCGTCGACATCGGCGTGCACCAGGACGGCCTGGTGCACGTCTCCGCGCTGTCGCACACCTTCGTCAAGGATCCGCGCGATGCGGTGAAGGCCGGCGACATCGTCAAGGTCAAGGTGATGGAAGTGGACCTGCCGCGCCAGCGCATCGGCCTGTCCATGCGCCTGGACGACGAGCCCGGCCAGGCGCGCGCCGGCCGGCCGGCCGGCGGCGGCAACGAAGGTGGCCGCGGCGGTCCGCGCGACGGTCGCGGTCCGCGTCCCGGCGGCGGCGGTGGCGCGCCGAAGCCGGCACCGGCGCCGGCCAACAGTGCTTTCGCCGACGCGTTATCGCGCGCCATGAAGCGTTGAGGTTCGACTCTGTCGGGATATGCTGCGCTGCGATGCAGCGCAGCATGCGCTGACGTATGGGCATGCATTACCGTAACGCGCGAATAACAAAAGCCATCCCGGCTCAAGGAGCGTTACCGACATGCCCCGCATCCGCCATCTTGCCGGCGCCATCGCCGCCGGCCTGCTGTTCAGCACTGCCGCCGCCGCCACCGACTTCAGCAAGGTCGTGGTCATCGGCGACAGCCTCAGCGACGCCGGCAACATCGCCAAGCTGTCGGGTTCGCCGACCCCGCTGCGCTTCACCACCAACCCCGGCACCACCACGGCGGAGAACGTCGCCGCCGCGCTGAACCTGCCGGTGACCGCGTCGCTCTCGGGCGGCACCGACTACGCCTTCGGCGGCGCCGGCCTGCAGCACAACTCGCCGGGCACTCCGGCCGGCGTGCCGCTGCTGTCGCAGCAGTTCCAGATGTACCTGGCCGCCAACGGCGGCGCGGCCGACAGCAAGGCGCTCTACCAGGTCTGGGGCGGCGCCAACGACATCTTCTACCTGACCTCCAGCTCGACCAATCCGAACGTGCTGGCCGCCGGCGCCGCCGCCGCCGCGCAGACCGAAGTCGGCCTGATCGGCCAGATGCAGGCCGCCGGCGCCAAGTACGTGGTGGTCTACAACCTGCCCGACATCGGCAAGACCCCGTCCGGCCTGGCTGGCGGCGCGGCCGCCTCGGCCGGCGCGACGCAGCTGTCGCTCGCCTTCAACGGCGTGCTCAACGCGGGTATTACCCAGCTGAGCAACAACGGCCTCAACGTGATTCCGGTGAACACCTTCCAGCTGCTCAACGAGGTGATCGCCAATCCGTCGGCCTACGGCTTCACCAACGTCACCACGCCGGCCTGTAACGGCAGCTCGGTGCAGTGCGGGCCGGCCGGTTCCGGCCTGCCCTACAGCTATGCCGCGGGCACCAACAACACCTACCTGTTCGCCGACGGTGTGCATCCGACCACCGCCGCCCACGCCATGCTGGGCCAGTACGTGGTGTCGCTGATCCAGGCACCGGGCCAGATCTCCATGCTCGGCGAAGCGCCGCTGGCCGCCGCCTCGGCGCAGACCCGCGCCATCCGCAACGAGATGATGGCCGACGCGATGGGCAGCGATACTCGCTTCTTCGCCAACGTCGACTACGCCCACCAGCGTTTCGACGAGCAGAGCAGCTCGCCCAAGACCACCAGCAACAATGTCAACCTGACCGTCGGCGCCGACCTGCGCGCCAGCGAGCACATCTCGATGGGCGTGGCGCTGGGCATCGGCCAGCACAACGCCGATTTCGCCGGTGGCGGCGGCTACAAGCTGCAGGACATCAGCGGCCTGGGCTACCTGACCTATCACAACGGCGGCGGCTACATCGGCGGCTACCTGAACTACGCGCAGTCGAACTTCACCGACATCGAGCGCCGCATCCAGCTCGGTGCGATGTCGCGCAGCGAGAGCGGCAAGGCCGACGGCAACCGCCTCGGCGGCGGCGCCACCGGCGGCTGGTGGTTCAACTTCGATACGCTGCGCACCGGTCCGTTCGCCACGGTCGAGTGGCAGACCGTCAAGGTCAACGGCTACACCGAAGGCGGCAACGACAGCACCACCATGTGGTTCGGACGCCAGCAGCGCGATGCGCTGATCTCCACCCTCGGCTGGCGCCTGCAGGGTCATTGGCAGGCCGGCGGCATGATGCTGGCGCCGTACGCCGAGGTGGCCTGGAACCACGACAGCAAGGCCGACCCGCGCAGCGTCACCGCCGGCGTGGTCAGCATGCCCGGCCAGTTCGCCCTCACCGGTTTCCTGCCGGACAAGACCTGGGGCACCGCCGACGTCGGCGTCTCCGCCCAGTTCAGCGAGAGCGTGACCGGCTGGGTCGGCTACAGCGGCCGCTTCGGCGACGACAGCCAGAAGTACAACAGCGTGAACCTGGGCGTGAAAGTCGGCTTCTGAGCCGGCTTTCTCCACGCCAGTTTTTCCTGGGCCCAAAGAAAAAGCCGTCCGCGCGAGCGGACGGCTTTTTTCATGCCCGGATGACGCCGGGGCTTACTTGTTCTTGCCGTTGGTAGCCAGGCTGAGGATGCTGGTGGCCTGCTTCTGCAGGCTGGCGGCTTCCTCGTCGGCCAGCGCATCGGTCTTGCTGCCGGCCTGTTCCTGCTTCAGCACCAGGGCGCCGTCGGCGTTCCAGCCGGCGCGCTCGGTCGAATTGGGCTTGGCGTCCTTGCTGGACTTCTTCTGCTGCACCACGACCCACGGCTTGCCGTCCTTGTAGGCATAGTCGGTATTGGTGAAGCCCTTGTCGCCGTAGTCGACCTGCTCGCGGATGAACTTCACTTCGCCCGCTTCGCGGAACACCTGCCAGCCGCGCGAGACCTTGTCTTCCAGCTTGGTGCCGCTGGTGATCTTCATGCCGCCGATCTGCTTCTGCACCGCGGTGAACGCGGCCAGTTCCTTCTCGCCGGGGGTCTGCTCGCCGACCAGCTGGATCGACACCTGGCTGCCGGCGCCCTTGGTCAGCACCGGCGTCTGCAGCGGCGCGGTGTAGCGGCGATCGCCGTCGGTCAGCACGGCCTGCACGATATACATGCTGTTCGGATTCACGTCGGCCGGATTGAATTCCAGCTCGAACGACTGCGGCAGGCTGGCCACCGGATCGATGGTCTTGCTGGCCAGCGGCGTGCCCTCCTGGGACGGATCGAGCAGCTTCAGCTCCAGCTTCGCCTGCGGCGAGACCTGCGAGCTGGCGTCGCGCAGCGCAACCGTGCCGCTGACCGCATTGGCCTTGGTCGGCTGCTGCTGGCCAGGCGCGGAAGCGGCCGGTGCGGATTCGCCGCCAGCCGTCGTGGGCTGCGAGGAATCAGGAGAATTGCAGCCGGCGAGAGCCAGCGCTGCTACCGACATCAGCGACCAAACCAACCTGCGCATGTGAAACCTCAATCGAATGAATCCTAAGGAACAGGGCGCGAAACCCCTGGCGCCAGGCGCCACACGGAATATTTCGCGGGGGAGGTTTCAAGCATACCGGAAAAATAAGCACCCAGAAAAGTCAATAGGAGCTTTGCCTAGCATACGGTTGCGAAGGGAGACATCTACCGTAGTCCAACGCTGAATGACGGTGTTTGGACGTCCATAAAGGACTGGTTAAAAACAAGATTCCTCTCCGTAGGCCGGGCCAGGCAGTCGCTCGAATTCCTGATCGATAGTTGCTTTTCGGTAAAGAAATAGCGGGTTCGCAGCAGCATCGACGGCGCATGTCCAGGGGGTCGCTCGATGCACGACCGGCAAGGTCACCCAGCCCCCGGCAAATTCCTATAGCCGGCGCGTATTCCAGATCGACACTCGTGCGTTTCTCCCCGATCGGAGTCCGGCTTTCTTACGGATTCTTATCGAAAAAAATTACGAGCAGGGACAAAAATGGCCCGTTGTGACTCCTTCCAGCGCGTTTTTTTCCCCGGAACGTAAGCGTCTCGAAAGACATTTGAGTAAAAGTCAACTGCCAGATCGCCTAGGAGCACACCTGATGGCTACGCAAATAACTACGACGCCGCCGAGCGCGGGAACCTTCGCCGACCGCATCAAGGTGCTGATCCAGCGAGTGGGCAGCGTGACCGAAATCGCGCGAATGTGCGGTTTCTCCGAGGGCGTCGTGCGTAGCTGGCGGGACGGCAATACCGATCCTTCCCGCGCCCGCTGCGTGACCCTGGCCAAGACCATGGGGATTTCCCTGGTGTGGCTGGTGGCAGGCGAGGGTTCGATGATCCAGTCCGAGGCGATCACCTCCGGCGAGGAGCTCGGCACCGAGACCTCCCTGACCCAGCGCCAGCGCACCAAGCTGCGCACCGCCGCCGACACCCTGCACGCCAGCGGCGTGGCGATGGATCCGAACCGCCTGAATACGGCACTGCGCATCCTGCAGTCCGAACTGGACCTGGCCGACAGCAATCTATCGCTGGCGGACAATGCGGATCTGCTGGCCGACCTCTACGAGATTCTCGGCCCGGGCGGCAACGACGTGGACGCGGCGGCGATGGTGGCTTTCAACCACCGCCTCGGCGACCGCCTCAAGCGCGATCGGCAAATCGCTTAACGCAACATCGGAAACGAAAACGGCAGCCACCAGGCTGCCGTTTTCGTTTAGTACCGACGACGCTGCCCCGATCGAAGCTCAGAGCCTCGCGATGTCGGCGATGGCGGTGAACTGCGCCTGCAACTGGCCCAGCAAGGCCAGGCGATTGGCGCGCACCGCGGGATTCTCCGCATTCACCAGCACGCCATCGAAGAACGCGTCGACCGGCGCCTGCAGCTGCGCCAGGCGCGTCAGCACCGCGGTGTAGTCGCCGGCCTGCAGCGCGCCGGCGGTCTCTGACTTCGCGGCGGCCAGCGCCGACGCCAGTGCACGCTCGACATCGGCTTCGAAATGCGCGGGATCGACCGCGCCCGGCAGCGCCGGTGCACCCGCCTCTTCCGCCTGCTTGCGCAGGATGTTGGCGACGCGCTTGTTGGCGGCGGCCAGGCTCAGCGCTTCCGGCCGGCGGCCGAACTCCGCCACCGCACGCAGGCGGCGATCGAAATCCGCCAGCGATGCCGGCGCCACCGCCAGCACCGCTTCGAACTGCTCGCCATTGAAACCCTGCTCGGCGTAATAGCCGCGCAGGCGTTCGATCACGAAGTCGTACAGCTCCTCGACCAGCGCCGCGCGGCGCTTGCCGGCATCCAGCGTGGGCGCCTTGCCGTCCTTGCCCGGCTTGAGGCCGGCGGCGAGGGCCGCGTCAGGAATCAGTTCCAGCGCCTCGGTGAAGCTGGCCTTGAGATCCAGTTCCAGCCCGCCTTCCACCAGCGTGCGCGCCAGGCCCAGCGCGGCACGGCGCAGCGCGAACGGATCCTTGTTGCCGCTGGGCTTGAGGCCTACCGCGAAGATGCCGGCGAGGGTGTCCAGGCGCTCGGCCACGGCCAGCACCTGGCCGACCTTGCCCGCGGCAATGGCGTCGCCGGCGAAACGGGGCTGGTAGTAGCTGTCGAGGGCGGCGGCCACCTCGGCCGTTTCGCCGTGATGGGTGGCGTAGTAGCGACCCATCACGCCCTGCAACTCGGGGAACTCGCCGACCATGCGGGTCAGCAGATCGCACTTGCTCAGCGCCGCAGCGCGGGTCGCCTGGCCGGCGTCGACCTCGACGCGATTGGCCACGATGCGCGCCAGCTCCGCCACGCGCACGCTCTTGTCCCACAGGCTGCCCAGCGACTGCTGGTAGGTGACGTTCTTCAGCTGGTCCTGGTAGCCGGCCAGCGGCGTCTTCAGGTCCTCGTCCCAGAAGAACTTTGCGTCGGCGAAGCGCGGGCGGATCACGCGCTCGTAGCCCTTGCGGATCTCGGCCGGGTCCTTGCTCTCGATATTGGCGATGCCGATGAAGTGCTCGGTCAACTTGCCGTTGGCGTCAAACACCGGCACGAACTTCTGGTTGGTCTCCATGGTGGTGACCAGGGCTTCCGGCGGCACCGCCAGGAAGTCCCGCTCGAAGGTGCAGGCGATCGCGGACGGCCATTCGGTGAGGTTGGCGATCTCGTCGAGCAGCGCGTCGTCCAGCTGCGGCAGGCCGCCGGTCTGCGCGGCTGCCTTGGCGACCTCGGCGCGGATGCGCTGGCGGCGCTCGGCCGGATCGGCCAGCACCTTCGCGGCCTGCATCGAATCCAGCCAGCTGTCGGCATCGGCGACATGGATCGGATGCGGATGCAGGAAGCGGTGGCCGCGCGACTTGCGGCCGCTCTTCAGGCCCAGCGCCTCGCCTTCGATGATGTCGGCACCGTGCAGCATCACCAGCCAGTGGGCCGGACGCACGAAGCTGTAGTCGTGATCGCCCCAGCGCATCGGCTTGGGAATGGGCAGGCCCTTGAGCGTTTCGTCGAGGATCTCAGGCAACAACGCGGCCAGCGGCTGGCCGGGCTTCACGGCGCGGAACACGAACCAGGCGCCCTTGTCGGTCTCCAGCTTTTCCAGCTGTTCGACGGTGACACCGCAGGACTGCGCGAAACCCTGCAGCGCCTTGCTCGGGTTGCCGTCGGCATCGAGCGAGGCATTCACCGCGGGACCGCGGCGCTCGATGGCCTGCTCCGGCTGCTGCGCGGCGACCTGCGGGATATGGACGGCCAGACGGCGCGGCGAGGCGAACGTGCGCGCCAGGTCCAGGCCGGCTTCCACGCCGCGCTTGGCCAGACCGTCGCAGATGCCGCGCTGGAAAGCGGCGGCAAGCTCGTCGAGCGCCTTGGGCGGCAGTTCTTCCGTGCCCAGCTCGATCAGCAGTGACTTGGCGGCGCTCATGCAGCCTGCTCCTTGGACGGCTTGTGGTTTTTCTTCAGGCCCGGGAAGCCGAGCTTTTCGCGCTGCGCGACGTAGGTTTCGGCCACCGCACGGGCCAGCGTGCGCACGCGCAGGATGTAGCGCTGGCGCTCGGTCACGCTGATCGCACGACGCGCGTCGAGCAGATTGAAGGTGTGACTGGCCTTCATCACTTGCTCATAGGCCGGCAGCGGCAGGCCGGCGGCGATCAGCTTGTTGGCCTCGCCCTCGCACACGTCGAACCAGCGCAGCAGCTCAGGCACGTTGGCGTGCTGGAAGTTGTAGGTGCTCTGCTCGACTTCGTTCTGGTGGAACACGTCGCCGTAGGTGACGGTGCCGTGCGGGCTTTCGGTCCATACCAGGTCGTAGACGTTGTCCACGTTCTGCAGGTACATGGCCAGGCGCTCCAGACCGTAGGTGATCTCGCCGGTGACCGGCTTGCACTCCAGGCCGCCGGCCTGCTGGAAATAGGTGAACTGGGTGACTTCCATGCCGTTGAGCCAGACCTCCCAGCCCAGGCCCCAGGCGCCCAGCGTGGGCGATTCCCAGTTGTCCTCGACGAAGCGCAGATCGTGCACCAGCGGATCCAGGCCCAGCTCCTTGAGCGAGCCGATGTACAGCTCGAGGATATTGTCCGGATTGGGCTTCATCACCACCTGGTACTGGTAGTAATGCTGCAGGCGGTTGGGGTTTTCGCCGTAGCGGCCGTCGGTGGGACGGCGCGAGGGCTGCACGTAGGCCGCGGCCCAGGGCTCCGGACCCAGCGAGCGCAGGAAGGTGGCGGGATGGAACGTGCCGGCGCCGACCTCGGTATCGAGCGGCTGCAGCAACACGCAACCCTGCGCCGCCCAGTAGCGGTTGAGGGTCTGAATCACATCCTGGAAGGTACGTGCGGACATGGCTTTCCGTGACCTGGAATAAAGCGGGTTAGTATACCGGCGCGCTATGCTCCTGGCCTGATCGCGCGCAGAAAACCGAGGGGAATCCAACGCATGGCCGCCTCACCGCAAATCGCTTCCCTGCTCGGCCGGCGCGGCAAGCTCACGCTCGACGACGTGCTGGCCGCCTTGGTCGTGGACGGTTTCGTCCAGGCCGAAGACGCCAAGAACGTGCGCATGGGCAACCGCAGCGGCCGCTCCTCGGTGGAGCTGCATCCGCTGGTGCTGATCGCCAACGCCAAGCTGGCCAACCAGCGCGATCCGGGCCGCCCGCTCAGCCTGGAAGTCCTGACCGAGTGGCTGGCGACCCACGCGGGGCTGCCGTATCTGAAGATCGACCCGATGAAGATCAACGTGGCGGCGGTGACCCAGGTGGTCAGCAGTGCCTACGCCACGCGCCACCGCATCCTGCCGGTGGCGGCTTCGCCCGGCGAGGTGACCTTCGCCACCTGCGAACCGTTCGATCCGAGCTGGGCCACCGACCTGTCGCACATGATCCGTCGCGACGTGAAGCGGGTGGTCTCCAATCCGCTGGACATCAATCGCTACCTGCTCGAGTTCTACGGCGTGCAGCGCTCGATCCAGTTGGCGCAGGATGCCAAGACAAGCGGCTACGATTCCTCGGCGATCCTCAATTTCGAGCAGCTGGTCGAGCTGGGCAAGAGCGGCGAAGTCGGCGCGGACGACCGCCACGTCGTGCATATCGTCGACTGGCTGCTGCAGTACGCGTTCGAGCAGCGCGCCTCCGACATCCATCTGGAGCCGCGGCGCGAAGCGGGGCTGATGCGCTTTCGCATCGACGGCGTGATGCACAAGGTGTTCGAGCTGCCGCCGCCGGTGATGACCGCGGTGACGGCGCGCATCAAGATCCTCTCGCGCATGGACGTGGCCGAGAAGCGCCGCCCGCAGGACGGCCGCATCAAGACGCGCTCCTCCGGCGGGCGCGAAGTGGAACTGCGTATTTCCACCATGCCGACCGCGTTCGGCGAGAAGGTGGTGATGCGTATCTTCGATCCGGATATCGTCGCGAAGGACTTCTCGCAGCTGGGTTTTTCGGCGGAGGAAGGCGCCCTGTGGCGCAGCATGGTGGAGCGCCCGCACGGCATCGTGCTGGTGACCGGCCCCACCGGTTCGGGCAAGACCACCACGCTGTATTCCACGTTGAAGCACCTGGCCACGCCGGAGCTCAACGTGTGCACGGTGGAGGATCCGATCGAGATGGTCTCGCCGGAACTCAATCAGATGCAGGTGCAGACTTCGATCGATCTGGACTTCGCCGCGGGCGTGCGCACGCTGCTGCGCCAGGATCCAGACATCATCATGGTGGGCGAGATCCGCGACCTCGAAACCGCGCAGATGGCCGTGCAGGCGTCGCTGACCGGCCATCTGGTGCTGTCGACGCTGCACACCAACGACGCGCCCAGCGCGGTGACGCGCCTGCTCGATCTGGGCGTGCCGCATTACCTGATCCAGTCGACGCTGACCGGGGTGGTGGCGCAGCGCCTGGTGCGCACTTTGTGCCCGCATTGCAAACAGGCCACGGAGCAGGAGCCGCACGAATGGACGGCGCTGACCCATGGCTGGTCGGTGCCGCTGCCGGAGACCGTGTTCAAGCCGGTGGGTTGCCTGGAGTGCCGCAATACCGGCTTCATGGGGCGCACCGGCATCTATGAGATGATGATTCTGTCACCGCGCTTGCGTGGCCTGTTGTCTTCGCAGCTGGATCTGGGCCGCTTCGGCACCGCGGCCCTGGCCGAGGGCATGCGGCCCTTGCGCATTTCGGCGGCGGCGCAGGTGGCACGCGGACTGACCACGGTGAAGGAAGTGCTGACCGTGCTGCCGCCGATCGAACTGCCGGAAGGCCATTCCCACTGAAACACGTTCTGTCTCGATGAAGCCTGTCCTGATCATCCGCACCGGCCGCGCGCCGGATTCGATTCGCGCTCGCCATGGCGACTTTCCACATTGGTTCCGCCTGGGTGCGCAGCTGGCGCCGGAGCGGGTGCGCGTCATCGACGTGGCGGCGGGCGAGGCGCTACCGGCGCCCGGCGATGTAGCGGGCGCATTGATTACCGGCTCTGCCGCGATGGTCACGGAGCGCGCCGCGTGGAGCGAACGCACCGCTGGATGGATCAGGGACGCGATGGATGCGGAACTGCCGCTGTTCGGCGTCTGCTACGGACATCAGCTGATGGCGCATGCGCTCGGCGGGCGGGTGGACTATCTGCCTGGCGGTCGCGAGATCGGCACGATGCTGATCCAGGTGGCGGAGCAGGCCAGGCACGATCCGGTGGCGGCCGCGTTGCCGGTGGCATTCCGTGCGCATACCACGCACGAGCAGAGCGTGCTGGAGTTGCCGAAGGGAGCCACGGTGCTCGCCGGGTCGGCGCGCGATCCGCATCATCTGCTGCGCTATGGCAAGAACGCGGTGAGCGTGCAGTTCCACCCGGAGTTCAATGCGGATGTGATGCGCGCATACATTCATCGCAAGCGTGCGGATATGCATCGCGAAGGCTTCGATCCGCACCATACGTTCCGCCAGGTGGCGCCGACGCCGATCGCGCGGAGGTTGCTGCGGCATTTTTCCCGCCATCACGGCATGGCGGCGTATCGCTGACGATCAGCGGCCGCCGCGTGGCGGCATCGGGAAGGGCGTCACCTTCTGGCCGTCGCTGGCGTCGCGGATGGCGAGCGAACCTTTGCGGTCGACTTCTTCGACGCGGATGATGGCCTGCATCGGCAGGTGCAGCACGCGTGTGTCCTTGAACTCCTCGCGCAGCTTTTCTTCAGTCGGATCGACCACGATGCCCTCGCCGGCCGGCTCGAACACCAGTTCGCCGACTTCGGTGAACCCCCAGAGCGCACTGGAAGCCACGTGCCTGGCGTAGAGCTCGTAGCTCTTGCCCAGGTGCAGGAAGGTCACCTTGTAGAGTTTCTTGTTGCGCATCGGCGTAGTTTATCCGCGCATGCGGCGGACGACGGCCTGGCGGGACAGCAGCGCGTAGACGACGCCGAACAGGAAGCCGGCGATGTGCGTCCACCACACGACGGCGCCATAGCTGGGGCCGGCATAGCTGAAGAGCAATTGCAGCAGCACCCAGATGCCGATGAGCAGGAAGGCCGGGACGCGGACGAACTCCAGGTAGAGGCCGAGCGGGAGCACCAGGCCCAGGCGTTCGCGCGGAAACAGCGCGATATAGGCGCCGAGCACGGCAGACACCGCGCCGCTGCAGCCGATGATGGGCGAGTGCACGCCGGCGAGCGAAAGCGCGCCGACCAGGTTGGCGACGATGCCGCCCAGCAGGAAGAGCAGGAAAAAACGGGTGGAACCCAGGGTGCGTTCGGAAGGGAGTCCGAAGATCACCAGGAACAGCATATTGCCCAGCACATGCAGCCAGGCCACATGGATGAAGAGCGCAGTGACCAGGCGCAGCAGCGAGGGGTCATGCAACTGGGCGAGGATGGGTTCCTTCGCATCGAAGATATTGGCCGGCACCGTGCCCCATTCGAGCAGCAGGGACAGGCGCTGGCGCGGCGGCAGTACGGCCAGGCCGATGAAGCTCAGGACGCAGAGCAGCACGAGCAGCATGGTCACCCATGGCGTGCCCTGGCGGCGGCGGGTTTCGACTTGGACGAACACGCGGTGATCCCCCGATTGGCGCATGGTCCCTGAGGCCTCGAATCATAGGCCAAGCGAGTGTTGCGTATTGGCGTTTCCGCTTGCCGTCTGGTGCGGCAAGTGGATTGAACAGTCCAAACGGCTATAAGAGTTGGGCCTATCGATAATCGCCCATTGAGGCACTTGTTAATCGCGCCGTCTTAATGCCGAGAGGAATATCGAATGAATCGCGGTGTTTATGCGGAGCTAATGGTGGCGCTATGTTTCAGGCAAGAAAAAACCCTCACCGGAGGGTGAGGGTTTTTAAGGATAAAGCCCCTGGCGATGACCTACTCTTGCATAGCAAGCTACA
>Ga0207671_10000120_pt1 | contig 120786 bp, 97 predicted proteins | sample KBSC24metaG_FD_184352 | JGI IMG/M metagenome (GOLD analysis project Ga0207671, IMG submission 184352) | Corn rhizosphere microbial communities from Kellogg Biological Station, Michigan, USA - KBS C2-4 metaG (SPAdes) (version 2) | ecosystem: Host-associated > Plants > Roots > Rhizosphere > Soil...
ACGATGGGGCTGAAAGGCCACCACCAGCCGCCGCCCGTACAGGCGCGCCGCCGCGATGGTGGCCGCCATCTCCGTCGGGTGATGGCCGTAGTCGTCGACCACCAGCACCCCGCCCGCCTCGCCGCGCACGGAGAAGCGGCGATCGACGCCCTGGAAGGTCTCCAGCGCCGCCGCGCAGTCCGCGAACGGCACACCCAGAAAGTCGGCCACGCACAGGACCGCCAGCGCGTTCTCGGCGTAGTGAATGCCGGGCATGCGCACACGCATCTCGCCGCGCGCCTTGCCCCGCACGGCGATGCGCAGGCGCGTGCCTTCGGGGCCTGCGTCCAGCACCTGCCCCCGGTAGTCGCCGGCGCGCAGGCCGTACGTCACGTGCCGTTTCAACAGCTCGGGCGCCAGGCTGGCCGACGTGGGATCGTCGGCGCCCAGCACGACCAGCCCGTAGAACGGGACCTTGTTGGCGAAGTCGACGAACGCCGCGCGCAGCGTCTGCAGATCGCCGTAGTGATCCATGTGCTCGCGATCGATGTTGGTGACGACGGCGATGTAGGGGAACAGGTGACGGAACGACCCGTCGGATTCGTCGGCCTCGGCCACCAGCAGCTCGCCCTGGCCCAGCCGCGCGTTCGAACCGAAGGCGCGCGCCTTGCCGCCGATGATGGCCGTGGGATCCAGGCCCGCCTGCGCCAGCACGGACGCCACCATCGTGGTGGTGGTCGTCTTCCCGTGCGAGCCTGCCACCGCCACCCCGTCCTTCACGCGCATCAGCTCGCCCAGCATCTCGGCGCGGGGGATGACCGGCACGTCGCGCGCGCGGGCGGCCATCACCTCGGGGTTGTCGGGGCGCACCGCGCTGGACACCACGACGACGTCGGCGGTGGCGCCATTCGTGGCGGCGTGCCCGAAGTTGATGGTGGCGCCCAGCGTCTGCAGCCGCCCCGTCACGTCGCTGGGCCTCAGGTCGGAGCCCGACACCGCGTAGCCCAGGTTCAACAACACCTCGGCGATACCGGACATGCCGATGCCGCCGATGCCGACGAAGTGAATCGAGACGTTGCGCTTCCTGAACATCCTATTTCCGTCCGCCGGCGAACGCCGAGCTGCCACCGCGCGCGTCGGGAACCTGGGCCGACGTCTCGGGCTTCTCCGCCACGGATCCCTTCGGCGCGGCCGAGCTCTGCCCCGGCGACGTGACCAGCGACTCCAGCTCGTCGACGATCTCGCGGGTGGCGTCTGGACGGCCCAGCGCCGCCATGTGGCGCGACATCTCGGCGCGCTTTCCGGGCGCTGCCATCAGCGCGGCGATGCGGCTGGCCAGCAGCTCGGCGGTGGCGCTCCGCTGCTCCACCACCTCCGCGGCGCCCGCGCGCTCGAACTCGGCGGCGTTGCGGGTCTGGTGATCGGCGGCGGCCGTGGGCAGCGGGATCAAGATCGCCGGCCGCGCCATCATGGCCAGCTCGGCCAGGGTCAGGGCGCCGGCGCGACCCACCACCAGCGCGGCCCCGGCCAGCGCCGTGGGCATGTCGTCGATGAACGGTCGCAGCTCCACCGACAGCCCGGCCGCGGCGTACGTCTCGCGCACCCGCGCCTCGTCGGCGGCGCCGGTCTGATGCACGATCGGGGGCAGGCGGTTCTCCTTCGCCAGCACGGCCGCGGCCCCCACCACCAGATCGTTCACAGCCTTTGCGCCCTGGCTGCCCCCCAGCACCAGCACGGCGCGCGCGACATCCGCCACCGACCGATCCACGTCCCGCACGGCGGTCACGAACTTGCGGCGCACCGGATTGCCGAACAGCCGCGTCTTCTTGGCCGGAAAGAACTTCTTGGCGTCCTCGAAGGCGATGAACACCCGGCGCGCGAACCTGCCCAGCAGGCGGTTGGTGAGGCCGGGCTGGCTGTTCTGCTCCTGGATGGCGGTCGGATAGCCGAGCAGCGCGGCCGCCAGCACCAGCGGCCCCGAAGCGTAGCCGCCCACCCCCATCACCAGATCGGGGCGGAATCGCTTCAAGATGGCGCGTGAGGCGAAGAACGCCTTGGGCAAGCGGCCCAGCCCCTTCACGACCTTGCCCAGGCCCACGCGGTTCAGGCCGCTCACGTCCAGCAATTCCAGCTCGAAGCCAGCGGCCGGGACCAGCTTCGTCTCCAGCCCGCGCGGCGTGCCCACGAACAGGACCGCGCCGTTCGGCCGGGACATCACCTCCTCGGCCAGGGCGATGCCCGGGTACAGATGCCCGCCGGTACCTCCGCCCGCGACCAGCAGCCTCATCTAGGGCACACCGCTCTCGGAATAAGGTCACGTTCGGCCGCCGATCCGGGCTGGCCTCGGCGTTGCTCCTGCCCACCATACCGACGGGCATGCCTCGTCGTCGCGCCTGGCGTCCGGCGCCGCTCGTCCGCCGCGGCGTTGATGCCATTTCGACAGCGGTGCACTACCCACCATCCGCGGCGAGGGAGACGTTGCGAGCCGTGTCAGCGGTATGGACGTTGGTGGGGACGGCGTCCTGCTGCGCTTCGCCGGTGATCTCTCGCCCCACGTCTTCCTCGTCCTCGGCCGCGACGGGCGCGGCCAGCGGCCCGCGTGCCCGCTTGGGCGCCCCCACCTCGACCACCAGCTTGGGCCCGCGATCCTTGCGCCGGTTCGCGCCCCGCCCGCCCAGCGCGCGGGGCCCCCAGGCGAACATGTCGCGGGGCTCGGGGTTGCGGGCCGAGATGTTCGCCAGCACGCCCGCCATGAACAGGCTGATCAGCAGCGACGTGCCGCCGTAGCTGATGAAGGGCAGCGGCAGGCCCTTCGTCGGCAGCGAGCCCAGCACCACGCCGATGTTCACCAGCGCCTGGAACCCGAACATCGCCGAGATGCCGAACGCCAGATAGCAGCCGAAGGGATCGCGCGCCCGCACCGCCGCCCGCAGGCCGCGCCACACGAAGATCATGAACGTCACGATCACGAACAGGATCCCCATCAGCCCCAGCTCTTCACCCACGATCGACAGGATGAAGTCCGTATGGGCCTCGGGCAGGAAGAACAGCTTCTGGCGCCCGTCGCCCAGGCCCAGCCCGGTGACGCCACCCGACCCGACGCTGATCAGCGACTCGGTGATCTGGTAGCCGACGTCGCGCCGGAAGGCCCAGGGATCCAGGAATGCCAGCATGCGGCGCATGCGAAACGGCGTGGAGACGATGAACTTCCAGCCCACCGGCGCGGCCACCAGAATCGCCAGGATCAGGTAGCTGGTGCGCGTGCCGGCGATGAACAGCAGGCCCAGCGCCACCACGCCGAAGATGACCGCCGTCCCCAGATCCGGCTGCTTCAGCAGCAGGCCCATCATCACGCCGGTGACGACCAGCGGCGGCAGGAACCCCACCGCGAACACGCGCACCTTCTCCGCCTTGCGCGCCAGCAGCGTGGCCAGGTACACGCACAGCGCGAACTTCGCCAGCTCGCCCGGCTGGAACGACAACGGCCCCAGGCGGAACCAGCGGATGGCGCCGCCGGCGCGCGAGCCGATCTTCAACACGGCCGCCAGCAGCACGATGCTGGCGATCAACAGCGGATAGGCGAAGCGCCGGTAGGCGCGATAGTCGATGCGCGTCGCCACCGAGAACGCGATCAGTCCCAAGACCGCGTACACCAGCTCGCGCTTCAGAAAATAGAACGCGTCGTTGTACTTCTTGCCGGCGAACACCGCGCCCGCCGAGAAGATCATCACGCAGCCGAAGGCCGCCAGGATCAGCACCGAGGCGCAGAGCACCCGGTCGATGCCGACCTCGCTGGGCCGGATCAGGCCGGGCACGGCCGGACGGCCGGGAACGTGGCGCGCGCGGCGCAGGCTGGTCCACCGCTCGACCACCGCCCCCCAGGGGCGGCGCCACGCCAGCGTCGCCACGCGCCCGCCGATCACAGCATCGCCTCGGGGCCGACCACGGTCTTCACGGCGCTGCGGAACACCTCGGCCCGGTGCGCGTAGTCGCGGAACATGTCGAAGCTGGAGCAGGCGGGCGACAGCACCACGGCGTCGCCTGACTGGGCCAGGCCGGCCGCCTTGCGTACGGCCTCTTCCAGGCTGGTGGCGCGCACGATCTGGGCGGGCGGCACCACCTTGCCGAACGCCTCGGCGATGCGGTCGGCCGCCTCGCCGATCAGCACCACGGCGCGCCCCACCTGGGCGAACACCTCGGCCAGCGGCGTGTAGTCGCCCCCCTTGTCCTTGCCGCCCGCGATCAGCACGACGGTGCGGGGAAAGCCCGACAGGGCGGCCGTCACGGCGCCGACGTTCGTGCCCTTCGAGTCGTCGAAGTAGACGACGCCGCCGGCGTCGGCCACCAGCTCCATCCGGTGCGCCAGGGCGCGGAACTCCAGCAGGGCCCGCCTCGCCTCGGAGGGCGTCGCCCCCACCAGCCGCGCCGCCAGCAACGCGGCCAGCGCGTTCTCGTGGTTGTGGCGGCCCGTCAGCGACGGGTTGTGAAGGGGATAGCGCTCGCGGTCACCGCCAGGCAGACGCACGCACAGGGCGTCCCCTTCCACCCAGCCCCCGCGATCCAGCACGCGCGTCGTCGACAGCCCCACCTGCTGCGCCGCGATCCCCTCGGCGCAGCGCCGCACCACCGGATCGTCGACGTTCAGCACGGCGAAGTCCGAGGGGCCCTGCCGCGCGAAGATGCGCGCCTTGGCCGCTGCGTAGGCGTCGAAGTCCGGGTAGCGATCCAGGTGATCGGGCGTCACGTTCAGCAGCACGGCGACGCGGGGATGGAACGTGTCGACCGTCTCCAGCTGGAAGCTGGACACCTCGACGACGGACATGCCGCCTGGCGCGGCGGCGCGCGTGCCCACCGCTTCGCACAGCGGCTCGCCTAGGTTGCCGCCCACGAAGGTGGGCGAGCCCGTTGCCTTCAGGATGTTCCCGCACAGCGTGGTGGTGGTCGATTTCCCGTTCGTGCCGGTGATCGCCACCATCGTGCCCTGGTTGAACCAGCAGGCCAGCTCCAGCTCGCCGGTGATGGGCACGCCCGCCTTTCGCGCCGCCGCGATCTCGGGCAGCTCCGGAACGCCCGGTGACAGCACGATCAGCTCGGCCGCCAGGAACGTCGCCAGGCGATGGCCGCCCAGCTCCTCGATGGTGCCGGGGGCCAGGTTCGCCCGCGCCGCGGCCAGCACTTCGGGTCCGCGGCGGTCGGTGACGGTGACGACCGCCCCCTGGTCCGCGCACACGCGCGCCGCGGCCTGGCCCGAACGGCCCAGACCCACGACGAGGACCTTCTTTTCCTTCAGCTGAATCACGAGAGTGGCACGACGAAATGTCCAGCGCGGGCTGGCACCTGAGAATGGCGCAACCGGGGCGAACGCGCCAAAAAACGTCTCGTTACGCCGGGATGTCCGCGTCCCGATACGTGTCGTCGATGGCCAGGACGCATCCGGAGAGCGGCAGCGGCCCCGTTGACCTGGCCCTGCCTCTGGCGCGCCTCATGTTCGCGGGGGTCCCCCTGCCGGTGTGACCCGACCAGCGCGCACGAACTTGTGGCGGGGGCGCCGAATGGCGCTAGACCACGGCCATGTCGAAGACAATCCTGGTCGCGGGTTACGGCTCCGGTATCTCCACCGCCGTCGCCGAGAAGTTTGGCGCCGAAGGGTTCCAGGTGGCGCTGGTGGCGCGCAATGCAGACAAGCTGGCCGCCGGCGTGAAGGCCCTGGAGGCCAAGAAGATCAAGGCGGCCGCCTTCCCTGCCGACCTGGGCGATGCGGCGGCGGCCGCGGCGCTGGTCCCCAAGGTCCGGCAGGCGCTGGGACCCATCACCGTCATCGAGTGGACCGCCTACGCGAACGACGCCGGCGACCTGCTGGCGGCCGACACCGCCGCGATCCAGCGCGTGCTGGCCGTCGCCACCACCAGCCTGCTGGCCACGGTGCGGGCGGCGCTTCCCGACATGAAAGGGCAGCCGGACGCCGCGGTGCTGGTGGTGAACGGCGGCCTGGGCTACTTCGATCCCGCCGTCGATGAGATGGCGGTGAACTGGGGCTCGATGGGCCTGGCGGTGGCGAACGCGGCCAAGCACAAGCTGGTGGGCCTGCTGTCCAAGAAGCTGAAGGGCGACGGCATCTACGTCGGCGAGGCGATGGTGCTGGGCACCGTCAAGGGAACCGCCTGGGACCAGGGTCAGGCCAACGTCGACGCGAAGACCGTGGCCGCCAAGCTGTGGGAGCTGCACCGGGCCCGCACCGAGGTGACGGCAGAGATCCGCTGACCCGCTCCCCGTCCAACAGGCGGGCGACCTCGCCGGGGTGACCAGGCGTCCCGGCCAGCACAGGATGCGAAGATCGCCCGCCGGCGACGGCTAGGATCCTGGCCCGAATGGATGCTCACATCTTCCGGGCCCGGTCAGCGACTTTCCCCTCCGGCGCCCGCCATCCTCGAGGGGGCTCACGTGTGCGCCTGACCCTGGTGGCCATCGTCCTGGCGGGCTGTTCGTCGTCTTCGCCCGCGCCCGGCCACGGCGCCGGTTCGGGCGGCTCGCCAGCAACCGGCGGCATGCCGGGGACCGGCGGCGCTGCGTCCGGTGGTTCGCCGGCTACCGGCAGCGGTGGCCATCCCGGATCCTCGCTGGGGACCGGTGGGACGCCGCAGAGCGGCGGCACCAGCGGCGCGACCGGGGGGTCCGTCGGATCGTCTGGGTCCGGCGGACGCAGCGGCACAGGCGGGACGCCCGGCTCGGGCGGAGCGGGCGGCCTGTCCGGGGCGGCGGGGACCGGCGGCGTCGGGGCGAAGGGCGGGACCCAGCAGGGCGCCGCAGGAGCAAACGGCGGGATGGCCGGCGCCGTCGGTGGGCGCGCAGGCGGTGCCGGCGGCGCCGCAGGCGGAAGCGGCTCCCCCTCGTTGCTGGTTCCGTCCCAGGGCGTGCTTCTGGGCGCGTTCGTCGGCACGGGCACGCTCGCCGACTTCGAGGGTGAGCTGGGGCGTCCGGTGGCCATCAACCATACCTTCGTCGGCTGGATGGACGACTGGCCTGGCAAGCTTTCCGGGCTGGGAATGGGCGGCCGGATCCCGCTGGTCACCTGGGAGGCCTGGGACAACAGCGTGGGCGCGCCGCTGACGGACATCGTCAGCGGCACCTACGATGCGATGATCAAGACGCGCGCCCAGGCCGCCAAGGCCTTCGGGCAGAAGTTCTTCCTGCGCTGGGGGCACGAGATGAACGGGAACTGGTACCCCTGGGACGGCGCCAACAACGGCGCCAACGCCATGGCGACGGCGACCTTCATCGCGGCGTACCGCCACATTCATGATCTGTTCGTGGCCGCCGGCGCGACGAACGCGCTGTGGGTCTTCTGTCCGAACGTCAACAGCGTGCCGGGAGACGGCTGGAACCAGTGGCAGAACTACTACCCCGGCGACAGCTACGTCGACTGGATGGGATTCGACGGCTACAACTGGGGCACCGTCCAGACGACCTCGGTCTGGCAGACCTTTCCCACCATCGCCGGCATGATCTACGCCAGCCTGGCCGCGAAGGGAAAGCCCATCATGATCCCCGAGACCGCCAGCGCGGAGCAGGGCGGCGACAAGTCAGCGTGGATCGCTGGCGTCCTGCCCGCGTTGCAGACGACGTTTCCGGCGATCAAGGCGTTCGTCTGGTTCCAGATGAACAAGGAGACCGACTGGCGCATCGATTCGTCACCGGGCGCCAAGGCCGCCTTCGTGACGATGGCCAAGGATCCCTACTTCAATCCGTGAGCCGAAGCGCAGCGCCGTCGTTGGCGCGGCGCCGCGCTAGCGACGGTCTTCGCTCGACAGGCAGGCCTCGTTGCGTCGCTGGACGGCCCGGGCGAACCAGGCGGTCGACAGGGGCCGGCTGAGCTTGGGGCTGTCCAGCGTCACCTCGGGCAAGCGGGCGTACCCGGCGGGCCGCCCGTCGCGCTGTTCCACCGCGGCCTTGATGGCCCGGTAGGTGTCGGTGTCCTCGAACGCCAGCGTCTTCTCGGCCAGCAGATCGCGACGGATCTGCCGGGGTGACAGCCCGGGCGCGAAGCGGTCGGCGAAGGCGCGCACGGCCCGCGCGGAGGCGCTGTCGGCATCGGAGGGCGCGCCGTTTCTCTGGTAGGCCAGCAGATCGCCGTCCAGCGCCAGCGCGATGCCGGTCAAGCGCGAGACCTGTTCTTGCACGGCGGCGTTGCGGCTGGCGTAGTAACCGGCGTTGTAATCGGCGAAGCGATACAGCGCCTGGTCGTAGCGCGCCGGGAAGCCCAGCAGACGCGCGGCCCCGTAATAGACGCCGCCCGGCCGCGTGTACAGCGCGTCGCGCACGTCCGCCGACGTCGCGCTCGCGCCACCGTGGTCCTGGGACCACTGCGTGGCGAAGCGCACGCTGACCTGCATGGAGCCTGCCGTGGTGACCGGGTTCAGCTCGGCCAGCTCGTCGACGTCGACCAGCTTCCCGGCCCAGCCGGCCGCCTGGAACAGCGCCGGGTGATTGAACTGGTAGTACGCCAGCAGATCGCGGAACAGGACGTCGACGTCGCGTTCGGTCCGGACGGTGTCCAGCCGGCGGGTGAACGGGCGCGCGTCGCCGGGCGCGCGCCCCTCCAGCAGGCGCTGGAGCAGCGGATCGCCGAGTGGTCCCAGCTTGGTCTTGTAGCGGTCGATGCGCGCCCGCACGATGCGGGCCAGCCCCGGCACGACCGGATTCTCCTGGAAGCCCGACTCCTGTCCGATGACGGCGATGACAGCGCACGCCGCCGCGCGATCGACCGGCAAGCCGTTGGCCGCCAGCCCGTTCCAGACGGCCTCGCCCCACCCGGGCCGGTCGGCGACACGCTCGGGAATCAAGTCTGCGACCTGCCTGGCAGTCAGCGGCGGCGCCGGAGATGACGCGAGCGTCGGGGAGGGCGCCCGCCCGCCAGCGCACCCACACGTCAGCGCGAGTGCGACGACGCTGACCGCCCGTGGCAGACGCTGGTTCCAGCGCGGGATGCGCGCCGCCCCGTCGACGATCTCTCGCCAGCTCACCGTCGGAACCTAGCAGAAGGAGGCGTCCCCCAACCGCCGTCCCGGATGAAGCGGACGTTCACGAGCGGCGGCGGGGTCCGCGCCGAGCCAAGGCATCGCGTCGCACAACGTTCGCGGCCGCCCGGGTCCCCCTTCCGGTGTATCATCGTCGCTCGGCGGTGATTCGCCTTCTTCGTGGCGCCGCCTCTGGCCTTGGCCGATGGCGGTGGCCTCCCCAACAAGAGCAGGAGCGCAACCAATGAGGTCTTCCAAGAAGTTGATCGTGTCGATGCTGGGTCTGCTGTCGGCACTGGCTCTCGGCAACGACGCCCGTGCTGCCACGCCCTGGCTGCACGTCAGCGGAAATTCGATCCAGGACACCGTCGGGAATCCGGTCACGCTGCGCGGCGTGGCCGTGCTGCCGCAAAACGAAGCCTTCTATTGCCACTACTGCTTCGACCAGCAGATCCGCACGGTCATCGACGAGGCATCAGACGCCTCCGCCGGCTGGTACGCGCGCGCCATTCGAATCACGGTCACGAAGGCGGACTCCATCACCCCGGCGGATGAATTCGCCAACAACATCGATCCGCTGGTGCAGGAGTGCATCACCCGCGGGCTGTACGCGATCGTGGATCTCCACTTCATCTCGGACTACGGCTCGGGCGGCAAGGCCATTCATCAGTCCACCGTGATGGACTTCTGGAACTACGTCGCTCCCCGCTACGCGAACACCCCGAACGTCATCTTCGAGGTCTTCAACGAGCCCATGAGCCCCGCCAACTGGGCGACCTGGAAGGCGTACATCCAGCCCGTCGTCACGTCCATCCGCACGGTCGCGCCGAACAACATCATCCTGGTCGGTAGCCCCAACTGGAGCACCATGACCAACAGCGCCGTGGCTGATCCCATCGCCGGCGGAAACATCGCCTACACGTACCACCTGTATCCGAACCAGGGGACCCCCACGTCCGCGCTGCTCGACTCGAAGTTCGGAACGGCCGCCAACACGATCCCCGTGATGTTGACGGAGTTCGGATGGCAGCCGGGCGGAGGCAACGTCGTCGACGGAACGACCTCGGCCTGGGGCATCCCGGTGCGCACCTATCTGGACGCGCATCCGAACATTGGCTGGAGCGCCTTCATCTTCAGCGACTTCTGGAAGCCGATCATGTTCGACCACAGCTGGAACCTGCTGGGAGGCGACTACCAGGGCCAGACGATCAAGGACTGGCTGTCGGCGAAGCGCGACGACCACCAGCCCCAGCAGTAGTCACTCACCACGGGGCGGTGCTGCCCCGGTGACCTTGCTCTTGTTGCCCCTTCGTCGCCGCGACAAGAGCAAGGCCAGCACCACCGGTGCTGCCCAGCGAGCGACGGGTGAACCGGCGATGCCGCAGCCCTCGGCATCGCTCGCCGTGGCCGAGCCTCGCTCCTCCCCCGACAGCGGGCTGGCCGTGGGGCGGGGAATGGAGTCCGTCCTGCCAAGGGCCGTCGTCGCCGCGCTCGGCTCGGCCTGGGCGGTGCCTCCAAAGGCGCCCAGGTTGATTCGCCCGCCGGCCGGGGCCGGCTCCAGGCCGGGAGGATCAGCGGGATCGCCCTTGTCGGTCGAGGGCTGGGTCTGGAGCAGCCGCAGGTCGTGCCCCGGCAAGTCGGCGAAGGTGACGGCGCTGGAGAAGTCACCCGTTCCGGCGCTGGTTCCCGAGTAGTCGACCTGGTTGGCGAACAGATCGTCGTACGTGCTCACCAGCGAGCCCGAAGCTTCGCACGCCAGCGCCACACCATTCGCGGTGAGCAGGCTGTTCTTGATCCGTCCGGCGCCCGCGGCGTGGACGGCGGTGCCGTCGCCCACCAGGGTGGCGTTGACGATGTCGGCGGCGGCTGTCAGCGCGACCATGACGCCGTCGATGCGGCAGTCTCGCGCGACCAGATGCGACAATCGGACTCCGGTGCTGCCGGCCGCGACCTGAACGCAGGTGTCCGCGCCCGCCACGGTGACGCCATCGAGGCCCGCGGCGCGATCGGCGGTGCCCCCCTCGAAGCTGATGCCAGTACCAAGGCCACGGGCGTCCAGCGTCGTGCTGGCCGCGCCCGTACCCTGCAGCGACACGCCGGCCCCGACGTGAAGAGTCTCGGCCAGGGCATAGGTCCCCGCCGCCAGCGTGACCACGTCCCCGGGTCGCGCTGCTCGAAGGGCATCCTTCAGACTGGGGGCGGGCGTTCCGGCGATGGTCACGGGCGGGTTGGTGGTCACCTGAAACGTCTCCACGGCCGACCAGGGCGAGTAGGCGCCATTCGGGTCGCGGGCGCGCACCGCAAAGCCGTACGTCACGCCAGGCGTGAGGGACGCGGCAATCCCCAGCGAGGTCACGCCCGCCGGCACCATGATCTCCTGCTGCCAGCTCTCCAGAACCTCGCCATCGGAGTCGAGGCGCAGCTGGTAACTCGCGAGCTCTCCATCAGGGTCGAAGGCTGGCAGCCAGTGCAGCGTGACGGCTGCGGCGTCCAGCGGGCGCGGATTGGCGGCGGCGATGGGCGCGGCGGGGGGGTGATTCACGCTGGACAGCAGAGCTTCCAGGGCGCCGTTCATGGCCGCCGCGTACAGGCGTCCGTTGGCGACGACGGGGGAGGCGAGCGCAGGACCGGCCACGGCGTGGCGCGCTCGCTCGGCGCCGCTGGCCACGTCGAGAACGACCAGGGAAGGGTCCAGCGACGAAGCCACCGCCACCAGCGGCGGTCCGCCGGCTGTCGCGAACGCGGCGGGCGTCGGACAGATGAAGAACTTGGGGACGTCGTTCTGGTCGCCGCGCTCGGCGCGAGCCAGCGCGTGTTGCCAGACCATCGTCCCGTTCGCCGGGTCCAGACCGACCACCGTCTCTCGCGATAGATACTTGTCCGGCAGGTCGTCCGCGTTCGTGTCGAGGGCGTCGTCGAGCCGGGTCTGCAGAACCAGCAGGCCGTCGGCGGCGCTGAACGAGGACACCGCCCGATGCCGGCCAACGCGCGTGCCAGTGATGTCTGGGTCCGCCGCCGGCAAAGTGATCGGCCACCCGGGCGCCGGAGTGCCGGTGGCGACGTCCACCGCATGCACGTGGTCGCTGTCATTGCCGCCCGCCATGTACACGCGCTGGCCCAGAATGATGGGCGCCGTCAGATGCACGCTGCCGTCCGCCACGTAGTCCCAGCGCGGGGCGCCCGAGAGGACATCGAAGGCGTAGTAGTGCCCTCCGTTGCCGCCGACCACCACCACCCCGGCGCCGATGGCGGGCGGCGTGTTGCTGAACTGTTCCATCACGGCAGGGCTCTGCCACACCACCCGACCCGTGCTGCCGGACAAGCGCACCACGTACCTCTGCGGGAATCCCGCGGCCACGACGATGTCCCCCTCCACTGGCGTGGGTGATGAGAGCACCGTTCCTCCCAGATCGCGCGTCCACAGGGCCTTGCCGCTCTCCAGGTGCAGGGCGACCACCTTGTTGCCGAAGGTGGGAACGAACAGGCGCCCCCGTGACAGGGCCGGCGTGCCGTGAACGGCCGAGCCCAGGTCGGCCTGCCACGCGGTCTGCCCGTCGTCCTCCCGCAAGCTGCGGACCGCCCCGTCGAGAGACACCGTGACCGCGAACCCATCGGCGACCACCGGGCTGGCGAGCACGCGGGCCCCCGCCGGGAACGAAGCCGTCCATCGGCCGTCGAAGAATCGAGCCCCCGAGCGCTCGGCCGACAGCCGTGACTGTGTGGCGTCCAGGCCGGGGGCTTGCCAGTCATCGGCGTACACCGCGCTGGTCGAGGACATCACAACGATCGCCGCCACCATCGCGATGGCCGCGCGGCGTCTGGTGGGGTTGTGGGCGGGCTGGTCCATCGAGGTCAGGGGAAGCTGCTGGTGGGATCGGAGATGAGGTCGAACGTGTAGAGCCGGCCGTCCTTGGCGCTGGCCGAGGAGGTGGAGACCAGGTAGCGACTGGTGTTCTTGTCGAAGGCGATTCCCGACACCGACTCGCCCGAGCCGAACGAGTACTGTCGCAGCAGCGCCGGCCCGCTGCCGGTGCTGCGATCGATGAAGAACAACTTTCCCGTGGTCGTCCCGACGGCCAGGATGCCCCCCTGATACAGCGGCGCTGACCGGATCGCGTCGCTGGTGGTGCCGGGCGTGAAGGGATAGCCGGTCAGCAAGGCGCCGGTCGAGCCGAGCGCGATGACCTTGCCCCCCTCGGTGCCGAACTGAAGGGTGCTGGTCGCGGAGTCGTAGTACGGCGAGCTCTTGATGGCGTCTCCGCTGACCTGGTAGCTCCAGGCCTTGTTGGTCCCCGTGAAGTTGCTGGGATCGAGCGCCCACACGTACCCTGCGTCGTCGCCGGCGAAGACGCGGGTCGATCCGTTCGTCGCCAGCCCGATCCGGCCAAACACCGATGCAGAGCCCGGAGAGTCGTTGGTCGCCGACAGCACCTGGTTCGTCACGTCCAGCTTGATGATGTGCCCCACCAGGCCAATGAACAGGTAGGTGGTGCCGCCGCTGGTCCACAGGGCGGGCGAGGCGCTGGTGATGACGGGGGTGATCGTGAAAGGCGAGCCCATGGGCTGCGACTCCGAGGCTTGCCCCAGCGTCCAGATCTTCTGGGCAGGCGCCGTGGTGGTGCCCCCCCAGTAAAGGTTGTTGGAGTCCATCGCCAGCGGGGTCACGATCGTGCAGGTGCAATCGAAGGGGTTCGGGCTCCAGCCGCCACCGGGGCTCAACGAGGAGGAGCCGTCGTCGATCAGGCGATAGATCTGGCCCGAGGACAGCGCCACGTACAGATAGTGGGTCGAGCTGACCGTGTTCCACCGGGGCGTTCCCACGATGGTCCCCCCGGCCGGTCCGGTCCAGGAGTACTTCGCGGCCCCGGTTCCGTCGCGCACGTAGACCACGGGGCTGGTCCCCGAAGCCGCGTTGTAGGCCGCATAGGTCGCGTAGTAGACGAAGGTGTTCCAGTCGAAGGCCGCGGTCGGAAAGCCGACGATGGTGCCGGCGGTGTCGGTGCCCGCGTTGCGCGTGAACTGGACCACCGCGCCGTTCGAGGCGGGCGTGTTCCCCACGCCGTCACCGTCCGCGTCGTCGTCCGACTTGGCCGTGGTGCCCGTACCCGCCGCGACGTTCAGACAGCTTCGGTCGCTGGCGCCCACGGTCCAGTTGTTTGCGCAGGTGGTCCCGCCAAAGAGGGCGCGCGTCTCGGTCGTGTCGGGCGTGCCGTTCGAACCGTTGCCGGTCAGCGTCACCGCGTAGGTCGTGGTGCCCGTGGTCGCGCCGGCGTCGAAGCTGCACCCGGTGGAGGAGAGGTACAGCGTGGGAGCGGAGATCTTCAGCAACTGCGTCCCGGTGCCGCTGCTGAACGCGATGTTGTCGAAGCGCGTGAAGGTGGTCGACGACCCGGAAACCGTGTTGATGTACAGGCCGTTCGTGTCGGTGTTCTTCACGTTCAGTCCGTCGATGTTCAGGACGGGCGTGGCGGTCCCCGTCGATCCCACGGTGAAGGCGTAGGTACCGCTGCTGTCCACCTGGATGGTCGGGATCGTCGCCGAGTTGGTGGCCTTGAGCGTCCCGTCAATCACCAGGGACTTGCCGCTGCCGATCGCCACCGTGCCCGTGCTGGCGAGGTCCAAAGTGCCTGTCCCGCCCACGTTGAGGCCGCCCTTGAACGTCAGCGTGCCCGAGCCCGCCGAGAGGGTGCCGCCGCTCACGGTGGCCACCTGGGTTGCGTCGTTGCTGATCACGTTCACGCCCGACCCGATGGTGACCGTGCCCGTATAGGTCGAGCTCAGCTGCAGCGCCGCGACAGTGGTGTTCGATCCGTACGTGCAGTTGGAAGATGACGCGCTCCAGATCGCCGCCTGTGTCGACGTGGGCGCGGCGCTGGTCGGGCACCCGGTGTCGTCATAGGTCTTCCACGAGGCCGTGCCGCAGTCGGCCCCCGCCGACCCCCACCAGTACTTGCTGGTCGCGGCGGCCGTGTTCGCCTTGAAGGTGGCTAGCGCCCCGACCCAGGTGGTGGCCGCGCCGGAGGCGGTGGCGCCGGTCTCCTGGGTCGACATGGATGTCAGCGTCAGGTCCATGACCTGCATGCTCTCGGTAGCCGGCGAGTTCACCGTCTGCTCGAACGAGTACGAGTTGGTGAGGGATGAAGAGGAGAAGGTGATACCGCCGGCCGAGATCACGAAGGCGCCGATCGCGAACTCGTCGTTCTGAGTCGTGGTCACGGTGCCTGGGCTGCTGGTATTGGGAAGATTGTCGAACCCCTTTCCGCTGTTCGTGTAGTCGAGGACGGCAGACAGCGCGGCGCCACCCACTTCCATGATCACGAGCGAGGCGTCGGCCGCGGCGGACAAGGTGAAGGTGGATGCCCCGGAGACCGAGCTGGCGTTCTGCCAGTAGAAGATCTGCACCACCGGCTTCGGAACGGAGCCACCGTATGCCTTGAGGACGGCCGAGGCCCAGGCCTGGCCGGCGGGCGCCGTGAACGTGACCGTCGGGTTCGCGCCGACGATCGCCACCAGCGTGCTGCCCGCCCGGGTTGCCGCGGGCCAGGTCGCCGTGATCGTGCAAGTGCAGGTGGCGCTCGCCGATGATGTCCCGGTGGCCTTCTGCCGCAGATAGATCTCACTGCGCGCCGAGGTGGCTGTCCCCAGCACGATGAGACCGGCCAGCACAGACAAGCCCCAGGGCGTGCCCCGGCGCCGGAGCCGGCCGGCGGCGATACTGCGGCAGGAGGGTATCGCGGCGAGCGGCATGATTCGTATACGAGTGGGACTAAAGGTCCGCTGCGAATATCGACGCCATCGGGTCGTTACTTGAGGGGATCGGATGTCACTCGCGGCACACGAGCCTGTTGCCTGGGAGGCAACAGGACGCGCTGGGCCCTCCAAACGATTCCGGAGACTTACGTTTCCTGGCGACCCCGGCCGCGCTCAGCGCAGCTTCAGCGTCAGGATCAGGCCCAGGATCGCGCAGGCGAAGGAGACGATCCAGAAGCGGACCACGATGCGGGACTCCGGCCAGCCCAGCTTCTCGAAGTGGTGGTGGATGGGGGCCATCAGGAAGATGCGCTTCTTGGTGCGCTTGTAGTAGCCGACCTGGATGACGTCGCTGACGGCCTCCAGCACGAAGACGCCGCCGATGATGGGCAGCGACAGCTCGGTCTTGGTGGCCAGCGCCACGAAGCCCAGCGCGCCGCCCAGCGCCAGCGCCCCCACGTCGCCCATGAACACCTGGGCCGGGTGGGTGTTGAACCACAGGAAGCCGATGCCCGCGCCGCCAATGGCCCCGCAGAACACCGCCAGCTCGCCCGCGCCGTGGACGGGGGCCACCCCCAAGTACTCGGCGATGTTGAAGTTACGCAGCGTCGTTCCCGCGGCGTAGGACAGCAGCAGGAACGTGAACGAGCAGATGATCACGGGACCGATGGCCAGTCCGTCCAGTCCGTCGGTCAGGTTGACGGCGTTGGACTCGGCCAGCAGCACGAACACGCCGAACGCGATGTACAGGCCCAGCGGCAGGGACACCGGGAACTTGTCGAAGTTCAGCAGCGGCGGGGCCAGGCGCAGCCGGACGTCAGCCGGCAGCGCGTTGCTGGTGAACAGCCACACCACCGCCACGCCGCCGATGATGAACTGCCCCAGCAGCTTCAGCCGCCCCGGCAGCCCCTTCTTGTTCTTGCGCGAGATCTTCAGGTAGTCGTCGAGGAAGCCGATGGCGCCGAAGCCGACGGTGACCAGCAGCGCCAGCCACACCAGGGTGCTGCGCAGATCGCACCACAGCAGGGTGGCGGTCACCAGCGCCATGATGATCAGCGCCCCGCCCATGGTGGGCGTGCCCCGCTTGCCGGCGTGGCTGGCGGGGCCGTCCTCGCGGATGACCTCGCCCAGCTGGCGGGCGCGGGCGCTGCGGATGAAGCGCGGCGCGACCACGAACGTGATCAGCAGCGACGTCAGCGTCGCCAGGCCGACGCGCGTCGACACGTACCGGAACACGTTCGCACCCGGGATGGTGTCGCGGAAACGATGGAACAGATGGAACAGCAAAGGGGGCGATCTGTTTCTACGTCACCGGCGGCCGGTTGCGAAATTCTGCGCCAGCGCATCGATGGCCCGCTCCAACTTCATGCCGCGGGACGCCTTCACCAGGATCCAGTCTCCCGGGCGCGTCCAGGGCGCCAGCTTCGCTGCCGCCTCGGCCGGATCGGACAGCGCGGCGATGCGGTTCGCGTCCAGTCCCGCCTCGCGCGCGCCCAGCGCGATCTCCGCGGCCAGGTTGCCCACCGTCACCAGCCCGGCCAGCTTGCCGCCCAGCTCGCGCCCCACCGTCCGGTGCTGCGCCGCCGCGTCCGGCCCCAGCTCCAGCATGTCGCCCAGCACCGCGAACGGACGCGCCCCGCCCTGCGCCGACGAGGTCACGGTCTCCAGCGCGGCCCGCATGGAGGCCGTGTTCGCGTTGTAGCAGTCGTCCAGCACGATGCGGCCCCCGATGTCGCGCGCGTGGGAGCGATGCGGGGGCAGCGCCGTGCCGGCCAGCGCCTGCGCGGCCGCGGGGATGGGAAGGCCCAGCGCCGCCGCCACCGCCAGCGCCGCCGCACCGTTGCGGGCGTTGTGCAGCCCCGACAGCGGCAGCCGCGCCACCACCGGCTGGTGGCGCACGGCGTAGCGGACGACCAGCCCGGCCGCGCCGGCGGGCTGCGCCTCGATGATGCTGACGTCCTTGGGCCCCGGCGCGCCCCCGTCGAAGCGCAGCTTGCGCCGTTCGGGCAGGTGCGCCGCCTGCGGCTCGATCAGCGGGTCGCCCCCCGGCAGCACCGCGATGCCTTCCGGGCCCAGGCCGGCGAACAGCTCACCCTTCGCCCGCGCCACCTCCTCGATCGAACCGAGCAGCTCCAGATGGGCGCCCGCCACGTTCGTGATGACGCCAACCTGCGGGCGCGCGATGTCGGCCAGCAGCGCGATCTGCCCGCGCCCGCGCATCGCCATCTCCAGCACCCAGAAGTCCTCGCGCCCCGAGGCCGCCAGGATGGTGACCGGCAGGCCCACCTCGGTGTTGTAGTTGCCGGCGGTGCGGTGCACGGTGCCGGCGGAGGAGAGCGCGGCCGCGCACAGCTCTTTGGTCGTGGTCTTGCCGTTCGAGCCGGTGACGCCGATGACGTGGCCCGCGAAGTCGCCGCGGACGGCGCGGGCCAGGTCCGCCAGGGCGACCCCCACGTCGGCCACGCCGATCACCGCAAGATCGTTGGCCCGCAGCCGCTCGGACAGATTCGCCGGGATGCCGCGGGCCGCGGGTACCACCACGGCCGCTGCCCCGCTGGCCGCCGCGCCCGCCGCGTAGTCGAAGCCGTCGACGCGTTCGCCAGGCAGGGCGAAGAACAGTTCGCCGGGCTGCACGCGCCGGCTGTCGGCGGCCGCGCCCGCGAACGTAGCGGCCGGCGCCGGCGGCGTCAGCCAGGTGCCGCCCATCGCGGCGACGGCAAAGGCCAGCGGGCGTCGCGCGGGCCCGGCCTTCTCTTCGCTCACGAGGCTGGCCCCCCGCCGGCGAAGGCGGCCCGCGCTTCCTCTCGATCGTCGAAGTGCACGCGTTCGGTCCCCAGGATCTGATAATCCTCGTGCCCCTTCCCCGCCAGCAGAACCACGTCGCCCGTCCGCGCGGCGCCGATGGCGGCGCCGATGGCCTGCCGCCGGTCGACCACGACGCAGGCGCCCCGTGACGCCTGGGACAGGTCGACGGGCTCCAGCTCGGGGACACCCTGCCGCCGCACCCCTTCCACGATCATGGCCACGATCGCCTCGGGGGACTCGCTGCGCGGGTTGTCGGACGTGACGATGGTCAGGTCACTGTCCCGCGCGGCCGCCTCGCCCATCAGCGGTCGCTTGGTGCGATCGCGATCGCCGCCGCAGCCGAACATCGTGATCAGGCGAGCGCCCGGCGCCACCAGCGGGCGTACCGCGGCGATGGCCCGCTCCAGCGCGTCCGGCGTGTGCGCGTAGTCGACCACGCACAGCACGCCGCGATCGTTGGCAACCGGCTCGAGGCGCCCGGGCACGCCGGGCAGCCGCCGCAGGCCGGTGGCGATGGCGCCTGCGTCCAGTCCGCGCGCCACGGCCATGCCCACCGCCAGCACGATATTCTGCAGATTGAAGTCGCCGACCAGCGGCGACTCCACCTCGATGGGCCCCAGCGGCGTCTTCAGCCGCACCTGCGTGCCGGCGCTGGTCGCGGCCAGCGCCTCGACCGACACGTCGGCCGCCGGCTGCCCGTGCGCCGCCACCGTCAGCACCATGCGCCGGCCGCGCACGCGCGCGCGCATCGCCACGCCTTCGGGTCGATCGATGGGCAGCACCGCCACGCCCGCCCCATCGTCCAGCAGCCGCTCGAACAGGATCGCCTTCGCGTCGAAATACGCGGCCATGGTCCCGTGATAGTCCAGATGGTCCTGCGTCAGGTTCGTCAGGCCCGCCACCCGGAAGCGACAGCCGTCCAGGCGCCCCTGGTCCAGCGCGTGTGAGGTCGCCTCGAGCAGCGCGTCCGTGGCGCCCACGGCGCGCATGTCGGCCAGCAACCGCTGCAGCGCCAGCGCGCCGGGCGTGGTCAGCGGCGCCGGCTGCATCAGCAACGCCGGGGCGGTGGCGCCGGGCCCGCCGCCCACCCGATAGGCGACCGTCCCCACCACGCCGGTGACGACGGCCGCTGCCCCCATCATCGCCTCCAGCAGATACGTCGTCGTCGTCTTGCCGTTGGTGCCGGTCACGGCGATCAGCGTCAGCTCGCGCCCCCGCGGGAAGCGGTTTCCCGCCAGCGGCGCCAGCACCGCGCGCACGCGCGGCACCGTCACCACCGTGCCGGCGAATCCGGCGGGCACCACCGCACCCGGCTCGATGACCAGGGCCCGCGCGCCGCGCGACACCGCGGAGGCAATGTTGGCGGTGGTGACGTCGCCCTGTCCCGCCACGGCGGCGGGCACGGCCACGAACAGGTCCCCCGGCTCGACCCGGCGTGAGTCGTCGCGCACCTCGATCACGTCGACCGGCCGCGGGCCCGCCACCGTGACCGTCGCGATCCCCTGCAGCAGGTCGTCCAGGTTCATTCTGGTCGTCCGAACGATACCCGACAGATGGCCCCGCGCGTGGCGGGACCGGGCCCGGGCACCTGCGTCAGGGCGACGCCCATCGGGGCCCGGTCCTCGTCGAACGCCAGCTGCACGCCGTTTTGCCGGGCGGCGCGCAGGGCCGCCGCGATGGTCAGCCCCCGAAAGTTGGGGATGGTGATCAGCGCGGGCGGCGCGCCGTCGCCGTCCTCGCCGTCGCCGTCGCCGTCTTGCTCGCCGTCGGGCATCGCCGCCAGGATCGGGGCCGGCGCAGCGGCGACCGCCGCTTCTTCACCGTCGTCCAGGTCGGCGTCACGCAGCTCGGCCACGTCAGAGCCGGGCAGCTCGTCATCGGCGCCATCGTCCGCATCGGCCGATCTGGACCGTCCGCCCCGGTCGCTGACCTTCGCCGCCGGTTTGGTTCGGTCCCCCGCGCGCGCCGCGATCGCTTGCGGCTGCGGAGGGACGTGCAGGTAACGCAGCGCCTGCTCCGCGATCTCCTTGAACACGGGGGCCGCCACCGCGCCGCCCAGGTGGCCGCCCTGTGGCTCGTCGACCATGACGGCGATGGCGACCCGCGGTTGCTCCGCCGGCGCGAAGCCGATGAACGAGGAGACCCACTTGCTGCTGTCGTAGTGTCCGCCCGACACCTTCTGGGCCGTGCCGGTCTTGCCGGCGACCGGATAGCCATCGATGGCGGCCGCGCGCGCCGTGCCCCCCTGCTCTGTCACGCCCAGCATGATGCCGGTCATCAGCCGGGCCGCCCGCTCGGAGATCACGCGCACGGCCGGCCGGTCGGGCAGCGGTTCGGCGCTGCCGTCGGGCCGCACCACGCGGGCCACGATGCGCGGCGGGTGATAGACGCCGCCGGCGGCGATGGCGGCCAGACCGGAGACGATCTGCAGCGGCGTGGCCGTCACGCCCTGGCCGAACGACACGTTCGCGAAGCCGATGTCGCCCCACTTCTCGACGGGGCGAAGCATGCCGCTGCGCTCGCCCGGCAAGCCCAGGCCCGTGGGGTGGCCGAAGCCGAAGCGGCCGAATGCCTCGGCCAGCCGCTCCTTGCCCAGGCGGCGGGCGATCTTGGTCGCCCCGATGTTGCTCGAGAACTTGAAGATCTCGGCCACGGTCAGGGGCCCGTGGGGATGGGTGTCGTGGATGGTGTACTTGCCCACCATCATGCGGCCCATCATGCAATCGAACGAATCGGTGGGCCGCACCACGCCGGCGTCCAGCGCCGACGCGATGGTGAAGGTCTTCATGGTCGACCCGGGCTCGAACGCGTCGGTGATGGCCCGATCCCGCGCCCCGTGCTCGGCGGCGCTGCTGGGATCGTTCGGGTTGTAGGAGGGCGTCGAGGCGATGGCCAGCAGCTCGCCGGTCTGGGGATCCATCACCACCGCGATGACCGCCTTGGCGTGGTGCAGCGCCTGGGCCTCCTCGATGGCGCGCTCGGTGACGAACGTCAGGTAGCGATCGATGGTCAGCACCACATCGCTGCCGGCGTCCCCCGCCGCCTCGCCCATGCCGTCGACGAACAGCTCGCGGCCCAGGGCATCCCGCACGCCCTGCAGCGACGCCGTCTGGCCGCGCAGGTAACGATCGAAGGCCAGCTCGACCCCCTCTTGGCCGCGCCCGTCCGCGCCCGAGTGCCCCATCACCGTCGCTGCCAGGCCCCGGTTGGGATAGAACCGGCGCGGCTCGCGCGTGTAGGCCAGGCCCGGCAGCTCCAGCGCCTTCACCGCCTCGACCTCTTCCGGCGTGACCTTGCGCTTCACCCAGGCGAAGAACTTCTTCTGCCCCAGCCGCTGCGCCAGCTCTTTCCAGTCCAGGCCCAGCACCCGCGCCAGCTTGCGCGCGGCGCCCGGGACATCGGGCAGGCGGCGTGGGTTGCAGTAGATCGAATCGACATCGGCCGTCGAGGCCAGCTCGGCGCCGTTGCGATCCAGGATGCGACCGCGGCGAGGGGGCAGCTCGATCTCGCGGACATACTGCTCCTCGGCCTTGTCGCGCAGGCGATCGGATTCGCCCCCCACCTGCAGGCTGTAGGCGCGGCGGCCCACGGCGCCGAACAGCAGCGCGAAGCCCACGCCGAACACGGCGATGCGCACCTTCGTCCAGCGCGAGATGGTGCCGCTCACCGCTTCACCTGCTCGGGCGGGCTGGCGTGGGCAGCGGCGTGGGTCGCCGGCTTCGCATGAAGCGCCGCGGGGGGCGGGACCGGGACCGCCTCCAGCAGGGGGCGGGGATCTCCGATGGCGCGGATGGCGTCGGGATCGGGCGGACCCATCTTCAATTTGTCGCGGGCGATGCTGACCACGCGGCCGGGATCCTTCAGCATGCCGATCTCGATCTGCAGGCGGCGGCGCTGCTCCTCCAGCTCGGTGGCGACGTGGCGCTCGCGCCCCAGCGCGTAGGCCACCTCGATGCTCTTGATGCGCACGGCGACGTGGGCCAGCGCGCCGGCGGTGACAATGGCCAGCACCACGCCGCCCACGCCCAGGCCCCGGCGCTCGTCGGCGCGCACGGTGGGGATGGGCGCCGACACCGGCGTCGACGAGATCGGCGCCACCAGGGGGGAGGGCAAGTCGCTCATACGATCCTTTCCAGCACGCGCAGCTTCGCCGAGCGCGACCGCGGGTTCCGCTGTTGCTCGGCCTCCGACGCCTCGACGATGCGCCGGGTGACGGCGCGGAACTTCGGCTCGTCGCCCGGCACCTCAGGCCTTCGCTCGGACAGGGCCCGGAAGCGCCGCTTCACCATGCGGTCCTCCAGGGAGTGAAACGAGATGATGCACAGCCGGCCGCCCGGCTTCAGCAGGCCGGGCGCGTCGGCGAGGAAGGTGGCCAGCTCGTCCAGCTCGCGGTTCACCGCCAGACGCAGCGCCTGGAAGGTCCGGGTGGCGGGGTTCTTGTGACGCTCGCGGCCCGGCACCGCGTGGGCGACCACCTCCGCCAGCGCGCCGGTGGTGTCGAGGGGCTGGCGCTCTCGCGCCTCCACGATCCGCCGCGCGATGCGCCCCGCGAACCGCTCCTCGCCCAGATCGCGCAGGACGCCGGTCAGCTCCCGCTCGTCCAGACGGGCCACCAGCTCGGCGGCCGTCTCGCCGCTGCTCTGGTCCATCCGCATGTCCAGCGGTCCGCTGCGCTGGAACGAGAACCCCCGTTCGGCGCGATCGAGCTGGGGAGACGAGACGCCGAGGTCGGCCAGGATCCCGTCCAGCGGGCCCAGCTGGTGAGCGGCCATGGTGGCAGCGATCTTGGAGAAGGGGGCGTGCGCCAACATCACGCGCGCTCCGAACGGCGCCAGTCGCGCGCCCGCGAAGGCCAGCGCCTGGGGGTCGCGATCCAGCGCCAGCAACCGCCCGGTGGGCGCTGAGGAATCGAGGATGGCCTGGCTGTGCCCCCCCATGCCCAGCGTGGCGTCGCAAAAGATGCCCCCGGGAACGGGCCCCCCAGGAAAAAGGAATTCCAGTATCTCTGGAAGAAGGACCGGTTCATGAGGGGCGGGCGGGGAGGCAGCCTCGGACATCATCTAATGGGCCGAACGTCCATTCTTGACGCATGCCCCCCGAAGTCAATTTTTCCGTCCGGGGCACAGCCTCGCCGGTCTGAAGAGATTGTTCAATCATTGCCTGAGATTGCACAGCAGCCCGCCCCGGCGAGGCGGTTCGGCCGCCACCGTCCGGGTAGGACGCGACCGCAGATTGGAGAGCGGTGTGGCGGGTTGGCGCACCACTGTGGGTAACCTGTTGATAGACAGGCGAACTGGGATCCGCGGCGGCCGCTTCCGTCCGTGCGGCAAAGGTGCGACAAGTGGGCCTCAACGCGCCGGCCATCACGCGTAACCCCGCTTGACGATTAGGATAAAAGACGATACGATGCCCGGCGGAAATTTCACGGAATACCCGGCGCGAAGGTGCAGGTTCCTCACAGGATGGAAGCAACATCAGGAGAGATGGGTATGGACGCCAAACTGTTCGAACTAGACTCGCGGATGGAAGTGCTTCGCGAGAAGCTGACCAAGTTCCCGTCGGCGGTGACGAAGGACTATCGGGACCGTCTCGACGTGTCCTGGTTGTTCCACGACAACGCGCTCGAGGGCGTGGTGCTGTCGTACTCCGAGCTGAAGGCCGCGATCGATCAACGGATCATCAGCGACGTGACCCTCATCCCGATGTACGAGGAAGTTCGGCTGCACAAGCAGGCGCTCGACTGGGTGCGCGAGGCAGCACCCCTCCCGGAGAGATCCTCGGACAAGTCCGGCAAGGTCACGACCAAGAAACCCGTCGAGGTCGACCTCGAGCTGGTGCGCAAGCTCTACGCGATGCTGACGCCCGAGGCGGCGGCCAAGGGTCATCCCTACCGTAAGGAGAACCCTCTACATCGGCTCTACTATCACGAGATCGCGGCGCCGGACAAAATCGCGCCGAAGATGAAGAAGCTGGGCGAGTGGCTGGAGTCGGACGAGTTCCACGACCTGCACCCCATTCGCCGCGCCACCAAGGCGCACTTCAAGCTGCTGACCGTCTATCCCTGGACCAAGAACTCGGGAAAGGTGGCGCGCCTGCTGATGAACTTCATCCTGCTGCGCCACGGGCACCTGCCCGCGGTGGTGCACTCGATCGAGCGTCAGCGCTACTACGAGGCGCTGCGGTTCGACAACGAAACCCTTCTCAATCTGATCCTCGAGTCGATGGAGAACAGCATCGAGACCACCAGCCGGTTCTTCACCGAGCTGGAAGGTTTGCGCATCCGTCGCGCCTCCTGAAGACGCCTCACACACGAAGCCGGGCGCGAGGGAGCTCGATCCACGAAAGAACGAGCGGTCCGTGGCGAAGTCGCCGCGCGACCGCTCCTTTCGTTACGGCCTTCGTCACAGCCGCGGAGCTGCAGATCCGCTATGGTGCCGCCCTGCAGTCGTCACCTGGCCATCGTGCGGAGGAGGAGGAGGAGCGATGTTCGAAGAGATTCTGTCCGAGTTCACGTCGTCGGAACATGGGAAGCAAGCGATCGCCGCGCTGGCGCAACAGGGCATCCCCGCCGAGCAGGCGACGTCCCTGATCGAGAACGCCCTGCCCGCCGCCGCCTCGTCCTTCACGCAGCAGACCGCCGGCCATCCCGAGCCCAAGGTCGGCCTGTTCAACCTCTTCGGCGGGCACGCCGGCCGCGACTTCCTGGCTGGCCTGGTCGCCGGGTTGACCCGCGGCGACGGACTGGTGGGCTCGGTCGAGGACGGCGCGCTGGGCGTGCTGGTCGGTCACCTGACCGAGTATTTCGTCGAGCGGGAGGGAATGGACGGCGGAACGGCGGGCACCATCGCCGCCGCGCTGGCCCCCTTCATCGCGCACTTCGTTCACGAGAAGCTGTGACCCGTCGCCATCACGAAAGTAGGGAGGGATCGATGAAGAAGCTGCTGCTGATTTCCATGTTCGCCGTGTCTTTGGCGCTGGCCGGTCAGGCCCACGCCAAGGGCGGAACGCCCCAGAATCATCACTGCGTGAAGGACGGCAACACCGTCCCCGACAAGACGAAGAAGGAATGCACGAAGGAAGGCGGGAAGTGGGAGAAGGACGCCCCGGCGGCCAAGTCCGACGACAAGCCGGCCGCTGACGCCGAAAAGAAGCCCGCGGCGGAGACGAAATAGGGGACGAACCAGCGTTCCAGATTCACCGGGCGGCGCGATCTGGACTGCGATTCGCGCCGCCCCGTTTCAGTGGCTGGTGAGCTGTTCTTGCTGGCAGAAGGCCGTGCAGCTCGAGGTGAGCGCGCAGTGCGTTCCCATCGGACAGCTGAGGGCAGCGCAGCGATCGCCCCCCGCCGCGCAGGACGAGGGAGCAAGCAGAGCAGGCAGGCCCTGGTTCGAGCAGGCCGCGGCGCCCAGGAAGGCCATCGCCGCAAGAAAGGCCTGCAGGGCACCAGCAGGGCGCATCAGCTCGCCGCCTTTCCCGTCACCAGGGGTGCCAGCAGGCCTGTCCCGGGCGGCACCAGCGTGATCTTGGCGGGGCCGTCGAGCAGCCGCTGCGTCTCCAGCATCTCGAACATCGCCTCCATCACCTCCGGATCGCGGGCCACCGCTTGCAGCGCGGCGCCCACGATCTGGGGGCGCAGCGCGGTCGCCTTGGCGAACTCGATGGCGGCCTGACGCTCCGCCGTGCTGGTGATGATGCTGACCTGGTTCAGGCCATCCTGCTGGATGGCCGACGTCACCTGGCGCAGGCGGTTGACCACCTTTGCCTCGATCTGGCTGATCATCGCCTCGTCGCGAAAGTGCACCTTGCGGATGTAGACGGAGCCGATGGCGTAGCCCCACTCGTCCGCCTTGGCCGACACCTCGACGCGGACCGCCTGGCTCATGGCGTGGCGATCCTCCAGCATCGCGGCCAGGGGCATGTTCGACAGCGAACGCACCGTCGAGTTCCCCACGTTGGCGCGCAGCGACCCGCGCGGGTCGGCGTTCTTGAACAGGAACGCCACCGGGTCGCTGATGAACATCTCGAACCAGATGCCGATGCCCATCGGCGCGCCCTCTTCCGAGTTCACGGCCTGGCTGCGCAGGTACTCCTGGTCCAGGCTCATGTCCAGGGTGTAGCAGGTGCCCAGCCAGTTCGCGATCAGCGCCGCCATGCCCATGCGCGGCCACAAGAAGTACAGGCCCGGCTCGGCCAGCGTGGCCTGCACCTTGCCGAACAGGACGTACACCTTGCACTCGCGCTCCTGCACGACGGTGTAAACGCCGAACAGCCTGGCCACGGCGAACAGCGCCGGCAGCAGGATGAAGCAAGCCACGCAGGTGACGGCGGCGACGATCAGCCCGGCGGTGATCACTCGCGCACCTCGAGGAAAAGCCGCTCGGCCTTCTGGTACAGGGCCAGGCGAACGTTGCGCAGGTAGGCGCCCAGCACCGCGGGACCGCCTTGCTTCAGCGCGGTCAGCTGGCGGGCCAGCGCCGTCAGCGGCTCCACTTCGGCCTGCGCCTTCAACGTCTCGATCTCGACCGCGCGCCTGGACTGAACGATCTTCTGATCGGCCGAGGCCTGGGCCAGGCTGATCTCCGACGAGACGTGGTTGTGCGCGGTGTTGATGGCGGCCAGCGCGGACTCCACCTCGGGGGGGGGATCGATGCCGGTGATCAAGCAAGCGTCCAGGCTGATGCCGTAGCGGGCGGCCGACGAACGACACTCGCGATCCATGTGCTCGTTCAGCTCGCGCAGGTTCTTGCGCAGGTCGTTGATGGACACGCCCTCGACGCTGGCCGACTCGCTGACGGCGGCGTCGCCCACGCGGCGGGGGGCGGCGAAGTTCGCGATTCGCTCGCGCAGGACGGACACGAAGTAGCCCATCACGTGCACGATGGGTCGCCGCACGCCGAACAGGTAGCCGTACAGGTTTTGCTCCGACACGCGGTAGCGCAGCTGGCCGGTCAGCCCGGTGTTCAGGTGATCTTTCGTCACCGCCTCGATGACGGTCCCGCCGGCGTTCGCCGACGGCGAGTCGGGATCGAACGCCATGTTCACGGTCTGGGTCGCCACCGAGACCTTGTGGATGCGCTCCCACGGCCACTTGAAGTAAGGCCCCCCGGGCGGGATCACCCGCACCTGCGGATAGACGTACCGGTCCTTCTCGTCGTCACGCAGATCGACGGCGATGGGCAGGTCCAGCGTGGTGGCCGTCTCGTTGACGCGCACGGCGCGACCCAGCACCGTCTTCACGGCGCGTTCGTTCTGATCGACGGTGTAGAAGCCGCGCAGGACGTACCGGATCACGAACCAGGCCAGAAACCCCAGGAACGACCACAGGACCAGCGCCTCGAACGTCAGATCGTCGGGTCTGGGAATGGTATCCATCTCGCCCCCCTCCTCTTTCCGTTTGGGCCGGCCCTCAGAGGGGGCGGCCGAACATCGTCGCCGCGGTCGTGCGTTCGATGACCACGTCCAGCAGCGTCCCCGGCGTCACGCCCGGCGCGGCGGGGATGATCACGGGCCGGAACGCGTCGGTGCGGGTGAACAGCTCGTGGCGATTTCGCTTCGACTGTCCCTCCACCAGCACGCGCGCCCGGCGGCCGATCTGCGCCCGGTAGATGTCGCTGGTGATGACCTTCTGGCGCTCGATCACCTGGGCCAGCCGCCGCTGCTTCACCTCGGGGGGCACGTCGTCGGCCAGCTTGCGCGCGGCGGTCGTCCCTTCGCGCTCGGAGTACACGAACATGAACGCGCCGTCGAAGCGCAGCTCGTCCAGCGCGTCCAGGATGGGGCGGAACTCGTCCTCGGTCTCGCCGCAGAAGCCGACCAGCACGTCCGTGGTGATGGCGATGTCGGGCATGGCGGCGCGGAGCTTCTGCACCAGGGCCCGGTACTGCGCGTAGTCGTAGCCGCGGCGCATGCGCGCCAGCACGCTGTCGGAGGCCGTCTGCAGCGGCAGGTGCACGTGTTTGCAGATCTTCGGCGTCCGGGCCATCGCGGCGATGACGTCGTCCGAGAAGTCGAGGGGGTACGGCGACGTGAAGCGGATGCGCTCGAGGCCGTCCACGGTGGCCACCGCGCGCAGCAGGTCGGCGAACCCCACGTCCTCGTGACGGTAGGAGTTCACGGTCTGACCGAGGAGTTGCACTTCCTTGTACCCGGCCTGCGCCAGCGCGCGGGCTTGCCGCAGCACCTCGCGCGGGGGGGTGCCGCGCTCGCGCCCGCGCGTGTAGGGCACCACGCAGAACGTACAGAACTTGTCGCAGCCGCGCTGGATGGTGATGTGCCCGGTGATGCCGCCCGACATCTCGCGCGCCGGATCGAGCCCCTCGTAGGTCTCGTGGCGATCCAGCGTGGTGTCCTGGACGGCGGCCTGGCCGGCGCCGGGGACGCGCCGCGCCTGCTGCACCTGCCGGACATGGTCGGTCAGGCGCCGATAGCCGTCGGGGCCGATGACCAGGTCCACGTACGGCGCGCGCTCGCGGATCTTCTCTTTCAGGTGTTCGGCCATGCAGCCGGTGATGCCCAGCACGACGCCCGGGCGCTGGCGGTGCTCGGCCAGCATGCTGGCCCGCTGGAACACCCGCTCCTCGGCCTTCTCGCGGACGGCGCAGGTGTTGATCAGGATCAGGTCGGCGCTGGCGACGTCGTCGGTGCGGGCGTAACCGTCCCGGTGCAACAGCCCCAGCACCATGTCACTGTCGGCCACGTTCATCTGGCAGCCGTACGTCTCGACGTAGGCCAGGCGGGGCAGGGCCGGCGCTGGACCGTCGGACAGGGGCGCGGCGGCGGCGCGCGGGCGGATGTTCACGAGCTCGGACAAGGTCGGGCAGTCTAACCGAAAGGACAGGCCACGGCAGCCCGGCCCGGTCCGGCGTCCAGGCCGGCGGCGTCCTCGCCCCGACCAGCGAGGACGGCGTCAGCGGCGGACGCGCAGCATCGACTGGCGCTCGAGGGCGGCCATGTCGTCGGCCGCGAAGTAGGCGGCGACGCTCTGGCGCGCCTCGGGGCGCGTGTACACGTCGGCCTGGCGGCTGTCCATGGTGTCGGCGATGACGGTGGCGACCTCCTCGGCGGACTGAGCGCCGGGCAGCCTGCGGGAATCCGGCCCGCCGTGCAGGGCGTTCGACCCGAAGCCGGTGGCGACGATGCCGGGGTGCACGGCGGACACGACGATGTCGGGAAACTCGTCGGCCAGCTCGAGGCGCAGGTTCGCGGTCAGGGCGTTCACGGCGTGCTTCGCCGCCGAGTAGATCGATCGGAACGGGACGAACGGCAGGCGCCCCAGCATCGACGAGATGTTGATGATGTGGCCGCGGCGCCGCTCGCGGAAGTGCGGCAGCACCGCCTGCATGCCGTACAGGACCGACTTCACGTTCACGGTCATCATCTCGTCGAAGTCCTGATCGGTCAGCTGCGAGACCAGACGGCTGATGCCGCGGCCGGCGTTGTTGACCCACACGTCGATGCGGCCGCGCGCCCGCAGGGTCGCCGCGACCACCGCGTCCAGATCGGCGCGGCGCGTGACGTCGGCGACGTGGACGACGGCGCGGCCCTGACAGCGGGCGGCCACCTCCTCGAGAGCGGGGCGATTGCGCGCGGCCAGCACGGGTAGGTCACCGCGGCGGGCGACGATCTCGGCCAGCGCGGCTCCGATGCCGGCGCTGGCGCCGGTGATGACGACGACGCGGTCCTGAGGCTGAGTGGCCATGGCGAGCTCCTTCCTTTCGATCTGCCCGCAGCATAGCCGGCGCGGGCGGGCGGGAGCCTGACCATTCGGCCAGCTCGTTCCCGATTCGAGTCTCCGTCGCCGCCGAGGGGCGCGCGCGCATTGGCCCTCAGATTTTCGGCGGGCTGCGACGCGCGCGACGCGAATGTCGCGCGGACGTCCCCGCGTTTCCAGCTGTCGGAGGCGAAAGTGGCGCGTCGCCGCGACCAAGGCATGACCGTTGCTTTGTGGCGGCTCCATGACCTCTACCAATCGAATTCGGTGCGTGGTGCTGTTGGTGGGCTTCGCGGCCTGCGACTCTGGCGGCGGCTCCGGCAGTGGGGGCGCGGGCGGCGGTGGAAGCGGCGGCGCTGGGGGAAGAGCGACGGGCGGATCGGGCGGCGGCGGTGGAAGCGGCGGCGCGGGCGGGCACGTCGGCGCGGGAGGCGGCGGTGGAAAAGCGATCGGCGGTGCGAACGGTGGCCAGGCCGGAGGAGCCGGCGGTGGAAACGGGGGGGGCGGCGGAAGGGCGAGCGGCGGCGGCGGCGGCGGTGGCGGTAAGGCGAGCGGCGGCGCCGGCGGCGGTGGCGGTAAGGCGAACGGCGGCGCCGGCGGCGGCTACGGCGGCTCGGCCGGCGGCGGGCACGGTGGCAGCGCTCCCGGTGGCGCGGGCGGCACCGCCTGCGCGTTCTCGGCCACCTACAGCTTCACTGACGGCGGCGGCAACCCGATCTACCTGCCGAAGACCACGCTCTCGCCGCCTGCCATGTTCCAGTTTCACCAGCAAGACGGACCCACCGGTCCAACGACGGATTGCACGCCGGCCCTCCCCAGCTGTGGCTCGACGGCCATCGACGTATCGGACATCGAGGCGGCGCTGACAAACGCGGACGTACAGGCCGCGTTAGCCGCCACCACTTCGCCGTACTACGGCGACCGCGGCCTCGCCGACGGCCCGGCGTTGGCCCTGTCGCGCTCGACGGGAGGCGGGTTCGCCGCCGGGGCCGAGTGCAACGTCACGTCGACGACGTGCACGCCCACGCCCGCGGGCATCCGCACCCTGGTCGACCTGCTGCGCGACCTGGTCACGCAGCAGACGGCGGATCCCAGCTGCGGCAGCCGATAGCCGGGCGCCTCGCCGACCGGACGCCCGGTTTCCGACGTATAAACCGACCGGTGAGCTCACCTCCGTCTGGGTCCGAGCGCTGGCGCGAGCTGGTGGCGCGGCTGAACCTGGCGCCCCACCCCGAGCGCGGGTACTTCGTCGAGACGTACCGATCACCCACGGCGGTGAACGCCGCCACGCACGCCGGTCCGCGGGCCGCGTCGACGGCGATCTACTTCCTGATCGTCGCCGATGCGCCCGCCACTTTCCTGCACCGGCTGCTCTCCGACGAGACCTTTCACCTGTACGAGGGCGGCCCGCTGGACCTGCTGCTGCTCGCCCCCGACGGAAGCGCCCAGGTGAGGCGGCTGGGGCTGAATCTGGCTGCGGGCGAACGGCCACAGCTCACCGTTCCGGCCGGCACCTGGTTCGGGACCGAGCTGGTGCCGGGGGCCTCGCATTGTCTGGTGGGCTGTACCGTCGCTCCCGGCTTCGAATTCGCCGACTTCGAGCTGGCGGAAGGCCCCGAGCTGTCCGCGCGCTACCCCGCCGTCGCCGCGCGCATCGCGCGCATGTCCCGGCCCTCGCCGTCCAGCGGCAAGACATGACGGGCGCGTCTGCGGTGCAGCCCCCCGCCGCCCGCCAGGCGCATCTGATCCTCGCCTTCGCGCTGCTGTACGTGTGCTGGGGTTCGACGTACCTGGCGATCCGGATCGCCATTGGCACCTGGCCGCCGCTGCTGATGGCGGCTGTGCGCTTCACCGTGGCGGGTAGCCTGCTGTACGCCTTCTTGCGCGTGCGGGGGACGCCCGCCCCGGCGCCGCGAAGCTGGGCGGCTGCGGCGCTGACGGGCGGTCTGCTGCTGGGCGTGGGAAACGGCTCGGTGTGCTGGGCAGAGCAGTGGATCCCATCCAGCGTGGCCGCGCTGATCATCGCCTCGACGCCGCTGTGGATGACCTTGTTGCCCTGGCTGGGGCGCCGGGCGCCGGCGCCGCCAGCGCTGGTGCTGCTGGGCGTGCTGCTGGGCCTGTCCGGCGTCGGCATCCTGCTGGGCGGGCTGCACGCCACGCCGGCGATCGCCGGTGGCACGCCGCCTTGGGCGGCGGCGGTCGTGATCGTCGCGACCCTGGCCTGGGCGGTCGGCTCGCTGTGGTCGCGCCACCTGCCCCTTCCCAGCTCACCGTTTCAATCGACGGCGATGCAGATGCTGGCGGCCGGCCCGCTGCTGACCCTGGCCGGCGCGGCGCGCGGTGAGTTCGGCCACCTGACCGCCGCCATGCTGGCCCCCACGCCGTTGCTGGCCATCGCCTTCCTGGTGCTGTTCGGCAGCATCGCCGGCTTCGGCTCTTACGTCTGGCTGCTGCGCAACACCACGCCCACCCGTGCCTCGACGTACGCGTTCGTCAATCCTCTGATCGCCGTGCTGCTGGGCTGGGCCATCGCGGGCGAGGCGCTGGGTTGGCGAACGTTCGTGGCCTCGGCGCTGATTGTCAGCTCGGTGGCCGCCGTGGTGCTGGGCTCGGCCGGGCGTCGCCGCAGCTGACGTCACGGCGGTCCTGCAGTCGTGGTGGTCCGCTCACACCGTTCGTGCACGGTGGATCTGGCCGACGAGCAGCTGGTGGTCCGCGGGCGCTGGCCGCGCAGCAACGCGGCGGTCCCAGCCTCTGCTCACGCTCTGATGGCTGTGAACCAAGGCCAGTCCGACCGGCCTCCCCCCCGAGTCACCGCGGCAGCAGGCCGATGTTTCGGGCCAGCTGCTGGAACGTCGCCACCGCCGGCGTGGGCCGCCGCGCCAGGGTGGGATCGCCGTCGAAGTCGATGGCGTACAGGCCAAACCGGCCCTGGTAACCGTGCGACCATTCGAAGTTGTCCATCAGGGACCAGTGCATGTAGCCGATGACGTTCACCCCCTTCTCGCGCGCGCGATCCAGGGCGTAGACGTGGGCGCGGATGAAATCGGGGCGAACGGTGCCGGCGCGATCGGCGATGCCGTTCTCGCTGACCAGCAGGGGCCAGCCGTAAGGCGCCAGCTTCTCCAGCATGCGCTCCAGCCCCTCGGGGTAGATCTCCCAACCCATGTCGTTGTGGGGCCGCTGCGGATCGACGACGATCTCGTACGGCGTCTCGCGTGACAGGTGGGAGCGCACCACGTGGCGCGTGTAGTAGTTCACGCCCAGCCAGTCCAGGCTGCCCTTCAGCAGCGGTGCCGGCTCGTCCAGATCGACCTGCATGGGCAGCGCCACGCGGATGCGCCCGCTGGCCAGCGCCTCGGGCACGGTCAGGTTGTAGAAGCGGTCGGCGATGCGCGCCACCACGGTGTCCAGCGGCCCGGACGACACGGGATCGAACACGATCACGTTGTGGGCCAGGCCGATGCGGGCGGCGGCGCCGTCACCGTCGGCGTCGGCGCGGTCATGCTGGCGCAGCGCCGCGGCGGCCAGCCCGTGAGCCAGCAGCAGCTGCACCAGCACGCGGCCCGCCCGTTTGGGATCGTGGACGCCCGGCGGCCAGTCCGCCGACAGGAAGCCCTTCGTCACGTAGACGTTCGGCTCGTTCAGGGTGCACCACTGATCGACGACGTCGCCGAACGCATCCGCCACCCGCCCGGCGAAGGCGGCGAAGGCGGCGGGCGCCCCGGACCACTCCCAGCCGCCCCGCGCCACCACCCAGTCCGGCAAGGTGAAGTGATACAGGTTCAGCATCGGCTCGATGGGATGGGGCGTCGCCGCGCGCAGGGCCAGCAGGATCTCGCGGTAATGCGCCGCCGCGTCGGCGTCCCAGGCGTCCTCGCGCGGCTCGAGACGACTCCACTCCACCCCCAGGCGGTAGACGTTCGCGCCCAGCTGTTCCAGCGCGCGCACGTCGTCTCGCCACCGGTTCCACGAGTCCGCGGCGCGCGCGGCGGTGGCGCCCCCCGCCACGTGGGGACGCCCGTCGGGATAGTGCCCGGCCTCCCAGGCCGTCCAGTCGTTGTGGTTTCCCCCCTCGGTCTGATAGGCGGACGTCGCCACCCCCAGCAGGAACTGCGGTCCCAGGCCCCGCAACATCACGTGCTGGTCGATGTCCGACTGCTTGTAGGCCAGGCGCGACCGGCATCCCGAGGCCGCGAGGGTGACAGCCACGACGCTGGCGGCCAGACAGCCCGCGCACCGCAGGCGCTTCACGCGTCCCCCCGGACCTGGTCGGGCTTCTTCAGGTCGGCGTTCTTCAGGTTGGCCTTCGGGGCGCCGGCCTTCTTCGGGTCGGCCTTCGTCAGGGCGGCCTTCGTCAGGGCGGGCTTAGCCGCCCCGGTCACGTAGCGGGCAGCGGCGCGCTCCAGCTCGCGCGCCACGCTGTTGCGTAGCTCGGGCGGCGACAGCACCTCGGCCTGATCGCCGAAGCTCAGCACCCAGCTGGCCAGCTCGACGGTCCCCTTCACGGCGACGGTCATGATCACGCCGCCCGGGACCCGCCGGAACTTCTGGGTGCGGTGCCACAGCCGGCGCGTCACGTAGCGCGAGACGCGCTCGGTGAAGAACACCCGCACCGTGGCGGGCGCGCCCTTGATCAGCCCGAACGCGCCCTCGCCCAGCTCGGCCGGATGAAAGTCGGCCGGGTAAGTGAACGCGTCCCCCCGCCGCCAGGACACGTCCCGAAAGCCGTCCAGCGCCAGCGTGCGCACCTGCCCGTGCGCATGGGAGAGGCCCGCCAGGTACAAGCCCTTCTTGTACACCAGCAGCGTGTAGGGCTCGAACAGCGCCTTGGTCTTCCCGGCGCCGATGCTCTGGTGGCGAATCTCCAGGCGCTCCTCCCGCAGCAAGGCCGTCAACATCTCGTTCACGTGCTCGATCCGCCCCTCGTAGATGTGGGGCGCCTCGTTCACGTCGAAGATCTTGCGATCCAGGTTGCGGGCCGCCACGAAGTCACGGCGCCGCAACGTCGCCTCCAGGCGGGCGAACACGTCGTCCAGATCCTCCTTGAATCCGGTGCCGGCCAGGAAGTCGAACACGCGTCGGGAGAGAAACAGGCTCAACATCTGGCTGGTGGTCAGGGTCAGCGTCTCCCGGCGCGCCGCCGGCATCAGCCGCCAGATCTTGCGCCGATCGACGACCTCCTCGTACAGCGGCTCGCCGGCGGCGCGCACCGCCTCGAGGTAGCGCAGCGCCGTGCGCACGCTGACGCCGAAGCGCTCGGCCAGATCGTAGACGGTGGCGCCCCCACCTCCGTCCAGCAGGGCCCGCACGCTCTGCAGGCGGAGGGCGGGGGCGTAGGGACCGGCGGCCCCCCGCCGGCTTCGCGGCGCCATGGGCTGTTTGGGGGGCGGCTTCATGGTGCGACGTATTTTGTCATAGATGGGCCTTAGGGTGTGAACCATGGAAAGGGGACACGAACCATGGACACGAAGAACGCCGGGAACACGGAAGGCAAAGCGGACACGGAGCGCCGTCAGGCGATTTCAGGGGCGATGGCAGAGATCGAGAAGCAGTTCGGAAAGGGCGCCCTCATGCGCCTGGGTGACGCGGGACCACCTGCCGAGGTTCCGGTGGTTCCGACAGGATCCCTCGGACTGGACCTAGCGCTGGGGACGGGCGGCCTGCCCCGGGGCCGCATCGTCGAGCTGTACGGCCCCGAGTCGTCCGGCAAGACGACGCTGGCGCTGCACGCGGTGGCCGAAGCGCAGCGCGCGGGCGGTGTGTGCGCCTTCATCGACGCCGAGCACGCCCTGGACGTGGGCTACGCCCGCAAGCTGGGGGTCCGCACCGACGAGCTGCTGGTGTCGCAGCCGGACTGTGGGGAGCAGGCGCTGGAGATCGTGGACACGCTGGTGCGCTCGAACAGCGTCGACGTGGTGGTGGTCGACTCGGTGGCCGCGCTGGTGCCGCGGGCCGAGCTGGAGGGGGAGATGGGCGACTCGCACGTGGGCCTGCACGCCCGCCTGATGAGCCAGGCGCTGCGCAAGCTGACAGGCGCCACCTCGCGCGGGAACACGCTGGTGGTGTTCATCAATCAGCTGCGCATGAAGATCGGGGTGATGTTCGGCAGCCCCGAAACCACCACCGGCGGCAACGCGCTGAAGTTCTACGCCTCGGTGCGTCTGGACATCCGCCGCATCGGCGCGCTGAAGGACGGCGACAAGGTGGTGGGGAATCGCACGAAGGTGAAGGTGGTGAAGAACAAGCTGGCCGCGCCGTTCCGCGAGGTCGAGTTCGACATCGCCTACGGGCAGGGCGTGTCGGTGGCGGGCGAGGTCATCGACCTGGGCGTGGAGGCGGGGTTGATCGAGAAGAGCGGTGCGTGGCTGTCGTGTGGCGGCGAGCGCCTGGGCAACGGACGCGACGCCGCTTGCCAGACGCTGGCAGGGCGGCCCGAGCTGATGGCGCGCTTGCGGGGCGAGCTGCTGGCCCGGGCGGGGATCGGCGCCGCCACCGACGCGGGCGCCCCGGTGACGCCGATCGAGACGCGAGGCAATCGCCGCGCGGCCTAGATTGTGGGCGGGGGGCTAGGGCATACTCGCGGCCATCATGCCCAAGCTGGAAGGTCTACGTGTCGTGCGATCCCCCATCGATGGTTACGGCGTCATGGCGACACGTAACTTCGCCGCCAACGAGGTGATCGCCGAGGTGGAGGGGGTCGCCTGGAAGGACGGCGACGGAATCGACGACAAGTACTCGCTGTGGATCGCGGACGGCCTGTACTTCGACATGATGGACCAGACCCGCTGGATCAATCATTCGTGCGATCCCAACGCCAGCCTGCGGACCGGCATCGATGCGAACGGTGAGGTCTTCGCCCGCGTGGTCGCGCGCCGGGCCATCAAGGCAGGTGAGGAGCTGTCGTACGACTACGCCTTCCCGGCGCATCTGGCCGAGCCCTGCCGCTGCGGCTCGCCGAAGTGCCGCGGCATGATCATCGACGAGGACGAGCTTCCGGCCGTGAAGAACGGCACCAAGAAGGCGGCGGCCGGCCTGTAAGAGCGAGGCGGCGGCCGGCCTGTAAGAGAGAGGCGGCGGCCGGCCTGTAAGAGAGAGGCGACCGCCGGTTTGTAAGAGAGACGCGGCCGCCGGTCTGTAAGAGACAGGGCTCCGCCGGCCTGTCGGCGTGGCCCTCCGCCCGGAGGACCCAAAAGCGCCGTGACGCCGCGCGCCTGACCGCCCGATTTTCCCGCCGGGCGGTCTCACGATCTGCCTCCCATCCGCCGATGCGGTCGGGGAAATGGCATTTTCTCGCGCAGCAAAGGGAGCGGCCGTGGGCGCTGTGGGCGCGTTCCTGACTCTGGTGCCGGCCCTGGTTCACGGCGCCGAGCCGGCCGAGCCGCCGGTCGCCGGCGCCGGGCGCGAGGGAGATTACCTGCGCCTGGTCCACGAGCGGATCCACGCGAGCTGGGTGGACGGGTATCTGCGCATCACCGCCTACGACGTGCTGGGCCCCGACTCCTCCACGCGCGAGACGGCGATTAGCGTGGTGATCCGCTGGGACGGCACGATCGAGCAGGCCGAGGTGGCGAAGCCATCCGACTCGCCCGACTTCGACGCGGCCGCCCTGAACGCCATCTGGACGTCGGCCCCCTTTCCCCCGCCCACCGAGGTGATGGCGGACGATGGCCTGGCCCACATCACGTGGCGGTTCGCCCGCAACTACCGGCAGTGCTCGAGCGCCAGCGTCGTGCACGTCGAGTACCCCCTGGCCATCGCGCTGCCCAAGCTGGTGGCGCGCGGTCGTCTGTCGGACGCCTTGCAGCGCATGAACGCCGAGCTGGACCGCGACGGCTGGACCGGCGGCGACTTCATCACGCCGTTCGCGCGCCAGTGGCTGGCGCGCCCCAACCTGAGCGACGAGCTGGACACGCGCGCCTCGGCGGCGCTGTCCACGGGCGGAGACGCCAAGCAAGACAAGCGGCTGCGCGCCGCCGTGCTGTCGCCGCTGACCGCGGCCGTGGCCGCCTCCGCGTTGCAGAAGCGAGGCGTGAACGTGGGCGCGCTGCTGGCGGCGGCGCTGGCCGACGGCAACGCCGAGACGACGCGCGCGGCGGTGGTCGTGGCGGCGCGCGCCGTGCCCGGCGTCACCAGCAGCTGCCCGGCCTGCGTGGATGCCCTGGCGGCGGCCGCGCTGGACCCGCGCCGTCCGGCGTCGGAGCGCATGGCCCTGCTGTCGATCCTGGGCGACATCGAGCACACGCACGTCGTCGAGATGGCCCTGGACAGCGCCGGCAAGGACGCGAACCCCGCCATCCGGGGCGCCGCGCTGCTGGCGGCGATGCCTCCGGGGCGGGGGCGGGTCGGCGTGATCCGCATGGCGCCGCTGCTGCACGATCCGTCGCCGGACCTGCGGGCGGCCGCCTCGGCGGGCGTGCTACGCGCGGGCGGCGACCTGGGCCTGGAACAACTTTATCTGCTGGCGCGCGAGCGCGATCCCCGCCCCCTGCTGGCGGCCGCCGCCGAGATGGCGCGCATGAACACCGAGGCGTCCGCCGAGCTGCTGGGCAAGTGGCTGAAGCGCAGCGATCGGTCCGTGCGCCGGGCCGCCATCCAGGCGCTGGCCGCCCGACATGACGGTCACGCGCGGGCGCTGGTCGACCCCATCCTGCAGGCCGCCGTGACCGATGCAACGGAGGATCCGGCAGTCCGTTTGCTGTCCATCCCCCTGGCGGACACGAAGCAGCTGGTGGCGATGAGCGGCGACCCGATCCTGGGCAGAGCGGCCTACCAGGCCCTGCTGCGGTTGAACGCCCGGCAGGAGGCGGCGCACTGGTTGCTGTCGAACTTCGAGGCGTTCCCCGCCTCCGAACGCATCGCGGTGCTGGGAGATTGGATCGCCACGCCCAAGGCGTCCGCGCCGGTCTCGGCGCAGCGGTAGCTCCGTCCGCGGGGTCGGCCGCCGCCCGTTGATGGCGCGCCCGTCGTACCGCCCGCGCTCTTCCCGCGCCGTCGCTCCGCTGGCGCCGTTGTCGCGCGCTCTGAACCATCTGGTATAAGGCCGCGAACCTTTCCAGGAGGATACGCGTGATCAAGACGACTGTTGCGGCGCTGTTGTTGACGTTGGGATTGGGCTCGGCGGCTCTGGCGGCCGAGAAGACCTATCAGGTGACGGGCCCCGTGCTGGAGGTCAGCGACACGGCGCTGACCGTGCAGAAGGGCAAGGAGAAGTGGGTGCTGGCGCGTGACAAGGACACCAAGGTCACGGGCGACCTGAAGGTCGGCTCGAAGGTCACCATCGAGTACACGATGAAGGCCACCACGGTCGAGGTGAAGGACGCGAAGCCGGCGAAGGGTGAAAAGGGTGAAAAGGCCGACAAGGCCGCGGCCGCTCCGGCCGCCCCCGCCGCGGCGCCCGCCGCTCCCGCGAAGAAGTAGTTCAGCGCGGTTCGCTAAACGGGGCCACGCTCGTCAGGGCGTGGCCTTTTTCATGTCTGCGCGAGACGCCGTCACGGGCAGGCAGCGCCGGCAGCGCAGGCTGGCGGCTCGGTGCCCCACACCAGGTTGCCGTTCTGGTCGTACAGCGTGACCGTGGGCGCGTCCTTCAGGCTCGTCGTGGCCATGTTGGCCGAGTAGTCGTTCGCTAAGTTGAACGCCATCCAGTTCGTGCCGTGGAACGCGGCCATCAGCGCTCCGGTCTGGCCGCCCGCGGCCAACGTACCGGACGTGAACCCGATCTCCAGGTACGTATCGGCCTTGGTCAGGGGGCTGGCCAGCGGCACCAGCTTCATGCTGACGGTCGGACAGCCACCAGGAAACGAGTTGCAGGTCGGCGGCGACACCAGCGTCTGCCCGTCCGCGGTGAACCAGTAGCGAATCTTCAGGTTGACTAGCGGGGTCGACGAGGTGCCGATGCTGACGATGTTGAAGTTCTCAGGACCAGCCTGCGCCCGCGTTCGTGTAGTTGTACTGCACCTTCCAGCAGGTCTGACAGCCGCTGTTCAGGCACTTGTTCGCGGTGCAGTTGGCGCTCTGGCAGTCACCCGCCACCATGCACATCAGATTATTCGCGCACCGGTTCATGGGCGCGCACGAGCCGCCGCAGTCGACGTCGGTCTCGGTCCCGTTCATGACCGTGTCCGTGCACGACGGGACGGCGCACGTCTTGGTCGTGGTGCCGCTGCACACCTTGCTGGAGCAATCGGTGGCGGCGGCGCACTTCTTCCCGTTCGCGCAGGGCGGGCAGGTCCCGCCACAGTTCAGATCCGTCTCGGTCCCGTTCTGAACCGCGTCCGTGCACGACGGCGCCGCGCACTTGCCATCGCCGCCGCAGACGCCGCTGGTGCAGTCGGCGGCCACGCCGCACGTCTTCCCGTCGGCGCACTTGGGACAGGTCCCGCCGCAGTTCAGATCGGTCTCGGTCCCGTTCTGGACGGCGTCCGTGCAGGAGGGCACGGCGCAGGTCTTGGTGGTGGTGCCGCTGCACACGCCGGACTGGCAGTCCCCCGCCACCCCGTCGGTGACGCACTTCTTGCCGTTGGCGCACTTGCCGCACATGGCCCCGCCGCAGTCGACGTCCGTCTCACTGCCGTCCGTCACGCTGTCCATGCAGGTGGCGGCGGCGCACACGCCGCTGGCGCAGATGGTGCCGGTGACGCAGTTCGCGTTGCTGGTGCCGCACATCTTCCCCGCCGCGCACTTCGTCGGGCACGAGCCGCCGCAGTCCGCGTCGCTCTCGTCTCCGTTCTTCACTGTGTCGGTGCAGCTGGCGGCGGCGCACAGTCCGTTCGCGCCGCACACCCCCGAGGCGCAGTCGCCGCCGGTGGCGCAGGCCTTGCCGGTGGCGCAGCGCTTGGCGGGCGCGCACGGGCCGCCGCAGTCGGCGTCCGTCTCGCTGCCGTTCTTCACGCCGTCCGCGCAGGTCGGCGCCGCGCACACCAGCGTGCCGGCGGTGCAGACCCCGTCCAGGCAGTCCGCGCCCACCGCGCACTTCTTGCCGTCGTCACACTTGGAGCAGGCGCCCCCGCAGTCCACGTCGGTCTCGCCGCCGTTCTTCACGCCGTCCGCACAGCTGTTCTGCTTGCACAGGCCGCCCGTGCAGCTTCCGCTGGCGCAGTCGGCGCCGGTCGCGCACATCTTGTTGTTCGCGCAGGGCGGGCACACGGGCCCGCCGCAGTCGACGTCCGTCTCGGTCTGATTCATCGTCAGATCCAGACAGGTCGGGACCGCGCAGGCGCCCATGGTGCATACCAGGCTGGTGCAGTCGCCGCCGGTGTTGCAATGGAAGGTGGGCCCGCACCCCGGGCACGATCCGCCGCAGTTCACGTCGGACTCGGTGCCGTTCTTGATCGCGTCGGTGCAGGAAGGCGCCGCGCACAGGCCCGCGGTGCACACACCGCTGAGGCAGTCGGTCCCCAGCACGCAGCCGGCCCCGTCCCGGCAGGCGCTGCAGCCGGCCCCGCCGCAGTCGACGTCGGTCTCGGTGCCGTCCTTCGCCTTGTCCGCGCAGGTCGCGGCCTGGCACAGGCCGGCGGTACACACACCGGCCAGGCAGTCGGTCGCCAACGCGCACGCCTTGCCCGTGGCGCACTTGGTGGGGCAAATCCCGCCGCAATCGACGTCCGACTCTCCCCCGTTCTTCACGCCGTCGGCGCAGCTGGCGGTGCCGCACACGCCGGCGGCGCACACGGAGCTGCGGCAGTCGGTGGCCAGCAGACAGGTCATCCCGTCCAGGCAGCCCAGGCAGCTGCCGCCACAATCGACGGCCGTCTCCGTGCCGTTCTTGATGCCGTCCTGGCAGCTGGCGGCCGAGCAATGCGCCGCCGTGCACACCCCGCTGTCGCAGTCGCGCGCCACCGCGCAGGACGACTGGGGGGGGCAGGCCGGGCAGGTACCGCCCCCACAATCGACGGAGGTCTCGATGCCATTTTTCACCTGATCCGTGCACGAGCCGGTCTCGCACACGCCGGCGGTGCAAACTCCGCTGCCGCAGTCAGGCGCGACCAGGCAGTTCTTGCCCTGCGCGCAGGGCGCGCAGGCGATGCCGCCGCAGTCGACGTCGGTCTCGGTGCCGTCCTTGACCAGATCCGAGCAAGTGGCCGCCTGGCAAACGCCCGCCGTGCAGGCGCTGCCCGCGCAATCGGTGGGGGCGGCGCACTTCTTCCCGTTCGTGCACTTCGGGCAAGTGGGGCCGCCGCAGTCGACGTCCGTCTCCAGGCCGTCGGCGACGTTGTTCGAACAGGGATCGGCGACGATGGGCACATCGGGGCCGACCGGCGTGTCCAGGCCGGCGTCCGGCGCCTGCCCCACGCGCGCGTACGGCGTGCTGGACTTGCCGATGCAGGCGGGCAGCGTCGCCAGGGCCAGGGCGAACAGCGCGGCCCAGCCGGCCGGAAATACCACCGGGCGGACCGAGGATTGAAGCCAGAGCCGAGGCAACTTCATGGCAACTCTCCTCACAAGCTAAGCAGAGGGGACGGGAAAAGCTGCGAGAAGCAGCGCTAGAGGCGCATGCCCACGCCCAGCGTCAGGTCGACGTTCAGCATGAAATTCGGCACACCGACGTTCGCCGTCAGGCTGGCCAACAGGTCGACGGCGCCCAGGCCGTAGGCGACGCCGCCCCCGGCGGCCAGCAACAGCGGCCCGCCGGTCACCGTGTCGACGCAGGTCGGTTCGGTGCCGCTGGAGCCGCAGTGCGTAGCCTGCGTGGGATCGGAGGGGCTGGGCGTGACGGTCAGCTTCACCACCTCGCGGATGGCCCCGGCGCCGATCCCGCCCTGCACGAACGGCCGCAGCTGGCCAGGTGACAGGTAATACGTGGCCTTGGCCATGACGGCGATCGCGGTGGAAGGCGGCGAGCACGACGTGGGGCACTTCGCCGACCCGGTCACTGGCGTGGTGCCGGTGATGATCTGCAGGCGCCCTTCCAGCGACAGCATCAGCTCGGGCGACAGCAGATAACCGGCCCCCAGCGTGATGTGCCCCAGGCGCGACGAGGCCAGGCCGCCTGACCAGCTGTTGTCCCCCGTGCCGTTCTGCGCGACGTCAGTGTTCGTATCCAGCTTGCCGCGGCCGATCCCGGCGCCGGTGCCCAGGCCCAGCGAGATGAAGAAGCTCTGGTCGCCCTCTTCCTTCGGCTCGGCCTTGGCGGGCGCCTTCGCCACCGGACGGACCGGGCGTCGCGGTTTCACCGCCTTGCGCTCGGCGGCCTTCTCGGCCTCGACCTGCTGCTTCGCCTCGTCGAAGGCCGCCTGCACCTCGGGGTTGAACAACCCGGCCGGCGCCGCGATGTCGGGCGTGATCTTCAGCGCCGTCTTGAAGTGCTCGATGGCGTCGTCCCGCTGCTGAAAGCCGGCGATCGACAGCATGCCCATGTAAAGATGCGCGCGCGCGTAGGCAGGATCGTGATCCAGCCCGCCCAGATCGCCCTTGGTCAGCGCCTGCTCCAGCAGGCTCTTCGCCTGATCGAAGTTCAAGCCGTCGAAGGCGTCGAGCGCCTGCTTGTTCAGGTCGTCGATGGCGGCCGCGTCGTCGGCGCGCGCCATGCCCGCCGCCACCACCGTGACCGCTCCGACGGCGAGCACCGCCGCCACCGTCGACCCCCTGAAACCAAACCAACCGATCGACCCAGCACGCTTCCAGGCAGGTTTCGTATCAGGCACGCTTTAGCCTCGGGGAACGGGAGATGGCAAGAGCATCCAGGCTCGAAAACTTAACACAGAACGCCCGATCCTCGCGAGACGCGGCGGCGCGATCGTGCGTGCAAATCGATGTACGCGCGCCACCTTCGCGCGCTTACAACCGCGGCACCGGTCGTGAAAATTACAGCTTCTGCGTGGTGTTCGCGGCGCGTTCCATGCGCGCGCGGGCGATGCGCGTCCGCTGTGCTCTGATCGCGTACCGGTAGGTCTGGGTGGCCTTGGGCGGGATGACCAGCGACGCCATGTACTTGGCCGGATCGACGTGACGATCGTCGAGGCGCAGCTCGAAGTGCAGATGGGGCGGCGAGACCTGCACGCCCGTTCGTCCCACGCGCCCTATCTCCTGTCCCGCCTTCACCGTGTCACCCTGGGTGACCACGAAACGATCGAGGTGCATGTAGCAGGTGACGACGTGCCGCTCGGGGGCGTGTTCGATGCAGACGTAGATGCCGCCCGGGCCCAGCTTGCGCCAGCGATAGCGAACGATCTGCGATGGCGGCACGGTCTTCTTGGGCGAGGTGGGCCCCCCGTTCACGCCGGCGAAGATCACGGTGCCGTCCGCCACCGCGCGCACCGGCTCGCCGATGGCGGCGCCCAGATCGATCCCCTGGTGGCGGCGGCGTCCCCCCGCGCGATCCTCGCCTGGTCCACTGGAGGCGACGCGCGGCGCGCCCTCCAGCGGCGAGATCAGCGGCACGGAGAAGACGGTCTGCACCACCTCGTCCGGGGTCTGCTGGTATCGCTGCAGCAGCCGGCGCCGGGCCGTCAGCGCCTGGTCCTCGCCGCCGCTGCCCCGCACCACGTCGCCCCAGATGCAATGGGCCAGCGGCCCCCGGTGGGGCACGCCATGAAACTTCTCGTCGTTCTCAACGTGGCTGTCCTGCCACATCTTGATCAGCTCGGCGCCCAGGCGCAGGTTCGTGTCGGGATCCAGCAACGACTTCTTCGTCCAGTCCTCCGGCTCGCCCGGCGGCTTGGGCGCGCCGGGGCTGCGGTACATCGAGGGAGAGATCTTCAGCAGCCCGTAACCGGCCGGCGTCTCGAGATCGGCGCGGCACCAGCTCTGCACGAACATCAGGCCCGCCAGCATGAAGGGATCGATCCCCGCCTGGTTCGCGGCGGCGAGCACCTTCGGTCCCAGGGCCTGGTCGGCCGGAACCTGGGCCAGCTCGGCCTCGCGCGGCTGCGTGTGCGCGCACAGGTGGTCGACCGCGGCCCGGAACAGCGCCGGATCGACCCGCTGCGGGGATTCGGGCTCGGCGGGCCACCGGTTCACGTCGCGCAGCTGATGCGCCGCCTGCGGCTGCACGGGCGGGCGGCGGGCGAGCCACGGGTGTACCGCGTGGGCAGCGCGGAGACCGAGGGGCGTGGTGCCGAACGGGAGACCGACCAGGGTCACCAGAAAAGCGGCAACGGGGAATGCACGTTGCAAGACCCCATTTATGTCACGAATCGGCGTCCGCGGATCAGGTTTTCCACAACCTTTCGTCCGTGGCGACGCCGGGTTCGCCCCCGGGTGCGGCCCATCACAGCGCCCAGGCCCGGGCTTTCGGGCGCGATCTCCTTTCGCGCATTGCGCAAATGGGGGCGCCGCCCGCCGAATCAGGACGCTGCCAGTCGTCCGGGCCAGCAAAGGGCCCAAGCCCCTTTCAGGCGTTCGTCGGCAATCCGAACCCGTAGGCGAACAGCGGATCGTACGGGGTGTCGCCCACGTTGATCGGAATGTCGGCTTCGGCCCGCGCCCACGAGCACGACAGCTTGCCGGTCGCCGGGACGGCGCCGAACAGGATGTCTGCCACGCCGCCCCCTTCCGACCCGGGCAGCCAGGCACAGACGAAGGCGGTCGCGTGGTCCAGCGCACCGCCCAGCACCAGGGGCCGGCCCGCCAGCAGCACGACCACCACCGGTTTGCCGGTGCCATGCGCCGCCGCCACCAGCGCCTGATCCGCGTCGGCCAGCACCGGGTGCGCCCGATCGCCCCGCCCTTCGGCGTAAGGATCCTCGCCCACGACCACGATGACGGCGTCGGCCTTGCTCGCGTCCGTCACCGTCTCGGCGAAGTCGACGTTGCCCTTGCCGATCGTCTCGACGATGCCCTGGCGCAGGGTCGTGCCGTCTGTCAGGTCGCCGTGACGCCCCTGCCAGCTGACGGTCCAGCCGCCGCACTGGGCGCCCAGATCGTCAGCCTTCGCGCCCACCACCAGCACGCGGGCGTCCTTGCGCAGCGGCAGCAGGCTGCCTTCGTTCTTCAGGACCACCACACTCTTCCGCACCGCCTGCCGCGCCAGCGCGCGGTGCGCGGGCGAGCCGATCTCCGGCAACAGCGCGCGCTCGCAGAACGGCTTCTCCCACAGCCGAAAACGGGCCTTCTGGCGCAGGATGCGGCGGACGGCGTCGTCGATGCGCGCCATCGGCACGCGCCCGGCGCCGACCAGCGTCTTCAGCACGCGGATGAACTCGCGGAAGTTGATGGGCACCATGACCATGTCGATCCCGGCGTTGATGGCGGCCTCGACGTCGTGGGTGTAATCGCCGGGCATCTTGTCGATGGCCTGCCAGTCCGTGACCACGAACCCGGGAAAGCCCAGCTCGCCCTTCAGCAGGCCGGTGATCAGGGCCTGGTTGCCGTGCATGGGCTGGCCGTTCACGCTGCTGTACGAGACCATGATGGTGGCGACGCCGGCCTGGATGGCCGCCGCGTAACCGGGCAGGTGAATGCGGCGCAGCTCGTCCTCGGTGACCCGGGTGTCGCCCTGATCCTTGCCGTGGAAGGTGCCGCCGTCGCCCAGGAAGTGCTTCGCGCAGGCCAGGATGGCGCTGCCGTCGCCAGCGTCCTGATAGCCGTGCACGGCCGCGGCGCCCAGCGACGCCACCAGCTCGGGCGCCTCGCCGAACCCCTCGTAGGTGCGGCCCCAGCGCTCGTCGCGCGGCACCGCCACGCACGGCGCGAACGTCCAGTCGATGCCCGTGGCCGCCACCTCACGGGCGGTCGCGCGCGCGACCGCCTGCACCAGCGCGGGATCGCGCGTGCAACCAAGCGCGATGTTGTGGGGGAAGATGGTCGCGCCCTTCACTCCGTTGTGACCGTGGACGGCGTCCACGCCGTAAAGCAGCGGGATCCCCAGCCGCGTCGACAGCGCCTGGCTCTGATAGGCGTCCGTCATGTCCGCCCACACGCCCGGCTTGTTGGGGATGGGCAGCGAGTCACCGCCGTTCAACACCGACCCCAGCAGGAACTTGTTGATCTCGGTGCCGTCCTGCAGGGCCGAGCGATCGGCCTGGGTCATCTGGCCGATCTTCTCGTCCAGGGTCATCTGCGCCAGCAGCGCCTCGAGGTCGGGCGCCGGAAGGCCGGCCCGCCGCGCGTCCGGCACGGAGGCGGTGTCGGGCCGCGGGATCAGGCATCCCGCGCCCAGGGCCGAGGCGGCCGCCAATCCGGCGCGCAAGACCGTGCGCCGGCTCGGTGCGGCGGGCACGGACAGCGAAGCCTCTCCCGTCAGGGCGCGGCCCTCCGCCTCGGCGCGACCCGGCGCCTCTTCGACTGACCCGTGGTGACGCCTGATCACGCGAGCTTCACGCCGTCAGCGCCGGCGCAGCGGGATGCTGCCCATGTCCATGGTCGTGGGGCCGTCGTCGGCCACGGCGACCGCGTCGTCGGTGCCGACCCAGCGGTAGCCGTCGGCCACCACCATGATGCCGTAGTGGGCCGCGCGCTCGAGGGGACGATTCGCCGCGAAGTGGCCCGTCGAGTCGGCCATGCCGGTGGTGAAGGCGACGCGCGTCAGGTTGTCGTCGTCGACGTCGCCGACGCTGGTGCCGGGCGCCAGGAACAGCACGATGGCGCCGGGGACGGCCAGGCCGCTCTGCGCATCCACCACCTGGCCAGTGACGGTGACCGCGCCGGCGCCCGCCTTCTCCGCCACCGGCGGCTCGGCGGGGGGCGCGGCCGCGCCCGCGGGATCCAGGCTCAGCGAGGCCATGATGGCCTCCAGGCTGGGACGCTGCGCCTCGAAGTCCTCGATGGGGGCCGCCACCTGCACCGACAGCGCGCCGTCGCCGCGCATGACCACCAGATCGATGGCGCGCATGACCACGGGGATGTCGCCCTTGCGACCGGGAACCATCTTGGGCGTGAACGCGAACGCCGAGTCGATGCGCGTTCCCTTGAAGGCGCCCACCTGCACGGGCTCCTCGTCCATGGCGTAGTAGAGCGGCAGGTGGCTGCTGGACCCGGCGGGCGTCTGTTGCGAGGGGGCCGCAGCGGCGGGCGCCTCCGCCGGCTTGGCGGCCGGGACCTCGGCTCCGTTCGCGGCCGGTGCCTCGGCGGCGTTCGCGACATTGCCGGCGGCCTCGGCCGGCGGCGGCACCGGCGCCACGCGCATCGTCAACCGGGGCTTGATGCGCCCGGGGCCCAGCAGATCCACCAGCACGACGCTGTCACCGTCGGCCGGATTCGAGGGCAGGTCCGTGACCGCCCAGCCCGCCGGATGCGACAGCGTCACGCCGTGCCAGCTGTACTTCACCATCTTGCGCGACAGGCTGCCCCGCGCGACGGCGCCCGCGATCAGCAGCAGCAACGGCACCAGCAGCGCGCCCAGGTTCCCCTTGCGCAGCACGTCCAGCATGCCGTTGTAGGCGCGCACGCGGGTCCCCATCGAGACGCCCGACACCAGCCGGGTGCTGGGAATTCCCTGCGGGTTCTTCATGGCGTCGCCTCGGGGACGGCGGTGGCGCGCCGCGCGTACGGCGAGCGCGCCAGGTGGCGATCGACCAGCGCCGACAGCAGCACGAAGATCAGGATGGCGAACACGGCGGCCGAGGCCAGGCCCCAGACCGGCCGGTAATCCAGCCCATGGCGGGTGGCGATCCCCTCGATCATCGTGAACATGCCCGACAAAATGATGGCGATGCCCAGGCCCAGCGACAGCACGCGGGTCTGGTGCCCCTCCGAGCCGATGAACTTGGCGCGGCCCAGCGCGTAGCCGATGACGCCCGACAGGCTGGCGTGCGCCAGCGTGGTGGTCACGCAGTTGATGGCCGCCGTCGTCAGCGCGATCTGTGGCGCGCGCGTCATCTGCGCGATGTTCAGCGCCGTCGCGAACCCCAGGCCGGCCGCCGTCATGTACACGATGCCGTCCATCGGCTCGTCGAACTCCGCCGACAGGTAGACGGTGTAGCGGACCACCACGTACTTCGAGACCTCCTGGGCCGGGGCCAGCACCAGGAACGCCGCCACCACCTCGATCAGCCCCCAGCGGGGCAGTGTCCCCCAGGACGAGACCTTGAACAGCACGTCGGTGATGAACACGGCGATGGGCGCGGCCACCAGCGCGCCCAGCAGGAACACCCCCACCACGTAGTGCGTGGGCTCGGGCTCGTGGATGTCGCGCAGGTAGAAGTAGACCATCCACAGCACCGCCGGGATCAGCGCCAGGGGCAGCGCCGGCGCGGCGCCCACCGCCGGGGCCCCGCCGCGCAGGCGATCGATGGCGAACACGATGACGACGAACGCCAGCAGCCCACCCAGCAGGATGGCTTGCGCCCGCAACGAGGCCCGGGCGCGCAACGCGCCACTCGGTGTGTCGATGACTTCACGCATGGGGAGACCGCCGGACGTTTTCGTTGGAGAACGGTGGAGAGCTCGGGGTGTCGAACGAACCGGTCAGGGGAATGCCTTTTATAGAAGCGCGGATGGCCCGCCCGCAAGGGACGTTGGTGATGGCGATGGTGACGACCCGCTCGAACGCCGCGCGCCGAACCGAACTGACAGGCCGACAGAACCGCGGCTGACCGCAGGACGAGGGCTGGCGGCGGCGCGGCGCGCGCGCGGAACTTGTCCCGCCCCCCTTGACCCGCACCCCACCCATGCGCCACACCTGCAAGGCCAGCCAAGGCCCCCCATGAACACCTCCGCCAGTGCCCCCCCCTTCGGGCGACCGCGAATCTTTCGCGATCCGGTGCACGGCGACATCACGTTCCCCCGCGGCCCCTTCCAGCGCCTGCTGGAGTCGGTCATCGACACCGAGATGTTCCAGCGGCTGCGCGGGATCCGGCAGACCGCGGTGATGAACCTGGTCTTTCACGGCGCCGAGCATTCCCGCTTCGTGCACTCGATGGGCGCCGCCCACGTGGCGGGACGGATGGTGGACGCCGCGGCCGAGAACAGCGGCCTCACCGTACCGGCCCGCGACCGCGAGGACACCGTGCTGGCCGCCTTGCTCCACGACGTTGGACACGGTCCGTTCTCGCATTCGCTGGAGGAGATCATCGGCCCGTCGTTCGCGCACGAACGCATGTCCGTGCGCATCCTGGGCGAGCCCGGCTCGGAGATTCACGCCCTGCTGGCCGCCTACGATCCCGACCTGCCCGGACGGCTGTGCGCGTTCATCGACCATCGCCCCGGCGCCGCCGCCGAGTGGCGCCACGCCATCGTCTCCAGCCAGCTGGACGCCGATCGGCTGGATTATCTCGCCCGAGACGCGCTGATGGCGGGCATCCGCACCCACGCCTTCGACCTGGGCCGGCTGGTGCGCTCGGTGGGCGTCATCGACGACCATCTGGTGGTGGACGCGCGCGCCCAGGACGTCGTCGAGGCGTTCTTGCTGGCGCTGGACCAGATGTACGGCACGGCCTACTACCACAAGACCGTGCGGGCGGCGTCGCTGCTGCTGGAGGCCACCATCGGCCGCGCCGTCCGCCTGGCCCGGGACGACGCGGCGGCGCGCGCCGCGCTGTTCCCCGCGCGCGACGGCCGGCCCGAGCCGTTCTATACGCTGCTGACCGAGAGCGAGCGGATTCCCCTGGCCGAGTACGCCCGGCTGGACGAGGCGTACGTCATGTCGCTGATGGCGACGTGGCGTGACGCAACCGACCCGGCGCTGGCCCAGATGGTGACCGATTACCGCACCCGCCACTTCCCCAAGATGGTGCGCCTGCCCGTGGAGACCGCCACCCTCTCGCGCGAGGCCTGGCAGCGCGCCGCGGAGGCGGCGCGCGCCATCTTCAAGGCCCGCCACCCCGAGCGCGATCCCGCGGACTTCGTGCACTTCGACGAGCCGGCGCGCCTGTCGTACCGGCGCTACGCCGCGGGCGCCAGCCTGCAGCCCATCCGCATCACCACCGCCGGCGGCGGCGCGCGCCCGCTGGAGGAGGACCCTCGCAGCATCGCCAACAACATCTCCACGCGCCTGTACTTCCCGCGGCTGTTCGTGCCCGAGTCGATCCGCGACGAGGTGGAGGCGGCGCTGGGGACCACGGCCGCGCCCTGACTCAGGGTCCGCAAGCCGTGGTCGGGTCGTTCCCGTGACAGCGCATCGCGCACGGGGCCTGGATCGCGAACGCCCCTAGATCGTGCGACAGGCCTTTCGTCACCTGACCGACCAGCGGATCGGGGACCATGTCGCCGGCGATGGCCAGTCCGTCGGCGCTCAACGGCTCGATCGACATCAGATACGGCCCGGCCGGGATGAAGAACGGCGTGATCCCGTCGTGGCGCCCGCACGAGAACCGGCAGGCGGTGTTTCCGGCGCAGGGGTCGGCCTGGGTCGGATTGTCGGGCGGACCACCCAGCTTCAGCTGCACGTACGCGATGGGCGGCTCCGCGCAGGCGCAATCCGTGATCACGCCGCGCCCGTCCGCCGCGAAGACCGTCCACTCCACCTCGACCGAGCCGCCGTCGATGGACACGCAGCCGGCCGCGCCCGCCAGCAGCGACAGCGACCCCAGCGTGAGCGTGGCGGCGAGAGGGCACTTCATGGCGGCGTCGCGCGCTGATGCTACCAGACGGGCGCCGGCGAGCGGTCAGGCGCCATTGGGGTGCGAGGGCGGCTCGGCCTCGTCGGGCGAATTCAGCGGGGTGGCGGGCAGATGCAGCTTCTCGCGGCGCACCCGCAGCACCTCGCGGATCAGGATCTGCAACGCGGCCGCTGCCGGGACCGCCAGCACCGCCCCGATGATCCCGGCCAGCTCACTGAAGAACACCACCGACAGCAGCACCACCAGCGGGTTCACGTGCACGGTCCGCTTGAACACCAGCGGCGACAGGATCTGCCCCTCGATCTGTCCGTAGACCACGTAATAGATGGCCGTGGCGATGCCGAATCCGGTGCCTTTGGTGGCGAAGGCGATCAGCGTCACCGTGGTGCCCATGACGGCGGGACCGGCGTACGGCACCATGCTGGACAGGCCGCTGACGATGCCCAGAGGCAGGAAGAACGGGATGCCGGCGATGGCCAGAAACGCGGTGGTGCACGCGGCGTTCGCGAAGCAGATCACGCCCAGGCCCATCAAGTATCCGCCGATCGAGGCGTAGGTCTTCTCGACGATCACCGTGTAGCGCGGCCGCCGGGAGGGCATGGTCTCGCGCAGCCATTCGTGCACCAGATCGCCGCCGAAGATCAGCATGAAGATGGCCAGCACCAGCACGGTGACCACCGCCGCGACGCCGCTGAGCACGCCGCCCAGCAGGCTGAGGATGGGAGCGGCCGTCTCTTCCAGCATCTGGGGCAGCCGCTGCTCGAACGACAGCAAGCTCTTGGCGATGTGCAGCCGATCGTCGAGCGCATGGAACACGCGGGTGCCCCGCGCCTTGTGAATGATGTCGGGCAGTCCCAGCACCAGCGCCTTGCCCTGGTTCACCGCCGGGGGGATCACCGTGAACCCCAGCCCCACCACCAGGCAGAACGCCGCCACCAGCACGGCGGCGATGGCCCAGCCTCGGGGGACCCTGCGGCGCATCAGGGCCGCCACCCCGTGGTTCAACGCCACCGCGATCATCACCGCCGCGGCGGTCAGCGTGAGGGCCAGCAGCGTGCGGGCCACGAACTCCACGGCCAGCCAGGTCAGCAACACGCCGCCCACCACCATCACCAGCGTCCGCGGCGTCACTTGCAGCCGTCCCGGTTCGCGCACATGCGCCCGGCGTTCGCGCGGTTCGGGGGCTGAGGGCGAGGGTGACGGTGCGCTCACGATCCCCTCAACGTATACCGCCCGCTCGGCCCGAGAAAGGCTTGGGCGGCGAACGACCGTGAAACGATCGGCGATCGCGAGGAGCGGCGGCGCGTTCTGTCGTTGCGGTCAGGCCGGTATCAGTGGAGACTCCCGGCCGCATGTCCTCGCCGCCCCTGTCCGAAACCGCCGCCGCGCCGGTCCCTCGCTCACCGCAGGGGGCGAAGATGATCCGCTTCGCGATCCCGGCGATCCTGTCTCTGGTGGCCGACCAGGCCTCCAAGCAGTGGGCGCGGGCGGCCCTGGGGCCGGAGGGCTCCGGCCGGTCCAAGGCGGTCATCGGCAAGGCGCTCTCCTTTCACTACGCGGAGAATCCCGGGATCGCGTTCAGCATGTTCCGCGATCTTCGCGGGGGGCGCTTCGTCCTGGCGGGGCTCGCCATCGCGGCGCTGGTGATGGTGATGCGCTACCTGCGCAGCACGGACGCCGGGCAGCGCACGCTGCATGTGGCGCTGGGGCTGATAGCGGGCGGTGCGGTGGGGAACCTGCTCGATCGCCTCATCTATGCGCGGGTCGTCGACTTCATCCTGGTCGACGTCGGGGTGTGGCCCCTCAACCCCTGGCCGGTGTTCAACGTGGCCGACATCGTGCTGGTGGTGGGGGTGGGCCTCATCGCGCTGGACATCCTGACCAGCCGGCGCGGGCCCAGCTCGGCCGTGACCGCGCCTCCAGCGGCCCGCTCGTAGCGAAACCGCTGGATCTCCACAGGATTCCGGCGCCGGCGGGGACCTCCCGTCGCGGGCGCTGCGATCGCCTGGAAATTGATAATCAAAGTCAGTATCATGTCCATCATGACTGGCTCTCCCACCAACCCGGCGGCGCGCGCGCGTTTGCGAGCCGGGCTGTGGGCCTGGCTGGCGCTGGGGCTGGTGGGCTGCGCGGGCGCCCCCCCGCCCCCCGTGCTGATCGCCGGCCCGGGGCAGTCGCTGGAGCAGCTGTCCGCCGGGCGCAGCCTGTTCACGAACCACTGTCAGGGCTGCCACGCGCTGCCGGAGCCGGGACAGCTGGCGCCCGGCTCGTGGCCCGCCGAGGTGGCTGGCATGGGGCGCAAGTCGGGTCTGTCGGCCCCCGAGCTGGGCCTGGTCGCCGACTATCTGGTCGCGGCCAGCCGCGCGTCCCACGGCGCAGCCACCACGACGCTGGTCGCTGCCAACCGCCCCGCCCACTGACCGCGGCTCAGGCCCCGCTGCCGTCGTCAGTCGTCTTCCGCTGGTCCAGTACCGCCGGCTTGCGCGGAAGATAGAGGGGCCGCACGTCCACGCCGCGCATCCCGGCGCGGCGCGCCGCCTCCAGGCCCAGGTCGGTGTCCTCGTAGACCGTGCAGCGGGCGGGGGGAACGCCCATGCGCCGGGCGGCCTCGAGGAAGACGTCCGGTTCAGGCTTGTGCCGGGTGGTGTCCTCGGCCGCCACAATGACCGGAAAGAAGTCCGCCAGGCCGATCTGCAGCAACGTCCGCTCCACCATCTGCCGGCCGCCGCCCGAGGCGATGGCGACGGGACCCTCTTCGCGACAACGGCGGGCGATCTGCACGACCGCGTCGATGGGGCGCACCTCCGTGAAGAGCGCCATCACCGCCTCTTCCTTCTCGCGGGTGATCAGCGCCGCATCCACCTCCAGCCCCTGCTCGGCGATCAGGGTGGCCGCGATCTTCGACGTGGGCACCCCGCCCATGGCGTAGAAGCGCGACTCCGGAAATTCCAGGCCGTGACGGCCGGCGACCTGCTGCCAGGCCCGGAAGTGCACCGGCATCGTGTCGGCCAGCGTCCCATCGAGGTCGAAGATCGAGGCGGTCGGCGGCGCGTCGTTCGTCCCGCCACCGGCCCGCGAGGGCTGCTCGCCCGAAGCGTCTCTCTGCTGTTTCACGTCATCTGGCACGGGCCGCACTGTGAAACTGTCTCCCCGCCGGGTCAAGTGCCGGCCAGCGGCGCGATGCCTGCTGAGGTCGGGCGCAGCGCGGAGCGGGGTCCAGGAGGCCTGGAACTGTGAAGAACTGTGAATTGCATAAGGAAAGGCGCTCGCGATTCCTTGGGTTAGACTGCGCCGGATGCGCGTTTGTCCGCAGTGCCAGACGTCCTACGCCGACGGCGTGGACGTGTGCGCGGTCGACGGACAACGCCTGGACGAAGGACCGGCCGTGGCGGCGAACGCCGGCAGACGGACGGGCGCGCAAACCATCGTCGAGCCGGCGTCTGCCGTGTCGGGAACGGCCGCAACCGTGCCCGATCGGGAGGCCGGTGTTGCCGCCGCCGTGGCCACCGCGGCCGCGAGCGAGGGCTTCGACTCGCTGGTCGGCGCCACGGTGGCCGGCCGTTACCAGATCATCCGTCGCATCGGCGAGGGCGGCATGGGCGCCGTCTACGAGGCGAGGCACGCCATCATCGGCAAGCGCGTCGCCGTGAAGGTGCTGCTGGAGAAGTTCCTGACCAAGAGCGACTTCGTGGCCCGCCTGCTTCAGGAGGCCCGCCTGGCCAGCGCCATCGGTCACGAGCACATCGTCGACGTCACCGACTTCGGCACCACCGACGACGGCCGCGCCTTCGTGGTGATGGAGTTCCTGGAGGGCGAGTCGCTGGCGCAGCTGGTGATGCGCGAGGCGCCGCTGCCGGTCGAGCGCGCGCTGCGCATCGCGCGCCAGGTGGCGAGCGCCCTGGGCGCCGCGCACGCCAAGGGCATCGTCCACCGCGACATCAAGCCCGAGAACATCTATCTGATCCAGCGCGGTGACGGCGACTTCATCAAGGTCGTCGACTTCGGCATCTCGAAGGCCGTGAAGTCGACCCAGGGCGACGACGCGCCCGACTACCGGCTGACGCACACGGGCCTGTTGCTGGGCACGCCGCTTTACATGTCGCCCGAGCAGGCGCGCGGCGAGGAGGACCTGGATCATCGGGTCGACGTCTGGGCGCTGGGCGTGTTGCTGTACGAGTGCCTGACCGGCGAGGTGCCGTTCCGCGCCAACAATTACCTGGGCATCATCTCGCAGGTGCTGACGCACGAGGCGCTCCCCCCCTCGAAGCTGCGCCCGGAGCTCGGCATCTCGCAGGCGGTCGAGACGGTGGTCATGCACGCGATGGAGAAGGATCGCGCGCGCCGCTACGCCAGCATGGCCGACGTGGAGGCCGACATCGATCGGGTGCTGGCGGGCGATCAGAACGTGGTGGGCGCGGGCACGCGCCTGCTTCCTTCGACGACGCCGTCGCCCGGCAACCCGGCGCGCGGCCGCATCTGGGTGTGGGGCGCCGCCGTGGTGGCGCTGGCGACCGGGGTGACGATGGCGCTGGCGCGGCCAGAGCCGTCGCAGCCTGTCAAGACGGTCACGACCGCCCCCCCGCCGGCGGCCCCGCCTCCCCGGGTCGCCGGTGCCAGCACAGCGCCGGCCGGGGAGCCCGAAGACACGCCCCCCGCGGCGGCACGGGACGAAGCGGCCACCGAGGCGCGCGCCGCTCGGCGACCGGAGCATCCGGGCAACCGCCCGCCGCATACCAAGGTCGATCGTCCCATGGCGCACGACGCGAAACGCCTGCCCCCCGCGTCCGTGACCCCAGGGTCCCCGCCGCGCACCTCGGACGAGGTGCTGCGCGGCGCCCTGCCCAGCCGCTCGGGCGAGGGCTACCCGGAATCCCCTTGAAGGCGACCGCCCGCCTCCCGCGCTTGCTGGCGCTGTCAGCGGCGCTGTCATTGCTGGTCACGATGTCCCCGGGGACCGCCGGCATCGCGCGCGCCGACGAGGCCACCGACGTTGCGCGCGGTCACTACGAGACGGGCCTGCAGCTGTTCTACGCGCGCGAGCACGCGCAGGCGCTGATCGAGTTCCAGCGCGCCCACGAGGTGAAACCGCGCCCCGCCACGCTGTTCATGATGGCGCAATGCGAGTACCTGCTGGGGCAGCTGCGCCAGGCGCGGGAGCACTACGAGGCCTACCTGGCGGAGAGCCCGAACGGCGAGTTCGTGGAGGTGGCGAAGGATCGCATCACCAGCATCAACCGGCGTCCCGCCACGCTGGTCATCAACACGGTGCCGGACCAGGTCGACGTGCGGATCGTCTCCGCCGACCCGCCGGCCGACGGCGCCGCCCCGCCCCCGGCGGTGACGGGCCAGGCCCCCAACAACTTCTCCGTGCCGCGCGGGCGCTGGACCATCACGGTGTCGAAGACGAACTTCCAGACGCAGAAGCTGACGGTGCAGCTGTCGGTCGCGGAGACCAAGCCGCTGTTCTTCAAGCTCGAGCCCATCCCCGCGCGCCTCGAGGTCGAGACGCAGCCCGCGGGTGCGACCCTGTACGTGAACGGCAACCGCGCGCGCAACCCCTACCGCCAGGATGTGGCCCCCGGACACTTCGAGCTGTTCGCCGAGGCGCCGTATTACAAGGACCGCACCGAGGAGCTGACGCTGGGCCCCGGCGACCGGCAGCTGCTGACGGGCCCCTTCGCGCTGCGCCTGACCTACGTGCAACGCTCGGGGCGGCCCGAGCTGGTGGTCGCGTCCGCGATCATGGGCGCGCTGGTGGGCGCGGGCGCCGTCGCCGCCGGGTTGGGGTCACACCTGGACGAGACGAACGTGTCATCGCTGGGTCTGGCCTTCGGCGGCGCGCTGACCGGGGCGGTGGCTGGCGTTCTGGTGTCGAACAACATCGTGCCCAACTACATCGCCGACAACCGCGGCCTGTTCGTGATCGGCGGGATGTGGATCGGCGCCGCCGAGGGCGCGCTGACGGGCATGGTGGTCCGGCAGGCCATGATCAAGGCCACCACGGATACCGACACCACGACCAACAGGCCGCTCCTTCCCCCTTACAAACACGCCGACCTGGGCGGCGAGCTGCGCGGCGCCTTTCTGGGAAGCCTGCCGGGGCTGCTGGTGGGCACGGCGGTCGGCGCCCTCTTCACCGATCGCGCGCCCACATATGGCCGGGTGGCGCTGATTCAAAGCGCCGCTCTGGGAGGCGCGATCGCCGGCTCTCTCGGCGCGGTGGCCCTGCGCTGGCGGCCCTTCCCGCTCCAGACGGCGGCGACGACGGCGACGACGGCGGACGGCAAGCCCGACCCGTTGAGCTACAAGCTTCAGGATTCCCACTCGGTGCTCGATCTGTCGCTCCCCGCGTTGATCGGGCTCAACGCCGGTCTGGGCGCCGGTCTGCTGGGAGCGTACCTGCAGGACGAGTCCCAGTACGGCCCCAGCTGGGAGCGCATCGGCCTGATCGATCTCGCCGCCGGCGCGGGCGCACTGGCAGGCGGCATCGCCGCGTGCGTGGCGGATAGCGCCTGCGTCACCGGTGACAATTCCAGCCGCACGGCGGATGGCGGTCGCAAGGCCCGCTCCCACGCGGCCACGCTTTCGTTGCTGTCGGGCGGCGTGGGCCTGGTGGCGGGCATCATCTTCACCCGCAACGTCGACAAGGCGGCACCGCCCCCCTCCCCGAACGCCACGCCGCCCCCTTCCGTGGCCCTGCTGCCCGCCTCTGACGGCCGCGGCGGCATCATGCCGATGATGTCGGCGCTGGGTTCCTTCTAGCAGGCCGGAGCGTCACACGCATCGAGGGCCGACAGGCCTTGCCCAAGCGAGGCCGTCACACCCGTCGAGGGGAGGGTTTGGGAACCCTCCCAGGGTTCCCATTACGACGACACCCCCATCGGTCGCGTCGAGGGCGGATGGGCTTTGCCCAGCCGACCTCATCGCGGGAGGGTTTGGGAACCCTCTCAGGGTTCCCATCACTTAAACGGCGAAGCCCAGCGCCGCCAGCTCGGCGGTCAACCGCTCGACCTCGCGCCGTACCGCCGCGGGCGCGGGGCCGCCGATCACCGTGCGCGCCGCCACCGCCGCCGCCGGATCGAGCGCCCGCAACAGCGCCGGCGTCAGGCGGGCATCGATCGCCTTCAGATCATCTGCCTCCAGGGCGCGCAGCGTGATCTTCTTTTCCTCGGCGCGGCGGACCAGCTTCCCCACCAGCTCGTGCGCCTCGCGGAAGGGCATGCCGCCGCGGACCATCTCCTCCGCCAGATCGGTGGCGCCCAGCGCCGGATCCTGGGCTGCCGCGTTCATGCGCGCGGTGTCGAACTGCAGCCCCTCGATCAGGCCCGGCAGCACCGCCAGGCTGACCCGCGCCGTCTCCACCGCGTCGTACAGCGGCTCTTGCGACTCCTGCAGATCCTTGTTGTAGGCCAGCGTCAGCCCCTTGCTGAGCGTCAGCAACGCCACCACGTCGCCGATCACGCGCGCCGGCTTGCCCCGCAGCAGCTCGGCGATGTCCGGGTTGCGCTTCTGCGGCATCAGCGAGCTGCCCGAGCAGTAGCCCTCGCCCAGCTGCACGAAGCCGAACTCCGTGGTCGACCACAGCACCAGCTCCTCGCCCAGGCGCGACAGGTGCACGCCCAGCAGCGCGCAGGCGAAGGCGATCTCCGCCGCGAAGTCGCGATCGGACACGGCGTCCATGCTGTTGTGCGTGGGCCCGGCAAAGCCCAGCTCGCGCGCCGTCTGCTGGCGGTCGATGGGCAGGCTGGTGGCCGCCAGGGCGCCCGAACCAAGCGGCAGCTCGGCCGCGCGGCGGGCCGCGTCCAGCAGGCGCCCGCGGTCGCGGCCCAGCATCTCGGCGTACGCCAGCAGGTGGTGTCCCAGCGTCACCACCTGGGCCCGCTGCAGATGGGTGTAGCCCGGCAGCAGCGTCTCGGCGTGCGTGCGGGCCTGCCGCACCAGCGCGACGCGCGCGTGATCGATGGCGTCCGCCAGCTCGGCCGCCGCCGCCCGGGCGTACAGGCGCAGGTCGGTCGCCACCTGGTCGTTGCGGCTGCGCGCGGTGTGCAGGCGCCGGCCCGGCTCGCCCACCAGCGTGGTCAGGCGGCTCTCCACGTTCATGTGGATGTCTTCCATGGCCGGGTCCAGCTTCCGCTCGCCGCGCACGAACTCACCGGCCACCCGGTCCAGACCCGATACGATCGACTCCGCATCGGAGGGGGAGATCAGGCCCACCGAAGCCAGCATGCGGGCGTGCGCCTGACTTCCGCGCACATCGTCGGCCAGCAAGCGGCGATCGAAGTCGACGCTGGCGTTCAGCGCCGCCGCGGCGGGGTCCATGGCCGCGCCGAAACGCGCGCCCCGGCCGCCGCTCGGCGGTCCGCTTTTGCCCGCATCCTTGCCCGTATTGCCTGCGTCGGACGACATCGGCGCCTTATACCAAAGCGTCGCCCATCAAACTGTGCCAACTCGGGCCTCTGCGAACTGGCGCGCACGCACTTGCGCTAGTACAGTTTCATTAGGGCATCCGCGAATGACTGGCCCAACGAAGGAGGAAAAAGGCATGGCGAAACGTATCTCCACGGACCGGTTGGATTTCACTTCGCAATCAAACCCGCTTGGGATCAAGGAGGCCAAGCGCGCCTGATCCGGGGTCCCCACCCCGTGTGATGGAGGCCGGCGACCCTGGGTCGTGGCATCCGTCGCAGCAGTCCTCTTCACGGACCAGCTGTTCGTAAGGCGTCCGAGCCCGATACGGACGGAACCCGCCGCGCTGCGAGGCTCGCGCAGCTCGGCAAAGATGGAGCGGTGCCTCGAGGCACCAGCTCACGACCAGTCCTATAGCGGATGACACGCGCCGGTGAGCCAATGGTTCCCGGCGCGTTTTTTTTGTCCGCGCCGACTTCCGGCGAGAATGCCTGCGCCGGACGTCGCGTCCCATTTTTCGGAAGGAGTCCCGCCCCATGAAACGCGCCATCTATTTCTTCGCCCTGTCGCTGTGCCTGCCGGTCGGCGGTCGCGCCTTCGCCGGTCCCGAAGAGCATCACGAGCACGAGATGCGCAAGGAAGAGCACGAACGCGAGAAAGAGCATCGAGAAGACCGCCGCGAGGACCGTCGAGAAGAGCGGCGGGAAGAGCACCAAGAGGAACGGCGCGAAATGCGCCGCGAGGAACGGCACGAGATGGGCCCCCGCATGGCGCCGCCGCGCGGACCCGTCGAACGCTTCGAGCGCCGCCCGGGCTTCGTGTGGTCCCCGGGTTATCACGAGTGGCGGGATGGCCGCTACGTCTGGGTCGGCGGCCACTACGAGGCGGAGCGCCCCGGGTATCGCTGGATGGCCCCGCGCTGGGAGATGCGCGAGGGCGGTTATGTCTTCGTGCCCGGCTCGTGGGTCAGCGTGGGCGTGGTCGCGGAGCCGAGCGCTCCCCCTCCGGCGCCCGTCGCCGAGCGGTGGGCCCCCCGGCCCGGTTACGTGTGGATTCCCGGCTATCACGAGTGGCGCAACGGTGCCTATGTCTGGGTGCCCGGTCACTACGAGGCCGAACGTCCCCGCGAGGTCTGGGTGCCCGGTCACTGGGACCGCATGGGCCATCGCTACGTGTGGGCCCCCGGTCACTGGACGGCGCGCTGACGCTGCCCCGCCGGGGGGGGCACGCCCCCCTCGGCGAGGGTCCGCCCGCCGTCGGGCAGGGTCCTGGAACAGGTGACATCGCGGCGCTGTGCCATTATGCTGGCCGACCACCGTGGACGGGGATTCGTCGACAGCGTCCGTAGCAACCAGCGCGCTTCCTGCGCCCGTGGACCGTCCCGAGGCGGCCGCGGACATCCCTGCCATCGTCGGGGAGGAGTTGTCCCTGCTGCGCCTGGTGCTGAAGAAGCTGGGCGGCCTGCCCAAGCGCGTGCGCACGCAGGTGGACGACGCCGGTGCCCTGATCGAGCTGCGTGACGCGCTGGCCGAGGCGAAGCCCGAAGATCAAGGCTCGATCCTCGAGCAGATGCACCGGATCGAGGCGCTCTCCAAGCAGCGTGGCAAGGGCGATTCGCCCCCCATCGACCCGCGCTCCCCCTACTTCGGTCACCTGCGGCTGGAAGAGAACGAGCGGCGGCGCGACGTGCTGATCGGCGCGCGCAGCTTCGTCGAGCCGGGCGGAGGGGTGCAGATCGTCGACTGGCGAAACGCCCCCATCTCGCGGCTGTTCTATCGCTACGAAGAAGGGGACTCGTACGAGGAGCGCATCGGTGACCGCGTGGTCGAAGGCGAGATCGTCGCCCGGCGCACCGTGGCCATCGTGGAGGGGGAGCTGCGGCGCGTGGCCTCGCCGCACGGAACGTTCGCACGCGACGCGCGCGGCAACACCTGGCGACAGGTGGGTAGCATGCAGGCGAAGCTGTCCGTCGCGCGCGACGGTACGGCGACGCTGACGCCGGCCGTGGCGACGTCTGGTCAGGCGGGCACCCCTGGTCAGGACGGTCCTGCCGGGGCGGCGCGCGGCCGTCTGGGCCTGGACGAGCGGGGCGCCCGTCGGGTCGACCGCCACCTTCCCGCCATCGCGGCGCTGATCGATCCCCGGCAGTTCGAGCTGGTCACCCGGCCCAGCTCGGGTCTGATCGCCGTGCAGGGCTCGGCCGGCAGCGGCAAGACCACCATCGGCCTGCACCGCATCGCCTACCTGGCCTTCGCCGACCCGGGCCGGTTCCGGGGCGACCGCATGCTGGTGGTCGTGTATCAGCGGGCGCTGGCGACCTACGTATCGCGCGTGCTTCCCTCGCTGGACGTGCCCGGCGTCCCGGTGCGCACGTTCGCTGACTGGGCGGGCGAGATCCGGCGGGCCAACTTTCCGCTGCTGCAGGCGCCCGTGTTCGACGAGACGCCGGCGGTGGTCATGCGCGCCAAGGCGCACGGCTCGATCCTGAAGATCCTGGCCGACCGGCAGCGGACACTGGCCGACTGGTGTCGCGCCGAGCTGGCGCGCGAGCTGGAGGGCCGGCCGGGCGCGGAAGAGGTGCTCGGGCTGTGGGACGCCAGCGCGAAGCTGGACGGCGGCCGGACGCGGCCCGTCGACACCCGCGTCACCGCCCTGTCGCGCTGGCTGAAGGAGACGACGACGCTGGACCCCGCCACGCGCAACGCGCTGGAGTCGGTGGGGCGGCGGCTGCGCGCCCGCACCCGCGACGTGGTGGGCGAGTGGGCGGCCCTGCTGACCGATCGGCGCGCCCTGGAGGAGGGCTTCACGCGTCACGCCCCGGGGCTGTTCACGCCGGGACAGCTGGACGACCTGCATCGCTGGTGCGTGGAGCGGGACCGCCTGCGCACGGCCGGGCGGGATCCCGACGAGGACGCGGAGACCTACGCGCTGGATCCCGAGGACGACGCGCTGCTGTTGCGCATCTACCAGCTGCAGCGGGGCGAGCTGCACGGGGCCAAGGGGCCCCTGGCCATCGAGCACCTGATGGTCGACGAGGTGCAGGACTTTTCGCCCATCGAGCTGGCGGTGCTGCTGGAGACGACGACGCGGCAGCGGTCGGTGACGCTGGCCGGCGACGTGTCGCAGGCGATCGCGCCCGAGCACGGCTTCACGAACTGGTCGGATCTGCTGGACGACCTGGGCATTCCCCACGAGAAGGTCGAGCCGTTGCGCGTGTCGTATCGTTCGACGCGCGAGATCGTCGACGCCGCCGAGCACGTGCTGGGGCCGCTGATGGGCGACATCCGTCCGGTGGCGCCGCGCACCGGCGGTCCGGTCGAGTCGTTCGGCTTCACCTCGGCCGGCGAGGTCACGGAGTTCCTGTCGCATGCGCTGGGTGAGCTGATGCGCGCGGAACCGTCGGCGTCGGTGGCCCTGATCGCGCGTCACCCCGAGCAGGCGCGCCTTTATTACGACGCGCTGGCTGCAGCCGAGGTGCCGTCGCTGCGGCTGGTGGCTGACCAGGACTTCGCGTTCACGCCCGGCATCGACGTGACGGACGTGCGGCAGACCAAGGGGCTGGAGTTCGACATCGTCATCCTGCTGGAGGTGACGGAGTCCGGATACCCGGCCAACAGCGAGGCGCGGCGGCTGCTGCACGTGGCGATGACCCGTGCCGCCCATCAGCTGTGGGTCACGTACACCGGCGCCCCGTCACCGTTGCTGCCTGACAATCTTCGCGGCCTACCATGACGAAGGTGTTCGGGGGGTGGGCGGCGGTCACGGTCGCGGTGTTCGGGGTCGCGTTCGCTGTGGGGGCCGGGTCCGCCGACGCGGGTTCCGCCGAGACAGGGCCGCTGGCTCCGGTGGCGGCGGGCAGCGTTGCCGCGCCGGCGCCGGGCGGGACGGCCGCGGTACCGCCGCGGGCGAACATCGACTGGGCGAAGATGAGCCGCGCCGAGCGGAAGGACTACATGAAGACGGTCGTCCTGCCCAAGGCGCAGGAGATGTTCACGTCGTTCGATCCCAAGCAGTTCAAGCACGTGACCTGCGGGACCTGCCACGGCGACGACTACGCCCACGGGACCTACAAGATGCCCAACGCCGACCTGCCCATGCTCCCCTCGAGCGCCCGCGGCTTCAAGGAGCTGCGCGACCGCTCCCCGGAGATCGTCGCCTTCATGAGCACCCGCGTGAAGCCCACCATCGCGGCGCTGCTGGGACTACCCGAGTACTCGCCGGCCAACCCGCAGGGCTTCGCCTGCTTCAATTGCCACATGAAAGGCCACGAACGCGGCCAGAAGACGCCCCAGCCCGGCCAGGCCGAGCCCTAGCCGCTCGGCCCCTCACCCTCTCCCGCTTCGCGGGCGAGGCAAACGCTCGGCTTGAACCCAATCAGCCGGCGACGACGCTCAGGCCCGCGGGAGGGTTTGGGAACCCTCCCAGGGTTCGCATCACAGTCACCCCATCGCTCGCGTCGAGTGCTGACGGGCTTTGCCCGGCAGCACACATCGCGGGAGGGTTTGGGAACCCTCCCAGGGTTCCCATTACGATGCAGTCTGAAAGAAGCGATTCAGCGCCCAGACGTCGCGGGCGCGCAGGCCGTGGAAGCGGACGCCGATGCCGACCAGGTCGGTGCCGGGCGTCGCGACGACCCAGCGGACGTCACCGGCGACCTCGACCAGCTCGGGCTGGGTGGGGATCTGGAAGCGAAGGTTGACCGAGGCGCCGATGGGAAGCGTGTTGCGACACTCGAGGTGCATCCCGCCCAGCGACATGTTGCGGCTGCGGCAGATGTAGTCATTCCCGTCGGAGCTCAGCTCGACGTTCAGCTGGCGATCATAGCGGGGATCGATGCGGCGAAAATTCTCTGACAAGGGTCCTCTTGGGCACGCGGGCAACGGCGCGCTGCGGACGGTCATGATAGCGCCAAAAAATCGGTCCGACAAAGGGGCGGGGGACCGTGCCTCTCAGGGGACATCGGCAGGTGGCCGCGTGTTCTTCAGCGCCGAGAACGCCGCCGCGCGCACGGCCGGATCGGCCGCGCGCAACTGGCGAATCAGCGCGGCGCGGGTGAGACGGGTGGGGCTCCGGCGCTCGGAGCGCGCCCCCGCGCCGATGCCCCCCGGTGCGGCAGCCGGCCCACGCGGGCCGGCGGTCGGCGCGGCTGCCGCAGCCGCGCCTGCGAGGGCCGGCATCGGGCCGGCGGTCGGCGCGCCTGCCGCTGCCGCCCCTGCGAGGGTCGGCGGGGCGCGAGAGTCGTCCGGCGCCGACCTCGCTGCCGCCAGCGGCCGGCCGCCGGCGCGGGCCTGCTGGGCCGCGGGATGGACGTCATGCGCCAGCCAGAAGCGATACACCTTCTGGGCGCGCGCGATGCTGACGCCTGTGTCGGCCACCAGGTCCACCAGGGTGGGCGCGCCGCTGTCCGCGCCGAGATGCCCCTGGCGGGTGCCCCTGCGCAGGTACGCGATCAGCTCGGCGTCCGTGCGCCGGCCCGTTGGGCTGCCCGGCTGAGCGACGGCCGGCGCCCCCGCCAGGGCGGGCCGGCCCTCCTGCTCGCGCAACAGAAGGATCTGTCGCCGCGGGTACCACGCCGAGCCCATCACGCCCCGGGTCACCGTCAAACGGCCCTCCCGCTCCAGCTCGCGGACCCGGAAGACGCTGGGAAACCCCAGCAGCTCGGCCGCCTGCGCGCGGGAAACCGGATCCTCGAGGCCCGGGGGCGGGCTCAGCCGGCGCTTTCGCCGCGCCATCTCGGCATTTTCGTTCGACACGCGCTGGAGGATCGACCCTGATGGGCCCGCGCGTCCAGTTTTCATCAGGGTGTCACGCGGTGATGCATCCCTGATATCAGCAGGCTTACATCAGGGTCGTCCGGCGAATGAGGGTCACAGCAGCGGGATGCAGGCGGTTGCGTCGCCGGTGCCGGTGCGCGAGTTGTACGCGGTGGTCGAATCGGGGGACCAGCAGTCGGTCCACGAGATCAGGCCAGCCCCGTCACCGCCCGTGACGGCGATGTCGGCGCGCCCCGCGCCCGTTCCCTGCCAGTGGCTGGTGATCTGCAGCGTGTCCGCGCCCAGCGGGCCCATGACCACGTCCTTCAGGAACGTGAAGGACATGGCCCCGTCCCCGTTCTCCGCGCGCTGGTACGAGTACTTCGCGTCCAGGGCGTCCATCATCGGGTCGACGGTCGGGACGTTCATGGCGTCGATGGTCAACGTCCGCGGCCAGTCCTGCGAGTCGTAGTCGATGGTCAGGGACATCAGCTTCTCCAGACCAGGCAACACGGCGCCGGCGTCGCGCGCCGCCACCGGCGTCAAGCTCAGGTGCCCCACCCCGTGGGCGCCGCCGGTGGCCTGGAACGTGCCGCTCAGGACGGCCAGGGCGCCGTCAGGTCCCGCGCCGGGCGGAATCATCAGCAGGTCATACCCGAACGTCACCGGCACGGCGGCGCTGTTCTTCGTCATCGTGAACTCGAGCTGCCAGCCGGGGTTGTCGTCCGCCGGCGCCGGCCCCCAGACGCGCAGGTCGCCCTTGCGGGACGTCGGATAGCCCGAGCGGATCTGGTCGACCAGCTTCAGCAGGTCGTCGGCCGTCGCGTTCAGCTTGGTGGTCACCTCGGTCGTGGTCTGCAGGGCGTCGTCCTCCAGGGCCGGCCGCACCGGCGACATCTTCGGCGCCACCACGGACAGGTCGTCGGTCTGCGGCAGCGCGCTGAGGTAGTCGAGATCCTCGTTGGAGTAGTTGCCACACCCCACCAGCGCCAGCGCGCCGGCCAGGGCGCCCAGTCGCACCGCCCCACACATTCGGCCGCTGCAATGCCTTTGCTTCGTCTTCACGGCTGACCTCCGAAGTCGTACTGAAGGAACGTCGCCGCTTCCCAGTAGCCGAGCGACTGGTTCGCCTGATCGACGTTGTACAGCAGGTAATGCAAGCGGCCCCGCAGCACCACACCCCAGGAATCCGACAGGGTCACGCGGGCGCCGGCGATCAGGCCGGGTGACAGCGTGGCGAAGAACTGATCGGGGACCACGCCCTCGTCGAACTTGCGTGACATCAGCAGCAGCGCCAGCCGGGCGCCCACGAACGGCACCACCGGTCCCAGCGCCCGCCGCCGCCACTCCGTCTGCAGCGACGTGGCCAGCGACAGCTCGCTGAAGCGGTAGCTGAGGGGACCGTTGAACACCGTCACGCTCGAGCGCGTGCCCCCGCCCGCCACGTCGACGCCCCAGGCCCAACCGCGCCGGAAGAAGTCGCGGAGCGTGAACTCCAGCCCGGCCAGCCCCGTGCCGGGAAACAGCCCCGCCGACGGCGACGCAAACACCGACTGGTAGCCGCCGCCCGCGGCCATGCTCCAGTGCGACAGCGACACGGGATCCCTCTCCGGGCCTTTGACGGGATCGTCCGAGAAGGGCGCGTCCCGCAGCGTGGCCTCGGACAGGGCCACCAGCTCGCCCCGCGGCACGTCGATCTGCCCGATGCGCAGGCGATCGGGCAGGCGGCGCTTCACCCGGTAGCGCCCCGGCGCCAGCGCGATCTGCCGCGCCACCCCGGGTGTCTTCAGGATCTCGGCCGCCACGAAGCCCTTGGCGTCGACCAGAAAGTAGGCGCCCGCCGGGGCCAGGGCCGGAAACAGCAGGCCCTCGCGCCGCGCCACCACGTCGGTCAGCACCAGATCGCCGTTGCCGGCCAGGTCGTAACTGAAGGTCGGATGCTGGGTTCCGGCGGCGCTGGCGGCCGTGTCCGCCACCGTGCGGTCATAGGCGTAGGCGTACGCCTCGGACAGCGTGACCCGTCCGTCGCCGGACTTGTCGGCGCCGCCCAGCAGCCCCGAGGCCAGGTGGTGCGAGAAGTAGCTGCCGCCGATCAGGTCCGACTCCTGCGAGTCCTCGTCGGACGCGCTCGACGTCAGCAGCACCATCCCGCGCGCCGCCTGCTGATTGGCCGTGTCGATCTCGAAGGCCGGCACCTTGCGTGCCCCCTTGGTGCGCGTCATGGCGCCGGACTGGCAGGCGTCGAAGATGCCGATGCGCACGTCGAACGGCGCCTGCGCCAGCCGCGCCTTCAGCGAGGCGAGCGGCAGCGCGCTGTCGCCCAGGCGCAGCGCCCCCTCCTTGGCGTGGCCCGAGTAGTAGACGATCAGCGCCGTCTTCTCGCCGCGCGCCGCCGCCGCCCGCGCCCGCTGCTCGGCCTCGGCCAGCGCGGCGACGAACCGGGTGGCGTCACCGTCCAGCAGCAGCGTGGCGTCTTCGGCGCGCACGTTCCCCAGCCGCGTCAGCACGTCCCACACCTTGCGCGCGTCCTCTTTCGCGTAGGCCAGCGGCCGCGTGCCGCTGCCACCGCGATCGTTGCCCGCGATCAGCGCGAAGCGGTGCAGGTCGTCGGCGCGCGCGCCCCCCGGCGCACCCATCGCGACGGCGATGGCCACCGCGAGCGCCGCCACGCGGGAATCCGATGGTCGAAAGAGGGGCATGATGGAACGCCGGGACAGGTCGAGAGACGCTCGAGCCGCGGAGGCTCAGGGCTTCTGGAACAGGCGATGGAACTGATCGCCCTCGATCACCAGCGGGGGCATGTGGGCGACGTCTCCCTTGGCCTTCTCGAAGGCCACCGTCGCGGCCCGCTGCATGATGTCCCGCTCCAGCGGTTCGTCGCTCAGCACCACGATCACCCGCTCGATGCCGCTGCCCGTCAGCTCGACGCTGTCGGGGAGGTACTGCAGGTCGGTGGTGGGGGGCACCGCCACGCTGATGCCGGTCTCGGGGTACAGCGCGGTGACGACGCCCTTGTCGTCCATCGACACACAGAACAGATAGCGCCGCCCGCCCGGCTTCACCCCGATGCGCAGCCGCTCGCCGCGCGCCAGCGGTTCGATCGTGGTCTCGGCCGCGGTCCGCTGCGGGCCGTCGTCGGGCGCGGCGATCCGGATCGCCAGCTCGGGCCCGCCGCCCTTCAGGTTGTTGCGATGCAAGGCGGCGTCGGCCGCGTTGCGGACACGGATCTGCTCGAACAGCGGCTGGGCGGTCACGATCAGCGCCACCGTGAACGCCACCGCGCCCAGGCCGAACATCCCCCCGAACGAGAGGGCGCTGGTGGGCCGCTTCCACCAGGGCGGCGCTGCGTGCCGGGCACCGGCGCGCGGCACCCGCACGGCGCGCTCGACGCCAGCGGAGAAGCGATCGAACGAGATCTGCCCTTCGAAGGCCCGCTGCTCGGCCCGCAGCCCTTCCAGGCGGCGCCCGCACTCGGCGCAGGCCGCGGTGTGGCGGGCCACGGCGTCCTTCTCCTCGCCCGCCAGCTCTTCCGCGAGATACCGCCGCAACCGCATGTCGCCGCTGTGCCCGCGCCCGGGGCCGGACGGATTCAGCCCCGGCGGGGGCCCTGTCAGATCGGTCATGAAGAAAGCTCCTCTCCGCTCAGCGCCGCGAAGGTCTCCAGGCGCTTGCGGACGGTGGGGACGGAACGCCCGACGGCGGCAGCGACCTCCTCCAGCGTCATCTCGTCGACGTAGTAGTGAATGGCGACGGCTTGCGTCTCGGGATCGACGCGGCTCAAGGCCTGGCGCACCGCCTCGCGATTCTCGAACAGGTGCGGGCCCGCGCCATCGGCCTGGCGGCTGGCCCGTCCGGTCTCGTGCGCCGCGAACTGCGCGTGCCAGGGGGCCCGCTCGGCCCGCAGCAGGTTCAGACAATGATTGGTGGCGATGGTCATCAGCCAGGTCATGGGCGACGACTCGCCGCGAAACCCGCCGGCGTGGTCCAGCGCCTTCGCGAAGACGTCCTGCATGGCGTCCTCGGCCTTGGCGTGGTTCTTCAGCAGGTAGTGGCAGCGCCCGTAGACGCTGCCGCCGTAGCGCGTGTACAGCTCGCGCAGGTCGGTGGAGCGTGACGGCTGGGCGTCGGCAGCGAGGGGTTCGGACGCGCCGGCCGGAGCTTCACTCCGCACGGCGCGTCCCCCCGGAATGACGCGCAGGTCTCGACCGTCAAGTCCCATGAATCAGAGAGCAGAGTACATCGCGGGGGTGAACGCGCACGAGGTTTCCGCACCCCACATCTTGGCCGCGTCGCCGTAGCTGTTCGTCATGTAGACGCTGAGGAAGTTCGAATCCCAGCATTCGCTGGCGGTCGCTGAAGTGGACGGCGGGGCCAGGTCGCCGCCCGAGATCACGACGTCCGAGCGGCCAGCGCCCGTCTCCTGCCAGCGGCTGCGGATGGTCGTGGTCTCCAGCGCCGCCGTGGTGGTGATGAAGTCCTTCGTCAGCTTGAAGTCGAAGGTGCCGCCCATGCCCGGGACCGCCGTGTAGGCGTAGCCGGCGTCGATCAGCATCCCCGTCTCCTTGTCCTTCACCTGGGTGAAGGTGACGTCGATGGTCACGTTCGCCGTCGGGCTCTCGCGGCTGTAGGTGAACGCGGCGGAGCCGACGTTGTCGTCGTGTTCGGGCAGCGTCTGGGCGGCGTTCCAGTCGATCACGAAGTTGCCGTGGCCGTACGCCGGGACATTCAGGCGGCGGTGCGCGGTCGGGTCGGCAAGATCGTGCTCGCCCGCCAGCACGGTGACGTACGCCGTGTCATTCGCGGTCTTCGCCTTGCCTTCCAGGACGTAATGAAACTGCCCCTTGGCCAGGCGGTTCACGGTCAGGCGCCAGGTGTTGGGCGACAGGGGATCGGTGTAAGGCCCCCACACGGCCGTGTTCATCTCCACGGAGGTGGGCGGGTAGTTCGTGACCGTCTTCACCAGCGCCAGCACGCCCACGGTGCCGGTGTTGACCACCACGGTCACGTCGCGGGTCAGCTTGTAGAAGTCGGCCTGTTGGCCGAGCAGCCCGCTGTGAATGGCGGCGGTCCCCTCGGCGGTCAGCGCGCTTCCGGCAGCGGCGCCCCCCGGCACCACCAGCGCCACGTCCTGGCTCTGCGGGACGCCGTCCTTGAATTCGTCACCGTCGTCCTTGGCGCAGCCGCCGGCCGTGGTCACCAGGGCCAGGCCCAGGCTGAAGAGAAGGCGATTCGAGCGAAGGTGCGTCGGCAGGTGCATCGGGTGATCTCCTTGTTGTCCGTGTGGCCTAAGTGGTCGTCATTTCGACTGCACCGCCTTAGACACGGCTCGCGGAGAAAACAGAAAACGGCCCCCCCGGCCGCGACGCGCCTGGTGTATGCGCCTCTCGCACGTGCCACGGGCCGGCGGCCAGGCCCCGTACCCTGCCCCCGCCAGGGATGATCGGCCGGCCGGCATCACCGCGGCCCCCGCTTCACGGGTGTGGACGGCTACGGCGAATCAGAGCTGGGCGTCGGCGGCGGCAGATCGATCGTGCCGGGCGGGAACTGGTCCATGCCCTGGGACAGGCTGCGAACGCGCTTGGCGCTCTCCTTGAACACGTCGTTCCCGCGGGCCGCGCGCGATGACTTGCGGGCCGGTTTCTCGGCGGCGGCGGCCGGCGCCTTCGCGGCCGGCTTCGCGCTCTCGGCGGGCTTCCCCTCGCGGGCCAGCTTGTTCTCACCGGCCTGGTTCTCGGCGGCCTTGGGGGCCTCGGCGGGCGGCGCCTTTGGCGTCGCGCCCGCGGGCGGGCTGGGCGCTTTCGCCACCACGGACGGCGCCGCCTTCGGCACGGCGGGCGCCTTCGCGGCGGCGGCCGGTTTCGGCGGGCTGGCCGGCGCGGCGACGGCGGGCGAAGGCATGACCACCGGGGTGGGTGCCGCCTTGGGCGAGCCGATCAGCCCGAGGTAGCGAGCCATTCCGAAGCCGCCCCCCGCGATGGCGATGACGGCCATCACCACCGTTCCGGCGCGGCTCTTCTTGCGGCGGAAACGCTCGGGCGGCTCCTCGTGGACAGCCCCCTCCGGGATGGTCAGCTCCTCGACCACCCGGCGCGTGCCCCGGCCAGGCGGCGTCAGCTCGCGGCTGAACATATCGACGCGGTGGGTGCCTCGCCCCCCGGACCCTTCGCGCGCCACCGCCCCGGGCCGGGCCAGATCCACGGTGCGTCTGGTGAAACGGGGCGGCTCGTCGCCCGCCACCGCGCTCAGCTCGGCCAGGTCGGTGCGCTCTTCCGCGATGTCGTCCTTGGCGTCGGCCAGCACCACGGCGTTGCCCTCCACCAGCTCGGCGCCGCTGCTCGACTCGTGATCGTCGATGAACGGCTTGGCGCGGCCGATGGGCGGAGCGCCGTCCCGCTGCCCCAGCTCGACCAGATAGTGCTTCAGCTCGGTCTGCCCCACCGCCCCGAACTGGGTCCGCAGCAGGCGCTCCAGGTCGCCCAGCATGTCGTCGGCGCTCGGGTAACGCTCGTCGGGCAGGAAGCGCATGGCGCGCTCGATGATGCGGGACAGCTCGGGCAGCACGTCGGGGCGCACCCGTCCGGGCGGCTTGAAGTCGCCGCGCTGAACGCGCAACAGCGTCTCCAGATCCGTCGAGCCGTCGAAGGGGCGAATCCCCAGCAGCATCAGGTACAGCAGCGTGCCCAGCGAGAACACGTCCGAGCGCGCGTCGATGGCCCGGCCCAGCGCCTGCTCGGGTGACATGAACGAGACCTTGCCCTTCACCACGCCGGTGCCGGTCTGTTCGCGCTTGTTCATCGCCTTGGCGATGCCGAAGTCCGCCAGCTTCACCTCGCCGTGCTCGCTGATGAGCACGTTGTTCGGGCTGATGTCCCGGTGGACGATCCCCAGCGGCTGGCCGTCGGGGCCGCGCTTGCCGTGCGCGTAGGCCAGGGCGCGGCACACCTCGGTGGCCACGAAGACGGCCAGCTCGGGCGGAAGCGGCAACCCCGTGGCCCGGGCCCGTTGCAGGATCTGCCCCAGATCCCAGCCGTCCACCAGCTCCAGCACCAGGAAGTAGCGCCCGCCGGCCAGACCCAGATCCAGCACCTGGACGATGTTGCTGTGGGTCAGGCTCATCGAGATGTGCGCCTCGTCGATGAGCATGTTCCGGAACTGCGGGTCGGAATAGATGCTGGTCAGGATGCGCTTCAGCACCACCGGCTTCTGAAAGCCCTCGTGGCCCTGCTGGGAGGCCAGGAAGATCTCCGCCATCCCGCCGTTGGCGAGCTTCCGGACGACGGTGTATCGACCATGCAGGGCCATCGCGAGTAGACCGGCGAATCTAGCACGTACCGTGAGGCATTCCGCCCTGCCCTGCCGCCCGGCCCCCGACTACCGGCGCCGGCGGCGCAGCACCAGCGCGAACGCTGCCATCGAGAACAGCCCGGCCAGGCCGGACATTCCATGACCGTCGTCCACGCTGCAGGAGCAGCCGCCGCCGCTGCTACCGGTCTGCACCTTCAGGGCGTCGCACTGCGCGTTCTTCGGCTGGCACGAGGGCGTGCCGCTGGGATCGACCTGGCACGTGTAGCAGTACGGGCACTGCACGTTGCCGCAAGGATCGGCCGTGCACTCGCCGGTGGCCGGCGCGCAGTAGGCGCAGGTCTTGCCCGCGCACATGCTGGGCAGGCAGGCGCCGGTGGCCGGATCGCAGTACTTGCCGGCGTCGCAGGTGACCGCGTCACACAGCGCCTGACGGCACTGGCCGGCGAAGCACTGCTGGCCCGCGCCACAAGCGGGCGAACAGGTGATGGGAACGCAGGCCCCGTTCGCGCAGTACTCCGTCGCGGCGTCGCAGTTGACGCCGTAACACAGGTCGGTGACGCACTGGCGGCCCACGCAGGTCTGACCCGGCTGGCAGGCGAACTGCGTGCTGTTGGAGCAGTCGAGGCACTTGCCGCCCGAGCAGGTCTGGCCGCTGAGGCAGGTGACCTTGTAGCAAAGGTCGACGCAGCTGCCGGTGGCCAGGTCGCACTTCTGACCGGCCTGGCAGCTGACGTTCTTGCAGCGGTTCGGCACGCAGTAATTGTCCGTGCAATCGTAGCCGGGCGGACAGGGGAACTCACCGGGGCGGCACTGCAGCGCGCAGGCGCCATCGCGGCAACCAAAGCCGCTGGGGCACATGGCGTCGTTGTCGCCCACGCCGTCGCAGTCGTTGTCCTTGCCGTCGCAGATCTCGGCGGTGGGCAGCACGCAGCCGTCGCACACGATCGCGCCGCCCTTGCATGCCAGGCGACCGGCGCGGCACATGCCCTGCCCCACCTGAGCCTGGGTCAGGCCCGGGCAAAGGCACGAGTCACCGACGCCGGGGAAGACGCCGTCGTCGATGATGCCGTTGCAGTCGTCATCCAGACCGTTGCACACCTCGGGCTTGGGGTTCGAGGTGGCGTTGCAGACGATCTTCCCGTTGACGCAGACGGTGACGCCCTTCGAGCAGCCCATGCCCTGGACCCCGCACTCGAGGCCCACGCCCGGCAGGGGGCCGTCGTCGATCTGGCCGTTGCAGTCGTCGTCGATGCCGTTGCAGATCTCCGGGGTGATGGGGGCGTCGCCCAGGTTGCAGGTGACGGTGGTGTGGTCGGCCGAGCAGGCGGTCAGGCCGACCCGGCGGCACGAGCCGGTCAGGCCGTTGTCGCAGGCCACGCCCACGGCGAAGCCCTCGTCGACGTCCCCGTTGCAGTTGTTGTCGACGCCGTCGCACACCTCGGGCGGGATCGGGCAGCCGGCCGGCATGCCGCAGGCGTTCGGGGGAAAGCCCTCGTCGATCTGGCCGTTGCAGTTGTCGTCCAGGCAGTTCGCGGTCTCGACGGCGCAGTGCTTGGCGGCGGTGCCCAGCTTGTTGTCCGCGTCGTTGGGATCGGTCTTGCTGTAGGCGCACATGTTCGACACGCCCTCGTCGATGATGCCGTTGCAGTTGTCGTCCTTGCCGTTGCAGACCTCGGGCGGCGGCACCGTGCTGGCGATGATGCCGACGATGGCGGCCTTGGCGGCGTTGGCGTCTGCCAGAGAGACCCGGATGGCGGCGGTGGTGCCGCCCGCGTTGGCGATGCGATCGGCGGTCTGCAACTGGGTCGCCGACAGGCCGGTGTCCGTCACCAGATAGGTCTTGATGCCCGACTTGCGGAACAGCTGGCAGGCCTGGTTGACGGGATTGAACTGATCGTAGGTGCCGCCCATCGTGCAATCGGCGGTGTTGAAGGTGCTGTCCGGGGGGGTCACGTCGTCACAGGTGTCCGCCCCGTCGGTCAGCATGATGACCACGTTCTGGCGGCACGAGGCGCGCGGGTCGTTGGGCTTGACCACCCCGTCGAAGTACGCGCGCGCGTAGAGGAAGGAACGACCGAGCGGCGTGTAGCCGAGGGCGTGCAGCTCGGGATCCGTCACCGCGCCGGCCGCCGTGGGCGCCTCGTTGTTGTCGATCCACTTGTAGACGGCGGCGATGTTTCCGTCGGCCGGATCGTAGTTGGCGGCGGTGGGGGTGACACCGGGGCCCGCGGTGGTGACGCCCACCCGCAGCACCTGGGCGGCGCCGGTGTCGAACCACGGGCCGTAGCTGGTCTCGTTCCCCAGGTTCGTCGACATCAAACAGCCGTCACCGAACCCGCTGGCGGAGTGATTCACCTCGCCGCCGGCCGCGCGCCCGGGCGTCGTCACCGTCTGCGCGGGGCTGGAGCTGTAGTGCCCGGGCGCCACGCGGATGACGGTGCGGTTGTTCATCGTCGTGGTGCAGGTGTTGTCGTAGGTGGTGTTCTGCGCCAGCGGGAAGCTCATCAGGCCGAAGTTCGCCTCGTCGGTCCCCACCTGCTGCAACGCCGAGCGGAGCGCTTGCTTCAGGTTGTAGATACGACTGGTGGTGGCGTTGGGCTGCGAGGTGGTGCTGCAGATGTTCGTGCCCTCGCCGACCGTCGTTCCGGCGGCGTTCTCGGCCATGGACCCCGACGTGTCGAAGATGAACATGATGTTCGGCCGCAGCGACTGCGCGCTGGCCACCCCCGACGACGCGAGGAGCGCGGCCGAGCACACCGACGAGAGACCCACCACGCGGGCGACGCTTCGAACTGCCAGACGAGCTTTCATGATTTTTGAACTCCCCCCGAGCGCGCGGTGACACCGCGGAACGGGGTCTGGAACCTTTTGAAAAGCCAAGTGGAATGAGCGGAAGAAGGGGCAACGGACGGACGAAGCCGGCGAACCGGGAGAAAGGCCGACAGTTTAGTCCACCGCCGGAGAAAACTGTAGGGCCGGCCGTGCCTGCCCGACCGGGCCCCCGTCGGGCGACGCTCGCCGTCCGCGGCAGCGGCCGCGGTTCGTCAGGTCGCCCACCAGAACGACAGCTTGACCAGCAGCATGTCGATCGCGGGAACCCGGGTCACGTCGCCGACCCGCAGGCCGGCCTGCTCGCCCGGGACCAGCCCGACGGCCGGCGCCTGCGAGCGGCTGTAGACGAGGAACAGCGTCGAGCCCAGCCGGTACTCCCAGCGAAGCACCACGTTCATGTTGAGGGCCGCCTCCTCGTAGTCGGCGTCGGTGATGGGACCGCCCGTGTAGGGGGTCAGGTCGGCCAGCCGCACCCGGACCCCCGCGCCGCGGGGCGCGGCGAAGAACGAATCGTAGTGCTCGGCGGTCAGGAACAGCTGGGTGTACGTCTGCAACGACAGGCGGGGCGCGAACGTGTAGCTGGTGCGCAGGGTGGCGCCGGCGCTGCTGGCGCGCTGGCGCCCGAACGCGCTGGCCTGCGAGTGCCAGGTGAAGCGCGGCTCGCCCTCGGAGTAGGTGGCCTGGGGGATCAGGCTCAGCTCCAGCTGGGGCAGCGGCCGCAGGGTGATGGCCGACTGACCGGTCACGTAGAAGGCCGACGCCATGAAGCGAACCTCGCCCTTCACGTCGAACGACCAGACCCGCAGCGGATCGGTCGCGACCTCGGCCTTGCTGCCCACGAACAGCGCCCGCTGCAGGGCCGTGCCGTCCCCCACCTCGCGGTCGTCGAAGCGGGCCGGCGACGTCTCGGCCGAGAGATGCAACGTCCAGAAGTTGCGCAGGCGGGCCGTGGCGCCCAGCTCCACCAGCGTGCCCAGATCCAGCCCGTCCAGGTTGCGGTCGGTGGTCACGTCCAGACGCAGGTGGCGTTCCAGGGTGACCGGCCCCGGCTCGAGCGTGCGCAGCTCCACCCCCGCCTTCACCTCGTGCAGGTTCTGGCGCGGCATGAAGCCCAGATCGTTGAAGGTCAGCCACCGGCCGATCCCGGTGTACGTCACGTCGGCCAGCAGCGGGCTTCCGCCCTCCTTCGCCAGGCGGGCCCAGCCGCCCACCCCCCGCGAGCCGGAGCCGATCCAGGTCCCGTCCAGCTGCTGCTCCGGCTGGCCGTGCTCGACGATGCCTCCCACCAGCTGCGCCGAGGCCAGATAGTCGCCGCTGGGCGAGCGCCACAACCCATCCAGCCCGCCCACATAGGCGTCACGGAAGCAGCGCGGAAGGGCGGGCGATGTGGTGACGCCGGACGGGCAGCCCCGCATCACGCTGGCGTCCGCGTCCTCGAAGCGCGTGGTGGCCGTGGCCAGCAGGCCAAGCTGCGCGCCGCCCCCCACGTCGCGCCGCAGGCGCAGCACGTTGAACGCCGTCAGCGGCTCGGCGGTGCGCGATTGAATGGTCTTACCGCCGTCGGTCTTCACCACCACCTGGTAGTCGTTGCGTGACGTCAGCGCCGAGAACGTCCCCACCGTCCAGCGGTCGTTCAGGCGGCCGATCAGCTTGGCGGCGCCGTAGATGGTGGCGGCCTCGGGCACGCTCACCAGCTGCTCCATCTGGCCGTTGTTCGTCTGCAGGGTCGGGGTCACGGGCGAGGCGCCGATGCGACGTGAGTAGAACAGCTGCAGCGGCGTCACGAACTGCTCGGCCCCCTCGAGAAACAGGGGGCGCTTCTCGGGATAGAAGATCTCGTAGCGGTTGATGAAGTTGTAGGTCAGCTCGTCGGCTTCGACCTGGGCGAAGTCAGGCCTGACCGCAGCGTCCAGCGTCATCGACTGGCCGAGGTGCAGCTTCATGTCCAGCCCCGCCGAGGCCCCCTCGTCGAAGCCGCTGACGGACATGGTGGGATCGGCCCCCAGGTGACGCACCTGCCCCAGCACGAAGGGGCGCAGCTCGAGCGGCTCACGGGCCTTGATGTCGCGCAGGTCGCTCAGCCGGCCGAAGTACTCCATCGGATTCGCTGCCTCGCGCGGGACGAAGGGCCACACGTCCGTCTCCTGGCGGGCGGCGATGAACCGCTGGGCGGCGAAGCCCCAGCTTTGCACCGGCAACCCCGAGCTGAAGCGCAGGATGCGCAGGGGGATGCGGATCTCGGCGGACCAGCCGTTCGGCGTGCGCGCCGTCCAGGCCTCCCAGTTCTCGTCCCATTCCCAGCTGGTGGTCACGCCGTTCGGCGTATCGCGCGAGATGCCGTCCGCCACCACCCCGGCGACGTTCACCGCGAAGAAGGCCGCGGTCCGGCCGTCGCGCCGGCTGTCGACGTTGAACCAGACCCAGTCACTCTCCGAGTCCTGATCGCGGCGGGTCAGCCGGCCCACCACGGGCGTGTGCGTCTGCGCGCAGTCGAAGCCCAGATACAGCGCGTCCTCGTCGTACAGGACGCGCAGCGTGGTCGCCTCCGAGGGAGGGGCGCCGCCGTTCGGGCCCTGCTGCGTGAACGCCGACACGCCGGGCGACTGGGCCCACAGGGCATCGTCGAGGCGCCCGTCCAGGTTCGGCTTCGAGGTGACGCGCACCGCGGCCAGCTCGTGCGGAACGCCGGGCACGCCGATTCCCTTGGGCCCGTCGGGGACATTTTCGGCTGCGGCGACGCCGCCGCTGGCGAGGGCGGCGGTCAGGACACCGACGAGCGACGGGCGAGACGCCACGGCGCGGCGAGTTTATAGACTAATGGAAACCCCGAAAGGGTTCCCTTGGCTCTGCGGCGCGATTGCTCAGCGACGGCGGCGCCGCCGGGCGCCCAGGATGGCCAGCGCCCCGGCGAAGGTGACGCTGCCGGACACCGGCAGGTTCGCGGACCCGGTCGACGAACACTGGCAGCCGCTCTGCACGACCCCATCGGTCGCGTTCGCGCCGGACGGCGCTTTGCCGCCCGAACCGGATTGCCCGCTTCCACCCGACCCCTTCGAGCCGCCGCTGCCGCCGGAGGCGTTGCCGCCGCTGCCGGCCTGCGTCCCGCCGCTGCCCACGACGATGGCCGAGCCGCCCGTGCCGCTGCCGCCGCTGCCGCCGCTGCTCGCTGCGCTGCCGCCCGACCCGGCGGGGCTGGTGCTGCCGCCGCTGCCGGGACGACCCCCACTGGCCGTCGTCGATCGACCGCCCGTGCCGGTCGCTCCGCCCGTGGAGCTGGTGCTTCCGCCCGAGCCGGTCGTCCCGCTGCCACTGCCGCCGCTGCCGGGCATGACGCCGGTCCCGCCGGTGCCCGACACGCCGCCGCTGCCCCGGGCTCCGGCGGTGCCTCCGCTGCCTGTTCCGCTGCTGCCGCCCGCGGGGCTGGTCGCGGGGCCGCAGGATTCCGGTCCGGGGCCGGGGGCCGCGAAGGTGCTGCCGTCCAGGCAGGTGGGGGCGCCCGTGCCGCCCTGAATGTCGACGGTGACGGTCGCCTGCGTGGCGCTGACCGCGGTGGCGGTGATGCTGACCCCGCCCGCCGGGTCGGTGAAGGTCGCTCCGACGGGCAACGCCGCATCGTTGAAGGCCCGCGACCCGGTCGTGCTGGGCGTCATGTCCAGCAAGAACGTGTGCAGCCCCTTCTGGGTCCGGCTGTGAACGTCGTCCGCCACGTGGACCAGCAGCGACGGCGTCAGCGCCGAGCGGTTGCCCAGCGTGCCGTCGAAGTCGACGGGCGTGCGGAGCTCGACGTAGTAATAGGCCAGCGTCTCGGTGGTCGCGGTGCCGCCCCCGCCCGCCGGGCGCATGAACGAGCGGACCTTGGGCGCCTTGATCTTCAAGAACTGGGCCCCGTCGCAGCGGTTCTCGAAGGGCAACACGGTGAAGGTGCCGCTGGAGGTGATGGCCACGCCGTTGCAGCCGCTCATCCACCCCTGGTAGGTCTTCTGCCAGGCGTTCATGTGGCGGCAGCCGTTGCCCATGGGATCGAAGAGATCGCCGTACTCGCTGGCGGTGCAGCTGTTGGGATCGTCGGCGAACGAGGCGCCCGGGCAGGTCAGCGACGAGGAGTGCTGCATGCCGAAGTTGTGCCCGGGCTCTTGCACCAGCACGACGCAGTTCGTGGAGGCGTTGTACCAGGTGTCCTTCGACGGTTTGTCGGGCGTGCCCAGCGACGCCAGTCCCGACCACGCGCACGCCGACTGGTTGGTCCCGAAGTACCACAGGTAGTGCTGGAACGTTCCGGGGATCATCCCCCGCAGATCGCTCGCCAGCTGACCGGGGCCCGTGGTGTTGCTGGTCGTGGCGCAGCCGTTCAACGTGTACTTGATGGGCCCGAACACCTGCGTGGTGATGTCCTGCAGCCCGTAGGAGTCGTTGATGTAGTAGTTCCGGATCGAGTCGCTGTTGTTGATCATGCGGCCCAGCACGTCGGTGGAGCTGATGGTCGGATTGAAACCGCCCCCCAGATCGACCAGCACGAACGCGAAGGCGCGGGGCGCGTAGGCGGTCCCGCTCTGTAACGCCGACTGCTGCTGCTCCACCGGCGGCGCCACCGGCTGAAACCTGGAGACCCGCACGCCGTCGAGTGAATCATTGCCCCACACCTTCAGGGTGGCGCCCGGCTGCAGCTCTGCTTCATGCACGGCGGGATCGAACAGCAGCGGGCGCTCGACGCCCGTCGGGCCGCGCAACGCGTAGTGGGTCTCGCTGTGTCCGTCCGGGCCGTCCGCGATGTAGATCGCCAGCTCGCCCCGCAGGGCGCCGTCGTCGATGACCAGCTCGTCACCGGCCGAGCCGGGCGCCCCGCAGCCCCCCAGCGCCAGACCGGCGAGGAGAGCGAGGGCGCCGCCGCGACGAACGATGCCTGTGGGGGCGGACGAGACGGTGAAGTCTCGCTGATGATCTTCGAGCTGCATGCGGGGCAACCTCCTCGGGCGAGCGGAAAACCTCGATGAATCCGGACACTCGAGAGAGGTGAGGATCCGAATCGGGACGCCGAAATATGGGCTACGAGGGACTCGAGCGAAGCGAGTGGGAGGGCGGATCTGCGAAGGCCATTTTCTACCTTTTTCGAAGGCAGGCTTACCAGTTCGCCCTGAGGGAATAGTTAAGGTACTTCATCGACTCCGCCGTTCGCAACGGAGGCGATCGGCCGACCTTCACCCACACGTCCGGGCGGGGGTCGCGCGTCACAGCGCGTAAGGGGGCCAGGCCACGCCGCTCTCGCTGATCACCGCGGTCACCAGGCGCGCCGGCGTCACGTCGAACACGTCGTTGCGGACGCCGACGCCCGGCGGCACGTGGCGCTGCCCGGCCCAGACGGCGACCTCGTCGGCGCTGCGGCTCTCGATGGGGAACGCGCTGCCGTCGGCCGCGCCGGGATCGAAGGTGGTGGTCGGCGCCGCCACGTAGAAGGGGACGCCGAAGACGGAGGCCGACGCGGCCACGCCGCAGGTGCCGATCTTGTTCGCCACGTCGCCGTTGTGCGCGATGCGATCGGCGCCCACCACGACCGCCGATATCACGCCCCGGGACAGGAAGTGGCCCGCCGCGCCGTCGACGATCACCTCGGCCGGGATCCCGTCCTGCGCCAGCTCCCACGCCGTCAGCCGGGCGCCCTGCAGCCAGGGCCGCGTCTCGTCGCACAGCACGCGCAGGCGCTTGCCGGCGGCGACGGCCGCCCGGATCACGCCCAGGGCCGTACCGAAGCCGGCGGTGGCCAGCGCGCCGGCATTGCAGTGGGTCAGGATCGTGCCCTGGTCGGGCAACAGCGCGGCGCCATGCGCGCCGATGGCGCGGCAGGACGCCAGATCTTCTTCCCAGATGGCCTGCGCCTCCACGATGGGATCCCTGTCCGCGAACAGCGCGTTCGCCATGCGATGCACGGCCGCGCTCAGGTTGATCGCCGTGGGCCGTGCCTCCGACACCTGGCGCATGCGGTGGCGCAGCTCGGGGGCGGACATGCTCCGGCGGGCCAGCAGGGCCACCGCGAAGGCGCCCGTGCAGCCGATGGCGGGCGCGCCGCGCACCTCCATCTCGCGAATGGCGCGCACCAGCTCATCCGCATCGTCATAGGCGGTCCAGACCTCCTCGTGGGGAAGTCGTCGCTGATCGAGCAGGACCACGCGCTCGCCCGACCAGAACACCGGCGACAGCACGCCGGGATGCTGGGGCGGACGCTGTCCCGGCGCCAGCCGGATCCCTGCCACTCAGACGCCCCCGACCACCGCCGAGCGGTTCTCTGCGCGGCGGTCATGCAAGGGTTCGGCGTTCATACGTCTTCGCGGCGTCAGTTCGCCTGGTCCAGCAGGCGGCGCAGGATCTCGTTGGCGCCCTTGGGGTTCGCCTTCCCGCCCGTCTCTTTCATGACGGCGCCCACGAAGAAGCCCAGCAGCTTCTTCTCGCCGCCGCGGTAGCGGGCCAGCTCGTCGGGATGGGCGGCGATGACCCGCTTGCACGCCTCTTCGATGGACCCGGTGTCCGACACCTGCGCCAGCCCCTCGGCGGCCACGATGTCACCGGCGCTCCGGCGCTCGTTCCACATGCGCAGGAACACGTCCTTGCCCAGCTTGCCCGACAGCGTGCCGGACTCGACCAAGCCGATCAGCTCGGCCAGCCCGGCCGCCGAGACGGGCAGGTCGGCCTCGGCCAGGCGCCGGGGATCGTCGACGCGCGCCAGGACCTCGTTGATGACCCAGTTGGCCGCTTTCTTTGGTGTCACGTTGGGTGTCACGTTGGCTGTCACCTTGGCAGTCACGCCGGCCGCCACGGTGGCGTCGAAGTAGTCCGCGATCTCGCGCTCCGTCACCAGGACGCTGGCGTCCTGGGCGGACAGCCCCTCGGCCGTGTAGCGCTCGAAGCGATCCTCGGGCAGCGCCGGCAGCGAGGCGCGCGCCTTCGCCAGGTACTCCTCGGACAGCGCCAGCGGCGGCAGGTCGGGCTCCGGGAAGTAACGATAGTCGTGCGCCTGCTCCTTCGACCGCATCGACGCCGTCACGCCGCGCGAGGCGTCCCACAGCCGCGTCTCCTGCACCACGCGCTCGCCGCGATCCACCAGCGTCGCTTGCCGGCGCACCTCGTACTCGATGGCGTCGCGCACGTTCTTGAACGAGTTCATGTTCTTGATCTCGGTGCGCGTGCCGTACTTCTCCGCGCCGCGCAGCCGGATCGACACGTTGGCGTCGCAGCGCATCGACCCCTCTTCCATGTTGCCATCGCACACGCCCAGGTAGCGCACCAGCGTCCGCAGGGCGCGCAGGTACTCGGCGGCCTCCTCGGCCGACCGCACGTCGGGCTTGCTCACGATCTCGCACAGGGGGACGCCGGCGCGGTTGTAATCGACGAAGCTGACGCCGGCGGCGGCGTGCAGGTTCTTGCCGGCGTCCTCTTCCATGTGGATGCGCTCCAGGCGCACCGACTTCTGCTCGCCCCGCACCCGGAAGCGCACGGTGCCCCCCTCGCAGATGGGCTCGTCGAACTGCGAGATCTGAAACCCCTTGGGCAGATCCGGATAGAAGTAGTGCTTTCGCGCGAAGCGACAGCGGGGGCGGATGTGGCTGCCCACGGCCAGCCCCAGCCGCACGGCGGCCAGCACGGCGGCCTCGTTCAGGACCGGCAAGGTGCCGGGCATGCCCAGGCAGATGGGATCCGTCGCGCCGTTGGGCTCGGCGCCGAAGGCGGCGCTGGACCAGGAGAAGATCTTCGACTGCGTGGAGAGCTGCGCGTGCACCTCCAGGCCGATCACGATCTCGTACTTGGCCAGGCGGGCATCCGCCGCGCTGGTTTCGATCTGGGGTTCGCTCACGACACTCCTCCGGCGGGCGCGGTAGACGAAGCAACAGGATCGCTGGGCAGGCGCTGGTGCCAGTCGGTCCGGCTCTCGTAGGCGCCGGCGACCCGGAACACGACCTCCTCGCCCAGGGGCGGGCCGATCGTCTGCAGGCCGATGGGCAGCCCGGACTTCGTGAAGCCACAGCACTGCGACAGCGCCGGCACGCCGGCCAGCGGCGCCGCCACCGTCATCACGTCGGCCAGGTACATCTGCAGCGGGTCCGCCGTCTTCTCGCCCAGCTTGAACGCCGGGATGGGCGAGGTGGGCGTCACGATGGCGTCGCACTGGGTGAACGCCGTCGCGAAGTCGTCGAACACCTTGCGCCGCACCTTCAGCGCCTGGCCGTAGTACGCCTCGTAGTAGCCCGAGCGCAGCACGTAGGTGCCCAGCATGATGCGCCGCTTGGGCTCGAGGCCGAAGCCCTCGCCCCGGGTGCGGGTGTACAGCTCCTCCAGCGAGCGGACGTCCGGCGCGCGGTAGCCGTACTTCACGCCGTCGTAGCGGGCCAGGTTCGACGCCGCCTCGGCCGTGCAAACCAGGTAATAGGTGGCGATGGCGTACTTCGTGTGCGGCAGCGACACGGGCACCACCTTGGCGCCGGCGCGGCCCAGCTCGTCGATGGCCGCCTTCACGGCCGCGTCGATCTCCGGATCCATGCCGGCGCCGAAGTACTCGGCCGGGATGCCCAGCCGTAGGCCCGCCACGCCCGCCTTCGCGGCGGCGCGATACTGGCCGACCGGCGCCGGGATGCTGGTGGCGTCGCGCGGATCCGGTCCGGCGATGATCTCCATCAGCGTGGCCACGTCGTCGACCGTCCGCCCCAGCGGCCCCGGGTGATCCAGCGAGGACGCGAAGGCGATGACGCCATAGCGCGACACGCGGCCGTAGGTCGGCTTCATGCCCACCACCCCGCACAGCGCCGCGGGCTGCCGAATCGAGCCCCCCGTGTCGGTGCCCAGCGCGCCCGCGCACAGCGACGCCGCCACCGCCGCGGCCGAGCCGCCCGACGAGCCGCCCGGCACGTGCGCCAGCGACCAGGGGTTGCGCACCGGGCCGCGGGAGCTGTTCTCGTTGGACGAGCCCATCGCGAACTCGTCCATGTTCAGCTTGCCCAGCATCACGGTGCCGGCCGCCGCCAGGCGCTGCCCCACGGTCGAGTCGAACGGGGGAATGAAGCCGCGCAGGATCTTCGAGGCGCACGTCGTCTCGAGGCCCTTGGTGACAAAGATGTCCTTCAAGGCGATGGGCACGCCCGCCAGCGGCCCCACAGGCTCGCCCGCGGCGACCGCCTTGTCGATGGCGTCGGCCTGCAGGCGCGCGCCGGCGCCGTCCACCAGCAGGTAGCTGTTCAGCTTCGGGTCGACCGCGCCCACGCGATCGAGATAGGCCTCGGTCAGGTCCCGCGCTTTCAGCTTCCCCGACCGCACCCCCTCGGCCAGGGTGGCGATGCGGGCGCCGCGAATGTCCACCGCGGCCATGTTCAGCCCTCCTCGCCGGCGCTGGGGCCCGGGCCGCCCTTGCTGACGATGCGCGGCACCTGGAAGAAGCTGGCCTCGCGGCGGGGCGCGTTCGCCAGCGCCTCGTCGACCGACAGCGACAGGCCCACCTGATCGGGGCGCAGCGGGCAGTCGAACGGCACGGCGTGCGTCATGGGCTCGGTGGTGGCGGTGTCGAGCTCCTTCAAGGCGTCCACGTACCCCAGGATGGCCCCCAGGTCGTGGGTCATCCGCGTCACCTCTTCTTCGGTGAGGGCCAGCCGCGCCAGCACGGCTATCTCCCGGACCTCTTCAGCACTTATGCGAGACATGGGGACCCTTTAACTACCAGAAGATGGCTGAAAGTGCAGAGGGCCTGTATGATGTAGCGCTTTGGACAACGCTCGGATGCCCATCGCCGCCCCAGACGACTCCTTTCGCCAGCGCCCTGCCACGGGCGGGCGCCGGGCCGTGGGCGGGCGCCGCTGGCAGATGCTGGCCGGGCTGGGGATGCTGGCCGGCGCGTCCTGGGGATGCGATGGCACGTCGCGTGGCCTGGACGCCTCCGCAGCCCCCAGCGCCCACATGTCCACCCTGTCGCTGCGCATCGACGTGGCACCAGAGAAGCAACCGACGCTGACCATCCTGGGCTTCCGGGCCGCCTTCTCGGGCGTTTCGGCCTCGGACGTCATCTCGCTCGTCGATCCGCTGGCCGACACCGGCCCGGGCCGCGATTGCCAGCTCCGCGACATCGGGCGGGCCGCCGCCGCCCTGTCCAGCGGCGAGAACGGCGTCGAGCTCGAGGAGTTCGGGGGGGTCGGCATCGGCGTCGGCGACAACTCGGCCAGCATTCGCCTTTCGCCCCGCCTGTTCCCCGATGTGTCACCGGCCATGGGCGGCGTGGTGTCCGAGGCGGGACCGTTCGCGCTGGGGGGTGACTGGCCGGCCCAGTTCCGCGTCGCCACCGACGCGACCCCGGAGGCGCCCGCCGCGGTGCTGACCGTGCCGATTCCCAGCGCCGGGCAGATCACCGGCGTGAACGGCCTGCTGCCCAGCGCCCGTGGCACCACCGCCATCGAAGGCGACATGAAGCTGGACCTGGTCGCCGGCGGCCCCGGCGACAGCGCCGTCGAGGTCCGGCCGCTCGGCTCGACCGCCGCCCTCATCTGCCGGGTCCCGGCGGACGCCGCCCGCGCCAGCGCGCTGTCGTTCGTCGTCTCGCATCAGCTGCTGGGCAGCCTGATCGCGGCGACGGGCGCCGGGGCCGGCCGCCCGGTGGCCGCGTCGCTGGACCTGGTGCGCCGGATCAACGGCAGCTACGGCGCCTCGGACAGCCGGCTGGCGGTCGAGGTTCGCGCCTCGACGCTGCTGGAGCTGCACCCGTGAGCAAGGCGCATGTCCGCCGCGACATGCGCAAGCATTCGCGGCGACCGGTCGAGCTGCCGGTGCTGGTCAGCGACGCGGCGAACAAGGTGAAGGCCGCCATCCGCTTCGAGTCGGCCGACGTGTCGCCGGGTGGCGCCTTTCTCTGCTCCGACCTGCTGTTCGAGATCGGCGAGGTGCTGAACCTGAACATCGAGCTGCCCGGGCGGAAGATTCAGGCCCGCGGGCGGGTGGTGCGCGTGTCGCGCGGCACCACGCCCGACCAGCCGGCAGGGATGGGCATCGAGTTCGTCGACCTGTCCCCGGGTGACCGGGCGGCCGTGCAGGCCGCCCTGGACTGAAAAGCACCCGAAAGCTGCCACCGACCGAGAAGCCTTTCCGAACCCGAGCTGAAAACCCTGCGACCCTGACCGGAGCCCGATCCGATGGCCGAGACCCTGGATGAGCTGACGTACGACTACGAAGAAGATGGAACGCTGGTCCGCAAGGAGCTGGACCGCGTGGTGCTGACGAAGGGTGGCTGGGCCACCATGATGTTCCTGTTCCAGGAGCTGGACAGGAAGACCGCGAAGTTCCGCGCCCCCAAGATGGCGATCGTCCGCTTCAAGAAGTCGAAGGGGACGTATCGAAAGCAGTCCTCGTTCAACATCTCCAGCGAGAAGCAGGCGCGCCAGATCGCGGAGGTGTTCGAGCAGTGGTACCCCAAGATGGCAGAGGTGATGGCAGAGGTGATGGCGCAGGGCGCGGGATCGGGCGGTGACGACGACGCCCCGCCCGACGACGAAGCGGCCGACGACTCGTAAGGATCGCCGGCGCAAGAGGGCGGGAAAAGGGCGGCCGTGATCGTCGTATTCGTGAACCCGAGGTCTCGGGGCAGCCGGCGCGATCCCGGTCTGGTGCCGCGCATGGAGCGGGTGCTGGGCGACGCCGGTCGGGTGATCGCCTCCCGCTCGCTGGAAGAGCTGGCGGGCAGCGCGGCGGCGATGGCCGCCGAGCCACCCTGGGTCATCGCGGTGCACGGCGGCGACGGCACCTTGCACGTCACGCTGACGGCCCTCATCCACGCCTTCGCGGGCAAGCCCCTGCCGCCCATCGCCATCCTGGGCGGCGGCACCATGAACGTCGTGACCGGGTCGCTGCAGATCCGCGTCGCGCCCCTGGACTACCTGGCCCGCCTGGCGGCGGCCGCCCGGGCCGGCAAGCAGCTGACCACCATCCGGCGCAGATGCCTGCGGGTGGGTGACCGCTACGGGTTCGTCTTCGGCAACGGAATCCTGGCGAACTTCCTGGTCGAGTACTACCAGGGGGACGCCTACGGACCGCTCCGGGCCGTGCTGCTGATGCTACGCATCCTGGCGTCGGCCATGGTGCGCGGCACCCTGATGCGCCGGGTGTTCAAGCGCTTCCGCGGCAAGGTGGTCGTCGACGACCAGACGCTGGAGTTTCCGGATCTGATGGCCGTGGGCGCCGGCTTCGTCCGGGAGGTGGGAATGGGGTTCAAGCTCTTCGATCGGGCGGACGATGATCCCGATCGCTTTGCGGTCCTCGCCATTCACTCGGGCCCCCTGGCCCTGTTCCGGGACTTGTGGGCGGTCCGCAACGGCCGCGGAATCGCCTCCGGGCGTGCCTTCACCGGCATCGCGAGGCGCCTGGAGATCACCGGCCAGGACGCCGAGATGGCGTACACGATTGATGGCGACATCTACCGGGCGCCCGGCCTTTTGCCGGTCACGCCCGGCCCCTACATCTCCATCGTCGACCCCCGCCGGCTATGACGGTGCGGGTCGACGAAATTGCGACGCCCCGGCGTCGGGACTAGCATAGGCAATCCAGCCATGAGCACGTCGTTCCCTCTCGACGGCATGCGTGTCCGCTTTGCGGGGGACACCAACGTGGGCATGAAGCGCGCCCATAACGAGGACTCGTTGTACCTTCCCGAGACCGAACGCCTGGCCATCGTGGCCGACGGCATGGGCGGTCACGCCTCGGGCGAGGTGGCCAGCAAGCTGGCCGTCGAGACCATCTCGGGGTTCTTCAAGACCACCCAGGACGAACAGCGATTGACGTGGCCCTTCAAGATGGACCGCAACCATCGCTACGACGTCAACCGGCTGGTCACCGCCATCAAGCTGGCGAACCTGAAGATCCACGAGCAGGCGCAGCGTGACCCGCGCTGCCATGGCATGGGCACCACGGTGCTGTCCGTGCTGTTCCTGGACGACGCGCTGGTGGTCGGCCACGTGGGCGACAGCCGCCTGTACCGGAAGCGCGAAGGCCTGCTCGAGCAGCTGACCGAGGACCACTCGCTGCTGAACGACTACATCAAGATGAAGCACCTGTCTCCGCAGGAGATCGAGGCGTTCCCCCACAAGAACGTCATCGTGCGGGCGCTGGGCATGCGCGACACCGTGCAGGTGGACATCCACGTCGACGCGCCCCGTCTGGGCGACGTCTACATCCTTTGTTCGGACGGCCTGTCGGGGATGGTGACCGACGAGCAGATCGCCGAGATCGCTGGCTCGGGCCAGGACCTGGACGGAATCTGCGAGCAGCTGATCAGCCTGGCCAACCAGAACGGCGGCCTGGACAACGTCACCGTCATCGCGGCGCGCATCGAACCGGGCGCGTGACCACCGCCGGTGGCAGAGGGACCCCGAAGTCGAGGTGACGTGACGATGAAGCGGATCTGCCTGGTCACGATGCTGGTCGGTCTTGCGCTGGCGGTCGACGCCCACACTTCGGCCGCCGCCGAGCCGGCGGCGGCCCCGGACGGGGGCGCGCACGTCATCCGCGACACCAACGGCTTCGCGCTGCACAAGTCGGACGACGCCACCAAGGCCGAGGCGGCCAAGCGCGCCAAGCTGAAGCCCACCAAGACCGAGGCGGCGGTCAGGTTCACCGTCGTCGACAAGGACAAGGGGCCCATGAAGGGGGTGGTGATCTCGCTGACGGCCCCTGACGGCACGAAGTACTACACCGATGAGACCGACGAGACCGGCTACGCGGAGGTCCTGGTGCCGGTGGGCCAGAAGTACGACCTCGTGTATCTGTCGCTGGCCCAGCGCAACATCGCCACGAACGTGACCGTCACGGACGAGCCGAACCAGAGCATCCGGCTGACCCTGCGCTACAAGGCCCCGCCCACCCCGCCGCCCCTGATGGTGGCGGCGCCGCCCGCCATGCGCTTCATCCTGATGGGCGTCGAGTTCGACACCGGCAAGGCGACGTTGCGCCACGGGTCGACCGAGCGGCTGGACTACGTGGTCGATTTCATGACCCACAAGAAGAGCGCGCGCATCGAGATCTCCGGCCACACCGACAACGTCGGCAACAAGAAAGCCAACAAGATTCTTTCGGAGAAGCGCGCCCAGACCTGCCGCGACTATCTGGTGTCGAAGGGGATCGAGAAGAGCCGGATCACCACCGCTGGCTACGGTGACGAGCGCCCCATCGCCACGAACGACACCGACGCCGGCCGCCAGCAGAACCGGCGGATCGAGGCCACCGAGCTGTAGAACCGTCGCGGGAGTCGCGACGCCCAACTGATGCCGAGGCCTTCATGACGATCTCGAAGCGCCGGGGTCACACGCCCCTGGCAACGCTGTTCGCCCTGACCATCGCTTTCGCCGGACGGGCGCAGGCCGGCGAGGCGGCTCCCGTCCCGCAGAGCGATCCCTCTCTGGCTCCGGCGGCCTCGCCGGCCGCGACGGCCCCGCCGGTGACGTCGCCCGCCGTGCCGCCCCCGAGATCGCCGGGCGCGGCGACCGATCGCGAGGATCCGACGGTGCCCACGCGCCGGCCGGCCCCGCGTCGGGGCGGGCCCTGGCCCGATGCGGAGGAGCCCGCCCGCCCCAAGCAGATCCGGAACCCCCTGTGGGGGCTGGTGTTCGAGCTGGGCATCGGCGGCGGCGGCGACGACCTGGTGAAGGTGTCGCTGAGCGACGGCAGTGACCAGACCTTGAGCGCGGGCGATGGCGTTGCCGTCTCGGTCGGCCTGATGGTGACGCCCTTGTGGGTGGGCGACAGTCTGGGCGTCGGCGTCAGCGGAACCTTCGGGTACAAGGGCTGGTCGGTGGGCGGCTCGAACGGTGACATCAGCCTCTCACGCTTTCCGCTGACCGCCGCCGTCCACGTGCTGCCGCGAATTTCTCCGATGTGGCTGCTGCTGGTGCGCGGAGGGATCGACAAGGAGGTCGGCGTGTCGCTCTCCGGCAGTGGCGTCGCCGCCGGGGCCCACGCCGATCTGAACGCCGGCCTGGGCGGGTTCGGTGAAATGGGCTTCTACAAGATCCTGGAGACACCCGAGCAGCGGGGCGCCTGGTCGCTGACCTTCCGCTACACGAAGCTGACCTACTCGGCGAACGGGGCGACCGCCGACGCGCAGAACTTCATGCTCTTCAGCACGCTGTACTTCAACCCCTGAGTCACCGCCGGACGAACGGGACGAACCTGCCGTGGGTCGGCCGTCGATGCCGGCGCGCCGGCGGGCGCCCAGCCCCGCTGCGGAATCAGGGATGACGTGACGCCGGGCCCGTGCCGGCCGGTTCCACGGGGACCACGCCCTCGCCGGTGATGACCGCGTCGCTGGCGTCCGCTCCGACGGCCACGTCGGGCCATACCACCGCGCGCCTCAGGCGCACGCCGGCCCCGACCGAGGCGCCCGCGCCCACGACCACATCGGGCCCGACGACGGCGCCGGCGCCGACGAAGGCGCCCGCGGCGATGCGCACCGGGGACTGCACCTGTGCCGTGGGATCGACGAACGCGGTGGGATCGATGCCGTCCAGCGGCCCGGGCGGGAAGCGCAGCCGTCCCGGATCCCGCAGCAGCGCCAGGTTCCCGGCCAGGTAGCGCTCCGGCGTGGAGTGCTCGGCGAAGTAACCGTCCAGCACGAAGGCGCGGATGTCCGCCCCCGCGCGCAGCGCCGGGATGTAGCCGTCGCGGACCGTATCGCAAAAGACCGGCCGCAACCTGTCGAGGATGGCCGGACCGACGATCTGGATGCCGGTGAACATGCGTTCGACGACGGGTCCCGCCGCAGCGCCGCCCGACAGGCCCTGGCCCAGGATGGAAACGATTCGGCCGGTCTCGTCGGCGGCGATGGGCCCCCATTCCCGCGCCTGCGGATCGTCGCGCAGCACCAGCGTCGCGTCGGCGCCCGAAGCGAGGTGCGCCTGGACGACGGCCGCGAGGTCGATGTCCGCCACCACCTTCGCGTTCATGGCGAGCACGGGGCCCGCGCCCAGCAACGGGCGGGCGTGGGCCAGACCGCCGCCGGTGCCCAGCAGCTCGATCTCGGGGCTGTACGTCACGGTGGCCCCGAACGCGGCGCCGTCGCCCAGCGCCGCCCGGATCAGCTCGCCGTGGTGGTGCAGGTTCACGACGACGTCGGTCAGGCCGGCCCTCACCAGCGCGGAGAGAGCGAAGCGGATGGGCGGATACCCACACACGGGAACCAGCGGTTTGGGTAGCCGGGCTCCCAGCGCACCGAGGCGCGTCGAACGGCCGGCCGCCAGCAGCATCGCCTTCACGTCAGGTCATCCCCTGCGCGACCGTATCATGGTATTCCTTCTGGCATGAAGATTTGCGTCATCGGTACCGGATACGTTGGCTTGGTGGCGGGGGCCGGGTTCTCCGACATGGGGAACGACGTCACCTGCTGTGATGTGGATAAGTCGAAGATCGACGGCCTGAACCGGGGCGAGCTGCCCATCTACGAGCCGGGCCTGGACAAGCTGGTCGAGACGAACGCCGCCGAGGGGCGCCTGGTGTTCACCACCGACGTGGCCAAGGGCGTGGCGGGCGCGGACATCGTGCTGCTGGCGGTGGGAACGCCGCCGGGCCCCGATGGTTCGGCCGATCTGCAGTACATCTTCAAGGCCGCCGAGGACGTGGCCGACGCGCTGACCGGCTGGGCCGTCATCGTGACCAAGTCCACCGTCCCGGTGGGCACGGGCGACAAGATCGAGGCGCGCATGAAGGCGCGCACCAAGCACGAGTTCGCCGTGGCCTCGAACCCCGAGTTCTTGAAGGAGGGCGACGCGGTCAACGACTTCATGAAGCCGGATCGCGTGATCGTGGGCGCCGAGGACAAGCGCGCCATCGACAGCCTGCGCAGCCTGTACGCGCCCTTCACCCGCACCAGCGATCGCATGCTGGTGATGGATCGCCGCTCCGCCGAGCTGACGAAGTACGCCGCGAACTCGATGCTGGCCACGCGCATCTCCTTCATGAACGACCTGTCCAACCTCTGCGAGATCCTGGGCTGCGACATCGAGCTGGTCCGCAAGGGCATGGGGTCCGACGTGCGCATCGGGCCGAAGTTCCTGTACGCCGGCGCGGGCTTCGGGGGCAGCTGCTTCCCGAAGGACCTCAAGGCCTGCATCACCACCGGCCGCGAGGTCGGGTACGAGCTGAAGATCCTGGACGCCGTCGTCGACGTCAACGAGAAGCAGAAGAAGCTGCTGGGGCAGAAGGTGCTGAAGCACTTCGGCGGCGATCTGAAGGGCAAGAAGATCGCGCTGTGGGGCCTGGCGTTCAAGCCGGGCACCGACGACATTCGCGAGGCGCCGGCGCTGGTGCTGGTCGAGCAGCTCCTGGGCGCGGGCGCCGAGGTGGTGGCCACGGATCCGGTGGCGATGCCGGCCGTGCGCAAGCAGCTGGGCGATCGCATCCGCTACGAGGAGTCGAACTACGACACCGCAGAGGGCGCGGACGCGCTGGTGCTGGTGACCGAGTGGAACGAGTTCCGCCGCCCCAGCTTCGACCGCCTGAAGAAGATCATGCGCCAGCCGGTCATCTTCGACGGCCGCAACATCTGGAACCCCGCCGAGGTCCGCGCCGCCGGCTTCACCTACTCCGGGATCGGCCGCGGCAAGGCCTGACGGCCAGGCCAGGCCTGGCAACAGTAAGCGCGCACGTCCGGCGACGGATCGTCCGGACGTGCGATGGCGCTAACCGCCGCGGCGGCTCAAGCGACGAGCGGCGGCTGTAACGTCGGTGAGCTGGCCGCACGCGGGCGGTTCGGTGACGACGGCTGGTGGCGCGGATGGGTGGCCTCGTGCCGGCCGGCGACCACGACCACCTTGTTGGGATAAAGGTGCAGCACGCCTGACAGGCCGGCGGACTCCGCCGGCATCGCGTAGGACTGACCCTCGAACAGGACCGTCGACCGTTGCCCCACCACGACGGGAAATCGCAAGGCCAGTCCCTCGGGTGAGACGCGCAGCGGACGGAAGCGCTGTCGCTCCTCGGCCAGCCGATCGAGCGGCGTCCGGTTGCCAGCCTCGGGACAGGGCGTGCTGTTCCACGCCGCGGCCCAGTCGGCCAGGTGGCGCTCCAGATCCTGTTCGTTGTTGAACTGGCGGTCCCGGAAGAAGGCCTGCTTCACCCAGTTCGCCAGGTTGGTGCCCGGGCCGCGCTCCGCGCCGCGGCGGGCCCGGATCTCGACGCCCACGCCAATCTCCACCATCGCGTAGGCGAACGCCGAATCCCACTCGAGCACCTGGCCGTCCTGATCGGTCCGCGGTGCGATCGGCTTGGTTCGATCGAAGGCGGACAGGAACGGGACGCCCCCTGCCATTTGCAGGTGACCGACCAGCGCCCGCAGCAACGTCTCGATGCCCTGATCGGCGATCAGAGACACGCCCGTCCACCGCGAATATTCCAGGCGGGACACCAGGAAGTTCACGGTCCGGATCGAGCCGTCCTGAAATCGGACGTCGGCCTGTCCGATTCCGTGACGGATGACCTCGCCCGGGATCTTCTCCTGCAAACCCAGCGGACGACTTTTTCTGGGGCGTACGGTGGCGATCACCGCATAGAGGGCGCTCTTGCCGCCCTCGTACCCCGCCAACCTCGCCCGCTTGACCACATCGAGCGACTTCAGATTTGGTTCTTTCAACAGCAGATCGAGGACGAAAGCACGAAAAGGTTGTGCCTTGGACGGTCTGCCTACCCCCCGCTTGGAACGCGGCCCCTGCATAGACTCCATGAGGGCCGATCATACACGCAAAACCCGATGCCTTACCAGAATCAAATTCGTTTCCATCAATTAACGAACCTGACAGTTGTCAATTTCCGACCACCTGCGCCAGCCTATTTAAGGAATTCCAATTCAAACCAGCAACGCCACGCATCCAATGGGCCGCGAGCTGACCGGGGTTCGGACGCCCGGAGGCCGTCAGGGCGATGGACCGCCCAAAATCGACCGGCGGTTTGCGTGGCGGGGCGGGAATCAGCCGGCTTTGCGCGCGGGCGCGTCCCGATGCCGCTCGATGGCGAGGTCGACCAGGCGGGACACCAGGGCGGGGACCGGCAGGCCGCTGGCGGCCCACATCTTCGGGTAGCCGGAACCGGCGGTGAACCCGGGCAGGGTGTTCACCTCGTTGACGTACAGGGCGCCATCGCGCCGGTCGAGGAAGAAGTCGACCCGGGCCAGACCGGCCAGCTCCAGCGCCCGGTACGTCGCCACGCTCAGCTCCTGGACGCGCTTCACCACGTCGGCCGGCAGGTCCGCCGGCACCCGAAATTCCGCGCCCTGCGGATCGACGTACTTCGCGTCGTATGAATAGAAACCGTCGCGATGGGAGAGCACGATCTCGCCGGGGAGCGAGGCCTGGGGCTCGTCGTTGCCCAGCACCGCGCACTCGACCTCGCGCGCGTCGATGCCCCGCTCCAGCAACACCTTGCTGTCGAATTGCAGCGCCAGCGCCAGCGCGCCGGTCAGCTGTTCGGGACGGTCCACCTTCGTGACCCCGACGGAGGAGCCCGCGTTGGCGGGCTTGCAGAACAGCGGGAAGCCCACCTCCGCGCCGGCGCGCAGGCAGGCGTCTCTGTCGGTCCGGAAGGCCCGCGCGGTGACCAGGCGATAAGGGACCACGGCGATGCCCGCGTCGCGCAGCAGCCGCTTGGCGACATCCTTGTCCATGCCGATGGCCGAGCCCAGCACCGGCGCGCCCACGTAGGCGACGTCGGCCAGCTCGAGTAGCCCCTGCAGCGTTCCGTCCTCGCCATAGGTGCCGTGCACCGCGGGGAAGACGACATCGCCGGGCTTCAGCACGGAGGCATCGGTCAGCGGCGCGGCCGGATTCAGGTGCACGGCGCGCGGATCCCCGACGGCGGCGTCCAGCGTGGCCTGCGATTCCAGGTGCCAGCGCCCCTGCTTGTCGATGCCGATCAGGAACGGCGAAAAGCGCTCTCGATCCAGCGCCGCCACGATGTTGCGGGCAGACAGCAGCGAGATCTCGTGCTCGGCGGAGCGGCCGCCGAACAGGATCACCACCCGCGTCCGGGAATCGGCGTCAGAAGAACGACCTTGCGCCATCCCGGAAGTTCACGCTACGCGCACGACGGCGTCAAGAATCAGCCGGCCAGGCGGCCCGCCCTTGCCAAGGACGGCGGCCCGTTCCATCGTCGCGGCATGACCGCAGCCGCCGCGTCGGTGCCCTCGCTGAAGCAGCCGAAGGGCCTGTACCTGCTGTTCAACGTCGAGATGTGGGAGCGGTTCTCGTTCTACGGGATGCGCGCCTTTCTGTTCCTGTTCCTGGTCAGCACGGCGGGCGGCTTCGGGTGGAGCAAGGAGAAGGCGGCCTCGCTCTACGCGCTTTACACCGGCTCGGTTTACCTGACACCGCTGCTGGGCGGCTTCCTGGCCGATCGATTCTTGGGCACCCACCGGGCCGTGGTGATCGGCAGCGTGTTGATCGCGGCCGGTCACTTCTGTCTGGCCGTGGCCTCGACGCCGACGTTCTACACGGGGCTGGCGCTGATCGTCCTGGGGACCGGGTTCCACAAGTCGAACATCTCGACCATGGTGGGCCAGCTGTACAGCGAGGGGGACCGGCGGCGCGACGCCGCGTTCACCATCTTCTACATGGGCATCAACACCGGTGCCTTCCTGGGACAGATCATCTGCGGCTACCTGGCCAAGAATCCGCGCTACGGCTGGCACTGGGGGTTCGGGGCCGCCGGGGTGGGCATGGTGATCGGCACCGCCATCTACATGCTCAACAAACGACGGCTGCTGGGCGCGATCGGCGACGTGCCGGCGGCGCATCAGGGGCGGGCCGCCGCCGCCAGTGGGCCGGTGGGCGCGCCGCGTGCGGAGGTCGACCAGGCCCCGCCCCTGACCAGCAAGCAGAAGCAGCACATCGCGGCCATCGCCATCCTGGGCTTCTTCAACATCTTCTTCTGGAGCGCCTTCGAGCAAGCGGGCACGTCGATGAACCTGTTCGCGGAGGAGCGCACCCGTCGCACCTTCGGCGGCTGGGAGATGCCCGCCCCCTGGTTCCAGTCCATCAATGCGCTGACCATCATGCTGTTCGCGCCGTTGTTCGCCGGTCTGTGGACGCGGCTGGCGGCGCGCGGCCGCGAGCCGAACACGCCGCAGAAGTTCGTGCTGGCGCTGATCCTGGTTTCCGCGGGCTTCGCGGTGATGGTGGCCGGCGCCCTGGGCTCCGAGCGGGGCGCGCTGGTCAGCCCGCTGTGGCTCACCGCCGCCTACGTGCTGCACACCTGGGGCGAGCTGTGCCTGTCCCCGGTGGGGCTGTCGATGGTCAGCAAGCTGGCGCCGCCCAAGCTGGGGTCGTTGATGATGGGGCTGTGGTTCTTCTCGTTCTTCGTCTCCGACTCCGTGGCGGGCCTGGTGGCCGGCCAGGTCGATAAGATAGCCAAGGGCCAGGTGTTCCACCTGCTGGGCGGCCAGGCCGACTTCTTCCTGATCTTCGTGATCGTGCCGCTGGTGGGCGCCGTGGCGCTGGCGGTGCTGTCGAAGAAGATCACCCGGCTGATGTCGGGCGCCGCAGCGTGATGCGTCTCGGGCACCAGTGCCTCCGGACGAGGCACTAGGCCTCGCCACGACTTTCCGGGAACCCGAGGCGGGCCCGGTTGTCAGGCACCGGCGTGCCGGTGGCCATGGGTGTCGGGCGACGAATCGCGGTGTTCTACGCCGTGCTGTTCGGCGTGACCCACGCCGTGACCACCGTTTACCGCCTGCGCGGCGGCTCCTGGCACTCCCTCGACACGTTCGTGGTGGCGAACGGGATCATGCTGATCCCCGGCGTCACCGCGGTCGCCTTCGCGCGCTGGCTCTCACCCGACGGGCGCCGCGTGGCCCTGGGGCTGTTCCTGCGTCCCAATCGCTGGTGGCTGGTGGCGTGGCTGGCCCCACCGGCCCTGATGCTGCTGACGCTGGGGATCAGCCTGCTGTGGCCTGGCACGTCCTTCGACCCCACCATGAGCGGCCTCGGTCCCCGGCTGGGCTTCTCCGCCGCCGATGGGGCGCGGCTGGCCGCGACGGTGCGGGCGCTGCCGGGGCCGCCGCTGGTCGGCTTCCTGGTGCAGGGCCTGGTGCTGGGACCGACCGTGGGGCTCATCGGCGGCCTGGGCGAGGAGCTGGCCTGGCGCGGGGTGCTGTACCACCGGCTGATATCCGGCGGCTTCTGGCGCTGCACCCTGATCACCGGGCTGCTGTGGGCGCTGTGGCACCTGCCCTTGACCCTGCAGGGATACGGCTATCCGCAGCACCCGGTGCTGGGCACGGCGCTGTTCATCGTCTACGTGCTGGCGTTCGCTCCGCTGATGACGTTCGTGCGGCTGCGCGCCCGTTCGGTGCTGGCACCGGCGATCCTGCACGGCACGGCGGACATGACCGTGCTGCTGACGCTGGCGCTGGTTCGCGGGGGCAGCGACCTGACGGTCGGCTGGGCCAGCCTGTCGGGCGTGATGGCGCTGGCCCTCGCCGACCTGGCCATCGCCGCCCTGTTGCCTCAGTGGCCGGCGGCGGGAGCGCCCGAGACCTCCAGGTCGCCGCGCACCGGGATCGTGCCCACCACCTGATCGACCATCGTCTGCAGGTCCTTGGGATCCTCGGCGTCGGCGTCGAACTGCTGTCGTAGCTGCCACAGCACGCGCCCGTCGGCGGCGTTCACCAGCGTCATGTTCAGGTACAGCTCGTCGTCGCCGAACCAGCTGTCTTCGTATTGCACCTGACCTTCGTGGGTGTAGGTCGGGCCTTCCAGCGGGATGAAGACCCCCACGCCCACGCCCACGCGCGGCCCGCCGCCGTAGTAGCGCGTGGGGCGGCCACCGGCGAACCGGCTGCCCCGGCCCACCGGCACCGGGCCGCGCGCGATCGGGGCCGGGGCGCCACGCATGCCGCCCCCGACGGGCGCGCCGCCCCGCATGGTGGGGCCGGCGACGGGCCGCCCCGGGCCGCGCGCGATGGGCGCCCCGTTGCCGTGGCCGCTGCTGCTCTTCGCCGTGGCCAGCACGATCAGCACGACCACCAGCGCGATGAACACCGCGCCCAGGATGGCCGCCGCCCGCTTCCCGTTCGAGGTGGTGACGCCCTTCAGGTTCACGTACAACAGTGAGTCCGACTGGGTGGCCCACCCGATCTTCGCCGCCAGCTCGGGCGCGATGATCTGGGGCATCTCCAGCGGTCCCTGCTGCCCACCGACGGGGCCGTTGGCGAACTGCAGGATGGCGTCGGCCATCCCCGCCAGCTCGTCCCCCGTGACCAGCGGCTGCCCATCCGCGCCGAACACGCCGTCCCAGCGCGCCGAGAGGTTCAGGTCGTAGCCCCGGCGGCGAAACGCCTCCGCGGACAGGCGCACCACCTGATCGATGACCTGGCGGCGCAGCGCCTCGGACTTCGCGGGATCGTTGTCTCCCACCTGGTCCAGGACCATGAAGACGTCGGGCGGCAACAGGGCGATGCGAATGGGGGTGTAGGTCCGCGCCGCGAAGGCGGGCTCGATGGCAGGACGGGGAGCCGAGGCGCAGCCTGCGGTCCAGGCCACCACGCCCAGCACGATCGCGAGCACGGACTGGCGGAATCGGGCGACGAGCACGGATGGAAAACTAGCATGGCCCGCCGGCTACCCGCCCCCCTGCCGTGCCGCCCCGGCCCCGGTGATATGCTGGACGAACACGGTCATGATGAAGCTGCAGCGAACCGCGTCGCGGTCCCGGGGAGCCCGGTGGATCTTGCTGGCAACCCTGACGGCAGCGTGTTTCATGGCAGGCGCGGCCCACGCCGAGGGCGGACATCGGGCCACGCCGGCCCCGCAGATCCAGATCGACAAGTCAAAGGTAGACCTGGCGAACCACCGCCTGGAGATGCGGCTGTCTCACCCGCCGGCCGACGTCGAGATCGTGGTCACCGCCGACACCGGCGAGCAGCTGGCCAGCGAGCGCCAGGACTTCACGGGCCAGCCCGCCGGCAGCCCGCTGATCGTCACCTGGACGCCCAGCAGCGACGCACCGGCGGCGCGCATCGAGCTGCGCGCGCACGACACGGCCGGCGGTTTCGCGGGCATGGCCATCGTCTCGTGGTCGCTGTCGATCCCGCACGAGGAGGTGGTGTTCAAGACCGACTCGGCCGAGATCATGGACTCCGAACGGCCCAAGCTGGAGGCGAGCCTGCAGCAGATCAACGCCGCGCTGGCCAAGCACAAGGACGAGTTCGGTCATCCGACGCTGTTCATCGCCGGCCACACCGACACCGTGGGCGGCAACGCCTACAACCTGAAGCTGTCGCAGGCGCGCGCGCAGTCGATCGCCCGCTGGTTCAAGTCGCACGGCCTGCGCATCGCCGTCGCCTACGAAGGCTTCGGCGAGTCGGCGCTGGCGGTGAAGACGGCCGACAACGTCGACGAGCCGCGCAACCGGCGGGTCGACTACATCCTCTCCGTCGAGGAGCCGGTCCTGCGCGCCACCGGCTTCCGCCCCTCCTGGAAGCGGGCGAACTAGACCGGCCCGGACTACAGCTTGGGGATGCGCAGCGTCTTGCTGATCATCAGCCCGCCCGACAGCGCGAACAGCAACACCAGCGGATGAAAGACCCAGGGGCCAAGCTGGATGGCCCCGCCCCAGATCGCCGGACCGACCCGCCCGCGCACCGCGGCCACCGTCAGCATGCCGACCAGGGCGATGCTGGTGGGGATGGGCGTCCCCTCGAAGTACTTCACCTTCTCGCCGCCGTCGGCCAGCGCCTCCGCCGTGACGTTGAAGCGGGCCAGGCGGGAGACCCCACAGGCCACGAAGCCCATCAGCACCAGCTGGTCCCAGCCGCCGTCCAGACCGGCGCCGTACGCCATGGCCGCCGGCGCGGCGCCGAACGAGATGACGTCGGACAGCGAATCCAGCTCCCGCCCCATCACCGAGTGCGTCTGCCGGAACCTCGCCACGCGGCCGTCCAGAAAATCGAACACGAAGGCCAGCGCGATGGCGGCGGCCGCGATCACCAGGTACCGCGGGTTGCTGGACCGCAGCGACGCCATCACCGTGAAGATCGCCGCCATGCCGCTGGCCGCGTTCCCCAGCGTGAAGAAGTCGGCCAGGTGAAATTCGCGGACCATCGAGAAATGGCGCGGCATCTACCGCCCTTATAACAGCGGCCCGCGGGCGGGATCACGCGCCGATTTCGTGAGGTCGGGCGGCCCTCCGTCGGGCGCGCACCATCAGCGCCGGCGCGACGAGCGGGGGGACCTTGCCCGCGCCCCGGCGGGACGGACCCGCCGCACCGCCGCCAGCAGCAGCGCACCGAGGAGCGCCAGCACCGACAGCAGGCCCGCCTCCGCGCCGCCACCCGCCACGTCACACCCACCCCCGCCGGCGCCGTTCACGGCCGCGGTGGCGTCGCCGCCGGCGTCCCGCGACGCCACGAGGTCGGGTGACTGGGCATCGGTCTTCCCGGCGTCGGACGATGCCTTCGCATCCGACCCGCCCCCGTCGGTCGACGTGCCCGCGTCGGTCACGCCGCCGTCCGAGCCGGGCGCGTTCACCACGATCGAGGTCGTCGTCGACTTGCCAGAGGAATCGCTGGCGGTCACGGTGATGGTCTGCTGCCCGCGGATCTGCGTCAGCGTCCACTGATAGGGCGGCGAGGACGACGACGTCTGCAGCCCCATTGGCGACACCTTCACGCTGACGGTCTTCACGGCGCAGTCGTCGGTGGCGCGCACCGTGACGTCGAACGTCCCGGAGACCTGGGCGTTGTTCGCCGGCGACAAGATCGATACGTACGGCGCCACGCCGTCGGGGTCACAGCCGAACGGCGTCGGCTTCACGCCCCCCGGCCAGCGCCCCAGCGCCGACAGCATGCGCTGGTAAGAGTTCTGCGTGGACCAGCCGCAGCGATCGCCGTCGATCTGATTGGTGATGTTCTCGAAGCCATCGCAGTCGGGACAGATGGTCGGGTCCATCACGTCGTGCGTGCTCTTGGTGTGCTCCAGGCCGACCAGGTGCGCCTGCTCCTGCGCGATGATGATGGCGGTGTCCTTGGCGTTCTGGCCGCCCATGAACGTGTAGGCGACGCCCGTGCCCAGGTCCTTGCAGTAGAAGGGGGCGATGCCGGCCGTGTTCGCGCTGGCCTGGCACCAGGCCCCGCCGCCCGAGCTGACCACCTCGGTGTAGAACGAGCCGGACTTGGGCCGGGTCAGCGTGAAGACGACGTTGAAGTCCGCGTACCACTTGTCCAGATAGGCCTGGATCTGCTTCTGGCAGTCCTTCAGGTTGCTGGCGAACTGGCACGCGAACTTGGGCGGGGTGCCCTGGCAGGCGTTCGGATTGATGTTCGGCGAAGGCGAGCCGTCGGCATAGTCCAGGTACACCACGCTGGGCGGGGTCACGCTGGCGGGCGCGCCGGCGTCGGCCGCGGTGGCGGCGGACGTGCGCGACTGAACGTCATCGCCGGCCGGCAGGGGCGGCCGGACCAGGTCGTCGCCCATGTCGGCGGCGCGGCCCGTCGCAACGGTCCCGCAGGTCAAGATGGCGGCGCCAAAGACGCCCAAGGCCGCACGTCCCAGTCGATGGTGTAGCATCGGTCGACCTATCCTCCTCGTCAGGTCGGCGAAGACCCTTGACGATGCGCCGCAACGAAGCCCAGGATTCCCACCCATGGCCGACGCTGAAACGTTCATCCGCGACTTCCACACCAAGAACCAGGCGTCCCTGGAGCGTCACCTGACCAGCCTGCGCGCGGCCATCGCCAAGGAGTCGCTGGAGGTGCTGGACTTCGTCCGCCTGGCCATGAAGGACGCCATCGAAGCGGCGGAGGTGGCGGCGCTGTGGTTCGTCGACTGCGACGATCTGACGATGAAGATCCGCTTCGCGGAGACCTGCGGCGCCGCGGCCGGGCACCACCGCCTGCTGGCGGCGCGGCTGGCTGCTCTGGGGGCCGAGCCGTTCGATCCCCGCCAGGGCGGGTACTCGCGTTTCTTCGGCTTCTTGCGCAGCTTGCAGACGCCGGAAGAGCGGGCCTCGGCCGGCGAGGTCACCTTGCGCACCTTTCAGACCGGCAAGCTGGCGCTGTTCGCCGAGCTGGCGGCCGCCCACGGCGATACGGAGACCGCCGAGCTGCTGGGCACGCGGCTGACCGCCGACGAGAAGAGCGTCATGGACGCCGGGTGGAAGGACCTGATCGCACATTCTCCCACCGAGGAGTGCCAGGCCCGCGCCCGGAGGGCCGCCTTCCGCATCGTCGAGCTGGCCGCCGAGGTGGTCGAGCCGCTGCACCTGCGCAAGTCGCTGCCCAAGCGTCGCGCGGCGCCCGCAACCTGAGTGATCTAACGGCGGAATCCACCGGGAAGTGCGCGTCGAGGGCTGACGGGCTTCGCCCGGCCGACCTCATCGCGGGAGGGTTTGGGAACCCTCTCAGGGTTCCCATTACAAACGCCCGCGTCGAGGGCTGACGGGCTTCGCCCGGCCGACCTCATCGCGGGAGGGTTTGGGAACCCTCTCAGGGTTCCCATTACAAACGCCCGCGTCGAGGGCTGACGGGCTTCGCCCGGCCGACCTCATCGCGGGAGGGTTTGGGAACCCTCCCGGGGTTCCCATTACAAACGCCCGCGTCGAGGGCTGACGGGCTTCGCCCGGCCGACCTCATCGCGGGAGGGTTTGGGAACCCTCTCAGGGTTCCCATTACAATCCCTCGCCTAGCGTCGGTTGACGCGCTTGATATAGTTGGCTGTGGGCATGCCACAGGAGGGACAGGTCGAACTTCCCTCGCAATTCGGCCGCTACACGCTGATCGAGCGGCTGGCCGCGGGCGGTATGGCCGAGGTGTTCCGGGCCAAGATCGTCTCGTCGCACGGGTTCGAGAAGGTCATCGTCATCAAGCGCATCCTGCCCCACCTGGCGGCGGACCCGGCCTTCGTCTCGATGTTCATCGAGGAGGCCAAGCTGATGGCGCAGCTGACCCACCCGAAGATCGTACAGGCCCTGGACTTCGGGGACGTAGGCGGCCAGTACTTCATCGCCCTGGAGTACATCGACGGCGCTGACGCGCTGGCGCTGCTGCGAGCGGCCGCCCAGAAGCGCGTGCGGGTGCCGCTGAACCTGGTGGTGTTCGTGGTGGCGGAGATCCTGGACGCGCTGGACTACGCGCACACCGCGCTGGACATGGAAGGCCGGCCCATGCGCCTGGTCCATCGCGACATCTCGCCGTCCAACATCTTCATCGCGCGCCATGGCGAGGTGAAGCTGGGCGACTTCGGCATCGCGCACGCCGACGATCGCGGCGCCGAGACGCAGGCCGGCACCCTGAAGGGCAAGTACGGCTACATGTCGCCCGAGCAGGTGGTGGGCGGTGCGCTGGACGGCCGATCCGATCTGTTCGCCGTGGGCATCGTGCTGGCGGAGGCGTTCATGGGCCGCCGGCTGTTCACCGCGCAGAACGATCTGGACGTGCTGCTGATGGTGCGCGACGCCCGCATCGAACGGCTGGACCGCTACGGCCACGACCTGCCGCCGGCGCTGTCGGCCATCGTGCGCAAGGCGCTGCGCCGCGATCCCGCCCAGCGCTATCAGACGGCCGCCGAGTTTCGCGATCAGCTGGCCGACTATCTGTTCTCGCAAGGCGTGCGCGTGGGACCGGCCGACCTGCGCGCGTTCATGGCCGATCTGGTCGACGGGTCGCCCGAGGCCTTGGCCCGCGTGCAGCAGCGCGGACGCCGGCTGTCGGCGCCCCTGTCGAAGGCGGCGCCCGGCCCGGCGGTGACCTACAACGTGGCCGGCGGCGGGACCGGCGCGCGGGCCGAGGCGCCACGGTCAGCGGGCCGCGGCGATGGCCTGCCGGCGCCGGTGCCGCCCGCCAGCGAGCCCGAGAGCTGGAGCGGGGCCATCTTGCATTCGTCGGGGCGGGGCACCGGCTGGACCCCCGCCGCCCCGTCGCCCGCGTTCGGACCGGGCGCCGGGGCGGGTCCGACGCCGCCTTACGCGGACCCGCGCAGCGATCTGGGCCGGTTCATCTCCGCCGCGCCGGACCGCCCGCCCGATCTGGCCGGCGACCTGCGCACCATCTCACCGCTGCGGGTGCTGGCCGACGTCACCGTGGCGGGCGAGACGGGTCTGCTGCGGTTCGAGCGCGACCACGAGGTGAAGGAAGTCTTCCTGCAAGCGGGCGCGCCCGAGTCCGTGAACTCGAGCGTGCCTGGCGATCGCTTCGGTGCCTACCTGGTCGCGCGCGGCGTGCTGCGGCAGGCCGAGCTGGAGATGGCGCTGGGCATGTTGCCGCACTTCTCGGGAAAGCTGGGCGACACGCTGGTGGGCCTGGGGCTCATGCGGCCGCTCGACGTGTTCCGCCAGCTGTCGCAGCAGGTGCGCGACCGCGTCATCGACGTGTTCCGCTGGTCCCGGGGCAGCTTCGCCTTCTACCGCGGCGTGCAGAACGACCAGGAGAGCTTTCCGCTGGACCTGGACGCCTTCGAGATCCTGGGTGCGGGCGTGCTGACCGTGCCGCTCGAGGACCTGGAGGCGCGCTTCTCCGCGCTGCTGGACAGCAAGCCAAAACGCTCGGACCGCCGGCGCATCGACCCCGACGCCTTCCGTCTGGGCCCCACCCCGCGCGAGGTGCTGGGCCTGCTGGAGGGAGAACGGACCATGCGCTCGTGGATGGCGCAGTTCACGGCGCCCGACGAGCTGGCGACCTTCCTGCGCTCCCTGTACCTGCTGGTCGAGACGGATCTGGCCCAGATCGACTGAGCGACCGACCGGGCGCGACGGCGTGCCCTTTCCTTGCCGACCGAATCACGACAGGATTGCCGCGTCCGAGGCGCTGTCGTCGAATGTGGCCGGAGGGCGAACGCGCCGACGCCGGCAGCGGCAGCGGACATCATCGCGTTCCGGGGGGCATTGCTTGGTCCATACATTGCTGCGGTCGTCTGCGTGGTTCCGCTCATTCCTCGCGCGCGCGTCATCGCGGGTCGGCCTGCCAGCATTGCTGGCGCTGGGGACGCTGGGCGCCACCGGCTGCTTCACCAGCCCCATCAACCGGGCACCGGTGGTGACCCTGACCGCTGACAGCATCGTCCTTCATGGACAGTCGGTGACCTTCACGGCGCATGGCTCCGACCCCGACCAGGACCGGATCGCCTGGACCTGGGCCCTCACGCCCGCGATGCCGCCCGCGGTGTCGACGAACCCCTGTCCCCGCCAGGACGATCCGGTGAACTGGCCCGTGGCGATGGCGACGCCTTCGAATACCTTGTCGCCCACCAGCTACCAGATCCCCGCGAACCTGACCGTGTCCTCGTGGTGCGTGTGGGCGTTCGCCACCGATCCCTATGGGGCCGTGGGGGTCGACGTCCAGCCACTGATCCCGTCCAACAACCCACCCCAGCCCGTGCTGCGCGTGGTCAGCCCCGACCCGGCCGCCAGCTACCCGGCGTACACCCACTTCCTGCTGGCGGCCGACCAGTCGACGGATGCCGACGGAGATCCGCTGGACTACACCCTCACGCTCGACCAGGCGCCGCTGGGCTCGACCGCCATGCTGGTGGCTTGCGAGGACCCCGCCATCGCGGCAGATCCTCGCTTCCGTTGCCTGGACGCGTCGCTGCCGGGCCAGTACGGGGTGTCCCTGGCGGTCCGGGACGGCACGACCACCCGCGTGACGTCGCTGAGCCTGAACGTGCTCGCCGATCAGCCGCCGTGCATCGCCATGACCACGCCCATGTACGGCAGCGCCCTGTTGAAGGACGATAGGAGCGCGCCCAGCCCGATCACGGTGAACATGGTGACCGACGACGGCGACCCCTACCCGAACGCCCAGAACCCGCTGCAGACCGTGAAGTTCACCTGGTTCAAGGGCAAGAACGACAGCCCCACCCTGCAGTACGTGGACAACGGCAACTTCTCGATGCTGAACCTGGTCCCGGCCGACTACAAGACCGGCGACACGGCCAACGTGCGGCTGGAGGTTCACGACCGGAACACGGCCGCGATCGACGCCATCCTCCTGGGTTGCGGCGACGCGCCGTTTTGCCCGATTGCGCCGGGCTCGACCTGCTTCGTGCGGGTGAGCTGGCGCATCGAGATGGATCTGTGAACGGCGCCACGCCCAGGCTCCGGGCTGTGGTTGGGCCCCAGCTGGGCCCCAAGCTGGGCTGCGCTCTCCTGGCTGCCGCGCTGTCGATGGTGGTGGGATGCGGCGCCAGCACGGGGACCGGGGCGGCCCCCAGCGGAGGCGGTTCGGGCGGCGGCGGTCACCCGGGCCTCGGGGGCAGCGGCCATCCGTCCGGCGGCGGTGGGGCCGGTGGGAAATCAGGGCCGCCCTCCGGCGGCGTTGGCGGCTCCAGCACGGCCACGGGGGGCCGGGGCGGGTCGACCGGCGTCGCAGGCTCGTCCGGACCTGGAGGCGGCGGCTACGGCAGCGGCGGATTCGGCGGCGCCGCGCCCGGATGCTTTCTCAGCATCCAGCCGGTCGCCCCCACGTCCTTTTCCATCGAAGCGGGCCCGGGCGTGATGATGCGGGTGCAGGGCCGGGCGGCGGGGACCAACGCCGCGCTGACCTGGTCGTGGACCGTGACTTACGCCGACGGCAACGGGACGCAGGTGCGCACCACCCCGGTGCTGCTGGACGGGGCGAACCCCGGCACGGTGGTGGAGTTCCCGGTGGAGCACCCGGGCCTGTACCAGATCTTCGCCAGCGTCAGCGGCGACACGCGCTGTACCGTCGCCACCCAGGTGTTGACGGCCGTGGCGTCGACCGGCCTGTCCTTCGTGTTCCGAACGACGACCGCGCAGTACCCGGTGCAAGAGACGGTGCTGAAGTCCACCGAAACCGGACCCGTGTTGCCGATCGCCCAGGGGCTACCGGTCGCCGTCGAGCCCGTGGACGTGACGTACGGTCTGCTGTTGCCGAGCTACGTGCGCATCACCAGTCCCAGCACGTCGTTCGCGATCGAAGGCGACACCACGCGCACGCCGCTGGCGGCGCTGTTGCTGCCCCACCTCAGTTACGACGTGCTGATCGTCCCCGAGGGGGCCTTCGCCCCGCTGTTGCTGTCGCTGGGCCCCACCGGCGGTGGCTGGCGACCGGTCGTCGATCCCGGGATCGACGTGCTGGCGCATGTGCGGCGGGCGGATGACAGCCCCGTTCCCGACGCGCGCCTGCTGCTCCGGCGAGGGACGGTGCCCTCCACGCTGGGAATCAGCGACGCCGCGGGCCTGGCCATGGTGCAGGCGCGCCCGGGAAGTCTGACGGCCACCATCGTGCCACCCGATGGTTCGGGACTGGCGGTGGCCACCACGAAGGATCCGTTCGATCTGGCGATGGTGGGCGCGCCGGAGTTGACGATGCGGTGGGACGAGCTGCCGGCAGGTACGCTCAGCGTGCGGGCGTTGGGGCCCGACGGCGTCACGCCGGTCGCCAATGCCCAGGTCTGGCTGTATTCGGCGCTCCCCGGATATCGGGCGGGCGTGCTGAGCGTGGGCGACACGCTGGCGCTGGACGCAGGGGCGTCGGTCGCGTCCAGCGTGACGACCGACGCCGCCGGGCAGGCGACGTTCCCGCCCTATCCTGTCGGCCCCTACCTGGTGACCGTGTTGCCGCCCGACAGCGCCTCCCCGGCCGCGGTGACGACGGTGCCCGTGGTCCTGCCGGCGGGCGCGCCCTGGCAGACGGTCACGCTGTCCAGCAAGGTGATCGTGTCGGGAACGCTGCGGCCTCTGCCCGACAGCGGCGGCGCCTTGATCCGGGCCGTCGATGCGGGCACACCGCCTTCCGGCAATGACCCGGGGACCCCGTCGACGGGGCGGGCGGTGTCGACGCAGGCGGCGAGCGACGGCACCTTCTCGCTGGCGCTGGATCCCGGCCGTGACTACCAGCTGATCCTCCAGCCGATCTCGAACGCTGCGGGCAACGTGGGCAGGGCCGTCTTGAAGGTCTCCTCGGCCGGCAGCGCGAGCAGCTTGGGCATGGTCACCCTGCCCGCCGGTCAGCTGTACCAGGGGACGGTGATGTTGGTCGACAGCACCACCCCGCGCTCCATTCCCAACGCCTTCATCCAGGTATATTGCGCGTCGTCCTCGGTCGGCTGTGTGGATCCCGCGATCTCGCTGGCCGAGGCCACCAGCCGCGGCGACGGCTCGTTCAGCCTGGTCCTGCCCCAAGCGGCCGCCACCGTGACCTCGGGATCGCCGAGAAAGTGACGCCCGGGCGGCGGCCACGCCACCCACACGCGGGAGAGCCCCTTCCCTTGGCGACGAAATCGCGACAGGATTGCCGCGTCTCGAGGGTGCGCGGTGCTGCGACGCTAGCCGCCCGCGCGGATCGGTCTGATCGCGAGGACACTGGATTGGCCCATACATTGCTGTTTCCGTACCGGTGCGTGGCGGGACTAACGCAACGTTTATTTTCGCGGCAGCGAGACGGCCTGCCGGGTGCGCTGGCGGTCGCGACGCTGGTCGCGGCGTCCGGTTGCTTCACCAGCCCCATCAACAGGCCCCCCGTGATCACGCAGATTAGCCCGGCGCAAAATCCCACTCCCAAGGGTCTGCCGGCGACCTTCACGGCCATCGGGTCAGATCCCGATCAAGATCAGCTGACGTGGACCTGGATCTCCAGGCCGGGCGGTTGTCCGGACGCGAAGGATGAGAGCACCTGGCCCCATGACACCACCAGTGGCGAGCCCGGTGCTCCCGCCACCTTCGTGGTCAGTGACGAAGCGCTCACGAAGTCCCAGAAGTACTGCGTCTGGGCCTTCGCGACCGATCGTTACGGCGCCGTCGGGGCCGCAAATCTCACCGTGATGCCGGGCGACAACGCGCCCGTCGTGACCCTTCGAATGGTCGCCGACCCGGGCAGCGAAAATCCGCCGCCTGGGCCCGTGTTCCCCGCTTACACCAGCTTCCAGTTCACCGCCGTCGCCAGCGACCCGGACGACGATCAGCTGTCGTATACCTGGAACCTGGACCAGCAGCCCATCGGGTCCACGGTCATGTTGATCCCGTGCGCCGGACAGTCCAGCTCGGACGACGGGCCGCGCTGCTTCACCGCCGATCTACCCGGCACCTACGCCGTTTCACTGTCGGTGAGCGACGGGATATTGACGGCGACCGCCAGCTCCCAGCCGCTGGTGGTGCTGGCCGATGCGCCCCCTTGCATCGATCGAACCACGCCGATGTTCGCCGTTGATCCGACCGTGAACGCGAAGGCGCTCACGTCGCAGGGCTACTATGTCGACCAGAAGATCAGGGTCGACTCGGTGTACGACGACGGCAACCCCTATCCGCAGCTGCCGGGCCGGGAGCGCCCGCACTTCACGTGGTTCCTGGGGACGAACGACACCGGGCTGCACTACGTCGACAACGTCGACTACCAGGAGCTGCCTCTGTCGAAGAGCGACTACCGGCAGGGCGATTACGTGAACGCACGCCTGGAGGTCAGTGATCCGAACGGGGGCGTCATCGACCAGATCCTCGCGAAGTGCGGGGAGAACGCCGACTTCTGCGCCACGCCGGTGATCCCCGGCGAACGCGCCACCTGCTGGGTCCGCGTTAGCTGGCGGATTCACCTGACCCTGACCAACCCACCGCAATGAATGCCCCGACGCGCGCCGGTGGAGTCAGACGATCCTGGTACGTCGGGATCATCGCGCTCGCGCTCTACGGCTGCTCGTCCAGCAACTCTGGCACCGGAGGGACCGACTCCGGCACGGGCACGGGATCCGGCGGGGCGTCCTCCAGCGGCTCCGGTGGCAGCGGCGGTTCGAGTGGGACCCAGGGCTCGGGTGGATCGACCGGCAGTGGCTCTGGGGGCATCAACGGGTCGGGGGGATCGACCAGCGCGGGATCGGGCGGCAGGTCGGGCTCGGGGGGGTCCTCCTCGGCCACGGGTGGTGCCCCCGGCTCGGGCGGCAGCTCGGGCGGTGGTGGTGCCGGGCCACCGCATTGCCTGACGTCCATCGAGGTCATCAACCCCACGGGCAACATCGAAGCGGGGGCAGATGCGACGGTGCAGGTGCAGGCGTTCGCGAACGAGTCCCCGATGATGAAGCTGGTCTGGACGTGGACGGTCTTGGATTACCAGAACATGATGTTCACCCCGACCAATCCCGACGGGAACCAGGCGCAGGCCATCGCCCAGTTTCGCGTGCCCATGAGGGGCAGCTACCTGGTCACGGCCACGCCGACCGGCGACCCCCTGTGCCCCCCCGCCAAACTCACGGTGAACGTCATCGATCCGCCGGGACCAGGGTTCAATTTTCGCGTGACGGCGAACGGATATCCCACCCAGGACAAGACGGTGAAGGTGTCCGACGGCTCCAGTGGGACGCTGATGCTGGAGGCAGGCCAGGCGTTCACCATCAAGCCGCTCGACGCCTTGAGGGGCAACCTGCTGGACAGCTTCGTGCGTGTCAGCAGCGCGAACCAGGCGTTCGCCTTCGAGGCCACCACCACCACCAGGCCGGTGACGACGACGCTGCTGGCCATGCAGAACTACAGCCTGCTCATCGCGCCGACCGAATCAGCCAGCGCGGGCGCCGGTAGCGCCGCCGCTTCGAGCGTGTTCGCGCCTTACATGCGGCTATCGACGCCCAGCGACTGGATGGGGCTCTACATCGATCAAGGGACCTTGGTCACCGGTCAAACGACGACCGCCGCGGGGGAGGCGCTTCAGAACGCCCGCATGCAGCTCCGTAGCACGACCGGCACACCCTCGACCATCGGCTACAGCGATGGCAACGGCGCGCTGACGCTGTGGGCGCGGGAGGGCAGCATGTCCGCCGTCGTCATCCCTCCCGACGGGTCCGGGCTGCCGGTCGCCACGACGGCAGACGGCGCCTTCGCCGCGCCGGGCGGTGTGCCCCTGTCGCTGACCATGCGCTGGGCGGCGATGGCGCAGGGTGCGTTGACCGTCCAGGTGACCGGCGCCGATGGCACGTCGGCGGTCGCGAATGCAAAGGTTCGTCTGGCGTCGTCGGGTGTGGCGTACAGCGCCGGCACGCTGACCGTGCAGTCGCCGGGGGCGGACGACCTGCTGGTTCCCACCACGGCCTCGGTGACGGCCAGCGCCCAGACCGGCGCCGACGGGCGGGTGGCGTTCCCGCCGTTCCCGGCCGGCGTCTACACGCTGACGATCATCCCACCAGCGGCGGCGGCGCCAGCCGCGGTGACGACCGTGCCGGTCACCCTGACGGCCGGGGCCGTGACCCAGACGATCGCGCTGACCAAAAAGGTCGCCCTGACAGGGACGTTGACGGCGAAGATGGTCCCCATTGGCGGGCAGGTGACCGCCATCGACATCGGGAACGCGTGCACCGTCGGCGCCGGATGCCCGCTGGGCGTGGCGGCCAGCGGCACCAGCGCGGCGACGGGCTCGGTGGTCTCCGGACAGGCGGACAGCAACGGCGTCTTCACGCTGGCGGTCGATCCCGATCGCACCTACGAGCTGATCGTTCAGCCATCCAGCGGGGGCGCCTCGACAGCGGGGCGGGCGGTGCTGCCCAGCTTCCACCTGTGCTCGACGGCGACGGCGCCGTGCACCGCCGTCAACCAGACGGGCTCGGTGGGGAACATCTCCTTGCCGATGGGGATGCCGTACCACGGTCTGCTGACGGACATCCAGACCGGCGCGCCGGTGGGTGGGGCGTCCATACAGGTGTTCTGTTCCCTGGCATCCGCGACCTGCGATCCGACCGTCTCGCTGGCCGAGGCGACGTCGATCGGCGACGGCACCTTCGACGTCATTCTTCCCGTGGCCTCGACGACCTCCGCGCTCAGCAGGTGACCGGCAAGGTCAGGTGGCGCTGGTAGATGCGGTCGCGATGCGCGCGCAGCACCGGGGGGACCAGCGCCTTCACGTCGTCGTCGATCGTCTCGCAGGCGTGGCGGAAAACGGGGAGCGTCGGACAGAGCTCCTCGGGCAGCGGCTGCAGGATGCCCATCGCGGCCACGGCGTGGATGTCCGCCGCGCTGAAGTGATCGCCCACCAGATAGTCGCGGCCGCCTGACAGACGTTCGCCCAGCGCACCCAGCACGGCGGCGATGCGCGCCCGCGCGCCGTCGATGCGATCGGGCGCGTAGCCGTACTTCGCGGCCAGATAGGACGCCGCGCGCGTGGGAAAGCCCCGCGCGCCATCGGTCGTCAAGCCGGCGTGAACCATCAGCAGGCGGGTCGACCACGCCAGCCCGTCGGGGCCCAGCAGCTCGTGGGACAGGCCGAACATCTGGACGCGATCGCTCTCACCCACGGGAAGCAGCGACGGCGACGGTGCCAGCCGCTCGGCCAGGGCCAGGATGTCGGCCCAGTTGGTCAGCGGCGGCTCGGCGCCGAACATCGCCACGGGGGCGTTGTGGTGCCCCGTCCAGGCGCGCGTCTCCACGTCGCCGATGCGCTGCCGGACCCCCAGATAATCGATGCCCTTCACGTCGAAGCAGCCCTTCGCCGCCTCGGACCACGGACTGGGGATGTTGCCGGCCAGCACCAGACGCAGGCCGCTCGCCGCCCGCGCCTCCTCGACACTCACGAATTTCACCATGCCGGCGCCACCAGCAAGCGTGATACCACGCGCGCGCGACGCGAAGACCGCGCGTTTTCGCGGCGGTGGTGGTGCCAACCGCGCTTCACCGCAAAGCCACGGTGACGGGGGCGGCGCGTCGGTTGCGCAGGGGGCGGCGTCCTCGGGAGGCCGGTGTATCCTGCGCGCGTGCCGCCGCCTGCCACGGTCGATCCGCTGTCGCCGCCAGAGGCGCCCGTGGTCCGCGACCCGGTGAAGAAGCTGGAAGGCTTCGCCGCCGTGCTGTTCGGGGCCTGTGTGCTGGGCCTGTCGGCGATCTTCGTGAAGTTCGCGGTCGCGGGCGGCGCCACGTCGACCACGGTCGGCTTCTACCGGATGCTGTTCGCGCTGCCCGGCGTTTATCTGCTGGCGCGGCGCCGGGGTGGCCTGGGCGCCCGCGCCGGTCGCTGGTGGGGCCTGGTGGCGGGCGCGGCGCTGTTCCTGGACCTGTGGCTGTGGCACGCCGCCATGCACGAGACGACCGCCGCGAACGCCACGCTGCTGGTGTCGGGGCTGGCCCCCGTCTGGGTGGCGCTGTTCGCGGTCAGCGTGCTGCATCTGCGTTACGACGTGCTGGCCTGGCTGGGACAGGCGCTGGGGGTGGGCGGAGCGCTGATCCTGGCGCTGGCCAAGGGGGCGCGGGGGGGCACGGGCCGCGGCGAGCTGCTGGCCATCGTCGCCAGCGTTTGCTACGCGGCGTTCACGCTGGCGCTGAAGCGCGCGCGTCGCACGCTGCAGGCGGAGCAGGCGCTGTTCTGGATGACGGCGGGGTGCTGGCTCTGTTTTCTGCCTGCGGTGCTGGCGACGGGGGCGCCGCTGCACGGCTACACGTCCCGGGCCTGGGGGTCGCTGCTGGGCCTGGGGGTGATCGTTCACATCGTGGGCTGGTGGTCGGCCAGCTGGGGCCTGGGACACACCAGCGCCGCGCTGGGAGCGATCGCGCTGCAGGGACAGCAGGTGGCGACGCTGTTCCTGGCGGCGTGGCTGCTGGCCGAGCCGCTCCGACCGCTCGGCTTGCTGGGGGCGGCGCTGATCGTCGCCGGCATCGTGCTGGTGGCGCGGAACAGGGATGCGTGAACGCTAGATCGGTTCTTGCTGGGTCATGCAGTGCAACGTGCCCAGGCCCCAGACCAGGTCGACGGCGTGGATGCCCACCACTTTTCGGGTGGGGAACAGGTCGGCCAGGATGCCCAGCGCGCGCCGGTCGGCCGGGTCGTTGAAGGTCGGCACCAGCACGGCCGCGTTCCCGATGTAGAAGTTCGCGTAGCTGGCGGGCAGGCGAACCCCGTCCAGCATGACGGGCGCGGGCATGGGCAGCCGCACCACCTCGATGCGGGCGCCGTCGGCCGTGGTCACCGCCTCCAAACGCTCGCGGTTCTCGGCCAGGGCGCGGAAGTTCGCGTCGGCGGGGTTCGTCTCGGACGCGAGCACGACGGTGTGCGGTCCCACGAAGCGCGCCAGATCGTCGACGTGCCCGTGGGTGTCGTCGCCGGCGATGCCCTCCCCCAGCCACAGCACCTTGCGGATGCCCAGGTAGTCGGCCAGCGCGATGTCCAGCTCTTCCCGGGTCAGGTCGGGGTTGCGCGCCTGGATGGGGCTCAGCAGGCACTCCTCGGTGGTCATCAGCGTGCCCGCGCCGTCGACGTCGATGCTGCCGCCCTCCAGCACCACCTGGCGCGGCGGATCGCCGCCCATGGCCACGAACCGCTCGCGACCCAGCCGCGCCGCCAGCCGCGCCGGCACGGCGTCGTCGCGGCGGTGGTTGGGATACTTCGCCCAGCCGTTGAACTTCCAGTCCGTCGCCGCCACGGCGCCGTCGCGGTCGCGCTTCACGAACAGCGGACAGGTGTCGCGCGTCCAGCTGCGGTCGGTGGGGATGCGGAAGAAGTCGACCTGCCCCAGGTCCACGCCCACCCGCGCCAGCAACGCGCGCGCCCGCTTCTCGGAGGTCGCGTCGTCGACCAGGATGCGCACGCGCTCGCCGGGCGTCAGGTGGCGCACCACCTCGCCGTAGACCCAGGGGATGGGGGCCAGCTTCCCCGGCCAGTCCTTCGGCTCGTGCGGCCAGCCCAGGATGGTGGCCGCGTGCGGCTCCCACTCGGCGGGCATGCGGTAGCCCAGCTCGGCCGGCGTGCGCTCGACGCGCTTCGCCGACGGCTGGTCGCCTCGGGCCGCGGTGGCCGTCCCCGTGGCCGCGCGCTTCGCTGTCGCGCGCTTCGTTGATGCGCGCTTGGTGGCCTGCCCTTTCTTCATTCGTCGAGGTATCGCTTGGTGATGCCGCCGTACGCGTCGACGCGGCGATCGCGCAGGAACGGCCAGTGCCGGCGCACCGTCTCCTGGTGCGTGCGATCGACGGTGACGATCAGCGTCTCCTCCTCGGTGCGCGAGGCCTCGGCCAGCACCACGCCGAACGGATCGGAGATGAAGGTGCCTCCCCAGAACTCGATGCCGCCGTCGGCCGGGCCCTCGTGGCCGACCCGGTTCACCGCCGCCACGTACACGCCGTTCGAGATGGCGTGCGCCCGCTGCATGGTGCGCCAGGCGTCGGCCTGGGCGGCCCCGAACTCCGCCTTCTCGGACGGGTGCCAGCCGATGGCGGTCGGGTACGTCAGCACGTCCGCGCCGGCAAGGGCCGTGAGGCGCGCCCCTTCCGGGTACCACTGGTCCCAGCACACCAGCGTCCCGATGCGCCCGACGCGGGTGTCGAAGGCACGAAATCCCAGGTCACCCGGCGTGAAGTAGAACTTCTCGTAGTACAGCGGATCGTCCGGGATGTGCATCTTCCGGAAGATGCCGCCCAGGTTGCCGTCGGCGTCGATGATGGCGGCGGTGTTGTGGTACAGCCCGGCGGCCCGCCGCTCGAACAGCGACGCCACGATGACCACCTTCAGCTCGCCGGCCAGGGCGGTCAGCGCCTCCGTGCTGGGACCGGGGATCGACTCGGCCAGGTCGAAGTTCGCGTGCGTCTCGGTCTGACAGAAGTACTGGCTGCGGAACAGCTCGGGCAGCACGATCATCTGGGCGCCCCGCCCGGCCGCCTCGCGGATCTTCTCCACCGCGCGGCGCAGGTTGACCTCCGGCTCGGGCGCGCAGCGCATCTGCACCGCGGCCAGCTTGAACGTCGAGGGTTGGGCCTTTCCGGTCATGCGGTCCGTCTAATGGATCCCAGGCCGTCCCGCAACCAACGAGTTTTCGAATCTGCCATCACAGCCCGCCGTCAGGGCGGCCCGGGGCCGTGCACCGTCGCGGTCACCGGGCGGGCGGCCCCAGCGCGCCCCGCCGGCGCCCCGTCGACAGCTTGCCCAGCAAGTTTCCGGCGAGACCGACCGGGGCCAGGCACCAGGCACCAAGCGCCACGTAGACGAAGGGCCGGGCGATGGCGAGCAGGCGGGTGACGTCCAGGGCAGCGGACATGCGAACCGTCGCCACGGTGTACATGCCGAGCGGGAAGACCGCGCCCCAGTACAGCGGGTCGTAGCGAAGGGGAAACTTGCTGAAGACGTGCCGCCACACGCCCAGGCTGACCAGCATCGGGATCCACCACGACGCCGTCGCCCACCACATCAGCGCCAGGCCGCGCACGAAGGGCAACAGCTCGCGAATGACCACCGAGCTGGGCGCGGCCAGCACCAGATTCGCGCCCGCCAGCGCCGAGATGGCGGCGGCCCCCATGTTGATCCAGTACGGCGGCGCCAGATCCGACGGGCTCATGGGGAAGAACGTGTACCGATAGAAGATGAGGCCGATGATCCAGATGTAGAGCATCCCGCCGCCCAGCCACATGGCCAGGCAGAACACCGCGGCGGCCTCGCGCGAGGCGGGTTCCCACCCCGGCAGCAGCTGCGCCCCCAGCACGGCGACCGACTGCGAGGCGACGACCGCCAGCAGCCATCCCCCGTTCAAACCCTCGGCCAGCGAGGGCTTCTGGCGCTTCACCGTGAGCACGGTGAAGATCGTGTAGGTGAGGAGGGCCCACAGGACGATGCCGGCGATCCACAGGGCGAAGGCAGCACGGGTCGCGCCAGCGACGACCAGCCACTGCGAGCCGAGCACCGAGGTCGCCGCCACGGTGGTGAAGAATCCGACCGCCCGCCCGTGGTGAACGAGATCGGCGACCACCTGCGAGCGGTAGCGAACCGCCCGCACCAGGGTCAAGGCCCAGATGGCCGGATAAGCCACCAGGTTGAAGACCAGCAGCCCCCGCGCGATGGTCGCCGATAACAGGAGGGACGCCGCTATCGAGACGATGCCGCTGGCCATCACCAGCGCGAAGATCGCCGGATGCAAGGTCGCCAGCCCAGCTGTCGGCGCCGGCGCGGTCGCGGCCTGGCCCCGGGGCGGCTGGAGGCCGCTCATCGCAGGTAGCGCAGCAGGCCGAGGTTCAGCGCCAGGCAAGCGGCGCTGGCCGCCAGGGCAGGCAGCGCCAGCCCCTGTTCGCCCCCCAGGAACGCATTCATCGTCGCGGTCAGCAGCCATAGCTGTCCTATGACCAGGACCAGCACGAAGCAGATGATCCCGTACACGATGGTGAGTCGTTGCGCCCGTGCCTGGGAGCGCCTGGGACGCAGGCGAGGGGCGTAAGGCGTGAGCAGACCGGGTTCGTCCGACGCCGTGGAGCTGTCGCGGGAAGTTTCCATCTAGGTCAACGTCCTGGCCTGCGCACAAACCCTTTGCGGGCGCGGGGCACTACGCCGCCGTCTCCTCGACGCCCACCGCGTAGACCTCATCGCTCGCTATCTCGAGCCGGATCTTCGGCAGCGGCCGCGGCGGAGGCCCGGCGATGTTGCGCCCCGTCCGCAGATCGAAGTAACCCTCGTGGCAAGGACAGTGCAGCACACCCTCGGCGATGCGCGGCACGACCGCACACGAAAGGTGCGTGCAGCTTTGACTGAAGGCGACCAGGGTCGCGTCGTCCGGTCTGATGAGCAGGCACCGGTCCTGCGGGCCGGGATATGTGAACACCATCGCGGTCCCCACGGGGATGTCGCGCAACGCCGCCACGCGCGTCCGCGACGCCGGCGGCCGGTTCGCGCGAACCAGATGCCGCGCCGCGATCCACGCTTGCCCGGCCACGAAGGCGCCGCTGGTCAAGACCAGGAAACGCCCGAAGTCCCGCCGGGCCACGAACTGATCGGCCGGCCAATCGATGGGAAATTCCTGCCGCCAGCGCGGCTGCAGCTCCGCGGGGCGGCCGTCGGGAGCGATCGTGATGTCGTCCGGCTCGGGCGCCGCTTCGTAGACCCCCGTGCGCGCCGTGCCGGCGAGATATTCGCGCCCCGGCGACTCGAGCCGCGGATCTACCTGGGCAGCGGCTGTTCGGACGGGCCCCTCGGGATGGTCGGCCATCTCATACCTCCACGTCGTGGAACGGATCCGCGGATGAATCGCCGCTCAACAGCCTCAGCCTGGGGGAACGTGCCTCCGCCTTCTCCGCCATGGCAGACACCACGTCCAGGATCGGGGCCGGCGCCTTGGCCCGCGGCACCATCACGTTCACGCGCGTCGTGATCGTCTGTTCGCCGAAACGGAACTCGTTGGTGGGACGCGACTGGGGCCGCAAGGCCTCGATCTGCTGGCGGGTACCGTAGAACAGGGCCTGACTGGGGCAGACCGTGGCGCACATCGGCTTCTTGCCGACGGAGGTGCGGTCGTAGCACATGTCGCACTTCATCATCAGCTGACGATCGGTGTACAGCTCGGGTACGCCGAAGGGACAGGCGAGCACGCAGTTGCCGCAGGCGATGCAGCGGGCCTTGCGTGCGGACTGCACCACCCCGTCGGCGGTGCGCTTGATGGCGTCCGCGGGGCAAACCTCCGCGCAGGTCGGCTGGTCGCAGTGCATGCAGACGACGGGCACGGTCTGCACCGAGTGTGCGCGATCGATGTACTCGAGATGGATCATCGAATCGCCGCGGTGGGTGTCGCATTCGGTGCATGCCTGCACGCAGGCCTGGCAGCCGATGCAGCGGCTCGGGTCGACGAAGAATTCCAGGGGTCCTGCGTCCGGCATGCTCGTCCTCCCCGGGTCACTGCTGCGGTTGAAGTCGCGCGGCGTAGGCGGGTGCGCCCTCGGCGGGACGCAGGCGACAGCCGCACACTTTGTACTGAGGGATCTTGCTGATGGGATCCTGCGCCGCCACCGTCAGGCGGTTGGCGCTCTTGTCGCCGGGCCAGTGGTAGGGGATGAAGATGGTGTCCGGCCGGATGGTCGCCACGACCTGCGCCCGCAGCGTGATGGCGCCCCGCCGCGTCTCCGCGGTGGCCCACTGGCCGTCGGTGATGCCCAGCTTATCGGCCAGCCGCGGGTGAAGCTCGATGCGTGGCTCGGGGTACTGTTTGACCAGCGGGCCGATGCGCCGGGTCTGGGTCCCCGACAGAAACTGACTGACCACCCGGCCGGTGGTGAGGAACAGCGGATACTCCGCCGACACGTCATCGACGGCGGCGCGGTACTCGGCCACGTTGAAGCGGGCCTTCCCGTCGCCGAAATAGAAAGGCCCCGCGCCCTTGGCGACTGGATTGTAGCTGCCAGGCTCGAACAGGCGCGGCGTCCCCGGGTCGTCGGGCGTGGGCGCGCCGGTGCGCGGATCGGTGCTGTAGCAGGGCCAGAACACGCCCATCTGCTGCTCGATCTTCTCGTAGGTGATCCCGGAGTAGTCGGCGATGCCGCCCTTGCTGGCGACGCGCAGCTCCTCGAAGATCGCGCGGGGGCTTTCGAACGTGAACCCGTGCGGGCGGCCCAGCGCCCGCGCCAGGTCCTGGATGATGATCCAGTCTTGCCGGGCCTCGCCGGGGCAGGGGACGGCACGGTTGATCTTGATGACGCGCCCCTCGACCTGGGTGACCGTCCCCTCGTCCTCCTCCTGCAGGCTTCCCGGCAAGACCACGTCGGCGTGGCGGGCGGTGTCGCTCAGGAAGAAGTCGATCGCCGTGAAGAACTCCAGCTTGTCGAGCGCGCGCGTGATGAACTGGTTGTCCGGCAGGGAAACCTTCGGATTGATGCAGATCGAGATGAGCGCCTTGATCTCGCCGGCATCGATCTTTCGAAACAGCTCGTAGGCGTCGACGCCAGGGCCGGGGATCTCCGACTCCTCGACGCCCCACACGGACGCGATGTGACGGCGGTGCTCGGGATTGGAGATGTCCCGCAGGCCGGGTAGCTGATCGCACTTCTGCCCGTGCTCGCGTCCGCCCTGCCCGTTCGCCTGGCCGACGATCGTGCCATAGCCGCTCTTGGGGCGCCCGATGCGCCCGGACGCCAGCACCAGGTTGATGGAGCCCAGA
>Ga0207671_10000122_pt1 | contig 119512 bp, 89 predicted proteins | sample KBSC24metaG_FD_184352 | JGI IMG/M metagenome (GOLD analysis project Ga0207671, IMG submission 184352) | Corn rhizosphere microbial communities from Kellogg Biological Station, Michigan, USA - KBS C2-4 metaG (SPAdes) (version 2) | ecosystem: Host-associated > Plants > Roots > Rhizosphere > Soil...
ACCTCCGTGACGGCCACGGGAACGAGCCAGCCGGGCAACGCGCCGGGCGCCGGCACCGCGACCACATCGTCGACCGCGGCTTCCTTGGCCCCGTCCGCGCCCAACTCCGCCCAGACCTCCACGCAGCCCCAAGCACCCGCGTCCAAGACCGCCAAGCCCGCCTCGAAGCCGTCGACCGCGAACCCCAACTCCGGCGCCGACTCCGCCTCCCCCACCGACTGCGCCGCCGCGCACCTCAAGGGCACCGTCACCAGCCTCACCCGCCCCATCAACCATGTGCTGCTCACCGTCACCAACACCGGCACCACCACCTGCAACCTCTACTACTTCCCCGACCTCCGTCTCGACGCCGACCAGCAGTCCGTCACCCAGGCCGTCGAGGACAGCAAGCCCCAGGCCGTGGTCACCATCGCTCCCGGCGAATCGGCCTACGCCGCCATCGGCACCTCCGCGGCCGACGGCTCCGGCAGCGCTCCCAAGCTCGAGAAGCAGGTCGAGGTGTTCCTGGAGACCCGCGACCAGTCCGGCTCCCTGCCCGGCTCCATGACGCTGCCGCTGCCCGCCGGCACCTACGTCGACATGGACAAGGCGTTCGTCACCTACTGGCAGTCCGACCTGCAGAGCGCCACCGCCTGGTGACCCCGCAGTGACCTCCCAGTCCAGACATCCGTGGTCCGGCGGTACGCAGAATCACCCGCGCCGCCGAATCACGGCATTCGCCTGTCTCCTTCGAAAACGCAGAGCACTACCGTGGTTTCATGGAGTCATCATCGGTCGGGATCCGCGAGGTGCTCGCCATCCCCGACTTCCGCCGGCTGTGGACGGCCCTGTCGCTGTCCAGCCTCGGCGACTGGCTCGGGCTGCTTGCACAGTCCTCATTGGCGGCGTCTCTGGCGGGTGGATACGCCGGTCGCTCCTATGCGGTAGCCGGCGTATTCGTGCTCCGGCTGATCCCCGCGGTGTTGTTCGGACCGATCGCGGGAGTCGTCGCCGACCGGCTGGACCGGCGCTGGACGATGGTCGCCGGCGACACCGCACGCTGTCTGTTCTTCGTATCGATCCCTCTGGTCGGCACCCTGTGGTGGCTGTTCACCGCGACCTTCCTCATCGAGATCGCGGCCATGTTCTGGATCCCGGCAAAGGAAGCGACCGTCCCCAACCTCGTACCGCCGCGTCTTTTGGAGCCGGCGAACCAGGTCTCGCTGCTTACCGCCTATGGGACCGCTCCGATCGCGGCAGGAGTGTTCACCGTCCTGTCCCTGATCACGCGAGGCTTGGCCAGCCAGTGGAGCTTCTTCACCGCGAAGCCGGTGAGCCTCGCGCTCTACTTCGACGCGTTGACCTTCTTGTTCTCTGCCTTGACCATCGCGCGCCTTAGGAGCATCCCCGCGCGCTCCGCTACAGAGCGCGCCGCGGAGCGCCGCCACACTACGGAAACCCGCTCCCCCATCCGGACCTTGCTCGACGGCTGGCACTACCTCGGCGAGGACAGGAAAATTCGCGGTGTGATCATCGGCACAACCGGGGCCTTCGCGGCCGGCGGTGCCGTGGTCGGTCTGGCGCGCACCTATGTCGGCGACCTTCACGCAGGTCAGGCAGCGTACGGCGTCCTGTTCGGCACCGTCTTCCTCGGCCTGGCCCTTGGGATGTTCTCCGGATCGCGCGTTCTGGCGGGGGTGTCGCGGGAGCGGCTGTTCGGTTCTGTGATCTTCGCTGCGGGAGTAGTGCTATGCGTTTTCGCTCTAGTGCCGATCCTGCAGCTCAGCGTGTTGTTCGCACTGGTCGTCGGCTTCCTCGGCGGCACCGCGTGGATCGTCGGCCAGACGATGCTGGGCCGCGACGTGGCGGACGAGCTGCGCGGCCGGACGTTCGCCTTCGTGCAGTCCCTGATCCGGGTAACGCTGGTGCTCATCCTGGCCGTGTCCCCGGCGGTGGCAGGGATGTTCGGAGCCCACACGCTAAGCATTCCCGGCGTGTCCATCACCTATGGCGGCGCAGCCATCACCCTTTTCGGGGCGGGACTCCTGGCGGCGGGCGTCGGGTGGGTGGCATACAGGATGATGGATGACGTGCCAGGGAAATCGTTGCGGGACGAACTGAAGGCGGCGCTTAAGCGCACCGCCGCTCCGACGCGCGCCGGAGGCGTGGCGGGGTCGGGGACCACCTCCGGACCAGCGGCTGGAGCCGCTGGGGCCCTCCTGCCCCAGGGGAGTGCCCAGGGAAGTGGGACCGAACGGACCGCACACACCTACACAGGCACCTTCGTCTCCTTCGAGGGCGGCGACGGCAGTGGCAAGTCGACCCAGCTGGACCTGCTCGCCGACTGGCTGCGCGCGAACGGCCACGAGGTCGTGGTCACCCGCGAGCCCGGTGGCACCCCGCTGGGCACCAAGCTGCGCAACATCGTGCTGGACGCGCACAACGCCGACGTCATCTCCCCGCGCGCCGAAGCCCTCATCTACGCGGCGGACCGCGCGGACCACGTCGAGCGCGTCATCCGGCCGGCGCTGGAGCGCGGCGCGGTGGTGATCACCGACCGCTATGTCGACTCCTCGCTGGCGTATCAGGGCGCGGGCCGTGCGCTGTCCGCCCGGGAGGTCGAGCTGCTCTCGCACTGGGCCACGCAGGGCCTGATGCCGGACGTCACGGTCCTGATGGACCTGGACCCGCTGGAGGCCGCGCGGCGCCGCAAGACCCCGGCGGACCGGCTGGAGCTGGAGTCCGTGGATTTCCACCGCCGGGTCCGCAACCGCTACCTGGAGCTGTCCACGGCCGAGCCCGAGCGGTTCATCGTGATCAACGCCCTGGAGTCGATCGAGCAGATCGCCGGGCGTATCCGGAGCCGTCTGGAGGGCCGCATCCACCTGTCGCACCAGCAGCGGACTGCAGAAGCGCAGAAACGTGAAGAGGAGCGCCGCAAGGCGGCCGAGGAGCGCGCTGTCCAGATGGCAGAGCTCTCGGACGCCGAGCGCCGCCGCGCTGAGGTCGAAGCCGAGCAGCGGGACCGGGCGCAGCGTGAGCAGGAAGCGCGGGAGGTCGCACGGGAGGAACACAGACGCCGTCTAGAGGAAGACGCGGCCAGGGCGGAGCGCGCGGCGCGGGAACGCGCACAGGGCGCCGGAGACCTGTCCTCACGGCTCGCGCCGACCGACCGACCGGCTACCCGGTCGGATCAGAGGACGGATCCCTCGGCGCGCACCGCCACGCCCCTGCCCCCGATGCCGTCGACGCCTCCGGCTCCCTCTACGCCCTCTACGCCGCGCGCGGAGGAGATCACAGCGCCTCCTGTACGCAGCGAATGGGAAGTCCCCGACTACGTCTCGCAGCCGGAGTTCGACGACGAACCGGAGCAGGACGCGATGTCGATGGCGGACGAACTGTTCGGCGCCCGGCAGCAGTCACGCCGCGGCGGGGACGACGCATGAGCGGCGACGGCGCGCCGTTCCAGCCCTACGGCGTCTGGGCCGACCTGGTCGGCCAGGACCATGTCAGCGCCGACCTGTCCCAGGCCGCGCTCGGCAACGGGATGACGCACGCCTGGCTCCTCACCGGCCCGCCCGGCTCGGGCCGCTCCACGGCGGCTCGCGCCTTCGCGGCGGCGTTGCAGTGCACGACGGAGAGCGAGCCCGGCTGCGGCCACTGCCTGGGCTGCCGCACCGTCCTGGAGGGCACTCACCCGGACGTGCTCCAGCTGGCCACCGACCAGCTCTCGATCGGGGTGGCCGACACCCGCGGCCTGGTGCGGCGCTCGTCGATGACGCCGGCCTCGGGTCGCTGGCAGGTGCTGCTGATCGAGGACGCCGACCGGCTGACCGAGGCCGCCGGCAACGTTCTGCTGAAGGCTGTGGAGGAGCCCTCGCCGCGCACAGTGTGGATCCTGTGCGCACCGGGGCGCGACGACATGCTGCCCACGATCCGCTCCCGCTGCCGCCACCTTCTGCTGCGCACCCCGCCGTCGGCGGCGGTCGCGGAGATTCTGGTGCGGCGTGACGGCGTTGAGCCGATCCGCGCCCGCGAAGCTGCGCGCGCTGCGCAGGGACACATCGGACGCGCTAAGCGTTTGGCGACGGATGACGAGGCGCGCGCGAAACGTTCGGAAGTCCTGGCGCTGGCTTCGTCATTGACCGACATGGGTTCGGCACTGTCGGCCGCGCAGAAGCTGGTCGACGCGACCATTGCGGAAGCGAAGCACGAGGCCGAGGAACGGAACGTTACAGAGACTGCGGAGATGCGACTCGCGCTGGGCTTTCAGGAGGGCTCACGCAAAGCGATTCCTGGCGCGGCCGGTGCGTTGAAGGATCTGGAGTCGCGGCAGAAGAAGCGCGCGACGCGTATGCAGCGCGACGCCCTGGATCTGGCTCTGGTGGACCTCGCAGCGTTCTACCGCGATGTGCTGGCCGTGCAGCTCGGTGCGATCGGCGGGGCGGGTGGTGACGTCACCGAGCCCATCCATGACGACCAGTACGCAGCCGTACGCAAGGTCGCTGCGTCAGGAACGCCTGAGGCGACGCTACGGCGGATCGAGGCGGTATTGGCGTGCCGGAAGGCAGTGGAACGAAACGTAGCGCCACTATTGGCCGTGGAGGCCATGGCAGTGAGCCTGCGGTAGAAAGCGGCTATACGTCTCTATACGGCAACGCGCCACGGCCGCACTGCCGCGACAGGCATGTCGTTGCGCGCGGCCCGTTCGCGGTGCTCCTTAGGGCTGATACCGCGCACTCTCTTGAAAGCCGCGCTAAGCGCGAACGCACTGCCGTACCCGACTTGTTCGGCTACTGATGCGATGGTCGCCGAGGGGTCGCGCAGCAGATCCGCGGATAGCGCCAAGCGCCAGTTCGCTAGGTAGGCCATCGGCGGTTCCCCGACTTCGCTCGTGAAGCGCCGCGCAAGGGCGGCGCGCGAGACATGCGCGGCGTCGGCGAGTGCTGCGACGGTCCAGGGGTGCGCGGGGGCGTCGTGGATCAGGCGGAGCGCTGTACCGACGACCGGGTCGTCCTGTGCGCGGTACCACGCAGGGGTCTCGACGTCGGGGCGAGCGAGCCAGGTACGCAGCGCGACCACGGTCAGCAGGTCGAGAAGGCGGTCCAGGACCGCGTCCTGGCCAGGCGTGTCGCGGGCTACCTCGTCGGCCAGCAGCGGGATCAATGGAGTGTCGCATTCTCCATCGCGCAGCACCGCCAAAGGCGGGAGCGCGGAGAGCAGCGGTGCGCAGATTTCGCTAAGGACTTGGTACGTACCGGTGACCAGGACCGTCGCGCCGTCGGGAGCGTTGCCCCAACTGCGGGTGCCGAGCGAGCGGAGATCGCCGAGTTCCTCGCCGTCGGGCGTGGTGCAGCGCTGGCCCGGATGGATGACGGCCTGGGGCGGCGTGCCGGGGTCGTCAGCGAACACGTATGGGTCCGGGCCGCGCAGGATCGCCAGGTCGCCGGTCTGGAGGCGGGTCGGTGCGGTGACGACGAGGGACGCGGTCGAAGCAGCGGGTTCGGGCTCCGGGATCACCCACGCGGTTCCCGAGATCACGGCGACCAGTGTCAGCGGCGCTTGGTCCTGTACGCGCAGCGACCAGGGTGGGGTGAGCAGGGAACGCAGGAGGAAGGCACCGTCTGCGCGCGGTCCGTTCAGCAACCCGGCTATGACGTCCATGCTTCGACTGTAGACGATCGCGTATGGATGTGTGGACTCTAAGCCATTCAGCATCTCACCTGCGGTCGATGTACTTGAGCCATGCACACGAACGCGAGCATGAACAGCGATGAGCACGCCAGGCCGCCGATCCTCGTCCGCGGCGCGTCGAAAACGCGCATGAACGGAAGCGGCGTTCTGGCTGGCGCGGCGGTCGTAACCGGCCTCATCGCCGGGGTCTACTACGCCTTCGCATGCTCGGTGATGCTGGGGCTCGGCGCGTCCGGGGACCGGACCTTCATCGAGGCGATGCAGAACATCAACAAGAAGATCGAGAATCCGGTGTTCTTCCTGACGTTCTTCGGAGCACTGGTGCTTCCGGCATGGGCTCTGCGTACGTTCCGGCACGACCGACGCCTCCGGCTCTGGATCGCCGCCGGGTTGGTCCTTTATACGCTCGGACTGATCACGACGATGGCGGTCAACATCCCGTTGAACAACCAGCTGGCTGCTGCCGGCGTTCCGGCGAAGATCGCCGATCCGGCGGCTGTGCGGGCTCGGTTCGAAGACACGTGGAACACGTGGAACATTGCGCGGGCGCTGCTTAGTACAGGAGCCGCGGCGTGCCTAGCGCGGGCGCTCCTGATCGCGGGCCGATATGAAGCGGTTCCACAGAAAGAAGGCCGCTTCGCTTAGCGTTCAGTTCACGGCCTCGGCCCACGCCGCCAGCGCTTCGAAGTCCTCGGCGACCAGGCCTACCGCCGGGTCCACCTGGTGGAGCAGCGCGGGACCGTCGTGGTGAGCGCGGACCCAGTCGCGGTCCACGTCGGTGATCTGGTCGTCGATCCAGGCGAAGGGACGGCCCTCGACCCACGCCACGATCTCGGGCGTCTTCCAGAAGAGGCCGCCGTCCGGGATGTCGCGCTCCTCGGGCCAGGCGATGACCGGCAGTTCGGGGAGGCCGAGGACCGGGCCTATGTATTCGTTCGCCTCGTGCCCCCAGGTGGTGGCCCAGATGAGGGTGAAGGGGAGGGCGGCCAGAGCGGGGCCGTGGCCGGGGTTGAGCCAGACGCGCAGGGGTTTGATCCGCGCATCGGGCATACCCAGCAGAGCCATGACCGACTTCCGTTCCTCGAACCAGGTGGGAGGCGACAAGCGGTGCGTGGTGTAGCCCTCGGGACGCCGGGTCGGCTTGGCCGCATAGGGGTTCAGCGGTCCGTCCACATCGATCAACAGCATCGGCCGCATGAGCTGCTCCCCTCTCGACTGCTCGAACGGTATCGAGGTGGGGTCGGCAGCGTCGTGCGGGTATTGGCGGGCAGCCCTATATCAGCCAACGCAAAAGCCCCGCAGGATCGGTCAATCCGGCGGGGCTGTATGCGCGCTCTTCACTTTCGATCCCCCGATCAGCAGGAGGGCTGGCCTGCCTCCGACTACACCCGGGCCGACTGCATCGGAGGGCGCACGCCGTGCCGGCCCAGCGGGACCGTCGCGACCTGGCCCTGGCGCAGCGGCTGTGCTCCCGGGGCGGTCGCGGGGGGCGAAACCGGGGTGCCGGGGGCGGGTGCCGTCGCGGCCGGGGCCGGGGACGGGACCGGGAGTGAGCCGGCCGGGGCTCCGGGGCCCGCGGCGACCGTGGCGTGGACGGCCTCGGCCAGCAGGAGCCTGAGTTTCATCGTCTCGGCGAGCTTGGCCGGGTTGTCCTCCTGGCCCGCATAGGGCACGTCGATGGTCTCGATGACGCAGCGCGCCACCTCGTTGCCAGCGGCCTCGGCCAGGGTGCGGGTGAAGGCCATCGCGGCTTCGTGGAAGGGGCCGGGGTCGCTGTCGGCGGCGCGCATGCGCTCCAGGGCCGCGGCCAGCTGTTCGCGCTGGAGCGGGTGGATGCGGCGGGCGGCCAGCTCGGCCATCAGCGTGAGCAGGGCCGTGCGGACCTCGCCGAGTTCGGCGACGAGTTCCGGGGAGGACTCGTACTCGAGCTGGACGGTCAGGACCAGGGGGTCGAGCAGGTTCCACTCGCCCTTGGGGCGGACCGTGGTGCCGCGGCCGTGGCGGATGCGCAGGACGCGCTTCTCCTCCAGGGCCTTGAGCGCCTCACGCAGGATGGTGCGGCTGACCGCGAACTCGGCCGCGAGCGCCGCCTCCGGGGGCAGATCCGTGCCCGGCGGGAACTCGCCTTCCAGTATGCGCAGCAGCAGCCGCTCGACGACGGCGTTGGCGAGGCGGGCGGGCCGGATGACCCGGTGGACGTTCCATCCCTCGACATACATGCTGCTGGTGCTCCTCGATGTGCTGCTGCGTCACTGGCCGCCGCGCGGGTCTGCCCGGCGTCCAGGCATCCGGTGTGATGTACCGACTTGCGCGCCAATGTACGAGCCGAGGTCCACTCAAGGCAGCTATCTGAGGGCTATTCCATCCTAAATGATGAATCCGCGCCCGCGTTGTCGGCGCGGTGGCGCCGCCTGCGCTTGATCAGCAGGAACAATGTCAGAGCCGTGATCACGGGGAGCCAGCGGTTCTTCTCGTAACGGCCGTTCCAGACCGCCGCCAGCGGATCCTCGGAAAGCGATTCGTCGGGGATCACGGAAACGGCCGCGATGGCGGGTTCGGCGATCTTCTCGGATTCCGATTCCAGGGATTTATATGTCGGCTCGACGTCCACGGCTTCTGAGACCACGTCGATGACTTCGGCGATGGAATCGTCGGTACCGGAAGAGTCCGCTGGAACAACAGAGTCCACAAAGTCGGCGGAATCCGCGGAGACGTCGGACGCATCAGAACCCGCAGACTCCTCAGCCTCCGCCTTAGCCTGGGCCTTAGCCTGGGCCTGGGACTCGGACTCGGACTCGGACTCCGGCTCGGCCTCAGCCTCCCGATAATCCGCGGCCAGCACCTCGATCCACGCCGCACCCAGAGCCTCGACGGCCCCGTGCCAGTCCTCCCGCGCGAACTCCAGAGCCCGGCCCGACAGCTCCAGCTCCGGCACAACGGAGATCAGCGTGCGCTCCCCATCCGCCCCGGCCTGGGCCAGCGTGACCCGCAGATACCCGGCCAGCGCGCCGTTCCCGCGCGCCTGCGCGGCGTCGACGGCGATGTCCAGCGTCCCCTGCTGCGCTTCGGCTCCCGCTATGCAGGCGGTACCGCGATACGTGATGGTCGCCCCGGCCCCGCCGGCGCCGACCCGCAGCTTCAACCGCCCGGCGACGACGTCCCCGGCGACCCCCTCGGGGCCGTCGGCCGGCGGCACGGCGTGCACCGCGTCGACGGTCAGTCCCGGCACGGCTCGCGCCATCTTCTCGGGATCGGTGAACGCCAGCCACATAGCCCGGTGCCGCACCGGCACCTCGACCTCGAACGCCATCGCGTACCCAACCCCCTCGCCGGGAAGTCACCCGCGTGCCCGCGAGAATGCGGACCGCGTGCCTGCTGGCACGTTACCAGCGCTTGGACATTCCGCGGCTGACCTTGGTGACCAGATTCCGGGGGACGAGCTTGGCCACGGCCGTGATCGCCTTGTACTGCATGCTCGGCACGCTCACCGGCAGGCCGCGCCGCAGGTCGCGCAGGGCGCCCTCGACGATCTCGTCGGCCTCCAGCCACATCCACCCCGGGATGTCGCCGGTGTCGATGTCCGCGCGCTCGTGGAACTCGGTGTGCGTGAACCCCGGGCAGACCGCGACCACCCGCACGCCGGTGCCGTGCACCTCGGCGGCGATGGACTCGCTGAAGTTGGTGACCCAGGCCTTGGCGGAGCTGTACGTCCCGCGAGGGACGAAGCCGGCGACCGAGGACACGTTGATGACCGCGCCCCGGCCGCGCTCGATCATGCCCGGCAGCGCCGCGCGGGTCAGCCGCAGAACCGCGCGCACCAGCACGTCGAGCATCTGCTCCTCGTCCTCGACGGGGTGCGACAGGAACGCGCTGCCCTGCCCGAAGCCGGCGTTGTTGACCAGCACGTCGATACCGCGCAGCGGGTCGGCCAGGCGGTCCTCGACCAGCGCCCGGCCCTCGACGGTGGCCAGGTCGGCGGGGACGACCTCGACCTTGCCGGCCCCAAGCAGCGAGAGCTCGGCGGCGGCACTCTCCAGGCGCTCGACGTTGCGGGCCACGAGCACCAGGTCATAGCGGGCCGCCGCGAAACGGCGGGCGAACGCGGCACCGATGCCGGCCGTCGCCCCGGTAATCAAGGCCGTCGTCATGGTCTCAAGCCTGGCATGCCCCCTCCGGCGCCACCAGAGGGGGGTGCCAGGTAGAGGACCGTCCTGGTGGCGACCACGTCCCCGCCGCCCCCGGGCTGCGGGTAGGTGTGCCACGTGCGCCACAGCACGCCGTGCAGCCGGGCCGGGAGCGGTTCGACCACGACGGCGGTGACCGCGTTGGGGACCGCGGGGAACACCGCGACGGTGGCGTCGGGCAGGGAGCCGGCGTAATCGCGCAGCGCGCTGGCCCAGGCCGGGAAGTGATCGGCGTCCACTTCGCGCACCGCGCAGCGGACCTCGTAGTGGTAGCCCTCCTCGAGGTCGCGCTCTATGGCTATCGGCAGCGGGCCGGGCGCGGCGTCGCGGCAGGCGACGGTCTCGCGGCAGACGAGGCGGGCGCGGTCGGCGATGCGGACCAGGACCTGGTGCGAGGCGCCGAGGATGCGGACCTCGACGTCCAGCCCGCCGACCGGGTGCCGGTCGCAGTGCAGGGGCGGTTGGTCGGGGGCCTCCAGCGACCACGACAGCTCCGAGGCCCGGACGTCCTTATAGGGGACCGATAAAGGAGCGATCATGCAGGATCAACGACTCAGCCGCTGCCAGGTCACGAAGAAAGCCTATGGTCCGACGATTCGACGACCCGCGGGCGATGGGTTCGGGCCGCGACGTGTTCCGAGGGCGATGGTTTCCGACCGCAGAGGGTCCCGACCGCGACGGGTCCCGCGGAGCCGGATCAGCGGCGGCCTCGGCCCCGGCCCTTGTCCCGTCCCTGGTCCCGGCTGTCGCGGCCTTTGTCCCGACCGTCGCGGCCCTGCTCCCGGCCGCCCTCCTCGTGCCCGGTCTGCCGGCCGCGCTCGGTCTCCCGGTGCATGACGGCCTTGCGGCGCCCGACCATCGGCAGCCCCAGCATGCCCAGCCCGGCCCCGGCCAGGCAGGTGTAGAGCCACCAGCCGTGCCCGTCGGCGATCAGCGTTTTACGAAAAGGCAACAAAATGAGGAAAGCAGCAGCCCACAGGCCGATGCCGATCCAGATAACCTTTGCCTCGTTGATCTGCATCGGCTCCAGCTTGGGCCGGCCGGCGCGGCCTCTCGGGGCGGTGCGCCCGGAGGAGTCACGCTCCGGCGTGCCCTCCGGTTCGTCCGCTCTGCGCCTGCGGCCCTGGGTTGTCATGTGGACAGGATATCGAGGGCACGGATCTCCATAACACCAGCGAGGAGTGGGAGCTTGTCAGTTCAGACGGGAAGCGAAGGCGGTCCCGGCGGGGTGGGCGTCCTGGAACGCTTCTTCAAGGTGCACGAACGGGGATCCTCCTATATCCGCGAGGCCCGGGGCGGTCTCGCCACGTTCTTCACCATGGCCTACATCCTGGTGCTGAACCCGATCATCCTCGGCGGGGCGAAGGACAAGTTCGGCCACGTCCTGAGCCACACGCAGCTGGTCACCTCCACCGCGGTGGTGGCCGGCGTGATGACGCTGATCATGGGCGTCGGCGGCAACCTGCCGCTGGCCATCGCCGCCGGGCTCGGGCTGAACGGGGTCGTGGCCTTCACCCTGGCCCCGACCATGTCCTGGCCCGACGCCATGGGTCTGGTCGTGCTGGAGGGCCTGGGCATCTGCCTGCTGGTGGCCACCGGGCTCCGGCAGAAGATCATGGACGCCATCCCGCTGGCCATGAAGAAGGCGATCGGGGTCGGCATCGGCCTGTTCGTCGCTCTGATCGGCCTGGTCGACGCCGGCTTCGTCGGCAAGGGCACGGGCACCCCGGTCACCCTGGGCACCGACGGCACCCTCAAGGGCTGGCCGATGTTCGTGTTCTGCGCCGGCCTGCTGCTCACGCTGTGCCTGCTGGTGCGGCGGGTCCCCGGCGGCCTGCTGATCGCGATCGTCTCCACCACGGTGCTGGCGATCGTGGTGAACAAGGCCGCCACGATCCCGGACGCGGCCTGGGGCACCATCGTCCCGAAGGTCCCGCACGGCGTGGTCGCGCACCCGGACTTCGGCCTGCTGGGCCACTTCAGCCTGTTCGGCGGTTTCCATCACGCCGGCGTGATGACCGCGGTCGTGTTCGTCTTCACGCTGATCCTGGCGGACTTCTTCGACGCGATGGGCACCATCATCGGCGTCAGCGGCGAGGCCGGGCTCCTCGACGAGAAGGGCCGGCTGCCCGGCATCGGCCGGGTGCTGTTCATCGACGGGCTGGCGGCCTCGGCCGGCGGCGCGGGCTCGGCGTCGTCGAACACGTGCTTCGTGGAGTCGGCGGCCGGCGTCGGCGAGGGCGCGCGCACGGGCCTGGCGAACATCCTCACCGGCACGCTGCTGTTCCTGGCCGCGTTCCTGACCCCGGTGCTGACCATCGTGCCGTCCCAGGCCGCGGCCCCGGCGCTGGTCGCGGTCGGATTCCTGATGATGACACAGGTCAAGGACATCAACTGGGACGACTGGGAGATCGCGGTCCCGGCGTTCCTGACGATCGCGCTGATGCCGTTCACGTACTCGATCACCAACGGGATCGGGGCCGGGTTCATCCTGTTCTGCGTGCTGAAGGTGGCGCTGGGGAAGGCGCGGGACGTCAACTGGCTGATGTGGATCGTGGCGGCGTTCTTCGTCGTGTACTTCGCGCTGGATCCGATCAAGCAGGCACTGGGGATCGAATAGCCCGCGGGCGGGGGGGCGGGCCTACCGCCCCCGCGCCTTCACCAGCCCGGTCTCGTAGGCCAGCACCACCGCCTGCACACGATCGCGCAGCCCCAGCTTCATCAATATCCGGCCGACGTGCGTCTTCACCGTGGCCTCGGACAGGAACAGCTTCGCCGCGATCTCCGCGTTCGACAGGCCCTGCGCGACCAGCAGCAGCACCTCGTGCTCGCGCTCGGTCAGGACGGTCAGCTCCGGCGGCGCCGGCTCGCTCTCGGAGGGCAGCAGCGGGGCGAACTTGTCGAGCAGGCGCCGCGTGGTGGACGGCGCCACCACGGCCTCGCCGCTGTGGACCGCGCGGATGGCGGCCAGCAGGTCCGGGGGCGGGACGTCCTTCAGCAGGAAGCCGCTGGCCCCGGCCTTGAGCGCGGCGAAGGCGTACTCGTCGAGGTCGAAGGTGGTGAGCATCAGGACCCGGGGACGCTCGCCGCGCACCACGATCTCGCGGGTCGCGGCCACGCCGTCCAGGCGGGGCATGCGGACGTCCATCAGCACCACGTCGGCCGACAGTGTGGTCAGCAGGTCCAGCGCCGCCTGGCCGTCGCCGGCCTCGCCGACCACCGCCATGTCGGGCTGGCTGTTCAGGACCATGCGGAAGCCGGTGCGCAGCAGTTCCTGGTCGTCGACCAGCACGATGCGGATGGCGGCGGACTCCTCGGCGGCGCCGCCCGGGCTCCGGTACGGCTCCGGCGTGGTCTGGCTCAACGTCACGACTCCTGGGACTCGGCCTGCGCCATGCTCCGGTCGGCGGACTCCGGGCCGGGGAAGGGCAGGATCGCCTCCACAGCGTAGCCGCCGGAGACGTGCGGCCCGGTGACGAGCGTGCCGCCGAAGACTGAGACCCGCTCGCGCATGCCGACCAGGCCGTGGCCCATGCCGTCGCCGGGCGCCTCGGCCCCGCGGCCGTTGTCGACGATGCGCAGGACCAGGCAGTCGTCGGTGTAGATCAGCGCGACCGAGGCCCGGACCTGCGAGCCGCCGTGCTTGCGAGTGTTGGTCAGCGATTCCTGCACGATCCGGTAGACCGCCAGCGCCAGGCCGGTCGGCATCTCGCGCGGGACGCCCTCGACCTTCAACGACACCGGCAGCCCGGTGGAGCGCACCTGCTCCAGCAGGTCGCCGAGCTGCTCGATGCCGGGCTGCGGCGCGTAGGTGCCGGCGTCGTCGGCCGAGCGCAGCACGCCGAGCATCCGGCGCATCTCGGTCAGCGCGGTGCGGCCGGTCTGCGAGATGGCCAGCAGCGCCTTGCGCGCCGCCTCCGGGTCCTGGTCCAGGGCGTAGGTGGCGCCGTCGGCCTGGACCACCATGACCGAGACGTTGTGCGCGACCACGTCGTGCAGCTCGCGGGCGATGCGGGCACGCTCGGCGGCCGCGGCGATCTGGGCCTGCGCGTCGCGCTCGCGCTCCAGGCGCTGAGCGCGGTCCTCCAGGCGCACGTAGTAGGCCCGGCGGTAGCGCATGGAGTCGCCGGCGACCCAGGCCAGTCCGACCAGGCCGGCGATGAAGATCGCGCAGAAGGTGAAGGTGACCCAGTTGAAGTGGCCGGTGGCCAGGGCGACGTCGCCCTGATAGCAGCGCGTCTGCCGGGCCGGTTCGCTGATCTGGCCGCAGGACTCCGACGGGTCGTCGTACAGGTGCAGCAGCCCGAACTGGATGAGCGCACCGACGTAGGTCAGCCCCATCGCCGGGATCGACCAGCGGCGCTGGCAGTAGGCGGCGACCGTGTAGAGGTAGATCAGGTACGCCATGTCCGCGGCGTTGAAGGCCGGCGCGAGCGAGAAGAAGCTGAGGAAGCCCGCCACGGCGGCGACCGCGAAGGTGCCGCGCGGCCACCTCCGGCGGAAGACCAGCGGCACGATCGCGGCCACGATCAACGGCGCGGCCAGCGATTTGCGCAGCACACCGGGGGTGTTCGAAGCGAAGAGCGCGGCCACGCCGATGAGCAGCAGGATGAGCGCCGGGATGCTGTCGATCAGCTTCGGATGGCGCTGGATCCAGGCGTAGACGCGAGACACGCCTTCAGCGTAGGTGCGCGGCGGCGGTCCGGACATGGCGCCGCGGGATGATCCGGACGTCATCCTCAGGTCGCATGACCTGCGCGATAGCGTGGCCGCCGTGACGGAATGGGTGACGTGGCGCACGGCGATGGAGCAGGCCCTCTACGGCCCGCGGGGCTTCTACCGGCGGCCCGGCGCCGGGCCCGCGGCCCATTTCCGGACCTCGGCGCACAATCCGGTGTTCGCCGAGGCGGTCGGGCGGCTGCTCCTGAAGGTGGACGAGCGTCTCGGCGCGCCGGAGCGGCTGGACTTCGTCGACATGGCCGCCGGGCGCGGGGAACTCGCAGCCGGGGTCGTGAAGTGGCTGGCGGCCGAGGCCCCGGAAGTCGCGGCGCGGGTGCGGGCGGTCGCGGTGGATTTGGGGGCGAGGCCGGAGGGGTTGCCGGAGGCGGTGCAGTGGGCCGGTTCGAACAGCGAGGCCCGCGAGATCGATCGGACAGGCGAGCCGCACCAAACCGTTGAGCCGCGCCAGACTGGCGAGCCGCACGTAACTCGCGGGCCGCACCAGACTGACGAGACCGGCGGCTCCGGAGGCGTGCCGAGCGGGCTCACCGGGCTGCTGATCGCGAACGAGTGGCTGGACAACGTGGTGTGCGACGTCGCGGAAGTCGGCGTGGACGGCGTCGCGCGGATCGTGGAGGTCGATCCGGCCAGCGGCGAAGAGCGGCTGGGGGCCGAGCCGGACGCGGCACAGCGGGAGTGGCTGGAGCGATGGTGGCCGTTGGGCCGGTCCGCCGGGGCGCGCGCCGAGATCGGCCTGGACCGGGATGCGGCGTGGCGCTCGGCCGTGGACCGGCTCGATCGGGGCGTCGCGGTCGCGATCGACTATGCGCACACCGCCGCCGACCGTCCGCGCTTCGGCACGCTGACCGGGTACCGGGACGGGCATCAGGTGCCCGCGGTGCCGGACGGGAGCTGCGACATCACCGCGCATGTGGCGCTGGACGCGTGCGCGGCGGCGCTGGACGCGGAGGGCGTGGAAACGGTCCTGACCTCGCAACGCGAGTACCTCCGGGAGCTGGGCGTCTCCGGCGCGCGCCCGGATCTCGCGCTCGCGTCGTCCGATCCGCTGGGATATCTCAGAGGTTTGAGCCGGGCCTCGGCGGCGGCCGAGCTGACCGATCCGTCCGGGCTCGGCGCGTTCGGCTGGCTGATGGCCTTCTCAAGCTGCTGAAACCCTCTTAGGCTGCCGCCACGGGAGGTGACTCGTGGCGGAGGCGGCGAATGTCTGGGAACTCGGGCCGCAGGCCTCGCTGGCCGCCGGGTTCCTGAACCCGCCGGAGCCCGAGCCCCTGCAGCCCCGCGATCCCGTGCGCGTCGGCGGGTACACGCTGGTCGGGCGGCTGGGCGTGGGCGGGATGGGCGTGGCGTACCTGGCGCGCGACGAAACCGGCCGCGAGGTGGCGCTGAAAGTGGTGCACGCCGGGCTCGCCGAGCACGAGGAGTTCCGCGCGCGCTTCATCCGCGAGGTGGCCGCGGCGCGCCGCGTCTCGGGCCGGCACACCGCACGCGTGCTGGACGCCGATGTCCTGGCCGACCCGCCGTGGCTGGCGACGGAGTACTTCCGCTGCTGGACGCTGGCGCAGCAGGTGCCGCGCTTCGGCGCGCTGACGGCCGAGAACGCCCGCACGCTGACCGCCGGCCTGGCCGACGCGCTGGCCACGATGCACGCCCGGGGGCTGGTCCACCGCGACCTGAAGCCCTCCAACATCCTGCTGGCCCCGGACGGCCCCCGCATCATCGACTTCGGCCTGGCCCGAGCGGCGGACCTGGCCTCCCTCACCACCACCGGCCGCCTGCCCGGAACCCCCGGCTACATGGCGCCGGAGCAGATCGAGGGCCGCGAGACCGGGCCGCCGGCGGACGTCTTCGCCCTCGGCGCGTGCCTGGTCTACGCGATGACCGGAACGAGCCCGTTCTGGGACGGCTCGCCGACGACGCTGATGTACCGCACGGTGCACGGCGAGCCGGACCTCGGCGCGATGCCCGAGGAGCTGCGGGAGGTGACGCTGCGGTGCCTGGCGAAGGAGGCCGCGGAGCGGCCTACGGCGGCGGTGTTGGCGGCGGAGTTCGCGACGGGGGCGGGGACGGATGAGGGTGCTGCGGTAGCAGGCGGCGAGGGGGCGGCCGGCGGGAGAGCTACGGCTGGCGGTGGCAAGGCGATAGCAGGCGGCGAGGCAGCATCCGACGGCGGCAAAGCGGCTACGGCAGGCGGCGAGGCAGCATCGGACGGCGGCGCGGCTGCGGCGGCCAGCGGCGTGAAGGCTGCGGCTGGCGAGGCAGCAGCTGCGACCGGCAGCACAGCGGCTTCGGCACAGGACCCTGATGCGGTTCGAAGCGACCGAGCCCCCTCAGCCGCGGCCCGACACCTCGGCCACAGCACTCCCCTCGTCATCTTCGGCGGCGAGACCGCGATCGAATCCGTCCGGGACACTGATTCCGGCCACGACGGCCTGGCCGAAACCGAGCGCATCGTGCCGATCGGCCGAGGCGCCATATCCAGCCAGCATATTGATTTCCCGCCAACCACTCGCCGGCGTAAGCCGGGCCTTGTCATCGGAGCTGCGGTCGGAGGCCTGGTGGCCGCCGCGCTGGTCGCTCTGGCTCTGGCCACCAACGGCGGCTCGACCACCGCTCCCCCGACGACCGCCGCCGGTTCCCGGCCGTCGAGCAGCCCGCTGACCGCCTCATCGAGCGCCCCGTCGAGCACCCCACCCACCGCCCCTTCGACACCGCCCTCCTCCCGCTCCGGATCCGCCATCCCGGCACAGCCCCCGCCGCTGCCGGGCACCCTCGTCGGCTACTCCGGCCGCCTGCTCGGCCAGAACCTCGCCTGGTTCCTGAGCCTGCGCATCCCCGCCGCGTCAGCACCCTGGTCCGGCGGCGGGCTCTGGTCGGCGATCGCGGGCCCCGGATGCCTGAGCGGCGCGGGTCACGGCGTCGACGCGTCACCCGGCTGGTCCCCCGATCCGGCACACGGCGGTGCCACGATCGACGCCTGCGACGGCAGCGACCTCGTCGCCTCGACCGTGCCGCCCGGCCAGGCCGCGACCGCACACGTCACCTGGACCTTCATCCCCGGCACCGCCGTCTCCTCCTGCGCCTTGTTCGCCTACAACGCGGCCAGCCCTGCCAACCGAGCGTTCGGCGACTACGCGATCGCCGGGCGGGCCGGGCAGTTCCCGATGTCCGGCGCCTCGCACGCCGGGGAGTGGGTCGAGCTCGGCACAGCGCCGCCCGGCGCAGACGGCACCGTGACCGTCGGCCTCGGCAACGATCAGGTCGGCGATGCGCAGCATCCCCCGGGGCCGACCGTCACCGCCACACAGGTGGTCGCGGTCTGTGGCGGACCGTCCGCATGACCCTGCGAAACGCCTCTCGGCACGCCGGCACTCCGGCCAGGCCGCACTATCGCAGCCCTCGCATAACGCCTCGACAACGATCTGCAGGCCGGGGTTTCGCCACCCGTGTTTGGGATAGAGCGTCCGATTACACCCCGACTTTGTCAGACCCGCTCGCTAGAATGTGTGTATGACAGCATTCTTCAGCAAGAAGGATCTGGAGCGGCTGGCCGGGCCGCGCGCCTATCAGCGGGGGGTTGCCTCCGTCCCGGCCGTCGACAGTCTCGGGACCTCGGGGGCGGAGATCACCGCGACCGTCTACGGCTCGGAGCCGTGGCAGGTGCGGCTGGACCGCCGGCCGGCCGGGCTGGATTTCTCGTGCGACTGCCCGCGCGGGATGGCCGGGGAGTTCTGCCGCCACTGCGTCGCGGTCGGTCTGGTCTATCTGGACGGGCCGGTCGCCAAGACCCGGAGCGCGGAGTTCGCCGCCGCGCAGCGGGAGATCGCGGGGCTGCGGCGGCTGCTGGGCATCCTGGACCGCGAGGACCTGGTCGCCCTGCTGCTCGACTGCGCGAACGACGACCACGACCTGCGCCGCCACCTCACCGCCCGGGTCGACGAGATGGTCACCCCGGGGGCGGACGTCAACGACACCGAGCTGCGCTTGGCGGACGTGCGCGCGCTCACCGACCCGGCGAGCGCCATCCCCGTCTACAAGAAGCACATCGAGGCGCGGATAGCGGCGCGCAACCGGCGCGACTACGCGGAGGCCGCGCGCTACCTGCAGCACCTGAAGGCCGCCTACCAACGGCTGCACCGCAAGTCCGAGGCCGTGGCCTACATCGAGGGCCTGCGCGCCGCCAACGCCCGCAAGCCGAACCTGCTGGAGGAACTGGCCAAGCGCGGTCTGTAGCGCACGGCCCACGAACGACCGGCGGCCGCCATGGGGCGGTGGCCGCCGGTCCGGCGCGGCCGGGCCGGGGGTCCGGCCCGGCCGCGCCACTCTCGACGGCCGACAGCGTGGCTCGAGCGCCTATGGCGATTCGAGCGACTCCAGCGGCTCCGGCCGCTCCGCACCACGCCGCGACCACAAACCCCTACTGCTGGTCGTCGTGCAGGTCCTCGTCATCCGCGCCATGTGCCACGGCGACCCGCGCCATTCGCTCCCGCCGCTTCATCAGCACCCACCACAGCACCAGCGCCAGGCACACCGCGAGCAGCCCCGCCGCGACCAGGATCGTCGGGCTGCTGCTCGACGCGGACGCCGACGGCGTGCTCGCTCCCTCGGTCGAGGGGGCCGCGCCCGACGTCACGGCGCCGGTCGGCATCGTCGTGGGGCCCTCGGACGCCGCCGACGAGTCGGTGGCCGTCGGATCCGTCGTCGCCGAGGTGCTCGGCGTGCTCGACGGCGTCGCCGGGGTCGAGGACGGCTGCTGCGCCGGCGGCTGCACCGTCAGCGTGCCGGACATGGTCGGCTGCCCGTCGTAGCTCAGGCCGACGGGGCTCAGCGCGACCGCCACGGACATCGGCTGGGCCGACGCCGGCGTGGACGGCTGGCCCGAGGGCTGCCCCGGCGTCCCGAAGGCCCCGGCGCCGACCGTCACCCGCACCGAGATCTGCGCCGAGCCGCCGGCCGGCAGCGTGAGCTGCGGCACCACGGTCGCCGACATCGGGCTCGACGCCGTGGCCCCGGACACCGGGACCGTTTGCCAAGCCCCGCTGCTGTTCTGGACCTCCACCTTCACGTCCGAGACGTGCGCGACGCAGCCGGCGGAACCCGAGGAACCGGCAGAGCCCCCAGAGCCCGCGGAACTCCCCGAGCACAGCAGCAGCTTCACCGGGACGTTCTGCAGGCCCACGTCCGTCGGGTTGCTCAGCGTGCCGGTCAGCAGCATCGGCGTCCCGGCGCGCCCCGAGCCCGTCAGCCCGGACACCTGGAACGAGAGCCCGGTCACCGGCATCGTGGCGACCGCCGTCGCGCCGTTGGCCGCGACGTTCAGCTTCACGTCGGAGACCGCCGACGTCCCCGGCGACAACCGCATCTTCAGCACCTGTGTGCCGCTCGCCGGGACGGTGACGCTGTCCGCGACCGTGAACGACGAGTCGGCGGACGGGACGCTCTTCCACGCCCCACTCGCCAGGTCGAAGTGCTCCACGCGCAGCGACGCGGCCGAGGCACCGCTGCCCTCCGGCGCCAGGGTCATGGTCACCTGGCCCGTATAGCCCTGGCCGCCGACGTCCTTGACCGTGACGTCCACCTCGCGCTCGGGCAGCGGCTGGCCCGGCAGGTCCAGCGGCAGCTGCGCCGGCGCCGTCACCGACAATTGCACCCCGTTCGCCGCGACGCCGGACACCGTCTGTGTCTGCGGCGTCGACGGCGGCGTGGCCACCGGGCCGGAACCATCCGCCGCCGCCGTCCCCGCGACCGCGCACGCCCCGACCACCAGCAGGCCCGCCACGACAGCGCGAAGCCTTCGTCTCATATCCGACCCCTGACCGCCCCGCGGCCCGTCCGCACGGGCCTCCCACCACATAGACGCAGTGACGCGGCGCACGTTGCCTGCCCCGCACCTTCCGTCACCGAACCGTGATCGGCGCGTGTTCTCCCAGGTGACCGGGCCGTGGTCGGCGCGACGATCGCGGCCGGGGCCGCGGCGATGTCCGCGACCGCGACAGCCGCCGTGAGCGCCGCCCACCGGCCGGTCGCCCGACTGCCCGCGCCCGAGCCGCCTGGCACAATGACCCGCATGACCTCCCAGCACCTCACCGAGCGCATCGCGGGCACCGGAACGGGCCTGGAGACCACCGACATGGTGCTCAACATCGGCCCGCAACATCCGGCCACCCACGGCGTGCTGCGGTTGCGGCTGGTCCTGGACGGGGAGCGCATCGTCTCGGCCGACCCGATCATCGGCTACATGCACCGGGGCGCGGAGAAGCTGTTCGAGGTCCGCGACTACCGCCAGATCATCGTGCTGGCCAACCGGCACGACTGGCTGTCGGCCTTCGCCAGCGAGCTCGGCGTGGTGCTGGCCGTCGAGCGGATGCTGGGGATGGAGGTCCCCGAGCGCGCCACATGGGCCCGCACGCTGCTGGCCGAGCTGAACCGGATCCTCAACCACCTGATGTTCCTGGGGTCCTATCCGCTGGAGCTGGGCGCGATCACGCCGATCTTCTACGCCTTCCGCGAGCGCGAGGAGATCCAGGCGGTGATGGAGGAGATCTCCGGCGGCCGGATGCACTTCATGTTCAACCGGGTCGGCGGGCTGAAGGAGGAGCTGCCGCTGGGCTGGACCGACCGGGTCCGGGCCGCGATCGCCAAGGTGCGCTCCCGGATGTCCGACATCGACCGGCTGATCACCGGCAACGAGATCTTCCGGGCCCGCACCAAGGGGGTCGGGGTCCTGACGCCCGAGCAGATCGCCGCGTACGGCGTGTCCGGCCCGATCGCCCGCGCCTCCGGCGTCGACTTCGATCTGCGCCGCGACGATCCGTACCTGGCGTACGGCGAGCCGGAGGTGCGCGAGAAGCTCACGGTCGTCACCGGAAAGGGCGGCGACTGCCTGGCCCGCTTCGAAGTGCTGCTGGCGCAGGCGTACAACTCCCTGGACATCGCGCAGGCCTGCGCCGACAAGCTGGACACGCTGCCGACCGGGCCGATCAACCAGCGGCTGCCCAAGATCCTGAAGGTGCCGGAGGGCCACACCTACGCCTGGACCGAGAACCCGCTGGGCATCAACGGCTACTTCCTGGTCTCCCACGGCGACAAGACCCCGTGGCGGCTCAAGCTCCGCTCGGCGTCGTTCAACAACATCCAGGTGCTGTCCGAGGTGCTGCCCGGGCATCTGGTCTCGGACATGGTCGCGATCCTGGGATCGATGTTCTTCGTGGTCGGCGACATCGACAAATAGGCGGCAGGCCGGCGACGACCCGGCGTCGATCCGGCGTCACCCCGGCGACAGCCGGGTGGCACACAGGCCGCAGACAGACCACGGGCAGCCGACCGGAAGCCTGCCGCAGCACACGGAAAGGCCCCGCCGACCCGGCGGGGCCTTTCGCACGAAACCTCAGCGCCCTTGAGAAACCAGGGCGAAACCTAGGCGGTCCCGGTCTCCCGGTGCTCGATCCTGGCCATCTGCTGCGTCTCGTCGTACATCGTCAGGTCGACCGGAGCCGCGTTCGACGTGGTGCCCTGATCCGCGGAGAGGTACGGCCGGTACAGCCGCTCCGGCGGCACCGGACGGGCCGGCGGCAGCGCCGGGGCCTGGCCGTCCGAGCGCTGGCGCGGCATCACCACGCCGGGGACCGTGTACGGGTCCCGCGCCGGGCCGGCGACCTCCTCGGCGACGTCGAAGCCGACCTCGCCGCGCACGGCCAGCACCGCCGAGCGCAGCGGGCGCGGCTCGGCCGACGGCAGCTCCGCGGGCAGCTGCGGCTCCTGCGCCCGGACCGGCACCGCGGCGGCCGGCCGCAGGTCGATCTCGGCTCCGGCAGGGGTGGTGCCGTAGTCCACGTATTCGGTGTACTCGGCGTACTCCGCGTACTCGGTGTAGTCCGCGTAGACGCCGTACTCGGCCCCGTACGCCGGAACCATCTCGTAGCCGGGCTCCGGCGCGTAGGCCGGGTCGTAGCCGAGCTCGTAGCCGCCTGTGCGGGCCGCCTGGTAGCTCGCGAAGGCGTGGTCGTGGACCGACACCGGCTCGAACTGGTGCGCCGGCTCGAAGGGCTGCACCTGGGTGATGGACTGCACCGCCGACCGGGTCAGCTCGGCCGCGGCCGTGGTCTGCTGCACCCACGCCGAGAGCACCGCGAGGTCGTGCTCGGCCCGGACCCGCGCGGCCTCGGAGGCGTCGGCGCGGAGCTGCTCCTCCTTGGCCCGCTCCTCGAACAGGACCACGGTCTCCTCGGCGGCCAGCGCCTCGGTCTTCAGATCGGAGATCTGCTTGTCCCGGCGCGTGGTCTCATAGCGCAGCTCGGCGGCGTGGTCCTCGCGCATCGTGGAGACCAGCTCCCGGCGGGTCGCCCGGTCGCGGCGCGCGGCGAACATCGCCACGGAGGAGAAGACCGCGCCGGCGGCGGCCATGCCGACACCGAGCCGGAGATGGAGCGGATCGCTCCACACGAGCGTGGTCGCGATGCCCGCGGCCGCGCCCGTCAAGGACGTGGTGGTGGCGACGATCGAGGGCCATGCCGGGCCGGCTATGTCGCCCCCGCGTCGCTGGGCCTGGAGCTGCCGAGCGTGACGCATGGCCGAACATTACTGTCTGCGCCGTCGCACGGACAAGCGAAACGTACGAGCGATACCGGGCACGCGGATATCAAGATCTTTCAAATGATCAGAGGTCGGACAAACCGCCCGAATCAGGACCCTGACCGATTGGAGGTGCGACGGACCGGAAAGGTCCCATCCGGGCGGTTGCGCACCGGACGCGCCGCGTTGGCCGTCTTGGTCCCGCTGCCGTTCTTGGGCATCGTGTCGTCGTCGCTCGGCGGCACCCGCAGCACATACTCCAGGAACAGCGCCGCGGCGACCAGCGCCAGGCCGCACAGGACCGTGATGCCGCAGACGATCGCGCGGGTGCGGTAGACGTCGATGTCGAGCTTGCCGAGCAGGAAGACCCCGTACCCCGCGTACACCCCGGAGACGATCGCCCCGACCATCGAGGAGGCCTTCGCGAACATCACCGCGCGGGCCGCCTGCAGCGGGTCCAGCGGCTTGGCCGCGCGCTGCCCGGGAAGGATCGGCGGCGTCGGCTCCCCGTCGAGGATGCGCTGCACGGCTTCGCGCTGCGCCTTCAGCCGCGCCCGGAAGGCCAGCGCGGTGGCGAGCATGATGACGGCGAGGATCGCCGGGGTCAGCGGGGCGGAAGCCGGGACGCCGGGCGGGGTGCCGTAGTGCGACCAGAGCTGGACGCCGCCATAGGACAAGGCGCCGACCACCAGGAACGGGGCCACGAGTGCCAGGGGACGTGTGGGCTTCACAGGGTCCACGGTACGCGGCCGGTGGCGGCCGAGGCGAGCCGCTGAGCCCGGGGCGTCCGGCGGCGGCGCCGACCGCGGCCCCAGCCCCTGCATACGGCTTCAGCCGACACGCTGACCAGCGGCGGGAGCGGGGCCTGCGAACCGGTCGGCCGGAGCGCGGCGGACCTGGCGGAAAACCGCGATCCGGGCCGTGGCGGCCGGCAGGGCGCCCCGGCGGGAATCGGCGGTCACGGCAGGAGCAGCTCCAGATCCTCCCGGCGCACCGCGCCCTGCGCCGCCGCCCCGCCGAGCGCGGCCAGCAGCTCTGCGACCGGCCCGGCGCCGGTCAGCACGTCCTCAGGCCGCGCGTCGTGCCACGGCGCGAGCACGAACGCGCGCTGCGCGGCCCGCGGGTGCGGCAGTGTCAGCTCCGCGGCGTCCGAGACCAGGTCGTCGACCTGGACGATGTCGATGTCGATGGTCCGCGCGCCCCAGCGCACCTCGCGGGTGCGGCCCAGGGCCTCCTCGATGGCCTGCGTCCGCATCAGGAGCATGTCCGGCGGTAGCGCGGAGGTCACGCCGAGCACCGCGTTCAGGTAGTCGTCCTGCGCCTCGGCGCCCTCTTCCAGCAGCGGAGCGGTCTCGTAGACCGGCGAGACCCAGGTGATGGTCAGGCTCGGGGTGTCGGCCAGCGAGTCCACAGCCGCCTGCAGGTTGGCCAGGCGGTGGCCCAGATTGCCGCCGATCGCCAGGACCGCGGTGTGGACGCCGCCCTCGCCGGTACCCAGATCGTTCATATCGCCGACCCGCCGTCCTCCGACGGCCGCGCGGTGGCGATCGCCAGATCGTCGCGGGTGCGCACCACGGTCACGGTGACGTCCTCGAACGGCACCGTGATCGGCGCGTCCGGCTTGTGCAGCGTGACCTCGACCTCCTCGACCAGCGGGTACTCCAGGCACGCCGCGGCCATCCGGGCCGCCAGGGTCTCGATCAGGTTCACCGGCTCGCCCTCGATCAGGGCCACGATGCGCTCGGAGACCTCGCCGTAGTTCACGGTGTCGGCCAGGTCGTCGCTGGCGGCGGCCTTGCTGGTGTCCAGGCCGAGCGTGACGTCCACCAGGAACGTCTGGCCCTTCTCCCGCTCACGCTCGAAGACCCCGTGGTGGCCGCGCCCCCGCAGCCCGTGGACGGTCACGCGGTCGAGTCGCTTCGTTTGAGTAGACATCACGACGAACATACCGGGGCCTCCTTCGGCCTGCCGGTCCGGGATCGCCCGAATACCGGGCGCGGCTGGGCCGTACGCATGATCGCCGGGGCTGACCTGCGCGGGCCCCGTGCCGCCGCCATGCCACCGCTGTGCCGTCCCAGAGCCGCGCCCCGTGCCGCCCCCGTACGGGCTCCCCTGCCGCCCCGGCGCCGGCTACTCCTCGACGCTCTCCATCACCGCCGAGGCGTGGTGCATCCACAGCCGCCAGCCCTCGTCGGTGCGCCGGAAGATGTTGATGGTCGTGGCCCGGCCGCCGGCGATGAAGCCCGGGTCCTCCTCCGAGGAGCCGGCCGACATGTCGGTGATGATGTTCTCGGTCAGGCTGACCACCGCGATCCGGTCCACCACGTCGATGCGCACGTCGGTGAGGAAGAACTGCAGGAACGGCGTGTTCGCGCACACCACCGCCCACGAGCGCAGGACGTCCTCGCGCCCGAACACCGGCGCCCAGCCGGGGTGCACGCACTGCACCGAGGCCTCGAACGGCCCGGACAGCCAGATCGCGCCCAGCCGGTCCAGGTCGCCGGCCTCGGCGGCGGCGTAGAACTCCTCGTTGGCCTCGGTGATCGCCTCGATGTCCGCGGCCACCTGGGGCGGCGGGTCACCGGGGTCCGGGCCGAAGGTCTCGAACTCCTCCTCGAACTCCACGAAGTCCCCGAAGCCGTCCCGGTCTCCGGCCGGGTCGCGGGAGTCGTCAGGGCCGCCCGGCTCCCCGTCCTCGCCGGGGCCGCCGATGTCCCGGGCGCTCATCGTGCCGCCGCCAGCGCCGCGGCCACCCGGACCGCGTCCAGCGAGCCGAGGGCGTCGTGCGCACGCACGCCCCACACCCCGGCCTCGGCGAGCAGCGCGGACAGCGCCACGGTCGCCGAGTCCCGGCCGTGCGGGGGCCGGATCGCCCCGGCCTCGTCGGCCAGCAGCCGGCCCAGGAAGTTCTTGCGGGAGGCCGCGATCAGCAGCGGCCGGCCGAGTGAGTCCAATTTTTCCAGGTGGGCCAGCAGGGCCCAGTTGTGGTCGGCGTTCTTCGCGAAGCCGAGACCGGGGTCCAGGATCACCTGGTCCTCGCCGATCCCGGCCGCCAGGGCCGCGTCGTAGCGCGCCTGCAGTTCCTCTATGACGTCCTTCACCACGTCGCCGTACACCGCGCGGGTCTGCATGTCAGTGCTGTGCCCGCGCCAGTGCATCAAGATGTACGGCACGCCGGAGGTGGCCACGAGCGGGAACATCTCCGGATCGGCCAGGCCGCCGGACACGTCGTTGACGATCATCGCGCCGGCGTCCAGGGCGGCCGCGGCGGTCGAGGCGCGCATGGTGTCCACCGACACCCGCACCCCGGCGGCGGCCAGCTGCTCGATCACCGGCAGGACCCGGTCCTGCTCCTGGGCGGCGGTGACCCGGGCGGCGCCGGGGCGGGTGGACTCCCCGCCGACGTCGACCACGTCCACGCCGTGGCGGTGCAGACGGAGCCCGTGCGCGACAGCCTTGGCGGTGTCGCCGTCGGCGTAGTACTCGCCGCCGTCCGAGAAGGAGTCGGGCGTCACGTTCACCACGCCGAAAACGGCGCAGCGTCCGAAATCCGGCAGACCGCGCACGGTCTGGCTGCGGTTGAGGGGCCGGCCCTGCGCGTTCATGGTGAAAGCCTAGCCGTTCGCGGAGTTCTGTCCTCCCGGCCCGCGAAGGGCTGCCTCGGGCTCGGCGGCCGCGGGCTTCTCGGCGCCCTTGACCTGGGTGTCCGCGTCCTGGGCGGCCGTGTCCTTCGGGCACTCGTCGGCGTCGCCGGCCTCGGCCCCCTGCGCGAGGCACTCGGCGTCGGCGTCGTCCAGCTCGCGCTCGTCCCGGTCCTTCTTCGACCAGGGCAGGCCCGGCGGGACGATGAAGCCCTCGGCCTCGGCGTAGGCCAGGCCCACGCGCGGGATGTCGCGGGTGTTCTTGAACGCCACGAACCGCGGCACCCACTCGGGCTGGAACTTCGAGTTGAACTTGTACAGCGACTCGATCTGGTACCAGCGCGAGAAGAACACCAGCGTGGAGCGCCACATCCGGGTGATCGGGCCGGCGCCGAGCTTCTCGCCGCGCTCCAGCGCCGAGCGGAACACCGCGAAGTTCAGCGAGGCCCGGGTGATGCCCAGGCCCTTGGACGCCTGCATGGCCTTGACGATCAGCAGCTCGTTCAGCCCCGGCTCGGCCTCGCGGTCCCGGACCATCAGGTCCAGGCTCATACCGTCGGTGCCCCAGGGCACGAAATTGATCAGGGCCCGGACTTCGCCGTCCTTGGTCGCGGTGGCCACCACGCACTCGCCGTCGGCCGGGTCGCCGAAGCGGTCCGGGCCCAGCGCCATCGAGAAGCTGCCGCGCTCGCTGGAGCCGCGCCAGGCCTCGATGCCGGTCTTGATCAGCTCGACCTCCGAGCGCGGGATGTCCTTCAGCCGGCGCACCTGGCACTCGTAGCCCTGGCGCTCGACCCGGTTCACCATCTGCCGCACGTTGCGCATCGCGCGGCCTTCGAGGCTGAACTTGTCCGAGTAGCAGATCGCCTCGTCGCCCAGTTCCAGCGCGTCCAGGTCGGCCTCGCGGCACCACACCTCGCCGCCGGTCTCCGAGCAGCCGACTACGGCCACCACCCAGGCGTGCCGGTCGGCCTCCTCCACGTAAACCTTGATCGCGCCGGGCCAGGCCTCGGGGTCGCCGATGGGGTCGCCGGAAGCGAGCATCACACCGGAGACCACGCGGTAGGTGATCGCGGCCTTGCCCGAGGGCGACCAGATCACCGACTTGTCGCGGTGCGTGGCGAAGTAGGCCAGCGAGTCGCGGCGGCCCTGCTTGGCGATCAGCTCGCGCAACCGCTCGTCGTCCTCGGCGGACTGCCGGGCGATCGGCTCGGCCGGCCGCAGCACCAGGTAGGCCACGATCAGCGCGGTCATCAAGCCCAGGCCGCCGAGCAGCGCGGCGACCAGGTCGTCGGTCGCGCCGCGCTTGAAGTTGACCGGCCCGTCGATCCCGATCAGACCCAGCGCGACATGCTGGAAGCGGACCCACACGGTCGGATCGCCCTGGATGTGCTTGCCCTGCCAGTACATCAGGGCCATGCCGGAGGCGAAGGAGAACGCCGCCAGCAGCACGAAGGCGCGCAGCGCCCGCCAGCGCGTGTACGGGTCGCCGAGGGCGTAGAACTCGTCCCGGTAGACCAGCAGCAGGACCAGCACCACGATCGTCAGGACGATCTGGACGCCCAGGTAATGCGTCGCGGCGTCGCGGTCCTCGCTGCGGAACGATCGCACCAGGTGGAAGGCCACCACTGTGACCAGCAGAACGACGGCGACCCACCAGGCCCGCTTCTTGCGGCGCTTGAGCGCGTGCGCGATCAGCACCAGCAGGATGCCGGACAGCAGCGTGGCCGCGGCGGCCAGGTTCTGCACCTCGGTGGGCACCTTGACGAGGAACGGATGCACCCGCGAGTGCCGGTAGCCGGGCGAGATGGCCGAAGCGATGTTGCCGAAGCCGGCCAGGTAGGTGATGAAGGCGACGAGCCGCGGTACCCAGTTCCGGCGCTGCTGCGGCTGCGCCGCCGCCGCGTCGGACGGGGGCGGCGCGGTGGTGGAGTTCATCGTTTTGGCCCGAGTCATGTTGGAGGGACGTTCGAGGGCACCGTGCAGGTTGTCAGCAGTGCTGTCGGCACCCGCCGGTGTGACGGATCCGACCTGATTGTGCCGCGCGCCGGGACGCGCCGGGGCATCCTTCGGCAAATCGCCGCCGGAGCCCTGTCGTATGGCCTCACCCCCGCGCTTACCCGTCCCCGGGGAGTTGACGCGCGGCCTGGGGACGGGCGCGGCGACGCTCGTCGCCGTCCGGGCCGTCCGGGCGGGGCCGGGGCTCAGCGCCCCAGGATCAGGCTCATCGCCTCGGCGCGGCTGGCCGGCGCGAGCAGTTGCCCCCGCACCGCCGACGTCACCGTCTTCGCCCCCGGCTTCCGGATCCCTCGCATCGACATGCACAGGTGTTCGCACTCCACAACGACGATGACCCCGCGCGGTTCCAGGATCCGGACCAGCGCGTCGGCGATCTGCGTCGTCAGGCGCTCCTGGACTTGGGGCCGCTTGGCATAGACGTCGACGAGCCGGGCCAGCTTGGACAGGCCCGTGATCCGTCCGTCCACCGAGGGAATGTACCCCACGTGGGCCACTCCGTGGAATGGCACGAGGTGGTGCTCGCAGGTGCTGTAGACCTCGATGTCGCGGACCAGGACCATCTCGTCGTGGCCGAGGTCGAAGGTCGTGGTGAGCACGTCCTCGGGCCCCTGGTGCAGGCCGGCGAACATCTCCCGGAAGGCCCGGGCGACCCGCGCCGGGGTCTCCTTCAGGCCGTCGCGGTCCGGGTCCTCCCCGACCGCTACCAGCAGTTCCCGCACGGCGCGCTCGGCGCGCTCGGGGTCGTACTCCGCGACCGCGCGCCCCAGATCGGGGGCGGCCAGCTCGGGCTGGCCCGCGAGGCTGACGCGGGCGATGCCGCTCCCCTGACCCTGCCGGGCCTGGGAAGCGGCACCGCCGCGGTGGTTCGGATGATCGCTGTCGGTCACTGTTCGGGCACCGTATCGGTCCGGCCGATGATGGCGTCGGTCACCGAGCCGTTGGCGGCGGAGCGCGCCGCCTCCAGCTCGCGCGGCGTCTGCACCGGCGGGCGGGTCTGCAGAACCCGGCGCGAGGAGCCGATCCAGGCCGGGCGCTGCGGGCGCTTGGGCACCGAGGCGAAGATCGCCGCGATCTGCTCCTTGTTCAGCGTCTCCTTCTCCAGGAGCTCCAGGACCAGCTGGTCCAGCACGTCGCGGTGCTCGACCAGGATCTCCCAGGCCTCGTCGTGCGCGCTCTCGATGAGCCGCTTGACCTCCTCGTCGACGATCGAGGCGATCTCCTCGGAGTAGTCGCGCTGGTGGCCCATGTCGCGGCCGAGGAACACCTCGCCGGAGTCCTTGCCGAACTTGATCGGGCCCAGGCGCTCGGTCATGCCGTACTGGGTGACCATCGAGCGGGCGATGTTGGTCGCCTTCTCGATGTCGTTGGAGGCGCCGGTGGTCGGGTCGTGGAAGACCAGCTCCTCGGCGGTGCGCCCGCCCATGGCGTAGGCCAGGTTGTCCAGCATCTCGTTGCGCGTGGTGGAGTACTTGTCCTCCTCCGGCAGCACCATGGTGTAGCCCAGGGCGCGGCCGCGGGACAGGATGGTCACCTTGTGCACCGGGTCCAGGTTCGGCATCGCGTGCGCCACCAGGGCGTGGCCGCCCTCGTGGTAGGCGGTGACCTTCTTCTCCTTGTCGCTCATCAGGCGGGTGCGCTTCTGCGGGCCGGCGACCACGCGGTCCACCGCCTCGTCCAGCGCCTCGTTGTCGATGAGCTTCTTGTCGCCGCGCGCGGTCAGCAGCGCCGCCTCGTTCAGCACGTTGGCCAGGTCCGCGCCGGTGAAGCCGGGCGTGCGCTTGGCCAGGGAGTCCAGGTCCACGCCCTGCGCCAGCGGCTTGCCCTTGGAGTGGACCTCCAGGATCCGCTTGCGGCCCTCCAGGTCCGGGGCCTCGACCGCGATCTGCCGGTCGAAGCGGCCCGGGCGCAGCAGCGCCGGGTCCAGGATGTCGGGGCGGTTCGTCGCGGCGATGAGGATCACGCCACCCTTGACGTCGAAGCCGTCCATCTCGACCAGCAGCTGGTTCAGCGTCTGCTCGCGCTCGTCGTGGCCGCCGCCCAGGCCCGCGCCGCGGTGCCGGCCGACGGCGTCGATCTCGTCGACGAACACGATCGCCGGGGCGTTGGCCTTGGCCTGCTCGAACAGGTCGCGGACGCGCGAGGCGCCGACACCGACGAACATCTCCACGAAGTCCGAGCCGGAGATGGAGAAGAACGGCACGCCGGCCTCGCCGGCCACCGCGCGGGCCAGCAGCGTCTTACCGGTTCCGGGCGGGCCGTAGAGCAGCACGCCCTTGGGGATCTTGGCGCCGATGGCCTGGAACTTCGCCGGGGCCTCCAGGAACTCCTTGACCTCCTGGAGCTCCTCCACGGCCTCGTCGGCGCCGGCCACGTCGGCGAAGGTGGTCTTCGGCGTGTCCTTGCTCACCAGCTTGGCCTTGGACTTGCCGAAGTTCATCACCCGGGAGCCGCCGCCCTGCATCTGGTTCATCAGGAACAGGAAGACCAGGGCGATCAGCACGAAGGGCAGCAGCGTGATCAGGATGCCGACGAAGGCGTTCTGCTTGGCCAGCGAGACGTTGTACCCGTCCTTGAGGCCGCCGGCCTGCTGGGAGGAGTCCAGCGCCTGGGTGACGGCGAAGCCCTGCTGGTCGTTCAGGTAGGTGGCCTTCAGGTCGCTGGCCTGCTGCTGGGCGGCCACCGAGCCGTTGGGGTCGACCTTGACCTCGACCGAGGAGCCGGAGCCGCCGATCACCTTGGCCGAGACGACCTGGTTCTTGTGGATGGCGTCCAGGATCACGGAGGTGTCCACGGACTTGGGGCCGCCGGCCGAGGAGACCAGCTGCATGACCGCGAGGACCGCCACGACGGCCAGGACGACCCAGATCACTGGGCCTCGGAAGTAACGCTTGACGTCCATCGATCCTCTACGACTCGTGCTAGCGGTTCACGGCGGGGGTATGTGTCGGTGCAGGTTCACTTCGGTGTGTTAGTTCATGATGCCTAACGACCGTACGCGGTCACTGCGTTCCCGCGCGACGTTCCGAATGAACCCACACTGGTCCCAACGTGGCTTACCGGAGTGTCATTCCGCCTACGAACTGTATACGTGCGGCGCGAGAGTGCCGATGAAGGGCAGTCCGCGGAACCGCTGCGCGTAGTCCAGGCCGTAGCCGACGACGAACTCGTTGGGGATGTCGAACCCGACGTACTTGACGTCGATGGCCACTTTGGCGGCGTCGGGCTTGCGCAGCAGCGTGACCACCTCCAGCGAGGCCGGACGGCGCGAGCGCAGGTTCGACAGCAGCCAGGACAGGGTCAGCCCGGAGTCGATGATGTCCTCGACCACCAGGACGTGGCGGTCCTGGATGTCGGCGCCGAGGTCCTTCAGGATCCGCACCACGCCGGAGGACTTGGTCCCCGCCCCGTACGACGAGATCGCCATCCAGTCCATCTCGGAGTCGATGTGCAGTTCGCGGATCAGGTCCGCCATCACCACCAGCGCGCCGTTCAGCACGCCCACCAGCAGCACTTCCTTGCCCTGGTAGTCGGCCTCGATCGCCCGGGCGAGGCCGGCGAGCTTGGCCTTGATCTCGTCGGCGGGGATGAGGACCTTCTCCAGGTCCTGGCCCATGTCCTTGTCGTCCACGCTGGAAGTCCCTCGTGCTCGCTTAAGCCGGCATCAACAATCCGGCCGGGGCGGGGTCCTCCGCCTGCCGGCCGGGATCGTTCCGGTCCGCGCCCCCTCGGCGCAGCGCACCGGACCTCTCGAAGGCCAGCTTTCCATACCGGCGGGCCACCGCGACGGCGCTGGGCAGGTGCAACGGCCCCTGGCCCCGCCAGTCGGTGAGCAGCCGGTCCAGCTCCTCGATGTGGACCGCGGCCAGGTCAGAGCCGGGACATCCGGCCCGCAGCGCGGCCAGGCGCAGCACCCTGCGGCGCACGGCGGTGGGCAGCCCGGACATTTCGGAGACGTCCAGGTAGTGGGACAGATCACAGTCGCCGAACGGCTCCAGCAGCCGTTCGAACTCCTTCGCGGCCCACGCGTCGAGCGCCTCGGTGTCCTCACGCAGCATCTTCGCGGTCCGGGCCAGGGCTTCCGGTATCCCCGGACCGAGCGCCGCGGACAGGGCCGGGATGGCGTCGTGCCGGACCCGGGAGCGGGTGTAGGCCGGGTCGGCGTTGTGCGGGTCGTCCCAGGGCTCGAAGCCCTCGGCGGCGGAGGCGGCGACGGTGGTGGCGCGCGGCAGGTCCAGGAAGGGGCGCGCGTAGCGGCCGTGCTGCGCCGGCATCCCGGCCAGGCTGCGCGCGCCGGAGCCGCGGGCCAGCCCGAGCAGCACGGTCTCGGCCTGGTCGTCGCGGGTGTGGCCGAGCAGGACGGTGGCGGCGCCGAGCCGCTCGGCGGCGGCGTCCAGCGCGCCGTAGCGCGCCACACGGGCCGCGGCCTCGGGACCGCCGCGGCCGTCCACGCGCACCGACAGGCTCTCGACCGGGTCGAAGCCCAGGCCCGCCAGGAAGCGCACGACGCGCTCGGCCTGCGCGGCGGAGCCGGCCTGCAGGTTGTGGTCGACGGTCAGGCCGCCGAAGCGCAGCGACAGGCGCGGGGCGACGAACGCGGTGGCGCAGGCCAGCGCGATGGAGTCGGCGCCGCCGGAGCAGGCGACCAGGACCAGGCCGCCGGGGGCCAGGTCGGCGAGGGTGCGGCGGACGGCCAGGCGTATCGCGGCGACGGCGGGGGCGGGACCCATGGTGGTACTCCTTCGGACGTGCGAGGCCCGGGTCTTGTCTTCCAGGCATCTTTCCCGGCGCAACGAGCGCCACCCCGCTCAGGTCGCGGCGACACTCCGCAGGACCACCCTTACGGCGTGACCGGGGACGCGGCGCCGGCGACTTTCGCGCATCGTGGCGGGTTTTCCCGTCCTGTCTCAGGGTCGCACACGCGCCAGCCAGGCCGCCGGGTCGTGGATCTCGGCCCGGGTCGGCAGCGTGTTCGGCGAGGTCCAGACCCGGTTGAAACCGGACATGCCGGCCTGGTCGACCACGGCGGCCACGAAGCGCGAGCCGTCCCGGTACTGCCGGATCTTGGCGTCCATGCCGATCACCCGGCGCACGATCGCGTCGATCCGGCTGGCGCCCTTGGCCCGGCGCTGCCCGAACTTGCGGCGGATGTCGGCGACGCTGGGCACCACCTGCGGCCCGACACCGTCCATCACGAAGTCCGCGTGCCCCTCCAGCAGCGACATCACCGCGACCATCCGGTCCAGCACGGCCACCTGCTGCGGGGTCTGCACCAGCTCGGTGATCGGGCGCTTCTCGCCGGTCTCGCGCCGCAGCGCGGCGGCCTCGCGGACGCGCTTGGCCAGCGCTCCGGGGTCGGTGTCCATGCCGGCGATGAAGGACTCGATCTCGCCGAGGATGTGCGCCCGCAGCCACGGCACCGCGGCGAACTGCGTGCGGTGGGTCTCCTCGTGCAGGCACACCCACAGCCGGAAGTCGTCCGGCTTGACCTGCAGCTCCCGCTCGACGCTGACGATGTTCGGAGCGACCAGCAGCAGCCGGCCGGGCTCCTGGAAGATCTCGTACTGGCCGAGGATCCGGTGCGAGAGATAGGCCAGCAGCGTGCCCAGCTCCAGCGCCGTCGCTTTGGGGCCCAGCGCGGCCAGCCCGGAGGGCGGCACGCCCTCGCGCTTCTCGTTCAGCTTGCGCGCCAGCGGCTCGGTGACGATCTTGAAGCCCTCGGCGTTGGCCTTGATCCAGCCGGCCCGGTCCACCACCAGCACCTGCGGCTCGGTCAGGATGCTGCCCTGGTTGGACAGGCCGGTGAAGCCGGCCACGTGCTCCCGGGACTCGGCGGCGTAGCGGCGCAGATCGGCCACCGTGGCCGCCGCCTCCGCCACGGACGTCGCGGGGCCCGGACGGACCAGGCGCTGGGCCGTCGTCACCGCCAGTTGCCAGTCGACCAGCTGCGCTCTCGACGTCATGGCTCTCAGGCTACGGGGCGGGGGCGGGGGTTGTCGCCAGGTAGTGATCGAGGATCGGGGCGCAGGCGGAGCTTGGAGGTTCTCCTTCTATATCTCCGGCTTGCTATTTCTCCAGCTTCGGCTGCTTCTCCAGCTCGGCCGCCATGGTGGCGCGCCTAGCGAACACCGCTTCGCGTCGGTCCTCCATCTGACGGAGAGCGTCCTTGCGATTCCGCTTGGAGAGCCTGTCGAGGTACACGGTGCCGGACAGATGGTCGGCCTCGTGCTGGAGACACCGGGCGAAGTAGGCGTCGCCCTCTATGACCAAGGCGGCGCCGTCCTTGTCGAAGCCGCGGACGACGGCGTGGGTGGTCCGCGGGACCACGACCGTCGCGCCCGGCACGGACAGACAGCCCTCGACCTCCTCGACGAGCCGCCGCTCCCCCGACTCCGGCAACTCCAGGACGGGATTGGCGATGTGGCCGACGTGCCGGCCGCCGCGTCCGTCGAGACAGTCGAACACGAACAGGCGCAGGTCCACGCCCACCTGGTTCGCGGCCAGACCGGCGCCCTCGGCGACGTGCATCGTCCGGAACATGTCGTCGATGAGGGCGGACAGCTCCGCACTCCCGAACCCGGTCACGTCCCGGCAGGGACGCCGCAGCACCTCTTCTCCGACCTCGGTGATGCGGCGCAACGAGCCCCGCGTCACCTCGGGCGGCACGGCCGGGTAGGCGTCGACGAGCCGGCCCTGCACACGCACGTCCATCAGGGCGTCCTCTCGGTTCGGTGGCTTGTCCCAGGCTTCGCAAAGTACCCGCCTCAGCCACCGATGCCGCAGCCCGCTTCGGCTTCAGCTCAGGGTTCTGCTCTCACCCTGCCCTACCCGGCCGCCGCCGCGCTCCCACCTCCGCACCCGCATCCCGCCAACGTCGTCGCCAACCGGTCCACCGCCGCCCTGGCCGCCGTGGGATCCGGCGCCGCATCCGCCATCAGCGAGAACACCAACAGCTCTCCGGAGCTGTCGCGCACCAGCCCGGCCAGCGTCACCACTCCCGCCAGCGACCCGGTCTTCGCCCGCACCAGCCCCGCTCCGGCCAGCGACGGCGGCGCCGCGTATCGGCCGTCCTCCGCCAGCGTCCCGGTGAAGCCCGCCACCGGCAGCCCGGTCAGCGCCGTGCGCAGCTCGGGGCGATCGTCCGCAGCGGCCAGCGACAGGACCCTGACCTCGAACGCCGGCGTCATGCTGTCCTTGCGTGACAGGCCGCTGCCGTCCAGGACGTTCAGCCCAGTCAGGTCCAGACCCAGCTTGCCCAGCTGGTCGCGCACGGCCGCCACGCCGCCGTCGAACGTCGGCGCCTTCCCGTCGGCCGTCGCCACGTGCCGCAGCAGCGCCTCCGCGAGGTCGTTGTCCGAGACCGTCAGCATGTGCTCGACCAGGTCCGCGAGCCGGGGCGAGGTGACGCGCGCCAGCTCGGCGCCGGATCCGGCCGGGGCCGCCGCCGGCCGGCCCACCACCTGCACGCCGTGCGCCGCCAGCCGCCCGGCGAAGTCGACCGCCGCCACCGCTGCCGGGTCCGGCACGCGCGGGCTCAGGTCGTCGGCCGCCTTCACGCGCCCCTCATCGACCATCAGGCCCGTGACCGGCGCCACGTTCCCGTCGGTGTAGTCCGGGGACCATGTCGGATTCAGGCCCGGGCCGCTGAAAACCGACGCGTCGTAGCCGAGTGTGACCGAATTCACGCCCTTCGCGCGCAGGGCCGCCGCGGTGCGCGCGGCGAGATCGTCCAGCGAGGCCGGCTGGTATCCCGGGTCGGTGGCAGGGCCCTGCGTCGACAGCGTCGGGTCACCCCCTCCGACCAGCACGATCGCCGCCGTCGAGCCCGAGTTCGGGCCCTGCACCACCCGCGTGGCGAAACGGTCGTCCGGGCCGAGGGCGGACAGCGCGGCCACCGCGGTCACCACTTTGTTCGTCGAGGCCGGAGCGAAGCCATCCGTGGCGTGGTCGTCGAACAAGAGCGTCGGCGAGGCCGGGTCGGCGACGGCGATCCCGACGTGCTTGCCGAGGCCCGGCGCCAGCGTCAGCGACCCCAGCGCGCCGGCCAGCTCGGCCGCCGTCAGGTGCCCGCCGGGCTTGTCACCTGCGAGAACAGGAGCGAGAGCGGCTCCGGCCGGGACATGTGCGGGCCCGGCGGAGCGCGTCGAGGGAGCCGGCGAAGTCGGGGCGGCGGAGTTCTGCGACCCCTGCGCGACCGGCAGCGCCAGCGCCCGCGAGGCATCCGCCCGTTCGCTCACGCGTTGCCCGCCGGACCACGGACCGGCCGCCCAAACGCAGCCCGCGGCCAGTACGATCCCGAGCGCGGCTGACACAATGGCGGTCGGCAGCGTTCCCGGCACCTGTCTTGCCACTCAGGTCACTCCTTGATCTTGCGAACTCTGTCGTCACCGCCTGTCTGGGCGACACTAGTAGCAGCACCTGAAAGCGCGGAAACGAGGAAAGACCAATGGAGTTCGACGTTCTCATCGAGATCCCCAAGGGCCAGCGCAACAAGTACGAGGTCGACCACAAGACCGGCCGCATACGGCTGGACCGCATGCTTTTCACCTCGATGGTCTACCCGACGGACTACGGCTTCATCGAGGACACGCTGTCCCTGGACGGCGACCCGCTGGACGCGATGGTCCTGCTCGACGAGCCCACGTTCCCCGGCTGCCTGATCCGCTGCCGCGCGATCGGCATGCTGAACATGGCCGACGAGGCCGGCGGCGACGACAAGATCCTGTGCGTGCCGGCGACCGACCCGCGCTTCGAGCACCTGCGGGACTACCACCACATCTCCGAGTTCGAGCGCCAGGAGATCCAGCACTTCTTCACCAGCTACAAGGACCTGGAGCCGGGCAAGGAGGTCCACCACGCCGAGTGGCAGAACCGCGCCCAGGCCGAGACCGAGATCCAGCGCTCCTACAAGCGCTTCGAGGCCCTCCCGGAGGAGGAGAAGGTCCACCACCTGTAGGCCCGGTGGTGACCACCGGCCGGCCTTCAGCCCGGACCGGCCAGGTGGGCGGTGAAGAAACGGTGAGAACGCCGGAGCCCCCGGCGGGAGCGATCCCGCCGGGGGCTCAGCGTTCCGGGACGGCTTCGCCGCGCATGCCGCGGCCCCCCTCGGACCGCAACGTCCCGGACACGCCATTCAGGTGGCTTGGGGCCCGCCTTCCCGGCGCTCGTCCAGCACTGGACCTTCAGCACCGGACCGTTCAGCACCGGTTCCCCTTGGCTGCGTCGCCGGCGTCACCCCTATGACTCCTGCGCGCGCCCGTTTGTGACATCCCCGCCAAAGAATCTCCGAGCGGACTGCGCGCGTACAGCACGCTGCGGCCGTGCCGGGCCCGCGACGTCAGTCCCGCGTCCGACAGCACCTTGAGATGCTGGCTCACCGCCCCGGCCGTGATCCCCAGCTGCCGTGCCAGCTCGGTCGTCGACACCGGCTCGCCGAGCATCAGCAGCACCCTCGCCCGCGGCACCCCGAGCAGCCGCTCCAGCGCCGGTCCCGCCGAGGGCGGCACCACCCGCTCGGCCATCGTCGCCAGCCCGCGCGCCGGGTAGAGGATCCACGGCGGCGACGCCGGATCGATCTGGCTCAGCGCGCCGTGCGCGAAGCACGTCGGCGCCAGGAGCAGCCCGAGCCCGGAGGGCGGCACGTCATACCTGGGGACGGCGACGGGGTTCACCGTGGCGGGCCAGGCGATCGTCAACCGCCGGCCGTCCCAGCTGAGCCGGTTGCTCAAGTCCGTGAACAGCGCGCCGGCGCCGCGCTCGACGAGCATCCGCGCCCGGTACACGATGTCGGCCTCCAGCACCGACCGCGCACGCGGCCACCACTCCGGCGCCAGGCAGGTCTCCCAGTACGCCTCCAACTCGTCGGCGATCTCGGTCAGCAGCCCGCCGGGATCCCGCCGGCCGCGCGCCAGCCGAGCCGGGACGGCGCCGTCGATCTCGACGAACGTGCGCTCCAGCTCCGGCCAGATCTGCTCCGGCGGGGTGGCCCGCAGCACCGCCAGCTCCCGGCGGAAGTCCGGCCAAGGAGTCCTGGGACGCGGGGTCAGGAAGTCCGGGATCCAGTGCCACGAGCCGACCAGTGCCGTGAGCAGCTCGGTGTCGAGGCGCTCGAAGGCCGGACGCATGCGGTTGAACAACGGAACCTGCTCGGCGTAGCGGCCGGGATGGGTCCACATGCGCAGGCTCATGCCGGTCTCCAGGAGCGCCGAACAGGCGAAGGAGGTGGCGGCGAGTTCGTCCAGGCCGAGTTCGAACGTGATCATTCAGTCCCCCGCTGAATCCATTCCCGGGACGATGCTAGCCGCGCTGTGCTGAACGCATGACAACGGCTTCCACACAGTCGCGGGCTTCGAGCCCGGACGCGGCGCCCCGCCCGGGCAGCGCGCGCCGCCGGCTCGAACTCGCGACGTTCGTCAGCAACTTCGGCAACGGCCTGTATCTGACCGTCTCGGCCCTCTTCTTCACCCGCACGCTCGGCTTCGGCGCCGCGCGCGTCGGGGTGGTGCTGACGGTCGCGGGGCTCGGCGGGGTCCTGGCGAGCCTGCCGGCGGGCCGGGCCGCGGACCGCTTCGGGACCAGGCCGGTGTACACGGTGCTACTCCTCACCGAGGCGGTGACGATCGGCGTGCTGGCGTTCTGCACGACGTTCTGGGCTTTCGCGGCAGTGGCCTGCGCGGCCACAGCTGCGGATCGCGCGGCGTCGGCCGTGCGGCAAGCGCTCTACGCCCAGGCCCTCGACCCGGAGACGCGGGTCGCGGACCGGGCCGCGATCCGGGCGGTGACGAACGTGGCGATCGGCGTGGGGGCGGCGGCCGCGGCGCTGGTACTGCAGGCGGACAGCCGGTGGATGTTCCAGGCCGCGATCCTGGCCGACGCGCTCAGTTTCGCGGGGGTCGCCGCGCTGCTGCCGGGAATCGCCATCCGGGAGCCGGTCGGTGCTTCCGGCAACGCCGACTCCGCCGAGGTTCCGGCTCCCGACTCCCGTGCGCGAACCAAGATCCGCGTCGCCCGCTCCTATCACGCGGTCTCGGCCCTCAACGCGGTCATGACGCTCCAGTTCGCCTTCTTCGACATCGGCCTGCCGCTGTGGCTGATCCAGGACACCCGCGCACCGCGGTTCATGATCTCCGGGATGCTGATCCTGAACACCGTGCTGGTCGTCCTGTTCCAGGTTCGCGTGGCACGCGGGGTCGTGGGGATCGCGGCGGCGGCGCGGGCGACGTGGCTGGGGGCGGTGGTGCTCGCCGGGGCATGCCTGGTGACCGCGAGCGCTAAAGGGCTGTCGCCGGTCGTGACGGTCGCCGTGCTGGTGGTGGCCTGTGTCCTGCTGACGGCCGGCGAGGTGCTGACCCAGGCCGGCGCCTGGACCCTGAGTTACGACCTCGCCGACGACCGGGCTGTCGGGGCGTATCAGGGGGCGTTCAACGCGGGCACCGCTGCGGGCCAGATGGCCGGGCCACTCGTGGTCACCCAGACCGCCATCCGCCACGGCCTGGCCGGCTGGGCCGTGCTGGGTGCCGTGTTCGCGGCGGCCGGACTCGCGATGGTGCCGGTGGCCCGGTGGGCCGCCGCCTCGCGGCCGCAACGACAACCACTGCCACAGCGGTAGCCCCAGCGCTGACGAACCCTGACAAGCCGGTTGGCAAGCCACGCCCCGCGACCGCTAGCATCGGCCCCTTCGCGACCGGCGAGAGGGGCCGCAGCCATGAGCAAGTACCGGGTCAACGTCTGCCTGCCGCCGTCAGCGGCCTCCGATGTCGAGGGCGCGCTGGCCAAGGCGATGGCGCCGTTCGACATGAACCGCGGCGACGCGTTCGACCCGGAGGCCACCTGGGACTGGTACCGCGTCGACGCCGGGCGGCAGCGCTTCGCGGTGAAGCCGTGGCACGACGGCGACCCCCGGCTGATCCACGCGGACCCGCTCGTCGTCGGCACCCCGCACGAGCCGCTGCGCTGCGACGGCGGGCCGCGCGGCCTGCTGGACTTCGACGCCTGCCGCCGCGCCGCCCGCACCGAGGCCCGGGTGTACTGGGAGGCCCAGCAGCGGGACTTCGAGCGCCTGGTCGGCGACCACCCGCCGGCCGAGCCGCTGACCGCGTTCCTGGCCAGGCACCACGCCGATCCCGAGGGCTACCCGCGCGAGCAGGCGGTCGCCGACCATCACGCGCAGCCGCTCATCAAGGCCCTGAACCACCAGTCGGTCTTCGAGCGCTACCCGAGCCTCGGCGCGTGGGTCCTGGGGCCCGACACCGACCCGATCACGATCTACAGCCGGGACCCGGAGCCGAGCTTCGAGCTCGCGGAGACGTGGGCCGTGGCGCGCGCCGCGCTGCTCACGCTGGAGGGGGAGTGGACCGGGATCAAGCCGTACAGCGCGGACTCGGATGAGGAGAGCGACACGTTCGCGCGTCGCTCGACGGCCTATCTTGAGGCGCTCGACGAGGACTGCGTGGTCGTCCGGCTGCTGTGCCACTGCTGAGGAAACTCATTCATGGTCGTAGACCGTGACCGCGACACCCCGTTCGCCGAGCCGCGCGACGATCAAGGGCTCGATCCGTCCCCACTTGCCGCCGGCGAGTCCGCAGCCTATCCGCGGCATGTGCACCGACGCCTTCAGCTCGACGGCGTGCTCCGCCAGCCGCTCCAGGCACCGGTCGACGGCCTCGTACCGGATCGGCGGGCCGTTCGAGCCGGTCTTGGTCCCGTGCTGGCCGATCATGTTCGCCACCCACAGCCCGCGGCCGACCTCGACCACCTGCACGGCCCCGAGCCCGAAGTCGTTGCCCGAGCGCTCGCGGTACCACTTCCGGAAGGCCTTCTCAGGCTGCTGCCATCGCGCCGACACGGCGAGCACGAAGCCCTTGCCCCAGCCGCCGCGGTCGTTGCAGACGTGCGCGATGATCTTCGGCCCCTTCGCCTGCGGGACCGTCGCGTCTCCGGCGAGGTACTGGATGGCGGCCATGCGTCCATCATCCGGCGCGGGTCTGACAGACGCGACGCATTAATAGGACAGGCGACGGCCCCGCCGTCCCCTCACGCCTCCGCGAACCAGCTCGCCTCCACCCCGTCGAGGTACCGCTTCACAAGGACCTGCTGCCGCTCCGGCAACTCGGGCAGCTCCCCGATCGGGAACCAGCGCACATCCACCGATTCGTCGTCGTTGACCCGCGCGGCGCCGCCGGTCGGCCGGCAGAGGAACACCACGTCCATGAACGCGGTCTCGTCGCCGTTCGGATGCGAGAACTGCGGGGTCACGTCCACCGCGAGAAGCCGTTCGGCGCGCGCCGTCACCCCGGTCTCCTCAAGGATCTCGCGCACGAGCCCCACCGCCGGCTGCTCTCCCGGGTCCAGGCACCCCGAGACCAGCGTCCACTTCAGGTTGTCGGCCCGCTGCACCAGCAGCACCCGCTCCTCGTCGTCGACGACGAGACCGGTGACGCCGGGCAGCCAGAGCAGGTCGTGACCGATCTTCTTGCGGATCTCGACGATGAACTCGGGAATCGGCATGATGCCACGGTATCGGCTGTCTGCGACCAGCGATATGTTCACGACCATACCCATAAGATCAGCGAAACTTTCACTTATTGGGCAACTTTTGCTGGGCTACCTCAGAGATGTCGATGTAACATATGCTGCGTGGAGAGAGCGGAAGCGCTTCGGGCCCTGGACGAGCTGGCCAGCGAGCAGGCCGGCCTCGTCACCGCGGCCCAGGCCTCCGCCGCCGGCGTCGACCATCTGACCCAGCGCCGTCTGGTCGAAGCGGGGCTGCTGGAGCGTCTGAGCCGCGGCGTGTACCGGGTCGCCGGGGCGCAGCTGCCCGACCATCCGTGGATCCGGGTCGCGTGGCTGCGTCTGGACCCTGACACCCCGGCGTGGCAGCGGACGGGCCTGGGCCGCGACGACGGCGTGGTCTCCCACCGCTCGGCCACCGTCCTGCACTCCCTGGGCGACATCCCGGCCCCCGAGGTCGAGCTGAGCGTCCCCCGGCGGCGCACCACGCGCGAACCCGGCGTGCGGCTGCTCACCCGCCCGGACCTCACCGAGCAGGACGTGGTGTTCGTCTCCGGCCTGCCGGTCACCACGCCGGAGCGGACGATCCTGGACCTCCTGCGCGACCGCGCGGACGGCGGCCACGTCGGACGGGTCATCGCCGACGCCGACCGCCGCGGGCTGGTGGACATCGAGGCGCTGGGATCGACGGCCGACGGTCTCGGCGCGGGGTACGGCATGCCGAACGCCTCGGGCCGGGAACTGCTCTCGGCGCTGGTCTCGGCCGTCGATCAGCAGTTGGGAGCCGACAAGGTCGCGGCGGCCGTGCTCTCGGCGTTCGCGGCCGGCGCCGAGAGCGTCACCGAGCAGCTGGAGGAAGTACGGCGGCTCGGTGTGGCCCCGGAGATCCTGCGGCTGGCTGTGGCCTCCGCCGAGGCGCTGCGCGCGACAGGTCTACCCCCGGAAGTGCTGGGGAACATCGCCAAGAGCGCCGCCCTGCTCGCCACGAAGCCAGAGCCAGAGGTACACCCCTGATGGACATAGAAACGCCCGCCTCTTTGCGCGGAAAGCTGACGAGCAGAGCCCGTGAGGACTCCCGGCAAACCGGTGTCTCCGTCGCAGAGCTCGTGCAGCAGTACGTCTTCCAGCGTCTGCTCGCCCGCGTCTTCCAGCAGGACGGCTGGCTGCTCAAGGGCGGGCAGGCCTTGTTGGTGCGCTATCCGACAGCAGCCCGCAACAGCCGCGACATCGACCTGATCCGCCCGGGGCAACCCGATCTGGAGGAAGCGGCCCAGGCTCTGGAGGACGCGGCCCGGGTCGACCTCGGCGACTTCTTCCGCTTCACACCCAGCGGCCGGACCCTGCACGACGGCAGCGCCGAAGTGCGCTTCACCGCACAGCTGGGTGCCGCGACCTGGCAGATCAAGGTCGACCTGGTGGTCAGGCGCACCGTGACCTCGGTACCCGTGCGCAAGCCGTTGGTGCCGGCGGTGTCGTTGCCGTGGCCCGCCGACAGCTGGCCGGAGGTGGTGCTGTATCCGATCGCCGACCACATCGCCGACAAGGTCTGTGCGATGTACGAGTGGCACGGGCAGGGCAAGCCCTCGACCCGCTTCCGCGACCTCGCAGACCTCCTTCTGATCTCTCAGCAGGAATCGCTGGTCGGGAAGGAGATCGTGGCCGCGATAGCCGGCGAGCGCATCAGGCGGCCCGAATGCGGGATCGACCTCCGGCTGCCGGATGTGTTCGAGATCCCCGACCAGGCGTCGTGGGTCCGGGGTTACGCCAAAGCCGCGCGGGACGTCGCGGGCCTCGTCGGCTGCGCCACGCTGACCGAGGCCGCGGCTGCGGCGGCGATCTTCGTGACCCCGCTGCTCGGCTCGGCCGACCCGGGCTTCTGGGATCCGGCGTCGCCCGGCTGGCGTTCGGTGGACTGACCAGGCCTCTTATGGCCGCCCGTAGAAGCTGGGCGTCCCGTTCACCCACAGCGACTGCTGCTCGACCACGCCGCCGGGGCGCGGGGCCTGGATGATGCGGTCGTTCCCGATATAGACGGCCTCGTGGTAGATCGTGTGCGGGTTGCTGGGATCCTCGGCCCAGAAGACCAAGTCGCCGGGGCGGAGCTCGTTGTACGTGAGCGAATGCATCGCCAGGTACTGCCATTGCGCCGGGTGCGGGAAGGACCAGCCGCCGGCTTCCAGGCCGCGCATCGCCAGGCCCGAGCAGTCGAAGACGTCCGGGCCCGCGCCGCCCCAGACGTAGGGCTTGCCGAGCTGCGCGTAGATGTAGTTCAGCATCTGGCGGACCGCGCCCTCGGCATACGCCACGGGGCCTGTCGAAGCGTCTCTCGATGCCCGTGTCACGCCGCCTGATGTCGCGCGGGACTGGCGAGGCGTGCCGCCCGCACCAGGCGCAGTCGCCTGCCGGGTCGCCGCCTGCCGCGCCGCGATCGCGGCCAGCCCGGCCTCCCGCTGCCGTTCCAGCCGGACCTCGACGCCCTGCGCCGTCGCCAGCTGCCGCAGCAGCGCCTCCTCCTGCGCCTGGATCCCGGCCACCTGGCTCTGCGCGTCGGCTGCCGCCGCCCGCGCAGCCGCGAGCGCGCTCTGCGCCTGCGTCTCGGCGCGCTGCTGGTCCGCCGCGGTCTGGTCAGCCTTCTGCCGTGCCGACGCCGCGTCCTTCGTCGCCTGGCGGGCGTCGGACAGGGCCATCGCCTCGGCGGCGTCGTGGTTCGCGAGGGCCTGCCTCCGGACGGCGAAGTCGTGGAACGAGCCGGCGCGCAGGAGGGTCAGGGCGGCCGCGATGTCCGGGCCTTCGCGGTAGGTCGCCGCGGCGAACACCCCAAGGCGCCGCTCGGCCTGGTGCTGCGTGTCCAGCGTCGCGGCTGCGCGAGTACGGGCGGCGTCGGCCGCCTGCGCCGCCGTCGCGGCCTGCGCCATGGCGGTGTCGTACACCTCCGCCGCCAGGCCTGCGCGCGCAGGCAGCGCGCGCAGGCGACCACCGGCCGCGTCCAGAGCCTGCTGGATCTGGTCGGCGGCGGATTGCCGGTCGCGGACGGCGGCCTTGGCCCGGTCGATGTCGCCCTGGCCGGGGATCTGGCCGGGGCTCTGGCCCGGGCCCGCCGGGCTGCCCGGGTCGGCGTGCGCCGCGGCGCCGAGGAGCACCGCCGTCAGGACCGTGGCCGTGACGAGCGCCGCCCGCCGGCCGTGTCCGCGTCTGCGCATGACGATTCCCTTCCGCGCCGCCCGAGTGAGTGAGTGTCCGAATGGCTGTGGGATGAGCTACCCACCGCCATCGACGACCTTTCATCACAAAATGGACGTATCGTGGGAACCGTGGTCAAACGGAGGGAGGTTTCCACCGAACGAGGGAACGAGGCCGCGCTGTCAGGGCCCGAAGAGCAAGATCACAAAGTCCTGCGGTACCGCGTCTCGTCCAGCACCTCGGCCCCGGCCTCGAACCCCGAGACCCCGCCGTCGTGCCGCCACCCCGTGTGCTCGTAGAAGGCGCGCGACGCGCCGTTGGTCGCCAGCACCCACAAGGTCGCCTCGGTGTAACCGGCCTCCCGCAGCCGCTCCAGCGCGACCTCCTGCAGCCGGGACCCGATCCCGAGCCGCCAGACCGCCGGGTCGAGGTATATGGCGTACAGCTCCCCCACGCTGCCCTCGGCCTCGTCGTCGTCCCGGCTCGGCCCGACCGAGGCGAACCCGCAGACCACCCCGCCCACCTCGGCGACCAGCACCACCATCCGCCGCGCCGCCCGGTCCGCGAGCATCCGCCGCGCACTGAGCACGAACCCGTCCACCGACAGCCCGGCCAGATAGTCGGCCGGCACCAGCCCCGAATACGCCACCTGCCACGAAGCGTGCCGCACCCGCCCGATGGCCTCCGCATCGCCCGGCACCGCCTCGCGAATGTCGACGCCGTGGGCCGGGCGCGTGCTCGAACTCATGCGCGTCATTATGGCCGGTCCGCCCCGCCCCAGGTCGGCGGAACGCGCCAAGGCGGAGGTCAGCTGTAGTCGGCCAGCGTGGTGAAGTCGATGTCGATGGCGAACGGCACCGAGACCTTCAAGCGATCACGAAAGGTACCGGTCAGGCTGTACTCCGCAGTGAGCGGGTCGAGCGCGTAGACATAAGCGATCGCCCCTTCACCATCCCGCTCCACAAGCCACAGGTTCTTGATGCCGGCGCGCGCGTACTTCGGCGGTTTGACCTCGTGATCGCGCTCGATGGACTCCGGCGACACGATCTCGATGGCCAGTGCGATGTCCTCAGGACGATAAAAGGTCTCGCTCAAGTCCGGCCGCATCGCCGATTCGGCGACGACGATGACGTCCGGCTCGGGCCTGTTCCGGTTGTCCAGCCACGCGGTCATCTCATGGGTCACCCGCCAGCCATCCGGAGCGCTCGACCGCAGCACCGTGCGAAGGAAGAACATGACCAGGCTGTGCCAGGCACCTTGCGGAGACCCGAAGACCAGACTCCCGTTGAGCAGTTCGGTATGGGGAGGGAGCCCTGGCAACCGGTCCAGGTCGGCGGCCGTGAATCCGTCTGCCGGAGGCACGATCCAGCTCGGCCAAGCCTCCTCGGGAGGCTCGCCTGAGGACTGCTCCAAGGCCGGAGGTAAGGTCGCCACGCTCATGCCCCGATCTTACGAACCGTCTCCGCTTCGGTACCCAGCGTAACCGAGATCAAGGCTTTTCTTCACTCGCACGAGCGAAGAAAAGCTGACCTCATTCACTCCCCCGAAGGACTTCCGCTCTACTTCGTCCCCGAACTCGCCGTCTTCTTGGCCGCGGTCTTCTTCGCCGCCGTGGCCTTCGCCGTCTTCGTCCCCGAAGCCGCCGTCTTCTTCGCAGCGGTCTTCTTCGCCGCGGCCTTCTTGGCCGTCTTCTTCGCCGGCCCCTTGGCGCGCTTCTCGGCCAGGAGCTCGTACGCCTTCGCCGGCGTGATGCCCTCGACCGTCTCGCTCTTGGGGATCGTCACGTTGGTCTCGCCGTCGGTCAGGTACTCGCCGTAGAAGCCCGACTTGATCACGATCGGCTTGCCGGACACCGGGTCCGGGCCCAGCTCGCGCAGCGGCGGCTTGGCCGCGCCGCGGCCGCGGGCCTTCGGCTGCTTGTAGATCTCCAGCGCCTCCTCGAGCGTGATCGTGAAGATCTGCTCCTCGGAGGTGATCGAGCGGGAGTCCGCGCCCTTCTTCAGGTACGGGCCGTAGCGGCCGTTCTGGACCGTGATCTCCTCGCCGGAATCCGGGTCGGCGCCGACGACGCGCGGGAGCGACAGCAGCTGCAGCGCCTCCTCCAGCGTCACCGAGTCCAGGTCCATGCTCTTGAACAGCGAGCCGGTGCGGGCCTTCACCGCGTTCTTGCCGCGGGTCGGCGTGCCCTCGGGCAGGACCTCGGTGACGTAGGGGCCGAAGCGGCCGGCCTTGGCCACGATCTCGAAGCCGGTCGAGGGGTCCCTGCCCAGCTCGCGGTCGCCGCTGGGCTGCAGGAAGAGCTCCTCGGCGAAGGCCGGGGTCAGCTCGTCCGGCGGCAGGTCGTCCGGGACGCTGGCCCGCTGCTGGGTGCCGTCCTCCAGGTTGCGCTCGATGTACGGCCCGAAGCGGCCCACGCGCAGGATGATCCCGTCGCTGCCGACCGGGAAGGAGTTCACCTCCCGGGCGTCGATGTTGCCCAGGTCGGTGACCAGGTCCTTCAGGCCGCCGAGATGATCGGCCACGGTGCCGTGGTCGCCGTTGCCCTTGCCGGCCGCCCCGTCGGCGCCCTCGTTCTCCGTCGGGCCGAAGTAGAACCGCCGCAGCCACGGCACCCGCTGCGCCTCGCCGCGGGCGATGCGGTCCAGGTCGTCCTCCATGCGCGCGGTGAACTCGTAGTTCACCAGGTCGCCGAAGTGGTTCTCCAGCAGCCCGACGACCGCGAAGGCGATGTACGACGGGACCAGCGCCGTGCCCTTCTTGAACGCGTACCCGCGGTCCAGGATCGTGCCCAGGATCGTGGAGTACGTCGAGGGCCGCCCGATCTCGCGCTCTTCCATCTCCTTGATCAGCGAGGCCTCGGTGAAGCGCGCTGGCGGCTTGGTGGAGTGCCCGTCCGCGGTGACCTTGGTGGTGGTCAGCGCGTCGCCCTCGGCCACCGCCGGCAGCCGCTGCTCGGAGTCGTCCAGCGCGGCGTCCGGGTCGTCGGTGCCCTCCACGTAGGCCTTCAGGAAGCCGTGGAAGGAGATGATGCGGCCGCTGGCGCTGAACTCGACGTCCCGGCCGTCGGAGGCGGCGCCGCCGACCTTCACGGTCACCGTGTGGCCGGTGGCGTCCTTCATCTGGGAGGCGACGGTGCGCATCCAGATCAGCTCGTACAGCCGGAACTCGTCGCCGGACAGCCCGGTCTGCGCCGGGGTCCGGAAGGTGTCGCCGGAGGGCCGGATCGCCTCGTGCGCCTCCTGGGCGTTCTTCACCTTGGAGTCGTAGCGGCGCGGCACGTCCGGCAGGTAGTCGGCGCCGTACAGCTCGCGCACCTGGGTCCGCGCGGCGTTCAGCGCGGTGTCCGACAGCGTGATGCTGTCGGTACGCATATAGGTGATGTAGCCGTTCTCGTACAGGCTCTGCGCGACCCGCATGGTGCGCTTGGAGTCCATGCCGAGCTTGCGGCTGGCCTCCTGCTGGAGCGTGGTGGTGCGGAACGGCGCGTAGGGCGAGCGCCGGTACGGCTTGCGCTCCACGCCCCGGACGCTGAAGTCCGCCTCGCGCAGCGCGGCGGCCAGGGCCTTGGCGGTGACCTCGGTGAGGTGCGCGACGTTCTGGCTGGCGGCCTTGAGCCGGCCGTCCGGGCCGAAGTCGCGGCCGGCGGCCACGCGCTTGCCGTCGACGCTGGCCAGCCGGGCGGTCATGGAGCGCGGGTCGTCCGGGCCGCCGGCCTTCAGCGTCTCGAAGACGCCGGTCAGGTCCCAGTACTCGGCGGCGGTGAACGCCATGCGCTCGCGCTCCCGGTCCACCACCATGCGGGTGGCGACCGACTGCACGCGGCCGGCGGACAGGCCGGTGCGGACCTTCTTCCACAGCACCGGGGAGACCTCGTAGCCGTAGAGCCGGTCCAGGATGCGCCGGGTCTCCTGGGCGTCGACCAGCTGCAGGTTGATCTCGCGGGTGTTGCGCACCGCGGCCTGGATCGCCTCGCGGGTGATCTCGTGGAACACCATCCGCTTGGCCGGGACCTTGGGCTTGAGCACCTCGTGCAGGTGCCACGCGATGGCCTCGCCCTCGCGGTCCTCGTCGGTGGCGAGCAGGAGTTCGTCGGCTTCCTTCAACAGGTCCTTGAGCTTGGCGACCTGCTTGCGCTTGTCGGCGTTGACCAGGTACAGCGGCTCGAAGTCGCCGTCCACGTCCACGCCGAGCCGGCCCATGGAGGTGCCCTTGTACTTCTCGGGCACCTCGTCGGCGCCGGCCGGCAGGTCCCGGATGTGGCCGACCGAGGCCTCGACGGTGTAGCCCGCACCGAGGTAGCCCTTGATCGTCTTCGCCTTGGCCGGCGACTCGACGATGACCAGCCGGCGCGTCGAGCCGCCCGAGTCCGCTGAACCCTTGCCTGCCACCGTTACCTCTGCTTCCCAGCTTCTAGCCCCAAGGGATACGCGCTTGGGCGTACCCCGCACACCGCGGCGCGACACGTGGTCGGGAAACCGCGACACCAACGGAGAGTGACCGTACCTCAGCCGTACGTCTCCGCGCTGTCTACTGTGTCCTACTCGTTGTCTTGAATGGTCGGCGTACAACCGAACGTTAACCCGAACTGGCGTATAGGACGGAACCGGAAAACGCCAGAGGTGGGACGGATGTGACGCAGGACAACTGGTGTTGAGGGCTTCGGCGCTGATGACGGGGCCGGGTACGGCCTAGGCCACGGGGAACAGATATCCGTCCTCGACCAGCCCCCGGATGGCCTCGACGGCGCCGGTCCGCAGGCTCCGGCTGTCGATTCCGTACCGTTCGCCCACAGCGTCCAGAATTTCTCCGAGCGGGATCTCCCCATTCGAGGCACCCACCACCGCCGCGCCGACCGGATCGATGTCCGCCGAGCGCATGAAGCCCTCCTGCTGGCTCAGCCGCGAGGAGTCGCCGCCCCAGCCGCTGCCGCCCTCGTAGGTCGGCCGCGCCACCTGCTCCCAGCGCACGTCCGGCGCGACGGCGAGCTTGCGGTGCATGAGCTCGTCGTCGTCGACGCCGCGCAGGAAGTCGTGCCGCGCGAACCAGCTCGGGATGTGCGGCCCCAGCGGCTGCTCCACCGGATGCGAGATCTCCTCCAGGCGCATCAGCGGGCTCTCCGCCCCGGCGTTGTGCAGGGTGATCCAGCCGAAGCCGATGGCGTTGACCTTGTTCTGCTCGAAGTAGTCCAGCCAGGCGTCGTAGCGCTGCGGGTAGTCCGGGGTCCCGTACTCGCCGGAATCGCGCAGCCAGAGCTCGACGTACTCGGCCGGGTCCTGCGCCTCCCGCTGCACCACCCACGCGTCGCAGCCGGTGTCCCGCACCCAGCCGGCGACCCGCTCGCGCCAGTCGACGCCGTCCACGTGCAGCCAGTTCGCCAGCACCTGGCACCACCCGTCCTCGGCCAGGTGGCGATGGGCGTTGCCGACGAGCTGGCGGCACACCTCGTCGGCCGGCAGCCCGGAGTCGCGGTAGACGAAGCGACCGCCCTGCGCGGCGTTGTCCGGGGAGATGACGAACGGCGGATTGGAGACGATCAGATCGAACAGCTCACCCTGCACCGGCTCGAAGAGCGACCCCTCCCGCAGGTCGAAGGGCTCGACACCGGAGAGCTGCTGGGTGAGCCGCGCCAGCTTGAGCGCCCGCGGATTCCGGTCGGTCCCGACGACCCGGCCGACGTGCGTGGACAGGTGCAGCGCCTGCACGCCACCGCCGGTCCCGACGTCGAGCGCGGACCGGAACTGGTCCCGGATGGTGAGCTGCGCGAGCGTCGTGGAGGCGCCGCCGACGCCGAGGACGTGATCCTCCCGCACCGGATGTCCCTGCCCCTGCGCATGGAGACCGCCGGACAGGTCGGAGACGAGGTACCAGTCGTGCCCGTCGTCGTCGCCGTAGGGCCGGATGTCAATCGCGGCGCGCACCTGGTCCCCGTCGAGCTCCACCAGCCCGGCAGCAAGCGAATCCGCCACCGGCAGCGCGGCATCGGCGGCCTTGCGACCCACCGGCTGCTGCAACAGGAAGAGCCGGATCAAAGTCTCCACCGGCGAACCCCCGGTCGTCGCGCGCAACGACGGGACACTCTCACTGCGGGCCAGCGCCGCGTAGGCGAGCGGACCGAGGACCTCCAGAACGCCGTCCACGGTGTAGTCGGCCTTGATCAGAGCTTCGCGCAGGTTCTCCATGGATCCATTGTCCGGGAAACGGGAAGCGCCCCCGACCCGAAGGCCGGGGGCGCGGGATCAGTCGGTCGCCTTGGGGTGGCCGACACCGGCATAGTCGAGCCAGACCGTCCGGTTCTCGACGTCGATGTGGTACCAGATGCGGCCACCACCGGTGAGTACTGCCAGTGCTCCATGCGCACACCACCGTTGATCACGAAAGCGTATCCGTACTTCAGCCGGTGGTGGCGCTCCGTTGACTCCGCAGGTCTGGGGTTCGAGCGGATGGCCTCAAAGGCTTTCCGAGTATTCCCTGGAGCCTTGGTGCACAGATCGCGCCAGCCGTTGACGGTCGCCGTGTCCGCGTAACGGATCCGCCACTCGCCGTCGACTGGTGGAGGCGCAACGTCGTCGCCGCGCTTCGGGCTCACGCGTCATCCTCTTCCGGCACGACAGGCACCTCGACCGGCCCGAAGTCCTCCTCTCCAGAAAACTCCCTGTTAGCCAACCGATACAACTCCGGATCTGCGTAGATCTCCGCGGTGTGCTGCCACTCAACGATGACCTGCGCGACCGGCCGCAGGTTGCGGATCTCAGCCGATGCCCTGGCCACGTCCACCAGTTCAGCCAGGAACTCATCGACAGCGTCGGCCGGAAGGAACCGCGTCCACGCGAACACACCCGTCAGGGAGCTGCGAAGCACATCGCGCGAGGGCTCCCGGGCGATTATCCCCACCAGCAGGCGGGTCGTGATGTCGAAGACGTTGGCGTCCCGCTCGGCACGCTCGGCGGTCGCCAACATCAGATCCGGCTGGTTCCGGCGCACCAGACGCAGCGTCTCAGCTTTGTCCAAGCGCAAGGTCGTCTCGCGAGGATGCTGAATGAGCTCGGAGAACGGTACTGAATCACTCACGGTTCCCATAACTTCAAAGATACTTCAAAGGTTACGGATTGCGCGGGTGAAAAGAAGCGCCCCCGACCCGAAGGCCGGGGGCGCCGCCATTAATAGGAGAGAGCCGTCGAAGACCCCCCTCAGATCGACTGAGCGGAAGCCTCCATCGACGTGTCCTCGTCCCCGTTCCGCGGAGCACCGGGCACCGCCGGGGCCGCGGCCTCGACCGCCGCGCCGGGGCCGGTGGGCGGGGTGTCGGTGTCCGAGTTGGAGTCCGAGACCGCGATCGACTTGCGCTTGCTGTTCCAGACCGCGCCGACGATGATCGCGATGGCGATGATCGCGATCAGCGTACGGACCGCGGCGTTGGCCGAGGTGCCGATGGACAGCTGGACCACGGCCGGCACGATCAGGAGGCTGACCAGGTTCATCACCTTGATCAGCGGGTTGATCGCGGGGCCGGCGGTGTCCTTGAACGGGTCGCCGATGGTGTCGCCGACGACGGTCGCGGTGTGCGCCTCGGAGCCCTTGCCGCCGAAGTTGCCGTCCTCGACCAGCTTCTTCGCGTTGTCCCAGGCGCCGCCGGAGTTCGACAGGAAGACCGCCATCAGGACGCCGGCGCCGATGGTGCCCGCCAGGTAGGAGCCGAGCGCGCCGACGCCGAGGGTGAAGCCGACGGCGATCGGCGCCATCACCGCCAGCAGGCCCGGGGTGATCAGCTCGCGCAGCGAGTCGGTGGTGACGATGTCCACCACGCGGCCGTACTCAGGCCGCCCGGTGCCCTCCATGATCCCGGGGATCTCGCGGAACTGGCGGCGGACCTCGAACACCACCGCGCCCGCGGCCCGGGACACGGCGTTGATCGCCAGGCCCGAGAACAGGAACACCACGGCCGCGCCGATCATCAGGCCGAACAGGTTGCGCGGGTTCCCGACGTTCAGGATGCCGCTGTACTGCAGGATGTTCTCTGTGCTGAGGCCGTTGGCGCTGACCCCGGTCTTGCCCACCGCCTCGCCGATCTTCTGGGTGAACGACCCGAACAGCGCGGTCGCGGCCAGCACGGCGGTCGCGATCGCGATGCCCTTGGTGATCGCCTTGGTGGTGTTGCCGACCGCGTCGAGCGAGGTCAGCACCTTCGCGCCCTCCTCGCCGACGTCGCCGGACATCTCCGCGATGCCCTGCGCGTTGTCCGAGACCGGCCCGAAGGTGTCCATCGCGACGATGACGCCGACCGTGGTCAGCAGGCCCGTGCCGGCCATGGCCACCGCGAACAGCGACAGGGTCAGCGAGGCGCCGCCGAGCAGGTACGCCAGGAACACGCCGCCGCCGATCAGCAGCGCCGAGTACACCGCGGACTCCAGGCCGACGCCGATGCCGGCCAGGACCACGGTCGCAGGTCCCGTCAGCGAGGTCTTGCCGATGTCCATCACCGGACGCCGGTTGGTCTCGGTGAAGTAGCCGGTCAGCACCTGGATGGCGGCGGCCACGACGATGCCGATGAGCACCGCGCCGAGGGCCACCAGGCGCGGATCCTTGGTTCCGGCCTCGAGCAGCACCCTGGGGTCGACGTGGTCCAGCTCGGAGATCTTGCTGGGCAGATAGGTGAACGCCGCGATCGCCACCAGCACCACCGCGACGACCGCGCTGATGAAGAAGCCGCGGTTGATCGCCGCCATCGCGTTCTTGTCCCCCGTACGCGGGGACACCGAGAAGATGCCGATCACCGCGGTGATCACGCCGAGCGCCGGCACGATCAGCGGGAACACCAGGCCCTGGGTGCCGAAGGCGATCTTGCCCAGGATCAGCGCCGCGACCAGCATGACCGCGTAGGACTCGAACAGGTCCGCGGCCATGCCCGCGCAGTCGCCGACGTTGTCGCCGACGTTGTCCGCGATGGTCGCGGCGTTGCGCGGGTCGTCCTCGGGGATGTTCTGCTCGATCTTGCCGACCAGGTCCGCGCCGACGTCGGCGGCCTTGGTGAAGATGCCGCCGCCGACTCGCATGAACATCGCGAGCATGGCCGCACCGAAGCCGAAGCCCTCCAGCACGTTCGGGGCGTTGCCCTTGTAGATCAGCACCACCACGGCCGCGCCGAACAGGCCCAGGCCCACGGTGAACATGCCGACCACGCCGCCGGTGCGGAACGCGATCCGCATCGCGCGCGGCGAGCCGGACTCGTTCGCCGCGGCGGCCACGCGGACGTTGGAGCGCACCGCCAGCCACATGCCGACATACCCGGTCGTGGCCGAGAAGAGGGCTCCGACCAGGAAGAAGATCGAGCGGCCGATCCGCTGCCCCCAGTCGTCGGCGGGCAGCGCCAACAACAGGAAGAAGGCCACGGCCGCGAAGATAGCCAGCGTTCGGAACTGCCGCGCGAGGTACGCGGACGCGCCTTCCTGCACCGCGGCCGCGATGCGTTTCATATTCTCTGTGCCCTCACTGGCCGCCAGAACCTCTTTGACGAGGATTCCGGCGACGCCGAGCGCACCCAGAGCGATCACGGCCACCACGAAGATCCACGCGAGGTTGCCCCCGGCCAATGGGATCACCGTCGAGCCGCCATCCGCGGTAAGCGGCATGCGTCCTCCACTGTGACGATCCGTATTCCGACGCTGTAACTCAGATCACAGCCAATGGCAGGGGAGTCTACGCGCGAATACACGAGGTCGGTCAACAGATCGTTTCGCCGACCTCACGGATCGCTATGTGATGAAGGACACTTTTCACTCGGTTTGGTGAATGCAAGTGCGCCCTGATGTGGGCTGTCGCCCGGAAATCGGCGGGACGGCCATGGATGGCGCCGCCCCGCCGCGAAGAAGTCGATGTGAGCCTACCCGGGTCTCTTCCGCCGCCCCGAACCGGCCTTCATATAAGTGTTCAGAAATCCTTGACGGGCCATCCCATGCGGACCGAACCGCCGTCGGGGCCGGAGGTGATGTCGAGATCGTCGACCAGCCCGGTCAGGACCGCCAGGCCCATCTCGGCGTCGTCGAGCTCCTCCTCGTCCGGCTCGCCGGTCGCGGCCTCCGCGTCACCGTCCGCGACCGGGGCGCCGGCACCGTCGCGCGGCCCGGGCACGGCGCCGGAGACCTTGTCGGCCACCGTCACCACGAACCGGTCGGCGCCAGAGGCGGAATCGGACTCGTCCACCGCGTCCAGCACCACCACGACCGGTTCGCCCGGGCAGTGCCGCTGGTGCAGGCCGACGGCCCGGGAACAGGCCTCGCCGACGGCGAGGCGGACCTCGTCGAGCAGACCGGCCTCCACGCCGACCCGGCGGGCGTGGGCGACCGCGACCAGACGCGCGGTCCTGACGTGCTCGGGCTGCGGGGTGAACCGCAGCAGAACGGCCGTGGCGCTCTCCGTCTTGGCCACCGTGCCGACGGCCGACGATTGCGCATCCATGTTGGCAGACCCCTTAGGAACAGGTGTGGGATTGGACGGCCAGGGGGCGGGCCCCGCATCGGGACGAGGAGCCCGCCGGTACGGCTAGTCGACCGCGGTGACCGCCTGCTCCACGCTGTCGCTGATCGGGAACACCTTGGTCAGGCCGGTGATCCGGAAGATCTTCAGGATCCTCTCCTGGGTGCAGACCAGGCGCAGCGAGCCGTCGTGCGCACGGACCCGCTTCAGGCCGCCGACCAGGACGCCCAGGCCCGTGGAGTCCAGGAAGTCGACGTCCTCCATGTCCACGATCAGGTGGTACTTGCCGGCACCGACGAGCTCGACCAGCTGTTCGCGCAGCTTCGGGGCGGTGTACACGTCGATCTCCCCGCCGACCTTGACGATCGTCCGGCCGTTCTCGTCTCGCGTCTCCAGCTTCAGGTCCACTGCCGGCCTCCAAAATCGGTGCCTTCCCGCCGCGGCGGGAGTGAGAAAAGGTGTGTCCTCGGCAACACAAAATACAGCTTCACCCGGGTCAGGGCTTGAGCACAGTCAATCACCTCGGGGTGACACTCGGCCACGATTCACGCCAAGTGCCCTCTAATGGTGCGTCGTTCTGCGCTCGTCTCAGCGTGCTCGCGGGGTGTCGCGGGCAGCGCGCCGCCGGAAGGTCGTGTCGTGCCGGTCGTCGTGTCGGATACTGGTCTGCGATGTCGCCGACTCCTCCTTACCAGCAAAACCCCGGCACGGGCGGTGTGTCCACACCGGCACCGGCGTCGGATGCTGCCAATTCGCAAAACGGCCCCATCGCAGTGCCTCGTCAGTCACCTCAGCCAACGCTGGAGAGACTGATCTCGGTTCCCGCGTCGCGCGCGGAACGTGTGACGCATGTGCGCGTGGTACCCGCCCGGGACGCGGAGCACGCAGAGTGGCCGGAGTGGGCCGACGAGGCCGTGGTGCACGGCTTCCGCGAGGCCGGCGGTGTGCCCCGGCCTTGGCGGCACCAGGTCGAGGCGGCCGAGGCGGCGCGCGCCGGGCACCATGTGACGCTCGCCACGGGCACCGCCTCCGGCAAGTCCATGGGCTTCCAACTGCCGGCGCTCACCGCGATCCGCGAGAACGCGGGCACCACGCTGTATCTGGCCCCGACGAAAGCGCTGGCCGCGGATCAACTCAGGCGTCTCACTCGTTTGGACGTACCGGGGGTCCGTGCGGGCCTCCTCGACGGCGACACGGACACCGAAGCCCGCGACTGGGTCCGTCAGCACGCGAACTACGTCCTGAGCAATCCGGACATGCTGCACTACTCCCTGCTGCCGGGCCACGCGCGCTGGGCGCCGTTCCTGCGCAAACTCCGCTATGTCGTCATCGACGAGTGCCATACCTATAAAGGTGTCTTCGGCTCCCATGTGGCGGCGGTCCTGCGGCGGCTGCGGCGCGTCTGCGCCCGGTACGGCTCCAGTCCCACCTTCATACTGGCCTCGGCCACGACCGCCGACCCGGCCGTGTCCGCCTCCCGGCTCACCGGGGTCGAGGTCACCGCGGTCACCGATGACTCCTCCCCGCGCGGGCCACTGGTCTTTGCTCTCTGGGAACCCCCTCTGACGACCCTCATCGGGGAACGCGGAGCGCCGGTACGCCGCTCCGCTACTGCGGAGGCCGCGGATCTGCTGACGGACCTGGTGCTGGACGACGTCCGCACCGTCGTCTTCACGCGCTCCCGGCGCGGCGCCGAACAGGTGTCGATGCAGACGCGCGACTACTTGGAGGAGCGCCGGAGGGGATACGGAAAGCGCATCGCGGCGTACCGCGGCGGCTACCTCAAGACCGAACGCCGCGCCCTGGAAGCCGCGCTGCACATGGACCCGGCCCAGGAAGGCGCGCTCGTCGGGCTGGCCGCCACCACGGCCCTGGAGCTCGGCGTGGACGTCGCAGGGCTCGACGCCGTCCTGATGGCCGGCTTCCCCGGCACCCGCGCCTCGCTCTGGCAGCAGGCGGGCCGCGCCGGACGCGCCGGGCAGGGCGCGCTGGCGGTCCTCATCGCCCGCGACGACCCGCTGGACACCTACCTGGTCCACCACTCCGAGTCGATCTTCGACCGGCCGGTGGAGGCCGCGGTCCTGGACCCGGACAACCCCTACGTGCTGGCACCGCACCTGTGCGCCGCCGCCGCGGAGCTCCCGCTGACCGACACAGACCTGGAGCTCTTCGGCCCGGCCACCGAGTCCCTGCTGACCGACCTGACGCGCCGCGAGTATCTGCGCCGCCGCCCGACCGGCTGGTACTGGACCCGCCGCGAGCGCCCCTCGGCGCTGACCGACCTGCGCGGCACCGGCGGCCCGACGGTCCGCATCGTCGAGGACCAGACCGGCCGCCTGCTCGGGACCGTGGACGAGGGCGCGTCGCACTCCACGGTGCACGACGGCGCGGTGTACCTGCACCAGAGCCACACGTACCTGGTGGACAAGCTCGACCTGGAGCAGAACATAGCGCTGGTCCACCGCGCCAACCCGGACTACACGACCATGGCCCGCGACGTGGTCCAGGTGACGATCCTGGAGACGGAGCAGAGCCAGGACTGGGGCGACGCCTCCCTGCACTTCGGCTCGGTCGAGGTCAGCACGCAGGTGGTCTCCTACCTCAAGCGCAAGGCCGGCACCGGCCAGATCATCGAGACCAAGCCGCTGGACCTCCCCGAGCGCATCCTGCGCACCCGCGCGGTGTGGTGGACGGTCGATCCCGCGGCCCTGCGCGACGCCGAACTCGACACCGCCATGAGCGCCGGCGCCGCGCACGCGGCCGAGCACGCGTCCATCGGCCTGCTCCCGCTGTTCACCCCCTGCGACCGCTGGGACATCGGCGGCGTCTCGATGCCGATGCATCCGGACACCGAGCGCCTCACGGTGTTCGTCTACGACGGCCACCCCGGCGGCGCGGGCTTCGCCGAGCGGGCCTACGGTGCGGCCGTCGACTGGTTGACGGCGACCCGGGACGTGATCGCGGCGTGCGAGTGCCTGGAGGGGTGCCCCTCGTGCGTGCAGTCGCCGAAGTGCGGCAACGGGAACAACCCCCTGGACAAGTCCGGGGCAGCGCGCCTGCTGAACCTGGTCCTGACCTGCGCGCAGGAAGGACCCCCACCCGGGACCCGGTAGCGTTGGCGCAATGGCACCCCAAGCTGTCAATCTCGTCAACCTGGAGAACGTCTCCAAGGCCTATACCGCCCGCACGCTTCTGGACAAAGTCTCCCTCGGCCTGTCCGAGGGCGACCGGATCGGCGTGGTCGGCCGAAACGGCGGCGGCAAGTCCACCTTGCTACGGGTGCTGGCCAAACTCGACGAGCCCGACTCCGGGCGGGTCACGCACACCGGCGGGCTGCGCATCGCCTTCGTCGGGCAGCACGACACCCTGGACCCGGAGGCGACCATCCGGCACGAGCTGGTCGCGGACAAGCCCGACCACGAGTGGCTGGCCGACGCACGGGTGCGCGATGTCATCACCGGCCTGTTCGGCGGTACCGAATTCCCGTCGTTTCCCGACGGCATGGACACCCGAATCGGGCCGCTGTCCGGCGGCGAGCGGCGCCGCGTCGCGCTGGCCAAGGCCCTGATCAACGAGCACGACCTGCTGCTGCTCGACGAGCCCACCAACCACCTGGACGTCGAGGGCATCGCCTGGCTGGCCCGGCACCTGGCCACCGCCAAGCCGGCGCTGCTGACCGTCACCCACGACCGCTGGTTCCTTGACGCCGTCACCACACGCACGTGGGAGGTCGTCAACGGGCAGGTGCTCGACTACGACGGCGGCTACTCGGCCTACATCCTGGCCCGTGCCGAGCGGCAGCGGCAGGCCGACGCCGAGTGGGACCGCAAGCAGAACCTGCTGCGCAAGGAGCTGGCGTGGCTGCGGCGCGGGGCGCCGGCCCGGACCAGCAAGCCGAAGTTCCGGATCGAGGCGGCGAACCAGCTGATCGCCGCCGAGCCGCCGGCCCGCGACAGCGCGGAGTTGCAGAAGTTCGCGGCGAGCCGGCTCGGGCGGACCGTCTACGAACTGGAGGACGTGTCCTACGCCGTCGGCGACGGCCTGGACAAGAAGCAGCTCCTGAGCCACGTCACCTGGCAGCTCGGCCCCGGCGAGCGGCTGGGGCTGATCGGCGTCAACGGCTCGGGCAAGTCCTCGCTGGTGCGGCTGCTGCTCGGCGAGGCGCAGCCGGACTCGGGGCGGGTCGTCACCGGCGTCACGGTCAAGCCCGCGCACCTGTCGCAGGAGGTGGCCGAGATCGACCCGGCCTGGCGGGTGCTGGAGGCGGTCGAGAAGGTCCACTCCTCGGTCGAGATCGGCAAGGGCAAGACCCTCACGGCCGGTCAGCTGCTGGAGCGGTTCGGCTTCGCCGGCGAGAAGCAGTGGACCCGGGTCGGCGACCTGTCCGGCGGCGAGCGGCGGCGGCTGCAGTTGCTCAGGCTCCTGATGGACGCCCCGAACGTGCTGCTGCTCGACGAGCCCACCAACGATCTGGACATCGACACCCTCACCGCTTTTGAGGACATCCTCGACGGCTGGCCCGGCACGCTTCTGGTGGTCAGCCACGACCGCTACTTCCTGGAGCGCACCACCGACCGCATCGCGGCGCTGTACGGGGACGGCCGGGTCCGGCTGCTCCCGGGCGGTGTCGACGAGTACCTCGCATACCGCGAGCAGCGGTCCACGGAGGTTTCCAACTCCCGGGCAACCAAAGCGCCCGCCCAGCAGTCAAACCTGTCGGGCGGTGGTGCGGGCTCTCGCGAGGACCGCGCCGTGAAGAAAGAACTGGCGCGCATCGAACGACGGCTGGACAAGATCTCGGAGCTGGAGGCGAAGCTGCACGAGGAACTCTCCCGGATTGGGGGAGACTATCTCGCAGCGGCCGATGCGGACGCTAAGCTACGCGAGTTGCATGAGGAACGTCTCCGTCTGGAGGATGAGTGGCTCTCACTCTCCGAGTAGACGGGGGCTGAGTAGGCCGCCGGTGCGCACCGGCGGCCAGAGCTTGGGGGTGGCGCGTGGCCCGCTACGCGGACGGACGGCCTGGCCAGGCCGCTGGTCCGGCTCGCCGCGCGCACGACCGTACCCGGAACCGCTGCGGTGGGGGACGATCATGAGCACGACCACGGACACCACGCCCGGGGCGGACATGAGCGGCCCGGCCGGCGGCGAGCCCGCGCCGAAGGACCCTTACATCCGCGGCACGGACGAGACCGTGCTGCTGGACCTGCGCGAGCTCCGGGCCCAGGAGGCCGCGGACAAGGCGGCCCGGGAGGCCGCCGCGCGGGGGGCGTCCGCGCCGGATGCACCCGAGACGCCCGAGACGCCCGAGACCTCCGGCACTCCCGGCACTCCCGGCACCCCCGGGGCGGAGCTGGAGCGCTACCACGGCTCGCACCGCCGCGACGCGGTCCTGTACGCCGACGGCGGCACCGCGATCCCCCTGGACCGGGTCCGCGAGGTCTGCCACGACCTGCGCCAGCCGGTCGCCGCGATCCTGATGCTGGCCTCGGCCGCCGAGATGCGGCCGGACGTGCCCGAGCGGGTCCGGGACGTGCTCCAGGAGATCATGTCCCAGACCGAGGAGATATCCGCGACGGTCCGCCAGTTCCTCGACGACGCCAAGCAGGGCGTCGACGGCCTCGGCGAACCGGTCCCGTGCAACGTCGCGGGCCTGGCCGCGGAGTCGGTGGAGCGCTGGCGGGCCACCTTCGACGGCGACCTGGCCCTGGCCGCCGCGGAGGACCCGCTGCACGTGACGGTCGACCCGGTCCTGTTCAAGCGGGCCCTGGGCAACGTCCTGTCCAACGGCACCCGCGCCGCCGGCGACGCCGGCCGCGTCCAGGTGACCGTCCGCCGCTTCGAGACCGCCCAGGGCGAGCGAGCGGTGATCGAGGTCGACGACAGCGGCCCCGGCTTCGGCAACATCCCCGCCGGCCACGGCCTGGGCCTGGCGGTGGTCCGCCGCACGATAGAGGCGGCAGGCGGCTCGGTGGAGCTCGCGGAGGGCCCGCTCGGCGGAGCGCTGGTGCGGCTGGTCCTCCCGGTGACCCCCATCCGCCCCCTGAGCGCCGACGACGAACTGACGAAGACCTTCCACGGCGAGATATCGCTGACGCAGCTGGCCGCGCAGCTCGCGGCGGGCGGCACGCTCCCGGCGCTGGCGGACTTCGACGACGATCTCTTCGACGACGACTTCGAGGACGACTTCGAGGACGCCGAGTTCGAGCCCGGTTACAGCAGTGCCGAGGACGACTTCGCCGAGGTTCGCGAAGCCCCGGCCGAGAGCCACTCGCTGACCGGCGGCCACGCCTTCATGACGCGGCTGAGCGCCTGGCCGGAGCCGATGGCCATCTCCGGGACCCCGGAGCAGCTGGCGATCGGCGGGACCGGGGGGCCGGCGAACCCGTTCGGGGCGCGCGCCGCGGAGCCTCCGGCGATCGCGAGTACGCCGCTCGCGGACAACCGGAGCTACTTCGGCCTGCCGACGCAGCCGAGCCTGCCGGCGCCCGCAGAGAAGGCGACCGGGGAGAAGGCGACCCCGGCGACCCAGGTGGCCCAGGCGACCGAGGAGGCCACCGGCGACCGGGGCTTCTTCGGCGAGGCGGCACCCAAGACCGCCGATCCCGGATCGACGGGGTATTTCGGGCTGCCGCTCAAGGAGAACGCCGCGCCGGTCGAGCCGCCGCCGGCGCCGAACACGCGGCTTTACGGGCCTCCCGCCGACATCAGCGCGCATCCGCTTCCCGCCGGCCTGCGCTCGGCACAGCACAACGCGGCGCCCACGCCTCAGGCGCCGAGCGAGATCACCGCTGCCGCGCACCCGGTCCGGTCGGCTGCGGTCACGCCGCAGGCCTCGATCGAGACGGCGGCTGCGCAGGGCGTACCCGCAGCCGCAGCCGCAGCCGCGCCTTTCGCCGCCCCGGTACCGGCTGCGCCCGCCGCTCCTCAGACGCTGGCCGAGGCCCTCGCGGAGTCTGCTGCCGCAGGAAGGGCTTTCGCCGCGCCGGTCCCGGCCATTCCCGCTGCGCCCGCCACGCCTCCCGCTCCGGAGGCCGCCACCGCACAGCCCTCCGCCGAGGCTGCCACCGCTGAAGCCGAACCCGCCACCGCCGAAGCCGAGCCCGCCCCCACCTTCGACCCCTCCGACACCCAGCCCCTCCACATCATCCCCACCGGTCAGGACGACACCGCCCTCGCCTCGATCCAGCTCCCCTCCCAGGCGAACCTGACTCACCCCCCGCGCATCCCCGCCTCGGCGCTGCAGCCGGTCGCCTCGGTCCAGCTCTCCCTGCTCCCCGGAGGCGCTTTCTGATGCCCGCCAGGATCGTGCTCTGCGACGACCACACCTTGCTCACCGAGTCCCTGGCCGCCTCGCTGGCCGCCAAGGGCTACCAGGTCGAGGCCGTGACCTCGACCCCGGCGCAGGGGCTGGCCGCCGTGGCGTCCCTGGATCCGGACATCCTCATGCTGGACGTGCACTTCCCGATGACCGTCTCGGCGCGCGCCGCCGCCTCGCCGCTGGCGACTGCCGGCGAGCAGGCGTTCCCGGTGTCGCGGCCGAACAGCCGGATGGTGACCGCGGGTCTGGAGCTCGCGCGCGCGGTGCTCGAGCGGCATCCGCGGACCAAGGTGCTCATGGTCTCGGCGACCGACGATCCGGCGATCGTCAGCGCCGCGCTGGATCTCGGGGTGTCCGGGTTCACGCGCAAGGACCAGCGCATCGACGGCATCGTGCAGATCCTGGAGCGGGTCGCGGCCGGCGAGGTGGCGGTGGATCCGGAACTGCTGCGCGCGGCCGTCCGCCACCTGAAGGCCCCGGACGTCGACCAGGCCGAGCGCACGCTGCGCTACCTGACGCCGCGCGAGCGCGAGGTGCTGCGCCGCATCGTCGAGGGCGAGTCCACCAAGCAGATCGCCCGCGCCATGGACATCGCGCAGTCCACGGCCCGGACCCACGTGCAGAACGTCCTGGTCAAGCTGGGTGCGCACTCCCGCGTCGAGGCCTCGGCGATCGTCGCCCGGGTCGGCGCGGTGGACCGGCTGGGCGCCTCGCAGTAACCGTCGGCGACCGGCGGGTGAACCGCCGGGTTCGCCGTCCAGACATGCGTCTACGTCATTTGGAGTAGTGGCGACTCCACACCATGGTGGTGGGCGCACGCCCAGCGGCTTGCGAGGATGGGTGCATGCTTGACGCCTCCACGATCGGACTCGAGGACCGCCTCGAGGAGCGCCTTGATGTGACGGGCCTCGGGGAGGTCCGGATCCTCGTCGTCGACGACCACCGCACCTTCGCCGAAGCCCTGGCCTCGCGCCTGCGCGCCGAGCCCGGCTTCGGCGTGGCGGCGACCACCACCATCGACGGCGCCCGCCGCCTCATCGACGAGCGCCGCCCCGACGTGGTGCTCCTCGACGTCGACCTCGACGGCCGCGACGGCATCCGCTTCGCCGCCGAGATCCGCGCCGGCCACGCCGACGTCCGCATCGTCATGGTCACCGCCGGCGAGGAGGAGAAGCGGGTCGCCGAGGCGGTCCGCGGCGGCGTGAACGCCTGGGTCGCCAAGGACGGCTCGGTGGAGCACCTCCTGCAGGTGGTCCGTGGCGTCCTGCGTGACGAGACCCACATCCCGCCCCGTCTGCTCACCTACGTCCTGAGCGACCTGATGGCCGCCGAGCAGGAGCGCAACGAGCACGAGACCCTGGTCGGCGCGCTCACCCCCCGCGAGCGCGAGGTCCTGCAGTGCATGGTCTCGGGCATGACCCGCGCCTCCATCGCGCAGCACCTGTTCCTGTCGCCCAACACGGTCCGCACCCATATGCAGAACGTCCTGGGCAAGCTCGGCGTACACTCCACGCTGGCCGCCGTGGCGGTGGCCCGACGCGCCGGAATCGGGGAAGAGCCCCGCTGACCGGCGGAGGCACCGACGAGGAGCGATGATCGGACCGGCCGCTTCACCCGGTGACGGACCCGACGGGTCCGCCGCCTGGCTCAAGCCACCCGCCGTCCTGCGCACGCTGATCGTCGGCTCCGGAGGCGCCGTCCGGACGCTGGCCCGGGATCTGCGCGACAACGAGCAGCACGGCCTGCTGCCGGTCGCCGTCCTCGACGACGTCGACCATGCCGAAGGTACCGACGGCGCCGACGGCCTGACGCGCCTGCCGCACGTGATCGCCGAGCACGCCGCTGATGCCGTGGTCCTGGCGATCCCTGGTCTCCCGACCCACCGATTCCACGCACTGGCCCGCGCAGTCGTCCGCGCCGGAGCAGTCGTCCGTTACCTGCCCTGGTTCGCCGCCGCCCTGCCGCGCGAAGCGACCGGCGCCGATCTGCGCCCCCTCGACATCAGGGCGCTGGTCGAAGGCCCGGAACCCCCCACGGCCTCCCCCGAGGTCAAAGAGATCGTCACCGGCAAGCGCGTCCTGGTCACCGGGGCCGCCGGCGCGCTCGGCTCCGAGCTCTGCCGCCAGCTGCACGCGTTCGACCCCGGCGCGCTGTTCCTCCTCGACAGCGACGCACAGGCCCTGCGCGAACTCCGCGCAGACGTCTGGGGCGAGGAGCTCACCACCGACCTCCACGACCGCGACGAGACCGCCGACGCCTTCGGCCGCATCAAGCCCGAGGTCGTGTTCCACGCCGCCGGGCTCCGACAAGGTCCCGTCCTCGAACGCCGCCCCAGCCTGGGCGTGAAGGCGAACGTCCTGAGCACCGACCACCTCGTCCACGCGGCAGTCCGGCACGGCACCGAGCGCTTCCTCCGGATCTCCACCGACGCGGACCCGGCGTCGATGCTCGGCGCCTCGCACCGCGTCGCGGAAGCAGTCGTCCTCGGCGCCACGCACAAGACCGGCAAGAAGCCGGCCAAGCACGCCAAGCCCAGCAAGCACGCCGTCGAGCCCGTATTCGCCACCGTCCGCATCGGCGACGTCCTGGAAGCCCGCGGCTCGCTCCTCACCGCCCTGGCCGACCAGATCCGCACCGGCGGCCCGGTGACCGTCACGCACCCCAACGCGACACGCAGCTTCGCCACCGCCGAGGAAGCCGTCGCCCTGGCCCTGGAAGCCGGCCGCATGGCCGCCGGCGGCGAGCTCTACACCCTCGACCTCGCCGAGCCGATGCTGATCACCGAAGTCATCACGCGCTTCACGCAGCAGTACAAGCTGCCCGAGGTCCCCATCCGCTACGTCGGAGCCGGCCTGTCCCTCAGCGAAAGCCCTGCGCCCGCCGGGCGAACCCCCACCGCGCACCCGCAGATCTTCGCGCTTCCCGCAGCCACGGGCCCCGCCGAGTACGCACGCCTCCCCGAGCGCCTGGACAAGCTCTACCGCGCCGCCGCCAAGAACCGCGACCCGAAGGTTCGCCAGATGCTCGCGAAAATGGCCGCAGTCCGGCAGCCCTCCGCGCCCCCGGCATCCGACGCCTGATTCCGCTCACTGCAGATCGGCGACCCCCGAACCGAATACGCGTTCGTACATACATTCGTGCAGCTGGGCGCACTGAGCACAGGCTCACCGGATTCCTCCGCAGGGGCGGGGCAACCCTGTGTAACGCCTCGCCAAAACGTTGGCGCCCGCGCGTCACCTGAGTAGGCTCGACTACATGGTGTACAAGGTCGAGCGCACCGAGGCAGAGTGGCGGCAGCACCTGGGGCCGGCCGCCTACAAGACCCTGCGCGAGTTCGGAACCGAGAACCCGTGGTCCGGGGCCTACGTCGAGAACGACGACCCGGGCATCTATCTGTGCCGGGGCTGCGACACCGCGCTGTTCGGCTCGCAGTCCAAGTTCAACGCCGAGTGCGGCTGGGCCGCTTTCTCCGGCCCCATCACTGACGACCTCATCGAGAAGTACGAGGACCGCTCCCAGGGCATGCTCCGGACCGAGATCCGCTGCGCCACCTGCGGATCGCACCTGGGCTACCTGTTCCAGGACGCTCCGGAGGAGCTCGGCGGCTGGCGCTACTGCGTGAACTCGATCGGGCTGCTGCTGCGCGAGTCGGTCTCCAGCGCGACGACCTGAGCCGACCGGAGCCGGCCTGAGCCACCCAGGCCGACCGCAGCCGACAGAGACCGACCAGACCGGCCCGAGCCGATCAGCGCTGCTTACGCTGCTTCCACAGCACCCTCGCACGCAACGCCGCGACCGCGCACACCAGAAACCCGAGCACGTACAGCAGCGTCACGAACGCGTCGCCCAGGAAGCTCGACTCGCCGGTCTTGTGCGGCGACGACGCGGCGGCGGCCGCGCTCCCGGACGGCTTCGGCGCGCCGTCGTACCCGGACAAGGCATCGCGCGTCTTCGAGTGCAGCGCGTCCGGCGGCGGCAGCGTCTCGTCCGGCACCGCCGACCTCTGCAGCCCGTCCGGCGCGACCAGCTGGTCCACCCCGGCTGCCGTCGCCGGCACCGCGAACCCCCAGTCGAGCAGCTTGGCGGTCTGCTGGTAGATGTCGATCCCCGCGTCGAACACGGACACCACGAGCGTGCGGCCGTCGCGCTGGGCGGCGCCGACGAAGGTGTGGTGCGCCAGAGAGGTGTAGCCGTTCTTCACCCCGATCATCCCGGGATACTTGCCAAGCAGCCGGTTCTCGTTGTCGATCTCGTAGGTCGTGCCGTTGACCGAGGGGAACTTGGCGCGCTGCAGCGAGCAGTAGGCGCGGAAGCCGGGGTCCTGCAGACCGGCGCGCGCCATCAGCGCAAGGTCGTAGGAGCTGGAGACCTGCCCGTCGGCGTCGTAGCCGTCGGCGTTGACCACGGTGGTGTCGTTCGCGTGCAGCCGCTGAGCGGTCTGGCGCATCAGGTCCACGGTCGGCCCCTCGCCGCCGGCCATGGCGGCCAGGGTGGCGATGGCATCGTTGCCGGAGCGCAGGAAGACCCCGTTCCACAGATCGGAGACCCGGTAGGACAGCCCCGGCTTGATGCCGACGGCGCTCGCCCCGGGCTCGGCGGTGGCCAGCGCCGCGATGTCGCCCGGGACCGAGAGGTGGACCGCCGCGGGGTCCAGCCTGGGCATCAGCGCCAGCGCTGTCAGGACTTTGAGAGTGGAGGCCGGGCGGAGGTGGTCGTGCGGGGCCCGCTCGGCCAGGATCGTGCCGGTGGTCTCGTCGGCGAGCACGAAGGAGCCGGCCTGCACGTCCGGCGGGATCGGCGGCGTGCCGGGGCTGGTGAGGGTCGGGCCGAGCGGCGTGGCGCTGGGCGGCGGCGGGGTGGGCGCGGGCGCGGCCGCGGCGGCCGCCGCCCCTCCGGCGCCCAGCACGAGGCACGCCGCGGCGACAGTGATGCTCCAACGAACCGGTGACCAGCGCATGCCTGCGGGATTTCCAGCCCGCCCGCGCGGCCAAACCCCGGTCCCGCCGGACGCGTGACGCCGGCCCTTAAACCGGCCCTGACAACGGCCCTGCCCCCGGCGGCCGACGCCGTCCCCCGTTGCCGCCATCGGTGGCTCGCTGCTCCGCACGCCCCCCAGACTATGCGGCGGAGCTGCCCGGACGAAGCATCATCGAATGTTGAGTCGCTAGACGAACGCCGAGACCCCGGTCAGCGCCCGCCCGATCACCAGGGCGTGGATCTCGCTCGTGCCCTCGTAGGTGAGCACCGACTCCAGGTTGTTCGCGTGGCGCAGCACCGGGTACTCCAGCGTGATGCCGTTGGCGGCCAGGATGGTGCGGCATTCCCGGGCGATGGCCAGCGCCTCGCGGACGTTGTTGAGCTTGCCCAGGCTCACCTGGCGCGGGTCCAGGCTCCCGGCGTCCTTCAGGCGGCCGAGGTGCAGCGCGAGCAGCATGCCCTTGCCGAGCTCCAGCGCCATGTCGGCGAGCTTCTGCTGGGTCAGCTGGAAGGCGGCGAGCGGCCGGTCGAAGACCTCGCGGTCCAGCGCGTAGGAGACGGCCGCCTCCAGGCAGTCGCGGGCCGCGCCGAGCGCGCCGAACACGATGCCGAAGCGCGCCTCGTCCAGGCACCCCAGCGGCCCGGACAGCCCGGCGGCCCCGGGCAGCACCGCGTCGGCGGGCAGCCGCACGTCCTGCAGCACCAGCTCGCTGGTGACGCTGGCCCGCAGCGAGAGCTTCTTCTTGATCTCCGGCGCGCTGAACCCGGGGGTGTCGGTGGGCACGACGAAGCCGCGGATCCCGTCCTCGGTCCCGGCCCACACGACGGCGACGTCGGCGATGGACCCGTTGGTGATCCACATCTTGGTGCCGTTGAGCACCCAGCCGTCGCCCTCGCGCTTGGCGGTGGTCCGCATCCCGGCCGGGTTCGAACCGAAGTCGGGCTCGGTCAGCCCGAAGCAGCCGATCGCCTCCCCGGCGGCCATCCGCGGCAGCCAGGTCTGCTTGTGCTCCTCGGAGCCGTAGCGCCAGATCGCGAACATGGCCAGCGAGCCCTGCACGGAGACCAGCGAGCGCAGCCCGGAGTCGACGGCCTCCAGCTCCATGCAGGCCAGCCCGTAGGTCAGGGCACTGGTCCCGGCGCAGCCGTAGCCGTGCAGGTGCATGCCGAGCACACCGAGGCCGCCGAGGCCGCGGGCGATGTCGCGGGCCGGCAGCTCCCCGGCCTCGAACCAGTCGGCGACGTGCGGGCGCAGCTCGCGGGCGCCGTAGGAGCGGACGAGGTCGCGCATCGCACGCTCCTCGTCGCTGAGGAGGCCGTCGATCGCGAAGAGATCGAGAGGGGAGACAGGCTTGGAGGGCATGGGGCTACTCCACCACAGAATGGATTTTGGATCCAGTATGGTGACCGCCATGGAAGCTGGACCTTTTCCCGGGGCCCTGCGCGGCCTGCTGGTCGCGGACTTCAGCCGCGTCCTGGCCGGCCCCTACGCCACCATGCTCCTGGCCGACCTGGGCGCCGACGTGGTGAAGGTGGAGCGCCCCGGCGCCGGGGACGACACGCGGGTGTGGGGGCCGCCGTTCGCCCCCGACGGGACGGCGACGTACTTCCTGAGCGTGAACCGCAACAAGCGCTCGGTGGCTCTGAATTTGCGCGCGCCGGAGGACGCGGCGCTCGCCGAGGAGCTCACCCGGCGCGCGGACGTGGTGGTGGAGAACTTCCTGCCGGGCACGATGGAGCGCCTGGGCCTGGGATACGAAGCGGTACGGCAGCGGAACCCGGGCGTGGTCTACTGCTCGATCACCGGTTTCGGCGACGGCGCGGGCGCCGAGCTCCCCGGCTACGACCTGCTGGCACAGGCGGTCGGCGGGCTGATGAGCGTCACCGGCGAGCCGGAGCGGCCGGTGAAGGCGGGCGTCGCGCTGGTCGACGTGATCACCGGGCTGCACGCGGCGTTCGGCATCCTGGCGGCGCTGCGGCACCGCGACGCGACCGGGGAGGGGCAGCGGGTGTCGGTGTCTCTCCTGACGTCGCTGCTGTCGGGGATGGTGAACCACGCTTCGGCGTACTTGGCGGGCGGCGTGGTGCCGGGAGCGATGGGGAACCGGCATCCGAGCATCGCGCCCTATGAGGTGTTCGACGCCGCCGACCGGCCGATGGTGATCGCGGCGGGGAACGATCGGCAATTCCACAGCCTGTGTATAGCGCTCGGCGCTCCGGAGTTGGCGGAGGATGCGCGGTTCGCCACGAACGCTTCGCGGGTCGCGCATCGCGACGCTCTTGTCCATGAGCTGAACGAACGGTTGGCCACTCGACCCGCCGAGGAGTGGTTCACGGTGCTCACCGAGGCCGGCGTCCCCTGCGGCCCGATCAACGACGTCGCCGACGCCTTCGCACTCGCCGACAGCCTGGGCCTCGACGCGGCGGTGGATGTCGGCGGCATACGGCAGACCGCGCATCCGGTGCGGTTCAGTTCGACGCCTGCTTCCTACGCGGCTCCGCCGCCGCCCCTGGACGCCGACGGGACGGCGATCCGGGAGTGGCTCGCTAAGCCCTCTCAGTCCTCGATCTGAAGCGCGAGCGTCTCGACGGCCGCGGCGCGGTGTCGGTCGAACCAGCGCACGGCCCCCTCGGCGTCCCCCGCGCGCAGCGCCGCCAACGCGGCCCGATGCTCGGCGACGACGTGGCGCCGGTTCTCGTCGCCCGCGTAGTAGAGGGAGCGGTAGGCATCGGTGCTGTCCCAGAGCGTGCCGACGATGCGCACCAGCCGGGGCATGGCCGCCGCTTCGAAGAGTGCGAAGTGGAACCGCCGATTGGCCGCCGCCATGACCGCCACGGCACCGTCCTCAGCAGCCCGCTCCACTTCAGCCTGCGCATCCTCCAGCCGCGCGAAGACGGCCTCGTCCAGCAGCGGAACCGCTGCCCGCACCGCCTCGGCCTCGAGAATCTCCCGCAGCCGGTACACCTCGCGCAGATCAGCCATCGACAACTCGACGACCCGGTACCCCCGATGCGCCCGATAGGTGACGAGGCCCTCGCCCTCCAGCGTCTTCAGGGCCTCCCGCAACGGAACCCGGCTCACCTCCAGCCGCTCGGCCAGAGCCTCCTGCCGAATCGGCGCCCCGGGCCGCAGCTCGCCCGAGGTGATGGCACGCCGCACCTCCGCCAGCACGAACTGCTGCGCGGTCGGCGGTCGCGACCCCACTTCGGTCACTTGCGCCTCCCGACCTCACGCCCAGAACTGGATCCAAAACGGTAGCACGCAAGCGCTCCCGGCCCTGGCAGACGCCGGTTCGCAGGCTGTCCCCCCGTGCGCTACTCCCCGCCTTCCCCCTCCCCCGCGTCCACCCCCTCGACAGCACCCCGCCCCACCACAGACCCCGTACTCCCCCGCACCACCAGCTCCGGCTCGAACAGCAGCTCCTCGGCCGCCACCCGCGCCCCCTCGATCTGGTTCACCAGCAGCGTCACCGCCGCGCGCCCCAGCGCCTCGATGGGCTGGCGGACCGTCGTCAGCGGCGGGTCGGTGCAGTTCATGAAGGCCGAGTCGTCGTACCCGATCACCGACACGTCGCGCGGCACCCGCAGTCCGGCACGCCGGACGGCGCGGATCGCGCCGAGGGCCAGCGGGTCGCTCGCGCAGATGATGCCCGTCGCCCCGACGCGCAGCAGGCGGGAGGCCGCCGCCTGTCCGCCCTCCAGGGCGAACATCGCGTGCTCGATCAGCGACTCGTCGACCGTGCGGCCGTACTTCTCGCACTGCGTGCGGTACTCCGCCAGTTTGCGCTGCGAGGGGACGTGGTCCTCCGGGCCCAGGACCAGGCCGATGCGCTCGTGCCCGAGCGAGGCCAGGTGCGCGAAGGCCTGCTCCACCGCGACCGCGTCGTCCGTCGACACCTGCGGGAGTTCCAGGTGCTCCACCGCCGCGTTGAACAGGACCACCGGGATGCCCCTTTCGCGGAGCAGGTGGTAGTGCTCGTGCGGGGCCTCGTCCTCCGCGAAGTGCCCGCCGGCGAAGACCACTCCCGAGACGTGCTGGTCCAGCAGCATCGTCACGTAGTCCGACTCCGACAGGCCGCCGGCGGTGCGGGTGCACAGCACCGGGGTGAAGCCGCGCTGGGCCAGCGCGCCTCCCACCACCTCGGCCACCGCCGGGAAGATCGGGTTCTGGAGTTCGGGGAGGACCAGGCCGATCAGCCGCGCGCGTTCCCCGCGCAGCTGCGTGGGCCGTTCATAGCCCAGCACGTCCAACGCGGTCAGGACCGCCGTCCTCGTGCTCTCGGACACCCCGGGGCGGCCGTTCAGCACGCGGCTGACGGTGGCCTCGCTGACCCCCACCTTCTGCGCCACCTCGGCGAGTCTGCTCGTCATATCGCAAGAGTAGAACGGGAATCGGTAAGAAGGCGATGGGTTCGCGCCAACCCGCGCAAGAATTTTCCAGCCGACCGCAAACCACGGCCGACGCCCCCACCTGCCGTCAAGCGCTTGAGTCGATCATTCGTAACCTAGTCGTGTTCTTTCGATTTTTCATCAGACTCTTGCAGCGTGCTGTTTACGGCTGTACCTTCTCGGCACGCCGATGACTGCGGCAAGGCACCTCCCCAGCAACGAGATGAAGGGGTGAAACGCATGAAACGCAATGCTTCACGCACGTTGGTCGCGCTCGTCACGGCGGCCGGTATAGCGATGGCGGGCGCGGCCTGCTCGTCCAGCCACAGCTCCAGCAAGGGCTCCACCGGTTCCGGCAGCGCCGCGGGCGGCGTCGCCGACGGCAAGCCGCTCGACCCCAACGCCACGGTGACCATCACCATCGACGGCGCCCCGGGTGCGGACCAGGCCGCGAACAAGGCGACCTATGCCGACGACCTGCAGGCTTTCAAGATCCTTTACCCGAACGTCACGGTGAACGCCAAGCCGTACGTCGGCCAGATCGAGGACCCCGCGCAGTTCACCGCGAGCCTGAAGGCACACAACGAGACGAACGCCTTCCACGCTTACTTCACCGACAAGAACCAGGTCCTGGACTCCGGCGACGTGGCGGACATCAGCGCCTACGTCAACGACCAGACCGTCCCGGGCTGGTCGCAGCTGCTCCCCGGGGTGAAGCAGAACCTGCAGGACAGCGGGAAGACCTACTCGCTGCCGATCAACTACTACACCGAGGGCCTGATCTACAACCGCGACCTGTTCAAGAAGGCCGGCCTGGACCCGGACAAGCCGCCGACCACCTGGGACGAGGTCGAGGCCGACGCGGCCAAGATCTCCGCCCTCGGCGGCGGCGTGAGCGGCTACGAGGACTACAGCGGCGGCAACACCGGCGGCTGGCACTTCGCCGGCGAACTGGACAGCCTCGGCGGGCAGATGGTCAACGCCGACGGCACCAAGGCCGCCTTCAACAGCGCCCAGGGCAAGCAGGTCCTGCAGCGGCTGCACGACATGCGCTTCAAGGACAGCGGCATCGGCCCGACACCGGTGACGCAGTGGGCTGACGCCTTCCCGCCCATGGCCACCGGCAAGGTCGGCATGTTCATCGGCGCCCCGGACGTGATCCAGCACCTGGTCGAGGTGCTCGGCGCGGACAAGAACCTGTACGGCATGGGTCCGATCCCCGGCAGCACCGGCCCGGCCACCGGCACCCTGGCCGGCGGCGACCTGTACTACTTCAAGAAGGGGCTGACCCCGAACCAGATCAAGGCCGAGATCGCCTGGATCACGTTCGAGTACCTGACGCCCGGCAAGGGCCAGTTCGACTTCGCCCGCGCCAAGGACCTGGCCTCCTCGGACAAGCCGGTGGCCATCGGCCTGCCGCAGAAGTTCTTCTGGAACCCGGCCTCCCCGCAGATGACGCAGGTGCAGGCGGACCTGAAGACCTCCGCGACGCTGCCGATCCAGCAGTACGCCGACTTCGTCGACAACCCCATCGCGCCGGTCCTGGAGCCCCCGGCGGCGCAGCAGCTCTACAAGGTCCTGGACACCGCGATGTCGGCGGCCATGACCGACGCCAACGCCGATCCGGCCAAGCTCCTGAGCACGGCCGAGTCGCAGGTCAACTCGATTCTGGCCAACCAGTAACGCCGCCACGCCGCGGCAGGCGGCCGGTCCACGCTTGAGGGACGCGGACCGGCCGCCCCATGCGGCCCGACCCACGGAAACGGAGTCGACACGATGGCCTACGCCTTGGCCACAGAGCGGCTGCATGACGGCACTGAGCGGAGCGCCGGCAGGTCCTCCTGGAAGTCGCTACGCCGCGCCGCGGGCCGCAACCTGCGAGCTCACGCCTTCCTGTTCGGCGCACTGGTCTGCTTCGCGCTGTTCACCTGGTACCCGATGATCCGCGAGATCATCATGTCCTTCCAGCGCGTGCACCGCGGCCAGACCACGTGGGTGGGGCTGGGGAACTACCGCCAGATCACCGCCGACCCGGAGTTCTGGCAGGCCTGGCGCAACACGCTGGAGTTCACGGCCCTGGCCCTGGTGTTCGGCTTCGCCGCGCCCTTCGCGGTGGCCATCGTCGTCAACGAGTTCCGGCACGCGCGCGGCTATCTGCGGATCCTGGTCTACCTGCCGGTGATGCTGCCGCCGGTGGCCGGCATCCTGCTGTTCAAGTACTTCATGGACCCCGGCTTCGGCCTGTTCAACCAGGCGCTGCACTTCCTGCACCTGCCGCGCTCGCAGTGGCTGGCCTCGAAGTCCTCCTCGATGCCCTCGCTGGTCGTGGTCTCGACGTGGAGCAACATGGGCACCGCGACGCTGGTGTACCTGGCCGCTCTGCAAGGGATTCCCGGCGACCTGTACGAAGCGGCCGAACTCGACGGTTGCAGCGTCTTGCAGCGGATCCGGCACGTCACCGTCCCGCAAACCCGGCTCATCCTGTCGCTGATGGCGATGCTCCAGATCGTCGCGACGATGCAGATGTTCACCGAGGCGTTCGTCCTGACCGGCGGCGGGCCCGAGGGATCGACGACCACGGTCGTCTACCTGCTCTACAACTACGCGTTCAGCTACAACAAGTTCAACACCGCCGCCGCGCTCGGCGTGATCATGCTGCTGGTGCTGGCGATCTTCTCCGCGATCTACGTCGTGCTGGAACGCCGCGGAAGCGAGGACTGACAGATGGCACAGCAGAGCTTCACCCGGGCCCTGGATGCCCGGAATCGTTTCCACGCCCAGCGGATCAAGCCGGCGGACACCTACCAGCGCACCCTGATATCGCGCACCCAGCTGAACACGCCGCGGGGCAAGCGGCTGTATTGGACCGCGCTCACCATCGCCCTGGTGCTGGCCACCCTGGTGTTCATCGGCCCACTGTTCTGGATGGCCACCGGCGGGTTCAAGACCTCGCAGGAACTGGTCCGCAACCCCCCGGTCGTGCTGCCCTCGCACCCCTCCACGCACGCCTTCAGCCTGGCGTGGAACCGCCTGGGGATGGCGCAGCTGCTGTGGAACACCGTCGTCTACGCCGGCGGTGCGCTGGCCTTCCAGCTCATCTTCTGCGTCGCCGCCGCGTACTCGCTGTCCAAGCTGCGCCCCATCTTCGGCAACTGGATCCTGGGCCTGATGCTGGCCTCGATGATGATCCCGGCCGCGGCGCTGGTCATCCCGCAGTACCTGACGGTGCTGGACCTGCCGCTGGTGCACTGGAACCTGCAGAACACGCCCTGGGTGATCTGGCTGCCGACGGTGGCCAACGCCTTCAACGTGTTCCTGCTCAAGCGCTTCTTCGACTCCATCCCGAACGACCTGCTGGACGCCGCCGCCGTCGACGGCGCCGGCCCGCTGCGCACGCTGTGGCGCATCGTGCTGCCGATGTCCCGGCCGATCCTCGGAGTGATCTCCATCTTCGCGATCGTCGCGGTCTGGAAGGACTTCCTGTGGCCGCTGATCACCGTGCCCGCGCACGAGACGCTCAACGTCGGCGTCAACACGGCGGCCACCTCCATGCCCGACAACGCACTGATCGGCGGCCTGTTCCTGGCCTCCGTGCCGACCATCGTGCTGTTCCTGATCTTCCAGCGGAACATCATGTCCGGCCTCACGGCCGGCGCCGTCAAGGGCTGACAGGGCCCTGATCTGTATTCAATCCGCAAAGTCTGTATCTGATCCGCGAACGACCGCTGATCCCCATCGCCCCCTGTCCCTTCACCGTCGGCTGTCCCGCCGTCGTGTCTGCTTCGAGCACCCAGAGAGCAGGTTCCCGGTGTCCGCGCAACCTTCTGCAGCGCCTTGGTGGCGCTCGGCCGCCATCTACCAGATCTACCCGCGCAGCTTCGCCGACGGGTCCGGCGACGGCATGGGCGACCTGGCCGGCGTCCGCGCCCGGCTGCCGTACCTGGCCGACCTCGGTGTGGACGCGGTGTGGTTCAACCCCTGGTACCTGTCCCCGCAGGCCGACGGCGGCTACGACGTCACCGACTACCGGGTCATCGACCCGCTGTTCGGGACCGTCGAAGACGCCGAGGCGCTGATCGCCGAGGCCCACGAGCTGGGCATCCGCGTGGTCGTGGACATCGTGCCGAACCACACCTCCTCGGCGAACCCCTGGTTCCAGGCGGCGCTGAAGGCCGGCCCCGGCTCCCCGGAGCGCGAGCGGTTCTGGTTCCGGCCCGGGCGCGGCGAGAACGGCGAGCTGCCGCCGACCAACTGGCAGGGCATGTTCGGCGGCCAGACCTGGACCCGGGTCACCGAGGCGGACGGCGAGCCGGGCGAGTGGTACCTGCACCTGTTCGACCCGGCCCAGCCGGACTTCAACTGGCAGCACCCCGATGTCCCGGCGGAGTTCCGGGACGTGCTGCGGTTCTGGTTCGACCGAGGGGCTGACGGCTTCCGCATAGACTCGGCAGCGCTGCTGGTCAAGGACCCGGCGCTGCCGGACCAGACCGGCGAGGACGACACGGCGTTCGTGGACCGCGAGGAAGTGCACGACATCTACCGCTCCTGGCGCGAGGTCTCGGACTCCTACGCGGGCGACAGGGTCCTGATCGGCGAGATCTGGCTGCCGGACGCCGCGCGCCTGGCCCGCTACCTCGGCCCGGACGAGATGCACACCGTCTTCAACTTCCCCTACCTGGGCTGCGCCTGGGAGGCGGACAAGCTCCGCGAGGTGATCGACGAGACGCTGAGCCTGCACACCCCGGTCGGCGCCCCGCCAACCTGGGTGCTGTCCAACCATGACGTGGACCGGGTGGTCACCCGCTACGGCCGCGAGGACACCTCGTTCGCGATCTACGCCCGGCAGCTCGGCCGGCCGGTGGACCTGGACCTCGGGACCCGGCGGGCCCGGGCCTCGGCGCTGCTGACCCAGGCGCTGCCCGGCTCGGTGTACATCTACCAGGGCGAGGAACTGGGGTTGTGGGAGGTCGAGGACATCCCCGACGGCCTGCGCCAGGACCCGATGTGGGAGCGCAAGGGCCGCAACCGGGCCGACCCGGGCCGGGACGGCTGCCGCGTGCCGCTGCCGTGGTCCGGGAGCGAGCCGCCGTTCGGCTTCAGCCCGCAGGACGCGACCGCCGAGCCGTGGCTGCCGCAGCCGGAGGCGTGGAAGGACTACACCGCGGAGGGGCAGCTGGCGGACCCCTCGTCCATGCTCACGCTCTACAAGAAAGCGCTGCATCTGCGGCGTGAAATCGACGGGCTCGGCGACGGGCCGTTCGCCTGGCTGGAGGCCGGGGAGAACGTGCTGGCCTTCGAGCGCGGCGCCGGGTTCGTGTGCGCCGTGAACTTCGGCCCGCGACCGTCGGACCAGCCGGTCGCGGGCCGAGTGGTGCTGGCCAGCGGGCCTTTGACGGCGGAGGGTCGGATCCCGGCCGACACCGCCGTCTGGATCGCCCGCTAGGCCGTCCCACCACGGAGGGCGGGGATGGCACCCGGGGCAGCGCTGGGGGCCCCGGGATGCCCGCCGTCGGCGGATCCGGCCGCGGACCCACCCGCGGATCCGCCGACGGAGCCTGGGCCGCGCCCGGTGCCGGATACCGATCCGGGACCGGGCGCGGTTTCGTGTTCTGATGCGGTTTCGTGTTCTGCCGCGCTTTCCGCCCAGGACGAGGAAGCGAACCGCGGTCCGACCGGACCAGAGCCGGACCGGGACACCGGACTTCTGGCGGACCCGGAGGTGTCAGAGGTCTGTCGTCCGACCTCGAACCAGACCGTCTTGCCGGCCTCGCCGACGTCCACCCGGAACCGGTCCACGGTCATCTCGACCAGGTCCAGCCCGCGGCCGCAGACGTCGTCGCAGGCGGCGTGCCGGGGCTGCGGCGCGCGGGCCGAGCAGTCGGCGACCTCGCAGGTCACCGTGCCGGCCAGGATCCGCGTGCAGACCGTGACCGGCCCGCGGCCGTGCACCACGGCGTTGGTCGCGACCTCGCTGTAGGCCAGCACGACGCGGTCGGCGTCCTCGCCCGCGCCCCAGGCCTGCTCGACGGCCGCGGCCAGCCAGCGCCGCGACAGGCTCACGTCCAGGGCCGAGCCCGGGAACGACCAGGACAAGGCAGTGTTCTGCGGGGCCGGGGGCTCCACCGCCGGCTCGGGCCCGGCTGCCGGGCCGCGGACTGCCACCCCGCCGCCGGCGCCTTGTCCGCCGGTCCGGCACACCACCGGGGCGGAGTGGCGTGAATGCTGCATGAGAGCCTCACATCGTCGATGTCCGCGCGATTCGTCTCCCCCGGCGCGCAACGCCACAATGAAATATCCCACCGCGCGCCGGGCCCCGCAGGGGAATGGGCGAAATCGCCGGGGCCGTGTCGGGCACAATGGCTTCCCATCGCAATAGCGAACCGCAGGGGGTTGGCGATGACATCCGCAGAAGTTCCCGGACGCGCCACCGGAACGGCGTCGGACGGCGGGACGGAGCAGCCCGGCACCCCGGTCGAGCGCGTGGCCCGCGTCCCCGCCGGACCCACGGCGCCGCCGATCCGCCGCCGCCGGCTCGGCGCGGCGCTGCGCCGGCTCCGGCTGGCGGCAGGGCTGACCCTGCAGGGCGCGGCCGAGCGGCTGGAGATCTCGGACTCGACCTTGTCCCGGCTGGAGAACGGCCAGGGGCGGCTGCGGCGCATCGACGTCGCGGCGGCGCTGGACGTGTACGGGGTCCAGGACGAGGACCTGCGCACGACGTTGCTGAACCTGACCGGCCAGATCAGGGACAAGGGCTGGTGGCAGTACTACCGCAGGGCCATCCCGGAGCCCTACGCGGACTACATCAGCGTGGAGGCCGCGGCGACGTCGATCGACGCGCACACCGTGCAGCTGGTCCACGGCCTGCTGCAGACCGAGGCCTACACCCGCGCGCTGGCGGAGGCCTGGCGGATCCGGACTGAACCGCTCGATGTGGACGCGCTGGTCGCCGTCCGCCGCACCCGCCAGCGCATGCTCGGCGGCGAGGAGCCGCTCCGGCTGCGGGTGGTGATGCACGAGAGCGCGCTGCGGCAGAACGTCGGAGGACCCGAGGTGATGCGCGGTCAGATCGAACGCGTCATCGAGGAATGCCGCCGCCCCAATATCGTCATCCAGATCATCACCCATTCAGCAGGCGCATATTCAGGACTTGACGAACCCTTCGCGATTGTAGGCTTCGGTAATCCCTTGGAAAACGATGTGGTATGCCTGGACAACCTGACACGAACGCATTTCCTGGAGACCACCGACGAGGTGCGCAATTACGCGTCTGTGTTCGACCAGCTGCGTGCCGCGGCGCTTTCCCCCGAAAGGTCGGCGCTGTGGCTCGCCGGCCTGCTGACGAAGATGGAGGACTAGTTGAGCACCAGCGAACGACCGCACCGGGCCCCCGGCGGGGCGGCGGCCGACCTGGCCGGCGCCGCCTGGCGCAAGAGCAGTTTCAGCAACGGCGCCACCAACTGCGTGGAGGTGGCCATGCTGGCTGACGGCTCGGTCGGGGTACGGCATTCGCGCCGACCGGACGCCGAGGTGATCGTGTACTCCCGGTCGGAGTGGGCCGCGTTCGTGGCCGGCGTGAAGGCCGCGGAGTTCGAACCGGTCGGCTGAAGGCCCCGGCCCGGGTCCCGTTCCGTCGGCGCGGTGCGGGGCCCGGGCGTGCTTCGCGGCCGGACGGGCGGCTGTGGGGCAGACGGCCGGGGCGCGGGTGAGAGGATGGCGCGCATGGCCCACCCAGGCGAGCAGCCAGCCTTTCCCGCCGACGCACCGGGCCGCCGCTCCGATCATCATCCCGACCGGGGCCCGGATCAGCACTCTGCCCGGCGCACGGACCACCACCCCGACCACGCCGATCAGGGCGACCGCACCCTGCCGGACCCACTCGTGGACACCGCCGTCGGCTTCCTGGAACTCCTGGCCGAGCCCAGCCGCCTGCGTCTGCTGTGGGCGTTGCGCGAGGGCGAGCTGGGCGTCAGCGCCCTGGCCGAGACCGCCGGCTGCACGCCCACCGCGGCGAGCCAGCATCTGGCCAAACTCCGCCTCGGCGGTCTGGTCGAACAGCGCGCCGAGGGCCGGGCGCGCCTCTACCGCCTGCGCGGCAGCCACATCAAGCGGCTGGTCGAGGAGGTCGTCGGGCACGCGGAGCACGCAGTGCGCGGGATCCCCCACGACCTCTGATCCGCCGCCCGATCAGCCCTCATCGCGTCACGGCAGGTACCACTGCTGCGCCTTGTCCCCCGCCACGCACGGCTTCAGCGACAGCGCGTTGGACGCCCCGTTGTCGGTGAGGCACAGGTTGGCGCCCTGGTTGTGGATGTAGAACGCACCGCTCGGCGTCCCCGAGTCCTGCGACAGCCACCACATCTGCGTCGGCGAACCGCAGGCGCAGTGCTCCAGGCTGACGTTGCCCCCGCTGCCGTCGATGAGCTGGTTGGTGTTCAACCCGTCGCCGAACTCGTAGACGGCCTGGCCGTTCGAGGTCAACGCGGTCGCCTGGAACGTCTGCCCGGTCCGCCCCGCCTTCGGCTCGACGGTCAGCGACGCACCGTCGGTGTAGACCGGCGCGCCGGAGGAGTTCCCGAAGACGTCGATCGCGTCCCCGTCCCCGACGTTGGTGATGTACCCGGACTTGTGCGGCACCGCAGGCGAGCTCGACGACACCGGCGGCGGCACGGCGGCCGAAGACGTCCCCGCCGACGACACCGGCGGACGCGGCGTCGACGATCCGCCCCCACTCGCCGACGCAGGACTCCCAGCACCATTGCCCGGCCGAGTCGGCCCCGTCGCCGAAGGCTTCCCAGGCGAACCCGAGGCCGACGAACTCATCACAGGGGTCTCGGAGACCACCGACGTGATGCTGACCCCTGATGCCGAAGCCGCACCCGACGAACCCTGCGTCGCACCGACGGCGGCGTTCGCCGACGAGTTGCTGTGCGACAGCGGATACGCCACAGCTATCGCCACGACGACAACGGCACCGACAGCAGCCAGCACCACCGCACGCCGCCGCCCCGGCTGCGACGGAGGGGCCGGAGCGGGCTCGGGCTCGAGGCTCGGCATGTCAGAGCCGAGGACGGTGAACGAATCCTGCGGCACGACGCGACCGGTCGGAAGCTCCTCCTCGGGGTCGAGCTCGACGCCCGCGTTGAAGGAGTCCAGCGGCATGGCATGACCGGCGGCGATGCGCGGGGCGGCGGGCCGCGGTGTGGGATGCGCCTCTGGCTCTGGCTCTGGCTCAGCGCCGGCAGCTGGCTCCGATGCACTCTCGGGCTTCTCAGCCGGCTCGCCAGCCAGGCCAGCACTGCCATCCGACACAACCATCGGATCTGGCTCGCGCTGCGTATCAGCTGCCACCTCGCCAGCCGAGTCCGCACTGCCGACTGCCGACAGAGCCGTCGGATCTGAATCGCGCTGCATGTCAGCTGCCTGCTCGCCGGCCAGGTCCGCCGCAGCGCTTCCCTGCTGCTCCAGCTCGTTGGCTTCATCGGTCCCCGAGCCGGCCGGACGTGCTGCGCCCGCCACCTCGCGTGCCGCCTGGCTGCCCTTGCCTGCCGCTTCGCTTTCCTGCTGTCCCGCCGCGCTCGCTGGCGCCTCCTGCGCCGCATTCCGCTTCCGCCACCGCGCGCCGAATCCCGCTCGCGCCGGTCGGCTGACTTCCGTCGGCTCTTCTTCCGGCTCCCCACTGCGCCACCGGGCAACACCCGCCCGCGCAGCTCCGCCGACTTCGGCAGCCGCGCCGATCTCCACCCCGGCCGTGAACGAGTCCTGCGGCACCACACGCCCCGCACCGCCCCGCGCCTTGGCCTGCGGCTCGGCCCCAGTCTCAGGCTCGCCCTCGACCTCCGCCTCGCCATCAGGCAGCGGAACTGTCTCGTCCCCCTGCCCCCGCACCGTGAACGAGGCCCAGTCCGTCCCCTCCGACTGCGGCCTCACCGCATACGAGGCCCACGCCGGCGCGCTCTCCTCGACATCCGAAGCCGCCGCCCCGCCAATAGCTCCACCGCCACCGCCAGCAGCCGCCCCCGCGCCGCCACCAGCCTCATTCAGCTCAGCGCCGACGCCGGAGCCATCCGCCCCGTCCCCGCCCCGGCCCTCATCCTCCCGAGGCACCACCACGAACGACAGAAAGTCCCCGTCAACCCGCGCCCCGGCAGCAGCCGCAGCCGCCTCCACCGCCGCGACATCGACCCCTGTCTGGAAGCTGTCCTGCGGCACCCCGATCCGCGTGACGCCGCCGCCCGCCGCGAGCCGTCGCGCGGTCTCGGCCATCTCGCGGGCACTCGCGAAGCGCTCCTCCGGGTCCTTCGCCAGCGCCCGCATCACCAGCTCGCGGACCGGCGCCGACACCGTTTCCGGCAGCGGCGGGACCGGCTCCTGCAGGTGCTTCATCATGATCCCGAGCGGCGTGCCGCCGTCGAAGGGCGGCGTGCCCGTCAGGCACTCGTACGCGATCACCCCCACCGCGTACTGGTCCGCCGCGGCCGTCACCGCCGTGTGCCGCGCCTGCTCCGGCGCCGCGTAGACCGCCGTGCCGAGCACGACGTCCGCGGCCGTAAGCCGCCGGGCGTCGGCCGTGCGCGCGACGCCGAAGTCCGTCACCACCACGCTGCCGCCGCGCAGCATCAGGTTCGCCGGCTTCACGTCGCGGTGCACGATCCCGCGGTCGTGCGCGGCCTGCAGCGCCTCCAGCGTCTGCGCGACCACGGTCAGCGTCGTGGCCTCCGACAGCGGCGCGCTCTCGTCGAGCAGGTCCGACAGCGGCCGGCCGGTGATGAGCTCCATCACCAGGAACGCCGTGCGCGGGTCGTCGGCCTCGCCATAGTCGAACACCGACACGATCCCGGGGTGGCTCAGCGCCGCCAGCACCCGCGCCTCGGTGTGGAAGCGGGCGGCGAACCCGGCGTCGTCCAGCAGCGCCGGCAGCAGGATCTTGACCGCCACCTCGCGCCCCAGCACCGTGTCCAGGGCCCGCCACACGTCGCCCATCGACCCGCCGCCGATCCGCTGGCGCAGCTGGTACCGGCCGGCCAGGACGGTTCCCTCACCCCACATAACGCCGTACCCCAAGAATCGTGTCGGTCAGACTCAAGTCAGAGTTTTTCAGCAGGGACCGGCGGCTGCATGACACGCCTGCGGCGCCGGGCCAACCACATGGCGCCGGCGACTCCCCCGGCGGACAGTATCCCGCCTCCGCCGACGGCCAAAGCCCGGCCGGTGAAATCCTGCTTCACCGGCGCCGCGGCGAAGGAGAGCGGCACCGGCGCGGCCGGCGGCGGCGTGGTGGCCTGAGCCGGCGTCGAGACGGAAGTCAGCGCCGCGTACGGATCGACGATCCCCCAGCCGTAGAACGCGTCCGGAGCCCCGGCGGCCATCCGGTCCGCCGTCTCATACAGCCGCTGCCGAACCTGCGCAGCCGTCAGCGACGGATACCGGCTCCACACCAGAGCCGCGGTCGCCGTCACATAAGGCGCCGCGAAAGACGTCCCCAGGCCCGAAGCCAGCGTCCCGCTGTTCGCCGGTCCGACGCTGAGCAACGGCGAGTCCGCCGTCCCGCCCGGAGCCGCGAGCCCGACGTACGCACCGTGCTCGGAGTACGGCGTCACCGTGCGATCCGGCCCGACGGCCGAGACCGCGATCACTCCCGGATACGCCGCCGGATACTGCGGCGGATTCCCGTCCTGCTGCGCGCCGAGATTCCCGGCAGCGGCGACGATCAGCACGCCCGAGGCCTGCGCCGCACGTACCGCCGCGGCCAGATCCGGCGAGTCGGTCGAACTCCCCGCGGAGACGTTGATGATCTTCGCGCCCCGGGCCACCGCCTCCCGGATCCCCTGGGCGATCGGCGCGTCCTCGCTCTCGCACGTCTTGTACGTCCGGATCGACAGCAGGCTGACCGCCGAAGGAGCCAGCCCCACCACGCCCGATCCGGACCGCGCGTGCGCCGCGATGATCCCGGCGACCATGGTCCCGTGCCCGAGCGCGTCGGCGGTCGGCGGATACGTGGACGGATCGACCAGCGACACGCTGTCCGCGACATCCACCACCCCGGTCAGCTGCGGCGCCGCGGCATCGATCCCGGAGTCGACCACCGCGACCTTGATGCGCGAACCCGATGCGACGAACGGCGCCAGATCCCCGAAGCGCAAAGCGTTCTGGGCCCAAGGCACCTGCGCCGTCACCGGCACCGCCTGCACCGAAGGCTGGCAGTCATCGGCCGCAGCCGAAGGCAGACCGCCCACCGGCACGGCCACCAGCCCCGCGACGAGCGCGGCCAGCACACCGCCGGCCGAGGCCGCCCGCACCGCCGACCGCCCTCGCGTGCCCCTCAGCCCGCCGGCCCGACCACCACCACGCCCGAGCCGTCTCACGCCGCGTCCTCGCCGGCCCATGCCGTCTGCAGCACCATCGTCCCGCTCCGCCGGCTCACCAACTGCGCCCGCCCGGCCGGCAGCCGCATCGGTCGCGCGTCGCCGAGGAACACGCCCTCGTCCTTGCTGCACGACAGCAACAGCCCCGGCGTGCTCAGCTCCCACAGGCGCCGCAGCACCGGGTCGCTCATCCCTCGCGCCGCACCGGCGGTCGAGCGCGCCAGCACCAGGTGCAGCCCGATCTCCGCGGACTGCGGCAGCAGTTCCAGCAGCGGCCCGAGCGGTGTCCCGCGGCTGCCGATCATCAGGTCGTAGTCGTCCACGACCACGTACAGCTCCGGCCCGCTCCACCAGTCGCGCAGCGGCAGCCGCGCCGGCTCGACGTCCGGCCCCGGCACGCGCTGCAGCAGCACCGGCGTGATCTCCTTCAGCAGGTCCTCCAGCGCGCCGGAGGTCACCGCGTACCCGAGCTGCTTGGCCGGCGGCACCGCGTCGTGCAGCCGCCGCCGGGTGTCGGCCAGCAGAACCCTGACTTCCTTCGGCTCGGCCCGCGCGGTCACCGCCTTGGCGACCAGCCGCAGCAGGTTCGTCTTGCCGCTCTCGTTCTCGCCGAACACCATCAGGTGCGGCGTCGCGGCGAAGTCGTGCAGCACCGGCTGCAGCCGCGTCTCGTCCCAGCCCAGCGCCACCGCCGTCCGGGCCGCCGGCTGCGCCAGCCGCGCCGAGGGCAGCAGCGTGGGCAGCATCCGCACCGGCGGCGCCGCCTGGCCGGGATGCGCCTTGGTGATGTAGCGCACCAGGTCCCGCGTGCCCTCGCCGAGCGTCGCGGCGTCCGGGTCCCCGTCGATACGCGGCAGCGCCGCCAGGAAGTGCAGGCGTCCGCTGGTCAGGCCGCGGCCGGGGATCGCCGGCACCTCCTTGGCCAGCGCGGCGTTCACCTCGGAGTCGATCGGGTCGCCGAGCCGCAGCTCCAGCCGGGTGCTGATGAGGTCGCGCAGCCACGGCCGCACCTCGGTCCAGCGCGCCGCCGTGATCACCAGGTGCACGCCGAAGCCCAGGCCCCGGGCGGCGATGTCCTGGATCGAGGGTTCCAGCCGCTCGTAGTCCTGGTGGAAGGTGAACCAGCCGTCGATGACCAGAAAGACGTCCCCGAACGGGTCCTCGGGGAACTCCCCCGCCCGCCGGCGCCGACGGTACTCGGCCATCGACCCGATCCCGCGCGCGCTGAACGCCAGCTCGCGCTCGGCCAGCAGCATCGAGACCTCGGCGACGGTCCGCGTCACCTTCTCCCCGTCCAGCCGCCCGGCGACCCCGCCGACCTGCGGCAGGTCCGACAGGCCGGTGAGCCCGCCGCCGCCGAAGTCCAGGCAGTAGAACTGGGTGTCGCGCGGCGTGTACCGCAGGCTCAGGGAGCTGATGAGGGTCCGCAGCATCGTCGACTTGCCGGACAGCGGCGCGCCGACCACCGCGACGTGCCCCGCCGCCCCGGCCAGGTCCGCGACCAGCGGATCGTGCCGCTGCTCGAAGGGCCGGTCGGTGACGCCGAGCACGGCCAGCAGCGTGTCGTCGGGCCCGTTCACCCCGCGCGCCGGACCGGCCGCGCCGCCGGGCAGGACCAGCGAGCCGTAGTTCGTCGCCCGCGGGTCCGGGTTCGGCAGCCCGCCGGTCAGCGCGGACACCGCCTCCGGCAGCAGCGCGTCCAGGGTCGGCGGCGTGGACAGCGGCGGCAGCCAGATGCGGTGCGCCGGGCGGCCCTGCCCTTGCATCCGCGAGGCCAGAACCTGAAGCGTGGTCTCGGAGACCGGCGGGCTGGTGAACTCCTCCTCGGCTTCCACGTCCACCTCCTCGGCCTGCGGGGCCACGCGCGGCGCGAGGTACGACGAGCGGTACCGGATCACGTGGTGGCGCCCCGAGTCCTCGGCCTCCTCGCCGGACTTCGGCGGGACATACGGTGCTGACACGTATCCCGCACGGAATCGGATCAAAGGATCCGTGCCGCAGCGCAGGAACCCGTGTCCCGGGGTCGAGGGGAGGTCGTAGGCGTCGCCGACGCCGAGCACGGCCCGCGACTCGGCCACCGAGAACGTCCGCAGGCCCACGCGGTAGGACAGGTGGCCCTCCAGCGCGTGGATCCGGCCTTCATCAAGCCTCTGCGAAGCCAGCAGCAGGTGCACCCCGAGCGAGCGCCCCAGCCGTCCGATCATCACGAACAGCTCCAGGAACTCCGAGTGCGCCGCGAGCAGCTCGCTGAACTCGTCGACCACCAGGAACAGCGAGGGCAGCGGCGCCAACGGCACCCCGGAGTTCCGCGCCGCCTCGTAGTCGCGCAGCGAGGCGTAGTTCCCGGCCGCGCGCAGCAGCTCCTGCCGCCGCACCATCTCCCCGTGCAGCGCCGTGTACATGCGCTTCACCAGCGGCAGCTCGTCGGCCAGGTTGGTGATGACCGCGGAGGTGTGCGGCAGCTTGTCCAGCCCGAGGAACGTCGCGCCGCCCTTGAAGTCGACGAGCACGAAGTTGAGGATCTCCGGATCGTTCCGCACCGCCATGGCCAGCACCAGGGTGCGCAGCAGCTCGCTCTTGCCGGAGCCGGTGGCGCCGATGATCATGCCGTGCGGGCCGGTGCCGCCCTGCGCGGCCTCCTTGATGTCGAGCTCGGCCGGAAGCCCTTGCTCGGTCAGGCCGAGCGGCACCCGCAGCCGCTCCCGGTTCGGCCGGGGCTGCCAGTTCTGCGCCGGATCCAGCCCGCGCGCGTCGCGGATGCCGAGCAGGCCGGTGAAGGAGATGTCGCCGGTGCCGCGGCCGCTGGAATCCCCGGCTCCGCTGACCCGCAACGGCGCGAGGATGCGGGCCGTGGCCGAGGATTCCGCGGTGCTCAGCGTCGCCGCGCGTCCCAGCGCGTTGACGTCCTCGCCGCCGGCCCGGTCCGAGGTCACGGCGGAGAGCGTGGCGTCCACGCCCTCGCGCACCGCCCGCAGCCGCAGCGTCGCCACCGGGGCATCCGGCCCGACGGCCGCGCCGGTCAGGTCCAGCAGCACGGCGTTGCGGTACCCGCTGCGCAGCGCGCGGTGGTCGGCCGGCAGCTCGCCGCCGTCCAGCAGGATCACGGTGAACGGCTCGCGGGCGGTCGGCGCCGAGGTCGCGTCGTGCGGTCCACGCTCCCGGAAGTCGCCGGGGTCCAGCAGCCGCTCCAGATCGGCGAAGCTGTCGCTGATCAGCCGCACCCGGCCGACCGCGTCGGTCTCCGAGGCGTGCAGCGCGTGCGGCAGCCACTTGACCCACTCCCAGCGCTCGCGTGTGGTGTCTCCGCAGTGCACGGCGATCCGCAGGTCCTCGGGGCTGTGGAACACCGCGAGCTGGGTGAGCAGGGCCCGCACCACGGCCCGGGTCGCCGGTCCGTCGCCGTCGAACGCCACGCGCGAGAACGCCCGCAGATTCGCCGCGATCGGCAGGTCCGGAATGGTCTTGTACGCCTGCAGGAACCGGCGCAGCGCGTTCGCCGACACCGGGTCCAGGTCCTCGATCGGCTTGGTCTGTGGCGGCGCCATCTTCACCGCGAGCGCCATCGGCCCGGTCGCCAGGCGCACCTCGGCGAAGTCCCGGTCGCCGGGACCGCGCTCCCACAGCCGGCCGCTCATCGCCACCGACCACAGCGCCGCCGGGTCCGGGTGCCGCCAGGCCAGGGCCTTGATCTGGGCGTCGATGTGCTTGCGCACCTGCCGCCGGTTCTGGTCCAGGTGCCGCAGATAGTCGCGTCGGTCCCCGGAGAGCTTGGCCTTCTTGTCGCCGCCGCCGCGTCCCAGCTGCGCCCCTACCATGCCGAGGGAGGACACCGCCATCATGCCGCCGGCAAGGTAGTTGGTGGCCCGTGCGCCCGGCTGCAGGAACATCATCGCCATGGCGCCGCTGCTGGCCGCCATCGGCACGACCATCATCGCTTGTCCGAGGCCTCCGGACACCGGTTCGGGGATCGCCGGAGGTTCTTGGAAAGCGATCTCCCCTTGAGGGAACTGCGGCGCGGGGCGACGCGGCACCGGCCGGAACTCTCGGATGCTCAACGTTAGCTCTGCTTCCCCTGGCGGCCTGGTCACACGACCCGCGATAGTCGAGCACTCGTCAGGACCGGTGTGCAAAGGAAAGAAGAGCGGGACGTTGAGCATCCGAGCCACGCTGCCAGAGGCCGACTTGTGCCGGCTCTCCATCGCGACCCCCGCCAACGTGCTGGAACTCGCGCTGCCGACCGCGGTCCCGCTGGCGGACTTCCTACCAGCGGTCTTGAGCTTCGCCGGGCCCGAGCTCGCCGACGCCGGCCTGGCCCACGACGGCTGGGTGCTGCAGCGCGTCGGCGGCGCCCCGCTGCCGGCCGCCCGCACGCTGGCCGAACTGCAGATCCTCGACGGCGAGACGCTGTACCTGCGCCCGCGCCGGGCCACCGCGCCGACCGCCGTCTTCGACGACGTCGTCGACGGCCTGGCGACCGCGGTGCGCGAACGCGAGGACCGGCTGCGCGAGGCCGCCGGCCGCTGGGCCGGACCGGTGCTCGGCGCGGTGGCGCTGGCCGCCGGAGGCGCGGGGGTCGCGGCCGGGCCGGGTCCGGTCGGCCAGCGCGCCGGGATCGCCGGAGCGCTCGCCGTGCTCGTGCTGATCGCCGCCACGGTCGCCGGCCGCGCCATGTTCGCCCGGCCGACCGCGACCGCGCTGGGCATCGCCGCTGTCGGCTGGGCCGCGCTCGGCGGCTGGCTCGCGGCGAACACCTTCGCGCACACCATGACGCACCCCGAATCGGCGGCAGCGCTGTGGGCCGGGGCGGCGGCGCTGCTGGCCTCGGCTGCGGCCGCCGCAGCCGTCGGCGGCAGCACCATGGCCGGTGGCGCGGGTACGGGCGGCAAGGCGCGAGCAGCGACGGCGGCACCGCGCCGGTCGCAGAGCGGGACCGCTGTGCTGGAGGAGCCGGAGGCCGGCGCCGGAGGCTTGGAGCCGTTCGCGGCGACCACGGTGATCGCGGCCGGGACGGTGGTCGCCGGAGCCCTCGGCGCCGCGGCGCACATCTCGCTGTCGAAGAGCGCCTCGATCGCCGCGGTGGCCGCCCTGGGATTCATCCTGGCCGTACCGAGGCTGGCGTTCCGCCTTTCCGGACAACGGCTTCCCGCGCTGCCGGCCACGGCGGAGCGCATCCAGGTCGACCTGCCCGCGCGGCATCAGGCGGATCTGTGGCAGGCCTCCGCGCGCGTGGACCGGCTGATGGGGGCCTTCCTCATCGGCTCCGGGGTGCTGGCCATCGGCGGGGCGACCCTGGTCGCCGGGCACGGCGTGCTCGGCGCGATCGCCGCCGCCGATCTGAGCATCGCGTTCCTGCTCCGGGCCCGCGTCTTCGCCCGGACCGCTCTCAGGCTCCTGATGCAGAGCATCGGCATGCTCGCCATGGCCGGCGCCGCGTGGCGGGCCTCCGCCGTCGGGCACACGATCGGCGTCACCGCCGGGATCGCCGTCGCCACGCTGCTCGTCGGCCTGATCGCCGCCTCGGTCGGGCCCAGGCCGCAGACCGACGATCCGCCGTACGCGGCGCGCGCCGCCGACATCGCCGAGTACTTCGTGCTGGCCGCGCTGGTGCCGTTGGCACTCGGGGTCGTCGGCGTCTTCGGCTGGGCGCGCGGGCTGGCGGGCTGAGACGTGGCCACACGACGGCAGGAGCTCCAAGCCCACAAGTTCATGGTCCGGCGGCTGACCGCGGGACTGATCGGCGGCGATCCCGGCGCGGCCCAGCCTCCGGCGCAGCGGTTGAAGACCGGGATGTTCCTCGGGACGGCGGCCGGGATCCTCGGGATCGGCGGGGCGGCGGTGGTCGGGCTGATCTCGCCTAAGGCCGACGCGTCCTGGCGAGATGGACAGTCGGTGGTCGTGGAGCAGGGTACTTACAATCAGTACCTCTATACAGACGGCGCGCTGCACCAGGTTCTGAACCAGGCTTCCGCGATGCTGGCGCTGCCGAAGTACGCGGTGCGGACCGTTCCGGCCTCGGATCTGAAGAACGTGCCGCGCGGAACGCCGGTGGGGATCATCGGCGCTCCCGCGGACGTGCCGACCCCCTCCGCACTGATCGGCGGCCCGTGGACGGTCTGCTCGTCGGCCGGCCCGGGCGGCAAGGCTCAAGTCTCCGCGGCGCTCGGCGTCGACGTCGCGGGCGCCGATGTGGCCGACGGCCAGGCGCTGTACGTCGGCGTCGGCGATGCGCGGTACCTGGTCTGGGGCGGCAAGCGGCATCTGCTGAAGGCGCCGCTTGCCCTGATGACGGCGTTCCAGATGACCGCGGCGCAGCCGACGATCGTGGGCGCGGCGTGGCTCAACGCGGTGCCCGCCGGCTCCGACATCTCGCCGCTGAACCTCGGCGCCCGCACCGCTTCGGGCGATCTGGGGACGGTCGGGGACCTGTTCACGTACCAGGATGCGAGCGGCAGCTACGAGTACGTGGTCTCCGCACAAGGCCTGACACCGGTGACCCCGACGCAAGCCGCTTTGCTGCGGGCCGGCGGCTCCCCGGCGCCGCGTCCGCTGGACCCGAACCGGCTGGTCGCGGCGAAGCAGGCGAACCAGGTCACCGCCGCGCTGTCCGGCGACCTGCCCGCCGCGCTGCCGACGCTCGCCGCGGGCTCCGGTCTGACCGGGGCCACTGACGGCGCGGGTGCGGTGTGCGTCGAGGAGACACCGGCCGCCGATCCGGCGGCGGCTCCGGCCTACCGGCTCCGGTCGGTCACCGCGGCTGCCGTGGACGCCGCCGGAGCCTGGAGCGCCGCCGACGGCGGCAACGGACGCGCGGACCGCGTCCTGGTGCGTCCCGGCGGTGGCGCCGTCGCGAGCTCGACGACCGGCGGCGTGGCCCAGCTGCTGACCGCGACCGGCGAACGCTTCCCGGTCGCCACCAAGGACGACCTCGGCCGGCTCGGCTTCGCGTCCGCCACCTCGACCGCGGTCCCGGCCGCGATCCTCAACCTGTTCCCCGAAGGACCTGTACTAGACGCGGATGACGCGCGTACACCTAGGCCCGCTACCGTGTCAGCGCCGTGATCGGCCGGACGCCAGCGAGGAGGAAGCGCCTGTGGCGCGACAGGAACACCCCGGACTAGGACATCAGATCGCCGGAACCGATATCGGCGGCGGTCCGGACGGCGCCGATGTCGACAGCATCGCCGTCACCAGTTCCCGGACCGGCGGCGAAGCCGTGTCCGAAGAACCCGAAGTCGTGGATCTGGACGCACCCGAGGACCGCCGGCGACCGCCGGCGGACCCGCGTGCCCGGACCGTCCGGCTCTCCCCCGCCGCCGCCTCCGGCCGCTCCAAGGGCCTCATCGCGGCCGCGGTGGCCGGCGTCCTGGTGGTCGGCGGCGCGGTCGCGGCGACCGTCGGCGGCGGCTCCGGCAAGAGCGCCGACAAGCCCGCCGCCCCGACCGCCGGCCTGGTCGGTCAGCAGGTCTCCAGCAGCGGCGAGGGCGTCTACGCCAGCGGCGCCACCGACTCGTCCCCGTGGGTGTGGCAGACCGGACAGCCGACGGGTATGTCCTCCGGCGCCTCCATCGGCGGCGCGCCGACGCCCGGCGCGCCGAAGCCGACCGGCGCCTCGTCGGCTCCCGGCGGCCAGCCCTCCGGTCCGGGATTGACGCAACACGGTTCCTCCGCCCCCGGCGCTTCGTCCGGCTCGGCGCCGCCCTCGTCGGTCGGGGGGCCGCCGCCCTCCGGACCGCCGCCGGCGACCGTCACGCTGATCGCCGGCCCCGGCTGCCCGAACCCGGCCGGCGGCGTCTACGACGCCGTGGGCTCCGGCGCCGACTCCGGCTGGGGCGGCAACGGCTCCGGTGGCTGGTCGGGCAACGGCTGCAACGGGTCGATGCAGTCGATGCCGATGACCGGCGACTCGACCAACGGCGGCAACCACGCGCTGTGGGCGTTCGGCAGCGGCACCGGAGGTTTCGCGTCGTGCGTCGTGGGCGTCTACGTGCCCTGGGACGGCAAGGCCACCGACACCGGCGGCACCGCGGCGGAATATCAGCTCACCGAGGGCTCCGCCGACAGCGTCGTGACCAGTTTCACGGTGAATCAGAACACGAACCACGGCCAGTGGGTCACCCTGGGCACCGTCAAGGTCGGCGCCGGCAATCTGAAGCTGCGGCTGTTCGACCACGGCGTCGACTACCCGGCCGGCTGGCGGTACGGGGTCTCGGCGGCCAGGTTGCAGTGCACTGCGTGATCGGCGCCGGCGCGGTGAACAGCCGCACTCGGTGATAACCCCGAGCAGGTGATTGAGGGTGCGGTGCGGGCCGACCCGGCGAGTGGGGCACGCCGGGTCCGCCTCACGCCGCCGTCAGCCGGTGGAACGACTCCGGCGTCACCATCCGGTAGCCGACCCCGCGCACCGTGGAGATCAGGCCGGGCAAGGCGATCTTCGCGCGCAGCGAGGCGACGTGCACCTCCAGCGAGCGCTCCGCCCCTTCCCAGCCGGCCGGCCACAGCTGGGCCACCAGCTCCTCGCGCGGCACCGCGCGGCCGAGCTGCCGCATCAGCACGACCAGCAGCTGGTACTCCTTGGGGCGCAGCTCGATGCGGGTGCCGTGCACCGTGACCGCCCGGGAGTCCTCGACCACCACCAGCGGGCCCGCCGTCAGCCGGCGCGGGGGTCCGGCCGGGACCGGCGGCGCCGTCTGCTCCCGGCCCGGCGCGACCGCCAGCCGCAGCCGCGCCGCCAGCTCCTGCAGGCCGAACGGCTGGACCGCGTAGTCGTCGATCCCCGCCTCGTGTCCCTGCAGCCAGGCCTGCAGGTCCACCCGCTGCGTCACCGCGATGATCGGCGCCTGGGTGCGCCGCCGGAGCCGGCGGCAGTAGGCCAGCACCTCGTTGTCGATCACGCCGCAGTCCAGCAGCACCACATCGGCCGCGACCTGCGGATCGGCGTCGGCATCGGTTTCGCGGACCTCGAAACCCAGGATCGCCAGTCCGCCGCTGACCGTTCGGCTGCGCCGCCGGCCCAGACCGGTCACCAGAACTCTCATGAGACCACTTTCGCTTGTGCCTCACCATTTGCTCAACATCGGACGTCGGCCCCCTTGTTGCGTCCGAGCGGCGGCTGCTGGGATTCCATCGACGACCGCCAGGACCGACAGACGCGAGGAGCCCCCGATGGCCGACCCGACACTCCAGCACGAACACGAAGCGATGCAGCAGGCGGCCGGCGAGTTCTCGCGGGCCCTGGACGACCTGAACGGCTACGTCGCGCCGGTGCGCGCCGACCACGACGCCCTGCAGTGGCAGAGCGACGCGGCCAACCGGTACCGCGAGCTGTTCGACCAGTGGCTGATCCAGTTCGGCGACATCTGCAAGGCCCTGGAGACCATGCGCGAGGTGCTGGGCGCCAGCGCGAAGGACTACGCCGACAACGAGGCGTGGGCGGTGCAGGTCGTCAAGAGCATCGGCGGCGGCGACGACTACACGGCGGCCCAGAAGGCGCTGCTGGGCATGTGATCCGCCCCGGGCCCGGCACGCTCCGAGCCCGGACCCGTACCCGACCGCTCGGCGACCATTCCGCACCGCTAGGAGACCGCAATGGCTTTCGTGGCCAACACCGACAACATGGCCCAGCTCGTCAGCACCCTGGGCACCGCCAGCAAGAACATCGAGGACCGCCTGGCCCAGCTGCAGGCCTACGGCGACCGGCTGAAGTCGACCTGGACCGGCCCGGCCGGCGACGCCTACGAGACCCAGAAGCAGAACTGGGACCGCGCCGCGAACCAGATGAACGAACTGCTGTCGCACTTCGGCCTGCACCTGAACAACATCACCGACAGCATCGTCCACACCGAGAACACCGCCACCAAGCGCTGGCAGACGATGTGACCCCGGTCCCGCTGTCCAGCACCGCCACCAGTCCGCAAGCGCGAGAGTAGGAGAGGGTTGTGACCACCGATTCCGGCGACAGCTGGAACGTCGGTTCCCACACCGCCATCCCGGGACCGACCATCGGCACCGTGGCGGCCGACAAGGACGCCATCAAGGACCTGGCGGACTGGTTCAAGGCCACCCTGACCGCCGACGGCGGGCTGTTCACCGCCGGGCTGTCGTGGCTGGTGGACTGCTCGGCGACCGGCGGCTACGCCGGCGCGCCGCTGCGCTACGACCTGTACGCCGGACGCTCGTCCGGCAAGGGCAGCGCGCTGGCCGGCCCGGACGTCACCTCGGTCGGCATCCTGCCCGGGTACGCCAAGGACGACACCTACATCGCCAGCGCCTACAACCTGAAGAACACCGTCGACACGCAGCTGTCGACGATGTACACGAAGCTGAAGCAGGACCCGAACAGCACCCAGATGTCGGACGGCAACCTCTACGTGATGGTGTCGATGCTGGCCGACACGCTGACCAAGGTCGCCCAGGACTACGACAAGGGCGACCAGCAGATCGAGACCGACCTGCAGGCCCTGGGCAGCGCGCTGAACGACAGCCTGAACAACCTCCTGAACAACCACGGGTCCGGGAACGGCAACGGCAACGGGAATGGCAACGGGAATGGCAATGGCAATGGGAACGGAGGCTCCTAGTGACCAGCTACTACGGTGAATACGTTCCGCCTCCGCCGCCCCCGCCGCCGAAGGTCACCAGCACGACCTCCACCAGCTCCAGTTCGGACTGCAGCTTCTCGCTGAACGTCACGGTCGACAACCCGCCCGGCTCCAGCGACCGGCACGACGACACCACCGCCCCGGCCACCGGCAAGGGCTTCGCCGGCTACACCTGGAACCAGGCGATCACCGCGATCGTCGGCGGCTGCGGCGACGGCTCGTACGGCGACCTGCCCCCGGAGGGCACCTGGGCCAAGCCGCTGACGCTGGAGACGGCGCACTACGCGATCCTGACCATCCGCACGATGCTCGACAACTACGTCACCGCGGTCAACCAGGCGCGCGACAGCATCCTGAAGAGCTGGAAGGGTCCGGCGGCCGACGCGTTCAAGACGGTCCTGAAATCGTTCACGGACTACGTCACCGCGCTGTCCACGGAGATGCACAAGTACAACGAGGCCGGACCGAACAACCTGCTGCACATCGCGCACATGAACCAGGCGATGACCGACGCGGCGGCGTTCATCTGGGCCGGCTCGACGTACGCGGACGGCCACGACCGCAACACTCCGGTCATCCTCGCCGGCGACATCACCTTCACCGGCACGATGCTCGGTGCCGGCCGGCAGATGGTCGAGACCTACGACGCGGCACTGACCGCACTCAACGAGTAGCCATGCCCTTCTTCAACATCCAGAACGCCAAGTACAAGGACCCGAGCATCACCCCGCCGCCGGACGGCGGCGGAGGTGGAGGCGGCGGCGGAGGCGGCGACGGCGGGGGAGGCGGCGGCGGAGGCGGCAACATCCCCGACCTCAAGAACCTCCCCGGCGGCGGAGGTGGAGGCGGCGGCTCCGGCAGCTTCGGCGGCGGAGGCGGCGGCGGAAACCTGGGCGGCGGCGGCAACATCCCCGACCCCAAGACCCTCCTCGGCGGAGGTGGAGGCGGCGGCTCCGGGAGCTTCGGCGGAGGCGGCGACGGCCTCGGCAACATCGGCTCCGGGAACTTCGGAGGCGGCGGAGGCGGCGGAGGCCTGGGCAACATCGGCTCGGGTAACCTCGGCGGCGGAGGCGGCTTCAACCCGCCCCCGAACAGCCTCCTGTCCGGCGTCCGCACCCCGAACACCGAGTTCTCCTCGCTCCCCCGCGACGGCTTCAGCACCGGCGGAGGCGGCGGCTCCGGCACGTTCGGCAGCGGCGGCTTCGGCACCGGAGGCCTCGGCGGCGGCCTGGGCGGCGGCTCCGGCACGGGCACCGGCAGCGCCGGGAACTTCACCGGCGGCAACGGCCCGAACCCCAATGCCGCGGACCTGGCGGCCAAGACCGCGGCCGACGAAGCCGCCGCGGCCCGCAACGCCGAGGCCGGCGGCGAGGCCATGCCCCCGATGGGCGGCATGGGCGGGATGGGCAGCGGCGGCCAGGGCCAGAACAAGGAACGCGAGCGCAACACCTGGCTCACCGAGGACGAGGAAGTCTGGGGCGCGAACAGCGATGCCCTGGGCGGCGTGCTCGGCACCCTGCCCGAACCGGGCGGCCGCCGATGAGGCGCGGAGCCTGCCGCGGACCGGTCGTCGACCGGTCCGCGGCTTCCGCGTGCTCGCCCGCCGCCGCGGCACGGCGACCGGTCACATCAGGCCGCTGCGACAGCTCCGGTGCCCGCTCGCTGCCGGCCCGGCACCACCGGCCGCGGACCGCCGCCTCGCGCCGGCCGGCCGTACCAGCCCTCCGCATCTCTCTCCCCGAAGGCCCCCGCCCATGACCACCGCCGCCGACGACGTCCCTCAGGGCCACCCCCGCCTGGCCTTCGACCGCACCAAGATCGCCGAGCTGGTCGCCGACTCCGAGCGCCGCATGGCCGTCATCGCCGACGCCCAGCGCCGCGTCGCCGAGCTGGCCGTCAGCGTGCGCTCGCGCGACCGGTCGCTGACCGTGGGACTCGGCGCCGGCGGCACGCTCACCGAGCTCACCTTCCACACCACCGCCTACCGCGACATGGCGCCGGCCGAGCTCTCGCGGCTGCTGCTCGACACCGTCACCGCCGCGCGGGCCGAGTACGCCGAGCAGGTCGCCGAGGCGATGGCCCCGGTGCGCGAGGGCTCGGTGCTGCCGTACGAGGACATCATGGCCGGCAAGTTCGACATCTCGGAATTCCTGCGCGGGGGTCCCTCCTCATGACCGACATCCAGGCCGATCCGGACGACCTCGAGAAGCACGGCCGCGCCTTCGACGGCCACGTCGCCGACATGACCTCGGTCCACGACCAGCTCTACGCGCTGCTGTCCGGGGACATCGGCATCGGCGACGACGACTTCAGCCGCGGCTTCCGCGAGAACTACCTCACCCAGGTCCGCAACCTCGCCGACAGTGTGAAGGGCGCGCGCGACGGCGTGCAGGGCATCAGCCTGGGCATGGTGCGCATGGCCTCGGACTACCGCGCGACCGATGAAGCGTCCCTGAAGGGCGTCACGAGCTTGGGCAACAGCCTCAACCTGCCGCCGGCCACCCCGCACTCCCCCGGCGGCGGCCCGCACCCCACCACCCACGAGCCCTGATATGGGCATCGACCTCCCCGCGCCGCTGCGCTGGCTCTTCAAGCTCACCGGCTCCGAGTGGCCGGACGCCGACGAGGACAAGATCGCCCACTTCGGCGCGCAGGTCGGCGGCTTCAGCGACAAGATCGACCTGGTCAACTCCAACATGGTGGACACCGTCCGGCTGGCCAACCTGTCCAACTCCGGCCCGGCGATGTCGCAGTACACCGACAACCTGCGCCAGGTCGTCAACAGCGGCATGCCCGGCATGTCCGTCGGCGCGCGGGCCATGGCCGCGGAGATCCACGACGCCGCCCTGCAGGCCGAGTACAGCAAGGGCACCGCCGTCATCAACATGGCGATCATGGCGCCGATGATCGTCGAGGCCATCGCCAACGCCCCGGAGACCTTCGGCGCCACCATGGCCGTCGCCGAGGCCGGCATCGCCGCGATCCGCACCACCGTGCCCAAGCTGCTGACGCAGATGGTCGAGAAGGTCGTCACCAACACCGCGATGATGGAGGCCGGCGACCTCGCGGTCCAGGGCTACCAGGTCCTCGTCAAGCGCGACCGGGCCGGCTTCGACGGCAACCTGTCCCTGAACACCATCGAGATGGGCGCCATCGGCGGCGCCGTGGACGGCGCACTGACCGGGGCGCTGATGAAGGGCGCCCCGAAGTTCTTCAAGACCGCCGAGGCCGGCGTCACCGATGCCAATAAGCTGATATGGGCCCCACCCAAGTGGGCCAACATGGCCACCCAGGTCGCCAACAACACGGTGACCTCGCTGATCATGGACGGCATCAACCACCAGCCGATCGACGGCCTGAGCCTGCTCCAGGGCGCGGCCCTCGGCGCGGCCATGGGCGGCCTGCACCACAGCCCCGGCGTCAAGGTGAAGCCCTTCGACGACTTCCACATGAACGAGGACTTCCTCAACGGCGACAGCTGGGTCCGCCCCAACAGCGCCTATGCGGACGACAAGACCGGCACGAACGACTTCTCCTTCAACATCCGCCGCCAGCCCGGATCCAGCGACGGCAGCAAGACCGTCTGGTACGGCGACCCGAACGTCACGCACCCCGAAGACACCCCGCCGCTCCACGAGCGCCTCGGCTCCGTCATCGACCAGACGCTGGAGAACCACCCCGAGGGCACCCCCAAGCCGCGCTTCACCGTGCTCGAAGACGTCCCCCCGGCCCAGCTCGACGGCATCCGCACGCTGGCCGCCGACAAGGGCGTGGACATCGTCGTCCCGCACGGCGCCGTCGAAACCGGGCCCTTCGGCTCGATCCGCGTCCCCGGCAGCGACGGCGGGTCCGGCTTCCGCATGGTCCACCCGGACGGCACCGTCGAACACCTCGGCTCCGTCTACGACCCGCGCCAGACGGTCGGCGAGCCGATCGTCGGCGGCGAACCGTCGGAAGCCAAGGTCGCGCTCGGCACCGGCGGAGACAAGTTCGTCTCCAAGGAGGTCTCCGGCGAGGGCGACTGCACCGTCGCCTCGCTGGCCGACTCCGCACTGAGCCAGGGCGTCTCCAAGAAGAGCATCCACGCCGAGGGCCTGGACCTGTCGAACGACGGCGACATGCGCGAGTTCCGCAACCGCGTCGCCGACCAGGTCTCGTCGCAGAGCACCGACACGCGCCCCGGCTCCGGCGTGCTGCTCGGCGAGCTCTCGCCGGACGGCGCGCGCAGCATTCTGGACCGGCTGGGTCCGCCGAAGGCTTCGTCGAGTTCGCACATCGACGCTCTGGATCTGGCCGGTCCCGCGACACCGCGCGGCGCCGACCTCTTCCCGCCGCGCGTCACCGATCCGGTTCGGGAACTGTCGAATCGCCTGGACCGGGATCCCGCGAACGTCCTGTCCGCGTTGCAGGACCACTACTCCACCGACGGCGACAAGGGCATGGCCCAACTCGCCGCCTATGCGAAGGCGAAGGTGGAGGCTGGCGGCGACGTCCCTCAACACCGCGACCTTCTCGACTACGCGATTCGCGAACGGACTCTCGCCGAGACTCCGCTCGGCGGCGAAATGCTCCAGGCAGTCGCGCACACGCTGGGCCTCGATGTGGTCGTGGTCAGCGACAACAAGCCCGCCTTCCACTTGAATGGCGACGCTTCGAAGCGCGTCTACATCCACCGCGTCACCAATGAAGACGGCCGCAACCACTACCGGGCCCTCCGGCCCGAAACCAAGCCGCTGTCCAAACTCGGCCGCCGCACCCCGCACCCGCTGCCCGGCGATCGCCCGAAGCCGCCGCGCCACAGCTCGGACACCGCCTCTCCGCCGGCCCGCCGCGTCCCCGTCTCGACCCGCGGCGGCCACGGCGCCATCACCCGCCGCCCCACCGGCTCCGTCAGCAACGCCCTGCACCGCCTCGCCGGCGGCGCGCACGACCCGAACGACCGCGGCCTCCTGGCCCCCACCACCCCGCACCCGGCGACCCCGCACCCTCCCACCCCCGCCGTCAGAGACCTGATGCAGCGCGCGGGCTACACGCACAACGCCCCGCCTCACGCCCCGGACGGCTTCGAGGACATCGGCGGCCCGGACGTCCTGGGCATCCGCGCCGTCGGCGCCAAGCCCCCCTTCCTCTCCGGCCGGAACCTGGACGACCTCCCGCACGGCAACCTCCCGCACTTCTTCGACGGGATCGACCTGGCCCGCCGCAGCGGCCCGCCGCACGACCTCGGCAACCTGTTCAGCGGCCCCGAGGCCGCACGGACCCCGACCCCGATCCCGCGTCTGCTGCACAGCATCTGGCTCGGCGGCCCCCTGCACGCCGACGGCGGCGACCGCCAGAACTTCATGGACACCATGGGGTCCAACGCCGACAAGACCGGCTTCACCTCCGTGCTGTGGACCGACGTCCCGCGCGGCGAGATCGAGCAGATCCGCGCCCTGGCCCCGGACGCGCCCCGCACCGAGCGCCAGGAACAGGTCCAGCAGATGCTGGACTGGGCCGAGAACCACAATGTCCGGCTGGCCAACGTCGACGAGGTCTTCGCCGGCGCCGACAAGGCCGAGCTGCACGCCGAGATCGCCACCGAGCGCGCCCGCACCACCGGATCGGGCTATGCCGGCGCCAGCGACCTGCTCCGGCTGGACATCCTGCACCGCTTCGGCGGGGTCTACACCGACGGCGACAACAAGGCCACCGCCGAGCTCGCCGGCCTCGTCGGCCGCATCGAGAACGACACCGAGCACGGCCAGTTCGCTTTGTCCAAGCTGGACAAGGCCTACAACAACTCGGCGTTCATCGCCCCGCCGCGCAACCGGATCGTGCGCGACTACCGTGACGACCTGAAGGAGCGGTACGCCGCCCCGCTGACCGACCTGATCGCCGAGAAGGACGTCCAGGGCGATAAGACCGTCCTGCAGCAGTACAAGAACTTGCAGGACACGGACAACATCCGGTTCGCGAACCGCGACGTCCGCACCGAGGTCATCACCCGCACCGGCCCGACCTCGTGGAGATACGACGACCTGGCCCGCAAGGCCACGTCCGGCGCGCACCCCCGCAGCTGGTTCCCGGCCATCACCGACGAGCACCTGAAGACCGGCTCGGAGTCGGCCTGGCTCACCGACGCCACCGCCAGGCCGGCGGCCGCGCACACTCCGGCGGCCGAGGACGCCTCCGCGTCCGACCACGCTTCGGCGGTCCAGCAAGCCCCCGCCCATCTGGCTCCGGAGAAGACCGTCAAGGCGGCGGTCACGATCCTGCACCGCGAGGCGGTGAACCGCGGCGGCGTGCTGCACCTGCCCTCGGTCACCGACATCGTCGCCAAGGCCGCGCCGGAGCACCGGGACGAGGTCTGGCACGCCGTCCTGCACACCATGCACGAGACCTGGCCGGCCGAGAAATACCCGCGACCCGACATCGTCGTCTCCGGACGCTTCAAGACGCCGTCGAAGTCGGGCGACCCGATCGAGCGGACCCAGTCGATCCCCCGCTCGGTCAAGAACTACCTGCACGACAGCGGCTTGTTCCCGGACGGCACCGTCCACACGGCCGCCGGCCACAACATCGACCTCGCCCGCGACGCCCAGCTGCATGAACAGCTGAACCGGGCCGGCCTGCGGGACGTCAGCCCCGCGGACGCCCGAGACCTGGCGCGCCTGCACCGGGACCTGTTCGGCGAGGCCCAGATGAGGGAGCCCGAACGCGCCGCGCAGGCCACGAAGATCCTCGCCCTCCTGCACGCCACCACCCCCGAGACCAGCCGCAACGATCCGTTGTGGGCGTCCAAGGCTTTGCGCGACCTCGTCGAGTTCCGCATCGGCGACGAAGGCAACTTCGACGCTGAGCGCCACCTGGACACTCTTCTGTCGGTCCACGACTCGCTCGTCCGCCGCGGCGGTGTCACACTCGCGAACCTCCGGCGCCACGTCGAGTACGCGAAGGCGATCCCGGACGGCCAGGACCCCGAGAAGTTCGCCGGCTCCATGAGCCCCCGGCCGCCGTCGCGCGTGTTCCGCAAGCTCACGCCGAACCAGCACGCCGACCGCTGGGACCGCGCGGTCGACGTGATGAACCTGAGCAAGGCGCTCGGGGATGTGACCCCCGCGCAGGAACGCGGTCTGTGGAAGCTGGTCGGGCTCTACCGCAAGATGCCCGGCAACGCGCGCTCCGACGGCCCGCTGACCCTGGCCGACATGGCCCGTTTCCGGGACCAGCTCACCAGGCAGCACTCGGAGTTCGGAACCATCACCGATCCCGCCGCCTGGACGCGCAGGCACGCCGAGCGCTCCTTCGAGCTGAGCCCGGAGACCGGCAAGCTCAGGATCGACAACTTGCTCCGGCACACCCGGCAGCACCCGGACGAGCCGGTGGCGAGCACTTCGACGCAACCGCACCACGCCCAGCCTTACGCCGAATCCCCGGAAACACTGAAGTGGTTCCAAGACGACGCCGCCGAGACCCAGCGCCAGTTCGACGAACTGGGCCCGCTCGTCTCGCACCTGCCGCCGGCCGACTTCCGCGACCTGATCGGGCACGCCGGGAGTGCCACCGAGCACGCGCAGCGCAACGGCATCCTGCGCCAGCTCCACGTCAACATCGCGCATCTGCAACCCGACGACGTGCGCACCTCGATCCAGGGCTCCCGTTTCCACCGCCGCCTGTCCGACGAGCTGCGCAAGTACGGCCCGGACCCCGAAATCGACAAGCGCGACCTGGCCGCGTTCCAGGACGCCGCCGAAGCCGGCCGCTTCCGCTCCGAGTACGTCGAGGCGCGCCCCGACGGCAGCGGCATCTGGATCCGCGATCCGCAGTCCCAGCACGACACGCAGAACCGCCCCACGGCCACGACGATGCTGGCGGAACCCGGCCACTTCACGGTGACCCTGCACGGTTCACCGCAGCAGGTGCACGTCGGCAAGGCCAACCTCAGCGCGCGCGACATGGCCAACCTGATCCGGCACACCCCGGAGTGGAAGGACGACCCGCGCCCGATCCGCCTGATCGCCTGCAACACCGGCGAGCACGACGAGGGCTTCGCCCAGCAGCTCTCCGACCTGCTCGGCGTCGAGGTGAAGGCGCCGAACACGGTCGTGTGGGGCACGAACGGCGGCAAGCCGTATGCCAGCACCCTGGTCCGCCGCCCGGACGGCACCGTCCGGCCGGTCAAGGAGGCCGACGGCGCCTACCGGGTGTTCACACCGCGCACCGTCCACTCGGACGGCAGCGTCGAGCGGGCCCCGATCCGCCTCGACACCGACTACGACTATCTCGGCCGCAAGCCCGCGCTGACCGTCCTGAGCCGCGCCATCGCCGGCCCCTTCGGCGACACGCTGGCCGGCTCGGACCCGGTCACGCAGAAGATCGTCAACGACTGGCGGCACCTGATGCGCCAGACCGCCGGCGACAGCGAGAAGGCCTTCGAGCTCTCGGAGTCGGCGCGCGACACCCTCGACAAGGTGCTCACCCCGGACACCGTCCAGTGGATGTTCCAGCACGCGCCGGCCGGCACCGAGGTGAATCAGGCCCTTCACGCGCTCTCCGGCTCGCGGTCGCGCTCGCAGCACGGCGGGCACGACGCGCAGCCGCCGGGCATCGCTCCCTCCGCCTACGTCTACGACCCGGTCACCGCGAACGCGAGAGGCGCGGGCCTGTCGGTCGATCCGGTCACGGCCCGCGACCTGTCGGTGATCCACCGCTCGCTGTTCCCGGAGGCTGCCGCCTCCGACGTGCCCACGATCCGCCAAGCGCACAACGTGATGATGCTGGCGCGAGCGGACCGCGGGAACGGCACGGTCCGGCCGGTGCACGTCCAGGACCTGGTCCGGCACCGGTTCGGCCCGGAGGCGACGCCCACTCCAGAGCGCATCCGGAAGCTGAGCGACGAATACACCGCGCTGAAGACCCTCGGCCCGATCGATCAGCACGCCTGGCGCAGCCACCTGGAGTACGCGAAGGCCCGCGACACCCAGACCGGCGAAGTCCCGCACGAGTTCACGGCGGATCGAACGCCGACCGAGCACGACGCCCGCACCTGGACCGACGTGCTCACCGTCGCGAACGACATCGGCTTCCACCCGGCGGACCACACGGAACTCAGTGCCCTGTGGAAGGCCGTCGACGCGCACCGCGAAGTGCTGCCCGCACACTCCGCCGCCATGGAACGCCCGATCCGCTACGCCGACATCGAGAACCTCGGCCGCCAGCTGGGTCTACACCGCGAAAGCACCGAATCCCAGCTGGAGTTCGTCCAGCGCCTCAGCACCAACATCGGTTCCTTCCGTGCGGAGCACCCGAACGAGCGCCTGTCAGCCTCGGCGATGGCACGCCACCTGGACACCCGCGACCGTGAGGCCCCAGCACCCACCGCGCCGGTTCCCCCGCGGACCGCTCCGCTGCCGCCCCGCACCGAGATCACCGACGACCAAGCCCGCACTCTCTCTGAGAACCTCGGCGGCCACGTCCCGCTGGCGGGCCTGAAGAAGCTCGCCGAGGTCAACCTCAAGAAGTTCCCGGCGTTCACCGATCCCCGCCGCGAGCCGCAGGTGTCCGACTTCGCCGACATCGTCCACCAGCTCCTCGGCCCCGACCACGACGTCGAGACCGGCGTGGCGACCCTCGCGGCGGCGGCCACCCGGGCCCGCACCCCCGGCAGCCTGAGCTCCCTGGACCGCGCGCTGCTCCACGACGACGGCGAGTTCGTCCGCGCGCCGTGGTCGCGGGTCCGCTACGAGGCCTACGTCCCGTGGTCCGACCGGCACGCCATCGAGCGCGACGCGGCGCTGGTCTACTACCACGCGTTCGGCGAGCATGTGCCGGCCGATCCCGACGCCGGCACGGTGCGGAACATGCGCCGCGCCATGCAGGTCGCCAAGCTCGCGCACTCGTCCTACGACCGACGCGGGCAGAGCGATCCCGAGGCGTTCTACCGCCAGCTCGGCAATCGCCTGCGTCCCCTCGCGGACGAGACCGGCGACGGCGGCGACTCCTTCAAACGCCTTCTCCAAGCCGCCGGCTCCGGCGACGGCCGGTATCAGAATCCGGACTTCCTCGCCGGCCCGATGCGCCGCCGCCTGCATGGCGCCGACTCCCCGCGGCCGGCGCTCGGCCACGGCCTGCCGCCCGAGCACCTGGCAGCGTCCCGGGCCCACGCCAAGAAACTGCCGGGCCTGTTCACCCCGACCGAGTTCGGCGGCCACGAGCAGATCGAGACCCGCCTGCGGGCCCTGATCCCCGGCCGCGGCCCGCTGCACTTCGAGGTCGGCCTGCCGACCGAGCTGCGCGAGGGCTTCGGCGCGATGGCCGACGGCGGCCTGACGCTGCGCGTGACCCGCGACGGCCACGCCTACGACGTGCACCTCAAGGCTCTGCTCAAGAGCGATCCGGAGCGGGTCGAGGACACGGCGGCCAAGGCCAAGAACGAGAGCCGGATGTTCCGCACCGGCGACGACGGCGGCGGCAGCCACGGCACCAGCCGCACCCTGACCGTGGACGGCGGCCTCAAGGTCGGCTACGGCCCGCTCAGCGTCGGGGCGAACACCGGGACGTCCCGCGTCCGCAGCCGGGAGCTCACCTCCTCGGAGGCGTTCGGCGGCGACATCTACCTCGACCCCTCCGACGGCACCTCGCGGCACACCGTCGAGGCCCAGGTGCACATCGAGGTCACCGATACCGCGACCGGCCGCTGGCTGCAGGATGTGCCGCCGGCCGACGGCCCGGCGCACACCGTCGAGCTGCGGATCCAGGACCACCTGACCGCCACCGAGGGCGTCGACGCCACCCCGCACACCGTCACCAAGGCGCTGGACGATCCTTCGATCGACCACCTGCTCGGCGAGCGCACCGGCTACGGCGACCAGCTGAAGCACAGCTTCCTCACCGATCTGCACGACAAGGGCCTGACCCTCGACGACAAGGCACGCGCCGACGTCGACGGCTACTTCAGCGAGCTGTCCTCGCCGCACAACGTCGCGAACCTGCACAGCGCCGACCCGCTCCGGCGCGCCGGGCTGAGCACGGCGATCACGGCCAAGGACCGGGACGGCAAGAGCGTTCCGATCACCCTCGGCGCCCACGCCGAAGCCAAGACCCTGACCCAGGTGAGCACGTCCCGCGCCGGCCTGAAGATGGACACCGTCGCGCGCCACACCCAGAAGCAGGGCGTGAGCACCGGTCGCGGCGGCGGCCTGCCGTCGAGCCTGACCGGCGGCGTCAAGGCCCACGACGGCACCACCACCGGGATCGGCGTCAACGCCAACAGCACGCGGACCGAGACCGCGAGCCTGGAATCGGCGTTCACGGTGACGCGCACGGTGCGCGCCGAGGACGAGAACGCCTCCTACCGACTGGAGTCCGAGCTCGATCTGCACGTGGCGATCGGCGACGGCGGCCACACCGAGCACTTCAGCGTCCCGGACGCGACCGCCTGGGTCCGGCTGCGCACCGCCGACCACGCGCGGCTGATCAGCGAGGACGGGACTCCGGAGCGCACGGCCGCCGCCGAGGGCACCGACCACCTCGACCCGCACCTGATGACGTCAGAAGGCCTGCCGCTCGGCCACGTCAAGAAGATCTCCAACCTGGACGGCCTGTACCGGGACCTCACCACCAAGCTGGCCGACCATCTCCCGGACGAGGCGAGCGGCGATCTGGCCCGGCACTTCGAGGACGACCCGACCGGCTCCTTCCTGCACGGCGCCGACGACAAGCACACGAACTGGCGCCGCATCGTCACCGCGGTGTCCGGCCCTGGCCTGGCGCAGCGCGCCGACGCGCTGACCGGCGAAGGCGTGACGGTCAAGCTGCGGATCGACGGCAAGGACGTGCCGCTGCGGCTGTCCCTCAGCGGCCTGAAGCCGGACGAGGCCACCTCTCTGGGCGCCGACGGCAAGCTGATGCCGATCTCCATCCACCAGGCGTCGCAGACCTCGAGGATCCGCAGCTCCAAGCAGCAGGACCTGGCGCTGAACACCTCGCTCGGCGTCGGCAAGAGCAACGGCCTGTTCAACGCCACGATCACCGGCCGCCAGACCAAGGCGTCGCGCTCGACGGTCTCCGGCGGTGTGCGGCAGTACACGCGCAGCCTCAGCGGCGCCACGCTGTTCGACGTCGGCGGCGGCAAGCTCGGCTGGAAGCTGGAGCACCCCGACAAGCCGATCGAGGGCGAGGTCGACAGCGGCCTGCACCTGTGGGTTTCCTCGGACCTGGTCAAGGCCACCTCCGGCCTCGGCGATCCGCGACCGCTGCGTCCGCTCGGGGAGCACGAGCGCTCGCCGCTGACCACGACGCCGATCCACATGGCGGTCAGCGGCGGGGGCATGGACCGTCTGCGGACCGAGATCGCGAAGAAGAACCCTGATCTGGCCTCGGAGTTCGGCACCGGCCGCTTCGCCGCGGAGCTGCCGCTGCTGTCCGGCGGCGGCGTGCGGGTCGCGCCGGGCGTGCACTGGGACGTCACGCCTACCGGCCGGCCGCAGGTGCTGAAGACGCTGTCGGTCTACGTCGAGAGCCACGGCGAGGCCGGCACGGCGGTGGACCACGACCTGGAGGTCCGGCAGGGCAAGGGCGGCTCGGGGTTCGGCGGCGGCAAGGGCGACGACCTCACCGGCGGCGTCACGATCAGCCACTCGCGCGACACGGCTCAGGGGTCGAACACCGGGCGCGGCGAGAACAGCTCGCGCCTGATGACGGCCAAGACGGTGCAGATGGCGCTGGTGCGCACACAGGTGCGGCACCGGGTGACGGGGGTCGGCGAGGGTGTCGGCGACCGCGAGTACGGCAGCCACGGCGGCGAGCGCGGCCGGCCGATCGAGACCATCGGCGAGACGCTGGTCATGGTGCCGCTCAGCGAGCTGCACAACCGGCAGGAGCACTTCGACTTCCCCGCGGACCCGCCCGAGAAGATCTTCGAGAACTTCAAGGCACCCGGCGAGGGCGATCCGTCGCCGGCACTGAAGTCCGGAATGCTGTTCGGCCCGGTCGGCGCGCATCCGGACGGCGGCCTCGGGCTGGAGGCGACGGCGAAGGCCGACGAGGCGTTCGGCGACGGCGACCTGAACGAGCAGGTCCGCGACCTGCTCCAGACGCCGACGCTGGCCTCGCAGATCAGGAAGCTGAGCGACGGCGGGCTGACGCACTCGATCGTCACCGCGAGCGGCGGCCGCTACGAACTGCGGATCCAGGCCAAGCCGGTCGGCCGGCCGGTGCTGCACGACACCAACGCCGGCGGCGGCGCGAAGATGTACAACGCGGACGCGGCGACCTCCAGCGAGCGCTCGGGCGGGACGAAGACCACCTCCGCCGCGGCGACGTTCGGCGTCGACACCCCGCAGGTGACGGTCACCGGCACGCACACCCGCTCGGGGATCTCCGGCGACGTCGAGACCCGGGCCCGGCGCGACGTCGAGTCCGGCGGCCTGCGGTTCTCGGGCGAGTCAGTGGACGAGTACCGCCAGGACGTCGAGTACACGTACAGCATCACGCGGATCTCGCATCCGTTGTGGAACCTGCACTTCGGCGACCGCCCGCCGGAGACGCTGCGCAAGTCGGTCGGCGGCAGCTATGTAAGCGAGCTGCGGGTCTTCGAGCCCGCGACGCACACGCTGGACACCGCCGACGGCCACCTCCCGACGACGGCCGAGGCCCGCGCGACGCTGGCGGACCACGCGGTCACGCTCGACTGGCACGGCCAGGAGAAGCTCAGCACCCTGTTCTGCGAAGCCGGCGGCACCGAACAGCGGCACGCGCCCCAGGACGTCGCGATCCTCAGCAAGGGAAGCTTCCCGGCTTCGCTGCACGACGTGCTCAAACCGGGCGGCGCGGAGTTCCGCGGCGTGGACCTGGCGGGGCGGACGCTGATGATGAAGCGCGGGGTGCTGGTCGAGGGCACGCTGAAGGCGCCGAAGAGCGTGGCGTTCCTCAAGGCCGGGGCCGAGCGCGAGTCCTTCAGCCACCGCGACGTCAGCACGACGACCGAGCACTCGGACAGCACGAAGCAGGAGACCAAGGGCCAGCTGGCCGCCAGCGGCGTGACCCCGCACGGCGTGACCGTCGGCGGACGCGCCGGCATCGGCCGCGCCACCGAGGAACGCGAGAAGACCAGCCAGACGCACAGCACCGAGACGCGGCCCCGCTGGGACCGCGAGCCCGGCGGGCTGTACGCGGTGCACGTGCCGGTGGAGCTGAAGCTCGACTTCGGCCGCGGCGGCGCCCCGCGGAGCACGACGGTCGACGTGCTGGTGCACGTGGACGCCGCAGGCGCCGAGGCGCTCGGCGTGCCGGCGGCGAAGCTGCGGGAGCTGCGCGGGGAGGCGGAGCCGGTCGTGCCGCCCCACGAGCCCGCGCCGGTGGTGCCGCCGCCGCACGATCTTGCTCATGACCCTGCGCCTGTGGTGCCGCCGCACGAGCCTGCGCCAGTAGTGCCGCCGCACGATCCTGCTCACGAGCCTGCGCCAGTGATGCCGCATGAGCCGGTTCTCGACGCGATCCCCATCGATGACGCGACCCGCGATGAGCTCCGCAGGTTCACCCCCGAAGAGCTCACTCAGCTGGAGACTCTGGCCCGCGACACCTCGGCCGACGACTTCCGCCGCCTCGTCATGCGGGTGAGTCTGTCCCCTGGCACGGTCCCCGAGGCCGCGCTCCTGGAACGCGTGCCCGGCCTGCTCTCGCGGGACCACGTGCTCCAGGCTGTGCAGGAGGTCCGCCTCGCTGAGGCTGCCCCCTCCGCCACTCCCACCCACGCCTCCGTCGACCGTCTCATCAAGCCCTTCATCAAGCCCGACGACAAGCCCGAAGACAAGATCATCACCGTCCACACCATCCCGGCCGGCACCACCGTCTACCGCCACGTCGACATCCGCACCGCCCTGAACCACCTCAGCGGCCGCATCGAGCCCCGCAACCAGCTCGACTGGATCCACCTCGGCCGCGGCCTGTACACCTCCCCTGACACGGGAGGTGCGACCGCCTACGACGACGGGAAGTACTACCGCGTCCTGCTCAAGCTGACGCTGCGCCGCGACATGGTCGGCATGAACATCCGTGAGTCCGGCACCAACAGCGCCGAGATCGGCCACCAGCTCGGCGAGCGGCACGACGGCGTCGTCGACATCACCCCGGCCGGCCAGAGCCTGCTCGACGGCGCGGACTTCGTCGCCGTGCACCTCAACGACGCCGACCCGTACGAGGTCAAGTTCCACGACGGCGCCCTGGAGCACTTCGACGTCGCCCCCGACGACGCGACCGTCACCGGCTACGGCGACGGAGTCCTGGCGCTGTATGGGGACTGGAACCAACGGGCGGAGCACCTTCCGGACTACGGGGACTTGGTGCTCAGCACCATCGGCGAGCTGGCGACCGGCACCCCCCTGCCGTGGCACCAGGTCACCGGCGACCACGTCCGGCAGCTGGCCGACGCGATCGGCCTTCCGCACGACCGCATCGGCGAGCTGCACGAGCTGATCCCGGCTCTCCTTCCCGACACCGTCGAAGAGCTGCGCGACGCGCTCCACGAGCAGGAAGAGGAGCCGCAGGCGTTCGCCCTCATCAAGGGGCACCAGGACGACAGCAAGGCCGTGGCCGACGCCCTGGCGAAGATGAGCAAGCCCAAGTACGACGTCTTCCGCGCACACGCCGGCTACCAGGACGTCGCCGACAAGGCCGCGGCCGTGGCCCGGCAGACCGACGACCGCGGGCACCTGGCCGCCGTCAACGACCTGCACGCCGCCGTCGAGCGGTTCACGGATTCGCTGCCCGCGGACCAGCAGCAGAAGTTCGAGCACACCGACCTGTACAACGCCACCGGCCAGGCTTTCGCGCGGGTCTCTATCGTCGAGCTGCGGCTGCGGCGCGACAACGGGGCGTTCAACGTCCACGTCGGGCACGACTTCGCCGACCCCGGCTCGCGCGACGCGTGGGTCCAGAACTTCCGGTCGAACTACACCGAGGGCGACGAGCACGTCCTGTGGATCCGCAACGACAAGCATCCGCAGGACACCGGTCTGAAGGCGGCTATCGACGCGATGAAGGCCGGCCCCGACCGGCGCTACTTCACCGTCGCGCTCCACGGTTCGCCCGGCTCCACGCACGTCGGCAACGGGCATCTGTCGGTCAAGGAGATGGCCGCCCTCATCCGCGCGGACGACCACTGGGCTCAGGACAAGCGGCCGATCCGCCTGTTCTCCTGCTACACCGGCATGGACGACCACGGCTACGCACACGAGCTCGCGAAGGAGCTGGGCGTCGACGTCATCGCGCCGAACGACAAGGCGTGGGCCGACGCGAAGGGCAACACCTACGTCTCGGAGAACCTGTACAAGTACGACGCCAGCGGCGCGCCGAAGATCACGCCGAAGCGGAAGACCCCTGACACCGGCACCTGGCGGCGGTTCTCTCCGGACGGGGAGGTCAGGCTGGAGCTGGCGCCGGGGGCGAAGCTGGGGCGCACGGCCGCGCTGACGCTGCTGACCCGAACGCTGCCGCGGACCGAGGACGAGATCACGACGTGGCCCGAGGCTGCGCACGAGCCTCTGCGTGCGCTGGCGGCGGTTGTGGCGACCCCTGACACGCTGTTCGAGCGGCACTTGATCGACACGCACATGAACACGATGCGCGACGATCTGTCGAAGCAGCTCGACGACGACACTGTCACGGCGTTGGCCGCGCACGTGCCGCCCGATCGTGGCGACATCCGGGAGGCGCTGCACCAGCTGCTCCCGGATCCGCATGATCCTCACGCGGCACAGACCTCCCACGAAGAGCCGGTCCCGCAGGACGCGGTCGCGTTCGCCATCGGCGATCCGACCCAGCCGGAGGCAGCCTTGGCGAACCTCGCGACGCGGCTGGGGAACCACGAGCGGATCTGGGTGCGCGAGTCCGGGAACGAGTTCGGGGCGGCGAAGCCGCTGAAGCTGGTCGGCGGGCGCGTGTACGCGGGCACCCTCAGGCTCGAACCCCGCCATATGAAGAGGCTGGACATCGCCGGCTTCCCCGAGCGGCTGTCCGGGACCGAGCCGGGCACCGTCCCGACGCCGTCGGTCAAGCCGAACGGCAATCAGCGGATGCTGTTCCACAACACGTCGCTGATGTTCGGGCACTTCACCGGCGACATCGTGCGGGTCGGCGCCACGGACCGCTTTGCCAACCATCACCTGACGATCGACAAGGCTCTGCCGGCCCTGTTCGCCAACCTCGCGACCCAGAAACCGGCGACCGTCCAGACGTTCCTGTCGCTGATCCACTACGACCGCCACCTGGCCGGCAGCACGATGACGGAGAACGGCTTCGTGGCGCCCGCCAACATCCACTTCCGCCAGGAGACGGCCGCGCAGCGTCCGACCGCGCTTCCCGCGTGGCTCGGCAACCAGGCTCAGCACCGCGATGCGCCGCCACCGCCGGCGGCCACCGACGTCAACCGGCAGGTGACGTACGCCCGCTTCCGCGCCTTCGTCGACACCCGGCTCGCCGACCTCGGCTTCCCGGCATCGGACCGCGCCGAGCTGATGGGCTCCCTGGACTGGACCGCGAGCCGCTTCCACCCGGATCCGGACAACCTGTCGGACGCCGAGCGCACGGCTCTGTTCGCTGGCTTGTATCTGAACGCGGGCGAGCAGCTGGACTTCAGCAAGAAGGCCGTCGCGCTGCAGCGGCTGTCCGGCAACGACGTCCCGCCGGCCCTGTCGCTGATCGTGCGCGACACGTCCCCGATGACACCGGCGCTGCTCACCTCGTTGCAGCAGCTCCGCGCCGCGCTCCCCGCCGGCTCCGCCGACGCCGCGGCGATCCAGGCGCTCATCAACCACACCGGCGACCTGCGCCCGGCCGCCCCACCCCTGAACGCCGCGATGTCGGTGATCATGGAGCATTATTGGCCGACCATCCTCGCCTGGATGCCCACCCCGCAGTAGGAACGAAGGACCCCATGCCGACCACCGCCCGCATCGCCAAAGTCTTCGACGGCGCCCTCGACGGCGTCCCCTTCTACCTCCCGAACCACCCCCGCCTCACCCCGGCGGAGCGCGCCGAGCCCCTGGCCTACCTCGCCGCAGGCACCGCGCTGCTGATGACGACGGCGAGCGAGCCCGACTTCGTCGAACCCTCCCGCGGCGAAGTGGTCCCCATGAACTTCCGCACCGACGGCACCTGGGTCTGGAACGACGCCCTCGCCTACTACCTCGCCGAATACGGCCTCGCCCCCGAACCCGACTTCCTCGCCGCGATGGAGGCCGCGGGCTGGGTCTGCCCGACGCCCGACATCGAGGTGGTCGAGCGCACGCTGGAGGAGCTTTTCGAGGATTAGGCGCGGTTGGGCGGTGGTTTCAAAGGCGATTCTTACGGCTCCGCGCACGGTTTGATGACCTCGCAGGGGGACGCAGTTCGGCGGAGCGAGGCAGATCGCGCTGGCGGCCGCCGGTAGAAGACCGCACCTCGGCCCCCCACTCGCTGCCACAATCCCGGCGCCCACTCGCTGCCACAATCCCGGCGCCCCGCTGCCACCATCGCGGCGCCCACTCGCTGCCACATTCCCGGCGCCCGCTCGCTGCCACATTCCCGGCGCCCCGCTGCCACCATCGCGGCGCCCACTCGCTGCCACAATCCCGGCGCGCCGCTGCCACCCTCTTGGCGCTCTATCGCGCCAAAATCCCGGAGCCCCGCCATCCCGGCAGTGCCGTCAGCCGCACCGGCCCAGCACTAATACCAATCCGAAGCCTCAATCACATCGTCCCCCGCCGCCGTGTCCCCCATCGCCGTGTCCCCCGCCGCCAACTCCGCCATCCCGCCAGTCACCCCGCCAGCCACCCCAGCCTTCACTCCGGCCCGGGCTCTGCCCCCCGCACTCGCCCCCGCCGTAATAGCCGGCGGCGCACCCAAGCCCCGCGCCCGCCGCCGAGCCGCCTCCCGCCGAGCCCATCCCGGAATCAGCGCCGCCGCCCCGCCCCCGATCAGCAGCACCCCCGCCAGCGCCCGCGTCTTGCGCACCGGCACCACCGTCGTCGAGGGCGACACCAGCAGCTGCGTCCGTACCCGGTCGCCCGCGTCGACGCCGACTCGGTTCTGCAGATCGTCCAGATCCGCGTTCAGCGCCCCGAGCAGTATCCGCAGCGATGCCCCCGCCGCCGGCAGGCTCGGCCCGTCCGCCGTGATGTCGAGGCGCGGCAGCCAGTAGTAAGGCTCCTGCGTCGTCCCGCTGTTGCGCGGCGTCAGCGAGTACCCCGCCGACATCCCCTCGGCATGCAGGTGCGCCGCACTCGAATCGCTCGACAGCCCCTGCGCGATCAGCGCCGCGGTCGCCGCCAGCGATGCCTTCTGATCCGCGTACGGATTCGGGTTGTCCGCCTTGGCCTGCTCGGCCGCCGGCGCCTCCACCTGGACCACCGCCTGCGCGCGGAAGCGCGGTGCCGGGTGCGTCGCGTAGTAGCCGCCGACCATCGTCACCAGCAGGATCGGCACCGCGAGCCACCACGCCCGCGCGCGCCTGCGCACCTCGCGGGCCAGCCACATGTCGCGCCACCCCGCCGTCGTCACGAGCCCGTCCCGCGCGCCCACACCCGATCCCCTCGCCTGGGCCGGACGCGTTCCCGCAGCGCCCGTACCGACCCCTCGATGATGCAGCCCGCGGCGCGCCGCCGGAACCGGCGAAAGTGGCGGGAGATCCCCACCTCCGTCATGCCGTCCGTTTCCTTCCGCGTGACCTGATACCGCCCTATCATGGACCACCGTCGGGTTCCGTTCTGGTTCCCGCGCGCGAGGCCGAACGCGAAACGTGGGGGGACCATGGATCTCGGCACGATGCTGCGCGTCATGCTGCGGCGATGGTACGTGTCCATCCCCGCACTCATAGTCGCCGTCGCCCTTCCGGCGGCGGCCTGGACCATGATCTCGTCGAAGTACCAGACCACGTCGACGATCAGCCTGCTCAATTCCTCGGCCGCCTCCAGCGCGAACCAGCGCACCGGCAATCCGTTCCTGGCTTTTGACAGCTCCCTGACACCGATGGCCGACTTCCTGGCCCGGCGCCTGGCATCGGACCAGTCGGCCACCGACCTGGCCGCGCGCGGGGTCGTCGACCCGGCCTCGGCCGAGCTGGCGCCGAACGCGTCCGGGCCCTTCCTCACCATGACCGTGACCGGCAAGGACCAGGCCAAGGTCCTGACCGAGCTGCAGACCTTCGACGACTACGCGATCCAGCAGCTCGCCGTCATCCAGACCAGCACCACCGCCTCCCTGCCGGCCTCGACGCTGATCCGCGCGGTGGTCGTGGTCCCGCCGCAGAAGCCGACCACCTCGATGAAGTCGAAGTTCGAGGACGTGGCCGGCGCCGGCGTGTTCGGCCTGGCGATCCTCTTCCTGTCCGTCTTCGGCAGCGAGGCCCTGGCCCTGCGCCGGTCCCGCGAGCGCACCGGCGGCCAGCCGCACCGCCGCGGCGGTTCCTCCCGGGGCGCGAACGCCGCCGCCACCGGCGCCAGCGCCGGAAGCGCCACGACCGCCACCGGAACCCTGGCCCGCCGCGGCTCCGCCACACCCGCCCTGGCCTCGGCCGCGCCGCTCCCGCGCTACCGCGATCCCGAGTTCGATCCCGAGGACGAGGATGAGACCGAGCCGTGGATCGACATCGAGCCGCTCCCGCTCGAACACCTCGCGATCACCGATCGCGACCCGGGCTCGCACTGAGGGGCCCCGGAACGTGAGCGCTCCGGCGCCCCCGCGCCTCCGCCGGGCACGCGGCCACGACGGCACCCTCGCCGTGACCCCGAAGCCGGACCCGGCCGCCCTGCACGCCAAACCCGCACGCTGGGACGCCGCCTCGGTCCTGACCGTCTACGCGGCCCTGATCATGCTGGCTCCGGCCACCCAGACCGTCGCCAACCTCGGCGCCCTGGGCGCCCCGGCGACCGTCTTCGCGGTCCTGGCCTTCCTGTGGTTCCTGGCCGGCCGCCTCACCGGACGCCTCACCCTCGACCCGGGCTCCAGCTCGGTCCGCAAGGCGATGTGCGTCCTCGCCGTCGCCTTCACCCTGTCGTACATAGGCCTGTCCGGCCGGTCGGCCGGCACGCTGGAGACCCAGGCCGCCGACAGGGCCCTGATCCTCCTGCTGATCTGGTGCGGCCTGGTGGTCGTGGCCTCGGCCGGGATCACGGACCGGGACCGCCTCGAGGTCCTGCTGCGCCGCCTGGTCCTGCTCGGCACGATCGTGGCCGCCGTCGGCATCGTCGAGTTCTTCTCCGGCTGGCAGTTCACCTCGCACATCGTCATCCCGGGCCTGTCGACCAACATCGACCCGCAGGCGACCGGCGCCCGGGGCGGCCACCTGCGCGCCCAGGCCACCACCACCCAGCCGCTGGAGTTCGGCGCGGTGATCGCCGTCCACCTGCCCTTCGCCCTCCAGCAGGCCGGCGACCCGGCGCGGAAGGGGCCGGGATTCCGCAACGCGCTGCGCCGCTACGGCCCGGTCACCACGATGATCGTCAGCCTGCCGATGACGGTGTCCCGCACCGCGATCATCGGCCTGGTCGTGGTCCTGGCGGTCCTGATGCCGTCCTGGCCGAAGGAGCGGCGCCGTCCGGCCTACCTGATGACGCTGGTCGGCGCCGCCGCCGTCCGGGTCCTCGTCCCGGGCCTGCTCGGCACGATCCTGGTGCTGTTCTCCTCGGCCTCCGGCAACTCCGACAACAGCTCGCAGGCCCGCACCAAGGACTATGCGGGCGTCACGCCGTATATCAAGCAACGGCCATGGTTCGGGCGCGGCCCGTCCACGTTCATCCCGAGCCTGTACCGCTATACGGACAACTACTATCTGCTCGCCCTGGTCGAGATCGGCGTCGTGGGCGTCCTGGCGGTCCTGGTCATCTACTTCACCGGAATCCGGGCCGGACGCCTCGGTCGCAAGCTGAGCGTGGACGAGCCGTATCGCGACCTCGGCCAGTGCTTCGCCGCGACGTTCGCCGTGATGTTGCTCATCAGCGCCACTTTCGACACGCTCAGCTTCCCGATGCTCAGCGGGTTGCTCTTCCTGCTCTTCGGATGTTCGGGTGCTTATTTGGGCATCGCGCGCTCCGAGGCAGCCGCCCGAGCCCAGGCAGGTACCGCATGAGCCAGTCCCCAGACGCCGCGCCGGAGAACCTCGGCGACCGCGTCCGCTCCGCCGCCAAGTGGAGCCTCATCAACACCCTGCTGATCCGCATCGGCACGTTCGCCACCGGCGTGATCCTGGCCCGCGGCGCGCTGACGCCCCGGGACTGGGGCCTGTACGCGGTCGGCGGCGTCGCGCAGGCGGTGCTGCTGTCGTTCAACGAGCTGGGCGTCAGCCTGGCCGTCGTGCGCTGGGACCGCGATCCGCGCTCGTTCGCGCCGACGGTCGTCACGCTCGCGACCGCGTCCAGCACGGTGCTGTACGCGGGGCTCTGGTTCCTCGCCCACGACATCGCCGTGATGCTCGGCTCTCCCGACGCGACCGGCGTCCTGCGGATTCTGTGTTTCGCGGTGGTCGTCGACGGCGTGGCGTGCGTCCCGAACGCGGTGCTGATGCGCGAGTTCCGGCAGCGCGCGCGGCTGACGATCGACTTGCTGACGTTCGTCGTCAGCTCCGGGCTGACGTTGCTGCTGGCGTTCCGCGGCTGGGGCGCGTCCAGTTTCGCGTGGGGCGGCGTGGCCGGGGTGATGGTCGCGTTGATCGGCTGCGGGATCGCGGCTCCCGGCTACCTGCGGCCGGGATGGGACCGCAAGGTCGCCCGCGAGCTCGTCCGGTACGGCGCACCGCTCGCCGGCGCGAGCCTGTTCGTGCTGGCGACGATGAACACCGACAGCGCCGTCGTCGGCGCCACGCTCGGACCGGTCGCGCTGGGCCTGTACCGGGTGGCGTTCACGATGTCGAGCTGGCCGGTCCGCGCCATCTCCGAGACGGCACGACGGGTGTCGTTCGCGGGCTTCTCGCGCGCCGCCGTCTCTTCGCAGACTCTGACCGACGGGTTCACCAGCGGGCTTTCGCCTCTCCTGATCGCTTCGGTCCCGGCCTGCGCACTTCTGGCCGCGCTCCCGGGTCCGATCATCCGCTCGGTCTACGGCGATCAGTGGTCCGGAGCTGCGGGGGCCCTGCGGTATCTGGCGATCCTCGGGCTGCTGAGGATTATTTTCGAACTCTGCTACGACTTCATGGTCGCCGCCGGCCGCTCACGCGCCCTCCTGACGGTCCAGGCGCTCTGGCTGGTCGCGCTCGTCCCCGCGCTGATCTTCGGCGCGCACCGCAACGGCATCAGCGGCGTCGGCGCCGGGCACATCGTGGTCGCGGCAGGCGTCATCGGGCCCGCGTACATCATCACGCTGCGCGCCGTCGGAATTCATCCGCTCCGCATCGCGGCGGTGACGTGGCGGCCGGTTCTGGGCGGTGCGGCGGTCGTGGCGGTCGCGATCGCGGTGAACCGTGTCGCGGGGGACTCTGACGTCGGGCTCGGCACGGCTGGGTTGGTGGCGATGGCTGCTTACGTTCCAGTTGCGGTTCCGGCGTCGGTGATGCGGGGGGTGGTGGTGAGCGTGAAAGCCCGTCTTGGGCGGCGTTCCAGGTTGCTGCCGGCAGCTGTTGTTGCTGAGGAGCGGCTTGCTTCTGGGGAGTCGGGGGCGGGTTAGGGGGCGGCCGGTGGTGGTCAGGTGCGGGTTGGCTGTTCTTACAAACAATTTTTACGGCTTCGCGCACGGTTTGATGGGCCTCGCTGGGTGGCGCAGTTCGGTGGAGCGGGGTGAGTTGCGTTGGCGGCTGGCGGTGTTGGTGGGCAAGAGCGCGCACGGGTCCGAGTCGCTGCGCATGCGCTTTGTTGGCGGCTGGCGGTCGGCTTGTGGCGGCGCGTCGGTCCGAGTCACTGCGCACGCGTCATGTGGGCGGCTGGCGGTCGGCTTGTGG